>JAEEGF012285223.1_pt1 | contig 35734 bp, 30 predicted proteins | sample 9134171 | NCBI WGS metagenome assembly JAEEGF01 (sample SAMN16246542, study PRJNA631951) | gut metagenome | biome: gut microbiome; feature: rumen; material: AP-attached | host: Bos | place: Iran: Karaj | collected 2018-10
AATATTATGATCGACAACGTAAGCCAAATGATAGTTAACAAATAATCGGTTAAAGGGATAATATGAGGAGACCCTATTAACCATAGCGAAACGAAGACTGATGTCATTACGCCAAGAAACCATACAGCCAATTTTAATAATAAATTCGGTTGTGTAAATGAAGTTCCCAGCCAGTAAGAAAACAAACTAAGAATAATAGCAGATAGTGGCAGAAGAAGCAGTTCGACATCATCAATATTTAGACGTGTAGCTAATAACGGAGACAGCAACCAAGTTAATAGAGAATTAACAATCAACGCTATTAGAGCTTCTCCTATTATTATGCCCCCTTTAATTGTTTTGGAAACTACTAAACGATGGACCATGCCGTGGCAGATTATTACTAAACCACATATTATGGACCAAGAAACATCAAAAACCGAGAAAAAAAGAATCAATCTTCCAAAACCACCAAATACAAAAAGGCTCGCTACTATTGTAATAAAATATACGACACAAGAAAGAATAATACTATTAATTCTGAAAGAGTTTTTCTTGATATGGTAATTAATGATGGAAAAATGAATAATAGGGATACACAACTCCTTAAATAGCCAAATAGGGAGAATGATTGCCCCAATATCTATTAACCAAATAATTAAAGAACATATTATTACTAATAATGGGGAGATATAAAGCGAAACGTTTTTTTTCACAAAAGGTGTTTCCATCTCAATTCAAAGAGTTTGGCAATGCATGTTAAATGTAAGTTGACCCATTATAAAATCCGCATCCTCTGTCATTTTTCCAGCGGAATGAAGGTGATCTCGGCTTCGAAGCAGCGCCTGCCCGAGGAAAGATCGTCGGCGAAGATCACCTGGGTGTCTCCGCTGACCCTGCGGGAGAGCGACAGGACGTCGTCGAGTTTTGCCTCGCCGAGAAAATCGATCCTCATTCCCGAAAGGCGCGAGGAGAGCCCGTCGATGCCCTCGGCCGCGTCGGTCGCGATGTCCGCGTATACGCAGTTGTTGAGATGGTTGTTCTCATCGAGGTCGGACAGCCTGACGACGCGCTCTCCCGCGGGAGACGCGCCTGCCGGGTCAAACCTTCTGGGGACATCGACAGTCTCGCGCTCGCGGCTCACCGTCCTGAAGTCGACCGGGAAATCCCGCGGCTTCACGATCGATCTCGTGTCGTATCTGACAAGCACCCATCTGCTTGAGCAGACGCCGACCTGCCTCCCTTCCCTTTCGACGGTGAATCCGCGCTCGAAAAAGGGACCGATGACGCCGTCGTTGTATGTCGTGAGTTTGATCTCTTCTCCCTCAAAGACCGGCCTGTCCAGCCTCAGCCCGAGCTGAGTCAGCACGAAAACGGTGTTGAGTGACCTCATGTACCTGTAGGTGCAGCCCAGCCCGTCGCAGTCCTCCCTCGCCAGCTGCTGCATGTAGCGCAGCAGCGCCGACGGCTTCACCGTGCTGTTGGGCAGAACGTCAAAGCTTGTTATCCTGACCGTGGTTTCTTTCATAACCGGATGCCGTCCTCACAAAATGCGGGGATGTTAAAAAAGCGAAGCTCTTCAACACCCCGGCAGATTTTTTTAATTCCCCTTCTTCAGCATTCCCGCGGTCGCGGCTGCGAAAGCAGAAAGAGGCATCGTCTGCAGCGTCACCTTCCCGGGACCGGTCAGAACGGTGTTGAAGAGCCCCTCTCCTCCGAAGAGAACGTTCTTCACGCCCTTTACGGCCTCGACCGAGATCGACACCGTGTCGTCGGCGATCGCCAGATGTCCGGTGTCGACGAGCATCCTCTCACCCGCGGCAAGCTCGTATTCGACCGCGGAGCCGTCGATCTCGACAAAAGCGATCCCGTTCCCCGAGATCTTCTGCATAATGAAGCCCTCGCCTCCGAAGAGCGCGCCGCCGATCTTCTGCTGGAAGTAGATCGAAAGATCCACGCCCTCGGTCGACGCGAGAAAGGCGGATTTCTGGCAGATAATCGACTTGCCCGGACAGATGTCTATGGCGCGGATCGAGCCGACGAAGCTTGATCCGAATGCGATCATGCCGGGGCCGCCCTGAGCGGAATAGACGTTGCGGAAGAGAGCCTCTCCGCTGAACATCCTGCCGAGAGCCTTCCCGATCCCGCCGGTATTGGTCTCCATTTTCATGTTGGATGACATCCAGGCCATCGATCCCCTCTCGGTGATCATTTTCTCGCCCGCCTCAAGCGAGCAGACGACTACGGGCATAGGCTCGCCCTTGATCTCGTATCTCATTTTCTGTATCTCCTTTTTCGCCTTTCGGCATAAATAATATTTTTGCGTTTTTTTGTGTCAGACGGTCAGTCGAGTATCGTTATCCTGCCGTCGACGCGGGCGTCGAGTCCCTGGTTCGTCGCGAAATACTCCTCGATGATGTTGTTGACCGAGGTCGCAACGATCCGGGGCTTCATGTTCTTTTTAACCTCGGCGAGGGGAACTCCTAAGAAATCGTCAAAGTTCGCGTAGTGATAGTCCTGGATGCCGAGCCGGATCCTGTCGCCGTCCTTCAGCGGCTCACCTTTGAAGGTCACCGACTCAAGCTCATGCGTCGACTTCCTGTAGGTCGCGCGGAGCGCGGAGGAGAACTGGTAGAACTCGGTGTGCCCCGTCCAGGCCTCATCGCGGAAGAGATGGAGCAGGATCTTCTTCATCTGGGCACCTGTGACCTCGACCATATGGAGGGGGTCGTCGAAGGGGGTGTTCTCAAGCATGTCCTGATATTCGATGACCGGACCGAGCTCCTTCTTGCGGATGCTCCCCGAACCGAAGAGCATGACGTCGTAGCTCGCCTCCCAGGCCATGAGGTCGGCGTAGAGGTTCCCCATCTCGGTCTCGCGGTTGCGCTCGGGGTGGGTGAGCTTTCGCGCCCAGCGGGTGACGACACGCTTGTATTTGCTGTCGGTCTCGGTGCGGTAGCTGTCAATTAGCTCTTCCATCACAGGATCTTTGGGGGAAGTGTCTTCGTTCACGGGAACGCATTTCCACTTGAAAGCCTTTATCTTTTTATCCTGTGTGTCGTATTCAAGGTCTATACGGCCTATCTGCGTGGTCCCGGAACCCGCCTGTACGATGGGGATACCGTTCACCACGGTCGGCTTTTCAAGCAGCGTGTGCGAATGCCCGCCTATGATCATATCCACGCCCCATTCAGGATCGAGTTTTTCGGCGAGCTTGATATCGTTGTCGTAGCCTATGTGCGTGAGCAGCACGGTCATATCGGTGTTCACGGTGCGGTAGTTGTCGCATATAATGCCAACTTCCTTAGCCGCGGATTCGAGATCTATGAAAGAGCCGATTATTTTTTCGCTTCTGGTGGAAGCCAGCACTTCGTCGGTGAGTATGCCTATGAACAGTATGCGCATACCGCTGCGCTCGATATTTATGTACGGCGTGAACACGCGCGCATTGTTCATAGTTACGAACAGGTTCGCGTTGACGATGGGGAATTTGGCGCATTTTTCAAGGAACAGCAGATGTGCAAAGCCGTAATCCACCTCGTGGTTGCCGACCGTCGTGACGTCGGGCCCGAGGTTGTTCATAAGGTCGATGGTGGAAAGCCCCTGGTATTCGGAATCGATTATGGAGCCGCGGAACATATCGCCCGCTATGGCGTAGATCACGTTCTGCCTTTCTTCGCGTACTTTGTTGACGTAGCCCGAAAGACGGCACAGACCGCCGGTCTCCTTGCCGTTTTCTTCTTTGGGCAGAAAATCGCCGTGCAGGTCGTTGGAATGCAGGATAGTCAGTTTCTTGATGCTGTCTTCAGTCATTGGATTTCTCCCCTTTGCGTTTTTCTTTGATTATACAGGATACGCGCTTTTTTGTCAATACCGAACGCGGGGCGAAAAAAGCCGAAAAGCAACGCGCTTTTCGGCTTTTTTATTTGTTTTATTATCAGAGCTGGCTTCTGTAAAGCTCGACTATCTCTTCTACGCTCGTCTCTCTGGGGTTGCCGGGGCGGCAGGCGTCGGCATATGCGGATTCGGCGAGGAAACGGATATCTTCTTCCTTGAGTATGCCTCTGAGATTCTCGGGGATCCCTACGTCTTTGGAAAGCTTGCGCACTTCGGCTATGGTGGCGTCCGCGGCCTCTTTGTCGGTCATCGAATCTATGCCTTTGACCTCCATCGCTTTGCCTATCGCGCGGTAGCGTTCGCCGCATACCGGCTTGTTGTAATCAAGTCCCACGGGGAGCAGGATAGCGCAGGCGACGCCGTGAGGCGTGTCGTAAAGCGCGGAAAGACCGTGCGCCATACTGTGGACTATACCGAGACCCACATTCGAAAATCCCATGCCGGCTATATACTGGCCGAGCGCCATTCCTTCACGTCCCTCGGGAGTGTTCTGAACCGCGCCGCGAAGGTTCTTTGCGATAAGATGAATGGCTTCCAGATGGAACATATCGCTTATGGTGCAATGAGCTTTGGTGATATATCCTTCTATGGCGTGCGTCAGCGCGTCCATACCGGTCGCAGCCGTAAGGCTCTTGGGCATGGTAGACATCATATCGGGGTCGACTACCGCGATCTCAGGGATATCGTTGGTGTCGACGCAGACGAATTTGCGTTTCTTTTCCACGTCGGTGATGACGTAATTGATGGTGACTTCCGCGGCTGTGCCTGCGGTCGTGGGAACGGCTATGGTGAATACCGCGTGCTTTTTGGTGGGCGCGACGCCTTCGAGCGAGCGCACGTCGGCGAATTCAGGGTTGTTGGCGATAATGCCTATGGCTTTTGCGGTGTCCATGCTGGAGCCGCCGCCGAGAGCGATGATGCAGTCGGCGCCGGAACGCTTGAAGGCGTCTACGCCGTTTTTGACGTTTTCAATAGTGGGGTTAGGTTTGATATCGCTGAAAACCGTGTAAGGGAATCCTGCTTTTTCGAGCAAATCGGTGACTTTTGCGGTCACGCCGAATTTTATAAGGTCTGCGTCGGACGTGACGAACGCCTTTTTAAAGCCGCGGGCTTTGAGTTCGGGCACGATGTTTTCTATCGCTCCGTGTCCGTGGTAAGAGATCGAGTTCAGTACTATGCGGTCTGCCATAAGGATACCTCCGTTATATTTATTTGGACTGTAATTATAATACCTTATCCGCCGCCGTTTGTAAACAGTATTTTTACGTTTTAACAAAATATTTACGGATACGGACATATAAGAATATTTTCGCTTTATTTTGTATCTTTTTTACGCCCGGATTTTAATCCGACGTATACGGGGCAGAATGTAATCGACGAATATCACGGAGGCCCCGTATGTACAACAAAGTGGAAATCTGCGGCATAAACACCTCGCGGCTCATAACGATATCCGAAACCGAAAAACGCGAACTCCTCGCCAAAGCCCGCGCCGGCGACAGGCTCGCCCGCGAAAAGATGATCAACGCAAACCTCAAGCTCGTGCTTTCGGTCATACAGTCGTTTTCGTCGCGCACCGCCTGCGCAGACGACCTTTTCCAGGTCGGCTGCATCGGACTCATAAAAGCGGTCGATAACTTCGATCTCGCACAGGACGTAAGGTTTTCGACCTACGCGGTGCCGATGATAATCGGCGAGATACGCCGCTTTCTGCGGGACGACAACCACATCCGCGTCTCGCGTTCGGTGCGCGATACCGCGTTCAAGGCGCTCAGGGTCAAGGACGAGCTTTCGGTCGCACTCGCGCGCGATCCCACGCCCGAAGAGATCGCCGAAAAACTGGGCGTTCCGGCAAGGGAAGTGGTCTCGGCGTTAAACGCAATTATGGAACCCGTCTCGCTTTACGAACCGGTTTACACCGAAAACGGCGACAGTCTTTACGTTATGGATCAGATAAGCGACAAGGTCAACACCGACGAAAACTGGATCACCGATATCGCGGTGAGCGAAGCGGTGAAAAAACTGACCGAACGCGAAAAACGCATACTCGCACTGCGCTTTTACGCCGGGAAAACGCAGACCGAAGTTTCAAAAGAAATAGGCATATCCCAGGCGCAGATATCGCGCATAGAAAAGAGCGCGCTCAACAAAATAAGAGACGAACTGTAACGCGGCGACGAAAAAAGCAGACTGTTCAAAGTCTGCTTCTTTTTTTAGCTGCGCTTGAACGAACATATAAACGTGTTGCCGTTTTCTTCGTCGCTCACCACTTCGATCTTTCCTCCGTGCAGTTCGGTGATCGAACTCGCTATTGAAAGCCCCAGCCCGAAACTGCCTCCCGCTTCGGTGCGTGATTCGTCGACGCGGTAGAACCTTTCGAAAATGTGCTTAGCCTGTTCGGGCGTGATGAGCGCGCCGCGGTTATTGACGGCGATTATCGTCTTTTCGGGGGCGTTATACAAAGCCGCTTTTACGGTCCCGCCGCTTTCGGAATACTTGCACGCGTTGTCGATAAGTATCGAAACGAGCCGCATCATCATGTCTCTGTTGCCGAAGAACCGTATGTCCTGCTCCACGTTCAGTTCGAACGAAAGCCCTTTTTCAAAGCACACGCTTTCAAACGGGAGCGCGGCAGCGTTCACCGCGTTGGAAAGGTCGAAATCGGCCTTTTCAATGCTCGCTTTGGTCTCGTCGGTCTTTGCGAGATAAAGGATGCCGGTTATAAGGTCGTTCATCCTCACGGTCTCGTCCTTGATGTATCCCAGCCATTTCATCTGTCCGTCCACCGTGTCTTCGGGATGCGATAGGACTATATCGGTATTCGCGGAAATCACCGCCACGGGAGTCTTCAACTCGTGCGACACGTCCGCCACGAGCTGCCTCTGCTGTTCCCAGGAACGCTCGACCGGCCGCAGCGCGATACGCGTCACCACGATGGCGATGATAAAGAAACACAAAGTGCCGGCGGCGGCGATCGCTATCAGCGTCATACGCATCGAACCGAGCGTCGAATCTTCCCGGCTTTTATCTAAAAAAACGACTTTGGTATATCCGGGCGATGAAGTCTTCATATAGCGCAGACCGTAGCCGTCGAGCACGCCGGTCTCTTCCTTCTGGGCGAGCACTTCGTCCATAAGCGCAAAGATGTACTGTTTCTGTTCTTCGGTTATCGTGCCGAACCCGTACGGCGTGAGCATATTACCCACTTCGCGGTATTCAATTATAAAAATGTCGTACCGCGAATACGTGTCCGTGTCGCCGAAATAGCGGTTGAACCTGTCGTCAAATACAATGGAGGGGTTCTGCCTGGAATAGCTGCGCAGCGCTTCTTCGCTTTCGTTTTTCAAAGTGCGCGCGGTCTGAAAATAGAATACGGCGAGCATGGCGTAGAAGAGGACGCATAAAAGAGCGAGCGTTATGAGCGTTATCTTTATGCGGAGCTTTTTTATCATTTTCCCGCCTCCAGAACATAACCCACGCGGCGCACCGTCGATATCGAAACGGAAGACCCCACGAACGCGAGCTTTTTGCGGATGAACGAAATATAAACTTCCACGTTGTTGTCTTCGGCGTCGGAAAGATATCCCCACACCTTGGTGATGAGTTCTTCCTTGCTTATCGCGGCGCCCGGGTTGGACATCAGCAGCTTGAGAATCTCAAACTCCTTGAACCCCAGCTTGACCGAATTGCCGGCGCACGAAAGCGTGCAGCTGTCGAGCCCCAGCGTTATATCGCCGAAAGAAAGCTCGTTGAGTATCACTTCGCCCTTGCGGCGCGAGACGGCGCGTATGCGCGCCATCAATTCTTCTTTCAAAAACGGCTTTGTCAGATAATCGTCGGCGCCGGAATCGAGCCCGCGGACCTTGTCTGTGACCTCGTCGCGCGCGGTGAGCAGGATTATGGGCGTGCTTACCTTAGCCGCTCTCAGCTTTTTGAGCACCTCGAAGCCGTTCATCCCGGGAAGCATTATATCGAGCAGGATGACGTCGTATATGCCGCTCACGCCGTAATCGTATCCGTCGCGCCCGTCATAGACCGCCTCGCAGTGGATCTTCTGCTGTGAAAGGATCTCGCAAATGCCGTCGGCGAAACGTTTTTCGTCGTCTACCACAAGTATGTTCATTTTATTTCACTCTCTGAATGGAAACGTCCATTTTCTTGCCGGACGCCTTCTTTTTGAGGTGCGTGCCGTAAACGAATATCAGCGCTATGTACGCGCAGCAGAGCGCGATCACCGAACCGATGATAAAGAAGGGAAGATTGTACGGATCGGTGAACTGCATCTTCATCACGCTCGGCAGAGCGCTGAACGAGCTGGAAGGATAAATGCCTTTTTCGGCGGAAAGATATTTTATAAAACCGAGCACGCAGCCGCAGTAGTGCGCGAGCACGGTGATCACGCCGGTGATCACGCTGAGCAGAACAAGGCTCTTAACGGAATATTTGCCCGCAGCGACGCGGTAAACGTAAGTGATGAGCGCGCCTATGAGTATTCCGAACAGGCAGGGCGCGAACCTGAACATATCCATACGGCCGTTGACTCCGAGCAGCCAGCAGACTAACGCATAAACGGCGGCGCCGAGCAGCCCCGCGAGGACCGCGAACAGCATCCCCTTACCGAACTTTTCTTCGGCTTTTTCGGCGCCCTGGTCGGCTTTGCTTCCATTGGATTCGGCGTATGCCAGCGCGCATTCGCCGCAGACGAGGTGCTTATGCGATTCCTTTGCGTTCTTGAGCGTGACCACGCGTTTGTCGGCGGCGTCCTTGAAGACCTCGCCGCATTTGGAGCAATGGTCGGATTTATATATGCCCACGGAATCGAGCATACCGGCAATGTAATCTATCATCTCGCGTAATACCGAAAGTTCGGCGTGCGATTTGACCGAAACGTAGTTTTCGTCGACCGCGTAATCGGTGATGGAATACTTTTCCAGAACGTTCCTTATAGCCTCGTTTATGCTGACGTAATCGTCGGTATATTCGTCGCTGTCGCCGATATAGCATGAAACCTCAACGGTCCGGGTGCTCTTCTTTTCGGTAACGGTCATAAAGAACCCGCCGTAGACGCCGTAAACGCAGTCTTCCGCGGCTTTCATACCCACGCTTTTTGCGAAAACTTCCAAAGCTTTAGAGATCATTTTTCAGAATCATCCTTTGCATCGTTTATTTAGTTTATATTATCACTTACGCCCTCAAAAGTGTTTAACATTGTGTTAATTATTCGCTTATTTCAGAATAAAAAAGCGTATCGCGGCACGGGTTTGTTCCCGCGCTTTGAACGCGTTTGTGAACCTGTGCGCGGCGGAGAAGAGAGCGTATACGCGCGCCCGTTCTGACCCGTGCTGTACGTCTTAAACAAATAAGAAAGAAATTCAAAAAATCGCACAGAAATATTTACCGATTTATATTGACAAAACCAAACAAAAATTGTATTATTATATATCTGCATAATGAAGCAGTCCGTGCAAAATTGAGGAGGATGATAAATGGAAAATACCCTTTTGCGTCTGGAGAACATCTCAGTACGTTTTGACGGAGAACCGATCCTTAACAATATCGATCTCGATATCAAAGATAAGGAGTTCGTGACTCTGCTCGGTCCTTCCGGCTGCGGCAAGACCACCACGCTTCGCATAATAGGCGGTTTTGTCACGCCCGATTCGGGTTCGGTCTATTTCAACGGCAAGCTTATGAACGACGTTCCCGCTTACCGCCGACCCGTGAACACCATATTCCAGAAATACGCTCTGTTCCCGCATCTCAACGTTTACGAAAACGTGGCGTTCGGTCTGCGCATCAAAAAGTGCCCCGAAAAAGAGATCCGCGAGACCGTGAACAGAATGCTTTCGATAGTCAACCTCAACGGTTTCAACAAGCGCAGCGTGACCTCGCTTTCGGGCGGTCAGCAGCAGCGCGTCGCCATTGCGCGCGCGCTCGCGGTCAGCCCCAAGCTGCTGCTCCTAGACGAGCCTCTGGGAGCGCTCGACCTTAAACTGCGCAAGGATATGCAGGTGGAACTGAAAAACATCCAGCAGCGAATGGGCATAACGTTCATTTACGTCACCCACGATCAGGAAGAAGCCCTCTCTATGTCCGACACCGTCGTCGTAATGGATAACGGCAACATCCAGCAGATCGGCACGCCGCTCGATATATACAACGAACCCAAAAACGCTTTCGTCGCCGATTTCATAGGCGAAAGCAACATACTCGACGGCGTCATGCGCGAAGATTACTGCGTCACGTTCGCCGGCCATACCTTCAAGTGCCTCGACAAAGGTTTCGGCGTAAACGAACCGGTCGACGTCGTGGTGCGCCCGGAAGACCTCGACGTCGTCCCCAAGGAGCAGGGAATGCTCGTGGGCGAAGTCACCTCGGTCACCTTCAAAGGTGTCCATTTCGAGATCATCGTCGACATCCGCGGCTTTAAGTGGATGATCCAGACCACCGATTATTATCCTGTCGGCAGCACCATAGGCCTCACTATGACTCCCGACGATATCCACATAATGAAAAAATCGGAATACTCCGGCAAATTCGGCGACTACAGTTCTTACAGCGACGAACTTGACGAGCTTTCCGAGAACAAAGAGGCGGAAGAATGAACGGAACGAACAGAACTTGGCTTCAGAAATACGCCGCCTCGCCGTACCTGGTATGGTGCGTCATATTCGTGCTCGCTCCGCTCGCATTTGTCATTTACTATTCGCTTACCGACAGAAACGGCAATTTCGGGTTTGCGAACTACGCGCGTATGTTCAACGGCGACACGCTCCACGTCTTCCTCATCTCGCTGGCGTTCGCGTTCGTTTCCACCGTGATCTGCCTTATCATCGCGTATCCGCTCGCATATTTCATCACCAAGGCAAAGAAAAAGCACCAGAATATGCTGCTTATGCTGTTTATGCTGCCTATGTGGATGAACTTCGTGTTGCGCACCTACGCGCTCTCGTTCCTGCTCGAAGACACCGGACTTATAAACAGCATCCTCAAATCCATCGGATTCGGCCAGGTCAAGCTCATCTACACATCGGGCGCCGTCATACTCGGTATGGTGTATAACTTCCTGCCGTATATGCTGCTGCCCATCTACACGGTGATGAGCAAGATCGACAAAAACCTTATAGAAGCTTCCGAAGACCTCGGCTGCAACCGCCTTATGACGATAGGGAAGATACTGCTGCCGCTGTCGATCCCCGGCATTGTGTCGGGCATAACGATGGTGTTCGTACCCAGCGTTTCTACGTTTTATATCTCGCAGCAGCTGGGGCCGACCGACTTTATGTTGATAGGCGACCTTATAGAAAGCGAGATCAAATCGACCGCCGGCGTCTATAACTACGGCTCGGCGATCTCGTTCGTGCTTATGGTGCTGATATTCATCTGCATAGCCGTGATGAACCACTTCTCGGACGAAAGCGTGGAAGGAGGTATGCTGGTATGAATAAAGAACGCAACATTGCGGGAAAAATCTATATCGCCGTCATTTTCGTCATACTCTACGCTCCCATCGCGGTGATGATCTTTTTCTCGTTCAACGCTTCCAACAGTATGTCCGAATTCAGCGGATTTTCCTTCCGCTGGTACAACGAGCTTTTCCATAACAAGGACGCGGGTCAGGCGCTGCTCAATTCGCTTATACTCGCGGTCTCGTCCTCGGTGATTTCCACCGTGCTCGGCACCGCCGCGGCGCTCGGGATCCACAGTATGCGTTCCAAGCGTATGAAAAAGGTGATAATGAACGTCACCAACCTTCCGCTTATGAACCCCGATATCGTGACCGGCGTTTCGATGATGCTGCTTTTCGCCTTTGTGGCGGGCCTGCTCCACAGCCTGCATATGTTCGGCTTCTGGACTCTGCTCATAGCTCACGTCACGTTCAATATGCCGTACGTCATACTCAACGTTATGCCCAAGCTCAAGCAGATGGACAAGAGCCTTCCCGAAGCCGCTATGGATCTCGGCTGCACTCCGTTCAAAGCGTTCACCAAGGTGGAATTTTTCGAGATCCTGCCGGGCATCGCTTCCGGTCTGCTTATGGCGTTCACGCTTTCGCTCGACGATTTCGTAATAAGTTATTTCGTCACCGGCGAATCATTCCAGACGCTCCCCGTTTTCATATACTCTATGACAAAAAAACGCGTCGTGCCTTATATTAACGCGCTGTTCGCGATTATTTTCGTGGTCATATTCATCCTGCTGCTCGTGCGCAATTTTATGTCAAAGGAAAACAAGCAGGCGGCAAAATAATTCAAGCATTATCCCAGAGGTAAACCGATGAAAATAAACAAGTTTCTTGTGTTTGTCATAATCGCGCTCGCCGCGTCGCTCGCAGTACTGCTTGCGCTCGCGGTAAAAGGCAGCGACGCCAGGACAGGCCCTGAAAACAGCTCGACCGGTCAGGAAAGCGGAACGGTTTCCGGCGACGAGCATATAACTTTCCCCAAAGAGATCAATATCGTATCGCTCGTCGTATCCGACCGCGATCCGCTCGAACCCGGCGATTTCGTCAGCGCACCCGCCGGCATCGACTACACCGTGGAATACGCCAAAGCGCCCGACCTTTCGGTGCGCGGATGGCAGGACATCGTGCTACGCTTCCACTATAAGGGCAACCTTTTCCAGCGTTCAGCAAAAGTTTACGCGTTCCATATCGAAACCGAGCGGACTTACGAGCTCGCTTCCTACGGCACGGTCGCTATCAGCGATTTCATCGACGACGGCGGCGTCAGCGCCGTGTTCGCCGAGCCCGCTTCTCCGTCTCTGAATCTTTCGGTGCCGGGCAAACGCAGCGTGAATATCGCCGTCAACGACAGATATTACAGCGTCACCATCAACGTGACCGACACCACGCCGCCCGCGGCGACCCCCGTCGAACAGACGGTGACGGTAGGGGAGACCCTGCCGGCTTCTGCATTCGTCGTAAACGTAACGGACGCCAGCCGCGTTGAAACTGTCTTCGAGACCGAACCGCAGTGGAACGTCAAAGGCGACCACGCCGTGACCGTCATACTGACAGATCTCTACGGCAACCGCTCCAGCTACAGCACCGTCCTTCACGTGGGCGATAAGACCGGATATCCCGTTTTTGCGGGACTCGACACAATTAAGATCTGCGAAGGCGACACCATCTCCTACCGTTCCGGCGTCACCTGCACCGACGAAAAAGGCAACAGCGTGGCGTTCACCATCGACGTTTCGGGCGTCGACCGCAACAGGCAGGGAACTTATCAGGCGGTATATACCGCCACCGATTCTGCGGGCAACACCGCGCAGAAGACGCGCACCGTCATAGTCAAAGCCATCACCAAGGAGCTGGTCGACGAACTGTGCGACAAGATACTCGCCGAAATAATCAAGGATTCCTATTCCACCGACGACAAGATAAAAGCGGTATGGCGCTGGACCAAGCAGAACATCACTTACGTCGGCACCAGCGTTTCGTACGAAGACGAACTGCGGGTCGCATACGCCGCGTTCGAGACCCACTCCGGCGACTGCTACACCTACTATATCTCCAACAAATATATGCTCGACAGGCTCGGCATACCGAATATCGAAGTCAAAAGAGTCGCCAGCGTGACGCGCCACTGGTGGAACCTCGTCAAGTTTTCCAACGGCAAATGGTATCATATAGATTCCTGCGCGCACCCCGCGTCGCTCGACAGGTCGACTTACAAAATGACCGAATCCGACCTCAAATGGTTCACCGAGCAGTTCAAGACCTCGCGCCACCCGAACTATTACGAATACGACCACTCGCTCCCCATCTACGACGGGATCAATATCGCTCAGTGAGCGCACCACAGGAGGCAACAGTTGAAAAACGTTCTTGAATATCTTGAAAACACACTGCCTTCGAGCGCCTCAAAGGTATGCTACCGCGACAAAAAGACTTCCGTCACCTTTGAGGAAGTCTATACTGCAGCAAGGGCGATAGGCACTTTCATAGCGCGCAAGACCGGCGGCAGACGCGTTCCGGTCGTAGTCTTTATGCCTAAAAAAGTCCAGACCGTCGTCGCCTTCTTAGGCGCCGCGTATTCCGGCTGCTATTACGTCCCGATGGATTCCGAAATGCCCGCTTCGCGCATCGAACTCATTTTCGGCAATCTGCGCGATTTCATAATCATTGCCGACAAAAGCGTCACGGCGGCGATAGAAAAGATGGGCTATTCCGACAGGTCGTATCTCTACGAAGAAGCCGCGGAATGCGATACCGACGACGCGCTTCTCGCAAGGATAAGGGAAAAGCAGATCGACACCGACCCGCTCTATATCGTTTTCACGTCCGGCTCGACCGGCGCGCCCAAAGGCGTATGCGCCTGCCACAGATCTGTCATAGATTATATCGAACAGCTTTCCAAGGTGCTTAAAGTCGACAAAGACACCGTCTTCGGCAACCAGTCGCCGCTTTATACCGACGCCTGCCTCAAAGAGATATATCCCACGCTGAAATTCGGCGCGCAGGCGGTATTCATCCCCAAAATGCTGTTCTCGTTCCCGGTCAGGCTCATAGAATTCCTGAATGAATATAAGATAAACACCGTGTGCTGGGTCGCTTCGGCGCTTTCTATAGTATCGGGGCTCGGCACGTTCGACACCGTCCGCCCCGAGCATCTTCGCACCGTGGCGTTCGGCTCCGAGGTGTTCCCCATAAAGCAGTTCAACAAATGGCGCGCGGTCCTTCCCGCGGCGCGTTTCATCAACCTTTACGGCCCCACGGAATGCACTGGGATGTCGTGCTATTACGAAGTCGACAGGGAATTCGCCGAGACCGACGCCATCCCAATCGGCAGACCTTTCGACAACACCGAGATCATTCTGCTCGGCGACGATAAAAAAGAAGTGGCGTTTGGTGACGTCGGCGAGATATGCATCCGCGGCACCTGCGTCACGCACGGGTATTACAACAATCCCGAAAAGACTGCCGAATGCTTTATACAGAACCCGCTTCAAAGCAATTATCCCGAACTCATCTACTGCACCGGCGACCTTGCAAAATACAACGAAAAAGGCGAACTTGTTTTCGTTTCGCGCAAGGATTACCAGATCAAGCATATGGGCTACCGCATAGAGCTCGGCGAAATAGAGATCGCCGCCGGCATAATGCAGAACGTCGCTATGACCGCGGCGATATACTTAAAGGATAAACAGCAGATCATCCTTTTCTACACCGGCTCCGCCGAAAAAGACGACCTGCTCGCATATCTGAAGGAAAAGCTCCCGCGCTATATGATCCCAGCCGATATCGTGAAACTCGCTTTCCTGCCTCAGACCGCGAACGGCAAGATCGACCGTGTGACGCTCACCAAAAACTACACCTAACAACTCACCCGTACGGAGGAATAAACAATGGATAAAATCATCGAAATGCTGCTTCAGCTCCACCCCGATCTCGACGTCGAATGCGATTCGCTCGTCGACGACGGTATCCTCAATTCCATAGACGTCGTTACGCTCGTCACCGAGATATTCAACGAATTCGACGTCACCGTCCCCGCCAGCGAAATAGTGCCCGAAAACTTCAATTCGGCAAGCGCCATCTGGGAGATGGTCAGCTCGCTGATGGATGAATGATAAATGGGATTCGTTTCGGTTTGGTTCTTACTGTTCTGCGCCGCTGCGGTGCTGTTGTATTACGTGCTGCCCAAAAAATGGCAATGGCCGCTGCTGCTAATAGCAAGCTGCGCGTTTTACGCGTCGTATGACCTGCGGTATTTCGGCTTTATAGCCGTAACTACCGTTTCGGTCTATTTCGCCGCCTGCAAGATATCGCAGCTCAGAGCAAAGCAGAACGCGTATCTCAACGAGCACCTCGAGCTCGGCAAGGACGAAAAAAAGGCGTATAAGGCAAAAACGAAAAAGAAGACCTGGGCGTGGCTCATAACCTGCCTGCTTCTTAATTTCGGCATCCTTTTCGCGCTCAAATACATAAATTTCTTCATTGGCAACATAAACGCCATTATAAGCATATTCAGCGAATCGAAGATACCCACGTTCGATAAACTCCTGCTTCCGCTGGGAATATCGTATTACACGTTCAAGACCGCGGGCTATATCATCGACGTTTATTTCGGCAGATACGAAGCTGAAAAGAACGTATTCAAGGTGGCGCTGTTCACTTCGTTTTTCCCGACGCTGCTCAACGGTCCCATTGACAGGTTCCCGCTGACCGCGCCGTCTTTGTTCGGCGAGCATTCGTGGGGCGAAAAACGCGCCCGCTTCGCGCTGCAGCGCATACTTTGGGGCTATTTCAAAAAGGTCGTCATTGCGGACCGGCTCGTCGTGGCGGTGATCGCGATAGTTTCGGATCCCGAAAAGTATCCGGGCGTGATGGTCGCGTTCGGCGCGCTGCTGTACGCCGCCGAACTGTACTGCGATTTCACCGGCGGCATAGATATCACCATCGGCGTGGCGAATCTGTTCGGGGTCGAAGTGAGCGAAAACTTCCTGCGTCCGTTCTTTTCAAAGAATATCGCCGAATACTGGCGCAGATGGCATATCACGCTGGGAACGTGGTTCAAGGATTACACCTTCTATCCGCTCTGCACCGCAAAGCCGGTGATGAAGCTCACCAAATTTGCCAAGAACAAATTCGGCGCGGGCGCGGCGAAGAGAGTGCCTATATACGTAGCTTCCATAGTGCTTTGGTTCTGCACCGGCGCGTGGCACGGCGCGAGCTGGAACTTTATCCTGTGGGGAATGGGCAACTGTTTCGTCATCCTCGTGTCGCAGGAACTGACTCCGCTCTATAAACGCTTCCACGCAAAGCATCCGGATATCGACGGCAAATGGTATTACAAGACTATGTGCATAGTCAGGACCAACGCAATAATGTGCTGCCTGCGTCTGTTCGATTGCTACAAGGACGTTCCCACGACGTTCAAAGCGTTCGGCAGTATGTTCACAAAGCCATCGTTCAATATGCTCAACGGCAATACGCTTCTGAACCTGGGGCTTACTGCGGCGGATTACGCCATAGCGTTTGCGGGGATACTCCTTATCTTCGCCGTGAGTATGATCCAGCGGCGCGGCAGCGTGCGCGAGATGATCGACAAAAAGGGATTCGCTTTTCGGCTCGCTCTCTTCGCGCTGCTTTTCGCCGTGATAATCGTGTTCGGCGCGTACGGGCTCGGCTACGATTCCAACAGCTTTATTTACAGCAAGTTTTAACGAAAGGTCAAACAGATGAGATCAAAAGTCATATTGCGCGTTCTGATCTGCGTAATAGTGTTCGTGCTCCTGTTTATCTGCCTGCAGCGGCTGCTTATGCCCAAATACACGCGTGAAGCGGAAGAAGGCAGGCTCACCGCAGAGTATTACGGCAGCGACAAGAATCACGACGTGCTGTTTATCGGCGACTGCGAAGTCTACGAAAACATCTCGCCCGTCACGCTCTGGCGCGAATACGGGATATCCTCGTACGTGCGCGGCAGCCCTCAGCAGCTGATATGGCATTCGTACTATATGCTCGAAGACGCATTGAGGTACGAAACGCCCAGGATCGTCGTTTTCAACGTGCTTTCCATGAAATACGGCGAGCCGCAGAACGAAGCGTACAACCGGCTCGCGCTCGACGGGATGCGCCTTTCTTCCACCAAAATAAACGCGATCAAAGCCTCGATGAAGAGCGAAGAATCGCTTATGTCGTATATTTTCCCGATCCTGCGCTTCCATTCGCGCTGGAACGAACTCAATTCCGACGATCTCAAGTATATGTTCTGTTCGCCGCCGCAGCTTTCGGTAGCGGGGTATCTGATGCGAGTCGACTGCCGGCCTCTCAAGACCGATCCGCCCGTGGGACATCAGCTTATGGATTATTCCTTCGCCGATATCTGCTGGGAATACCTTGAAAAGATACGCACCCTGTGCGAAGAAAACGGCGCAAAGCTCGTGCTTATGAAAGCGCCTACCGTCGCGCCCTACTGGTATGCGGAATGGGATTCGCAGATAGTGGAATACGCAAACAAGCACGGCCTTGCGTATTATAACTTTTTGAACAGCGTCGCCGAGATCGGCATCGATTACACCGCCGACACCTACGACGAAGGCCAGCACCTCAACGTGTGGGGCGCGGAAAAACTTTCGAGCTTTTTCGGCAAAGAGCTCGCATCTCTCGGCGCTCCCGACAGAAGGGGAGAGGCCGATTACGAACAGAGCTGGGCAAAGCTTTGCGAACGTTACGACGAAGTGAAGCATTACCAGCAAGTCATTCTGGAACAAACCGGTACCATAACGGGATTTCCCGTTCCGGATTGATATATAAAGGGGGATTTTTATGAAAAAAACACTTTTGATCCTTTTGCTCGCGGCAGCCGTATGTTTGATGGCCGCCTGCAATTCCGGCGAAAACGAAAGCAAGCCGGAGCCTGTTTCGACCGAGGTATCGGGAAATACCGCCGAGCACACGCCCACGGGTTATCTGTTTGAATCAAACGGCGTCACGTTCGGCGTGGGAAGCGCCGCCGCCGACGTTATCGACAAACTCGGCGCGCAGACGGGCGAGCCCTACACTTCCAACAGCTGCGCGTTCAACGGCAAAGACACCGTCTATTATTTCGGCAGCTTCGAAGTTTCGGCAAACGACGAGACGGGCGATTTCGTGATATACAGCGTATATCTCAAAGACGATTCCGTTTCGACTAAAGAAGGCGCATATATCGGTATGACGCCCGAAGAAGTCAAAGCAATCTACGGCGAACCCGCGGAAAGCTCAGACGGCGGTTTTTCGTACGTCAAAGAGGGAATGAAACTCAATTTCTTCCTCAAGGACGGCGCAGTTTCCGCCATCAGCTATTACGTAAACAATTAACATTTTAAAGGAGACTAAGAATTGAAAAGAGTATTTTGCGCCATTTTTGCAGTTATCCTCGTAATGTCCGTTTTCGGCCTCGCTTCGTGCAAATCGCATGAATCTTCCGATTTTTCGGTGACCGACGAGACCGCCGCCATCGATTATTCCAAATACGCCGGAATAACCATCAACGTCTATAACTGGGGCGAATACATTTCCGACGGCACCGAAGATTCGGTAGACGTCAACTACGAGTTCACCAAACTCACCGGCATAAAAGTCAACTACACCAACTTTTCCACCAACGAAGATATGTATTCAAAGCTCAAGAGCGGCGCCAGCGCCTACGACGTGATCATCCCTTCGGATTATATGATCCAGCAGCTCATAGACGAGGGAATGATTCAGAAACTCAACTTCGATAATATTCCCAACTATAAATATATCGAAGACGAATTCAAAGGCCTTTATTTCGACCAGACCAACGAATATTCCGTGGCTTATAACTGCGGCATGGTCGGCATTATCTACAACACCGAACTCGTCGACTATACCCCCGAGACCTGGGATATACTCTGGGACGAAAAACTCAACGACCAGATCCTTATGATCAACAACCCGCGCGACGCTTTCGGCATTGCGGAATTCAAGCTCGGCTTCAGCGTGAACACCACCGATTTCGACGAGCTCACCAAAGCCAAAGACGAACTGCTCAAGCAGAAGCCGCTGGTCAAAGCTTACGTAATGGATGAGATATACAACAAGATGGAAAGCGGCGCCGCCGCGGTTTCCGCATACTACGCGGGCGACTATCTAAGCATGTACGAAAATAACGACAAGCTCGCATTCGTGTACCCCAAGGAAGGCACCAACATATTCGTCGACGCTTGCTGCATCCCCGCTTCTGCGGAGCATAAAGAAGCCGCCGAACTCTATATCAACTTCCTCTGCGACCCCAACGTGGCGGTCTGCAACGCCGAAAAGATCTGCTACCGCAGCCCCAACAAAGCGGTGCTCGAAAACGAAGAGTATCAGGAATTCCTCGCAGATCTCCACGACGACGCTATGGGTATCCTGTATCCCGACCTTACCGAACTGTATCCTGACAAAGACACCGACGATTTCTATTTCCACCGTCTTCCTTCCGAAGCTATCAGCAAAATGACGTCTCTGTGGTCAGAACTCAAGATCACCAGTACCGAAGACTCCGATTCCGGCGCTCTCTACTGGATAAGCGGCGCATTCATAATCGCGATCATCGCTGTGTTCGTACTGCTCAAGATCAGAAAATCCAAACGTGAACATGAAGAATAATACAGCTTTAAAACTAACAGTATTTATAATAATACTCTCGCTGCTCCTCTCGGCGCTCGCGGGCTGCACGAAAGACCCTGCGGACGTTTCTTCCGGCGCTGATGATTCTGCCGCAGATCAAAGCGAAGAATCTTCCGCAGAGGAAGGGAAGATACGCGTTGAGATCGCCGATCAGACCTTTTGGGTGAACGCCGTAAACGTATCCGCCGGAACAGAAGACGAAGCGCTGCTGTACGACAGAGATTACCGCGACGAAAAAGGCCCGGTGCTTTACGTTAACGGATCTGCCGCGGGACGCACGCTCATAAGCGTCAAACTTGCGTTCAAATACGGCTTACCCGATTATTCGGTCATATCGATCGGGGTCAACGCCGGCGAAAACACGAAGGTGCCGATTCCGGTCAACGGTTTCGTGCTTTCGTTAAGCGGTTCAGCCCTGCCCGAAGGTTATAAGCCAAGCAGCGCGTCGTCTGTGACCGTGTCCGGCTGGGAATATCCGGAATTCGAGCTGACAGATCTCACTACCGTGATCCCTTCGGCGCGCGCCAATACCAGACGTGTGAATATGACAGATCCGGAAAACGGCGTGTTCGAAGAAGGGAAGATATACTTCTGCAAAAAAGGTTATACCGTGCCTCAGGATGCCGCGTCCGTGATACTGAACGATCCTTCCGCAGGGTATTATAAGATCGATTCCGTAGTCCCGGCGGGTACCGCGGTAGAAGCCGGATATTCGCTCCTGTTCACCGGCGCATACAACGCCGCGTACGCAAAAGAATTCTTTGCTTCCGGCGAGGTCCGCTTCAACGATGAAAAACTGCTGAACGGGATCAGCGATTCGCCGGCGGTCGCTTTCGGCAAAGGCGAATACATCGTCATACCGCGCGGCAACGTCAACCCCGAATCCGCCGAAAACGGAGTTTATCTCTATGAAATAAGCGGAAATGCCGCTGTGACGAACGCAAAAGGCGATTTTACGAATATCGTCGTGCGCGGCGGCAAAGTCGCGTACGTTTCGAATAAGTCCGAAAACGTCGTTATACCGTCTTCTGACGGCTACGTCGTCACCTTCGCGGGGGAAAGCAAAACGCTTTGCGAAGGCGTGGAGATGGGCGACAGCGTAAAAGATCTGCTCATAGCTGCACAGGATCTGCCCGCTATGTTCGTCCGGGTCAAAAGTCTCGTTTTCGAGATCGACTCGGTCAACGTCCGCGTCAACGCTACTCATCCGTGCGTGCTCTACACTCCGGAATACGGCGCTGCCACGGGTTCCGCCGACTGCGCCGAGATAGCCATTGAAGGCGGCAGGATCGTTTCGGTCACCAAAGCCGGAAACTCCGCGATTCCCGAAAACGGCTACGTGCTTTCGGTCAAAAAGGGAAGTCAGAACTACGCAAGCGTCGCCAACCGCTCTTCGGAGGGCGATCCGGCGCTCGTATCGCTCGGAGGCAATATGTATTCATTCACGACCTTCCACTACAACGCTACCAACTCCACGCGTCAAACCGATTATATCGTCATTTATAACGACAGTTTCGGCAAGTCTACCGCCACCAACGTTTACGGCTACGAATTCGCGGTAGACGCCAACGGATGCATCACCGGCAGTTCCTACGCAGGGAATATGCAGATCCCGCGCGGCGGATTTGTGGTTTCGGCTCACGGCGCCAATATCCAGACGCTTGAAAAAGCGTATTCTTACGGCGCCAAGGTCACGCTCGACAAGAGCAGGAACAACGTAACGGTACAGACGACTCCCGAATCGCTGTTTAACGACGCCGAATTCCGTTACAACGACCTTAAAACCGGTTACGAAGACGCGATCGAACGCCTTTCGTGCATAAATATCTCGTCTATCGGACCCAAGGTAGAACTTATTACGTCCGTTTACGACGCGTATCTGGAACGCAAAGGGACCGATTCGCCCGAAAAATCGGTCGAAAGATGCAGGACTATAATTTCGATGTGCGAGGATCTGCGCTTTTCGCTGTATGAATCCGCCCCCGTGGAAAACCGCGCGGTGTGGTACCGCTGCAACGAAAAGAACGACGACGAAGTGCGCGCAAGCTGCGAGCTTATGGCGCAGATGGGCATCAACGCGGTATATCTCGAGACCTGGTACAACGGCCAGTTTATTGGTTTTTCCGAAAATCCGCTCATAAGGCACGTCTCGACGCACGGCGATTACGACGTGCTGGAAGGATATTGCCGCATAGCTCACGAATACGGCATAGAAGTCCATTGCTGGGTCGAGAATTTCTTTATCGGCGGAAGCGGCGTACTCGTTGACGCCACAAAAGAATACCATCTGCTCGACAATAAGGGCAAGGATTATCAGACGACCATGTACGGTCCGTTCGTGTTCCTTGACCCACTGGATCCCCGTTCGCGTGAAATAGTGCTTGGCATATACCGCGAAATGATAACCAAATACGATATTGACGGGATAAACCTCGATTATATCAGATTCCCGGGGGCAGCCGATGACGGCGGCGATTTCGGTTACAACGACGATATAATCGAAGCTTTCCGCGCCGAGACCGGCATACAGACCGATCCGCGCAAACTCGTCAAAAACACTTCCGACTGGGTAAAATGGTGCCGTTTCCGCGAAGGGATAATCAACGACTGGGTCAAAGTCGTGTACGATCTCGTACAAGAGACAAAACCGAACCTTTCGATATCCTGCGCAGTTGGTTCAAATTATCCCAATACGCGCACCGAGATATGCCAGAACTTTGTCGACTGGGTCGATAAAGGCCTGATAGACGAAGTGTTCTCGATGAGCTATTTCAGCAACCTCGAATCGCCGTCCAACGCCATAAAGACGTTTACGAGGTATACAAAAGGGAAGTGCTTCTACACCATAGGCCTTTCAGCCTTCGAAAGCTCGCCCGACTATATACTCGTGGGACAGGTCGATATCGCGGCCAGAAATTGCAACGGTTCGAATCTGTTTTCCTGGGGCAGCCTTATAAAGCACGAAGAGCATTACTTCGAAGCGCTCAAAGAAAGCATCTGGTCGCGCCCGGCTGCGAGATGCGATTCCGGAAGCGGCGCCGTATACGCTTACTGTCAGAGATTCCTCGAAGACAGCGAAAACGTGTATAAAAAATTAAAGCCTTCGGAAAGTGCGCTTCTTACCGAACTCGAAGAAAAATGCAAAACGTTTAGCGAAGACGCTTCCGCGTTCGATTTCAAATCGGCGGACAGCGCGTCGCGCAAGGATTATCTGCAGCGCGCCATCGGTCAGATGAACGAACTGCTCGAGATCGCTCAGAAGATCGCCGACGAACAGCTTAAAAACAAGCTGACGGAACAAATCGGATTTATTATCGATTGTCTCACGGTCACGCGCTGAACCTTTTTATAAAAAAGACTCCGGGGCAGGAAATATATCCCGCCCCGGAAAAATTATATATCTAATTATAGAAAATAGAAATTTTCTGCAAATGAGGGTAGTGGAAAACGCGAAAAATTGCACAAAAGCGGTTTTTTCGGCGTTTTGCGCCGGTTTCAGCCTTTTTCGAGCCACAAACCGCCCTTTGGCGTTTGTTCAGCAAATCGGCAGTATCCCTCCGTAATCGTACAGAAAATTATTTCCCAGCGAATAAATATCCACGCCGCAGTTTTTGCAAAAACTTTTTATATCCTCGTACTGCGCGTGCTTTTTTATATCTCCCGTAAAAACAAGCAGCGTGCGCCCGACCTTGCCTGCGCATCCTCCTATGAATCCGCAGCCGTAACCGTTGAGCTCTATACGATCATTTGTAACTAACAGTACGTCGAAACCGCGCGTTTTGAGCGCCTTGTAAATACCTGCGTCCGACGTTATAAAAGCTTCAGCCGTAACGGCGATTGTCGAGCATTTGGCGTAGCTCTGCCTGACTTTTATAATGTTTTTACCGCCGAATATCGCCGTATCTGCGCTAATGCCGCAGATGACGTTGTTTCCCGCCGCAAGGTTGTTCAGCAGGCAGTCTTCGGGATACTCTTCGCCCAGATCTTTTTCCAGACGCCTCAATTCCCCAAAATCGAACGTTTGTTCGTTCGATTTTTCGGCGTACCAAACGCCTTCATCTACGTTGCACATCACTATATCCGGGTGAAAACGCAGCTCGCTTTTAATGTTTTTCGCCGGCTGCGGAAAAACGCATTCCACGCCCAGCGCGTTCAGTTCTTTTTGCATCCCGCACGGCAAAAGCGCCGAAACGAACGCTTTTCTTACACTTTTTTCGGGCAGATTCGGCAGCATCTTATTCCCCGCTTATGACTCTCAGCACTTCGTACACCGAACGTACCGGAATGATCTGCACGCCGGGATATTTCTTTTTGATGCGGCTCGCGGCGGAAGCCGGCATAACTATCTTGGTGAACCCCAGCCTCACCGCCTCGTTTACACGCAGTTCGGCGGATATCACGCTGCGGCATTCGCCCGCGAGCCCTATTTCGCCGAAACATATAAGTTCTTTGGGTATTTCAACGTCTTTCAGCGACGATATAAGCGCCATCGCCGCCGAAAGGTCGCTGGAAGGCTCTTTCAGATCGAGTCCGCCCGCCACGTTCACGTAGACGTCGTTGGTCCCGAAACGCAGACCGAGCCGTTTTTCGAGCACGGCGAGAATAAGGTTTATGCGGTTGTAATCGAGCCCTGTCGTGAGCCTGCGCGGCGCCGGGAATACCGTGGGCGTGACAAGCGCCTGGATCTCTGCGATAATGGGGCGCGTGCCTTCCATAACGCACACCGCGCAGCTTCCGCTGACGTTTTCCGGCCGCTGAGCCATAAGCATTTCCGAAGGATTAGGCACTTCGTTGAGCCCTTCGTCGCCCATTTCGAACACGCCTATCTCGTTGGTGGAACCGAAACGGTTCTTTGCGCTGCGTATGAGCCGGTACGTGTGTTTGCGGTCGCCTTCGAAATATAAGACGGCGTCCACCATATGTTCCAGCACCTTGGGTCCCGCGATACCGCCGTCCTTGTTGACGTGGCCTACAAGGATAACCGAAATATCGTTTTCCTTTGCGGCGTCTATGAACGCTAACGCCGCAGCTTTGACCTGCGTTACGCTGCCCGGAGGCGGATTGAGCGAATCGTCGTATATGGTCTGGACCGAATCCACGAACACCACGTCGGGCGCGTTCGCTTCGATCTCGGGTATTATTTTGCCAATTTCGGTCTCGGAAAGCACAAGCAGATTATCGGTCTCGACTCCAAGCCTTTGAGCGCGCAGTTTGAGCTGCGGCGCGGATTCTTCGCCGCTTATATACAGTATGCGGCACGATCTGCCCAAAAACGCGCATATCTGCAAAAGAAGGGTGGACTTCCCTATCCCCGGCTCGCCGGCGAGCAGCACGACCGATCCCTTTACGAGCCCTCCGCCCAGCACGCGGTCGAATTCGTTCATACCGGTAAGATATCTCATCCTGTCGGGCTGCGAGATCTGGCTCAGTTTCTGCACGCGCGACTGTTCGGGAGCGAGCTTTGCGCGCGCCTTCTTAGGCCCCGCCTTGGGCACGGACTCTTCGGCGGCGCATTCTTCGAACGTGTTCCATTCGCCGCATTCCGGGCATCTGCCGAACCATTTTGCGAACGCGGCGCCGCAGTTCGAGCAAACGTAATTAGTTTTCATTTTGACCTCCCAGCCAGCGCATCACGCCGCAGAAAACGGCGAACGCCAGTCGTTTTTGATATCCTTCGTCTTCGAGCAGTCTTGCTTCTTTTTCGTTGGAAATGAACCCGCATTCCACAAGGACAGCGGGGACGGTGATCTTTTCGAGAATATAAATGGTATCGCCGTCGGGTCTGACGGTGCGCGTGTTCTGCGGATCGAGCAGACGGGCGCATTCCTGAATGCATTGCGCGAGCGGTTCGCTCTGCGGTACGTTATCGGAATAAAATGTCTGCAACCCGCTGTATTTCGATACCGGGAACTTGTTTACGTGAACGCCGATATACACGCCGTTAACCGCCTTTTCGGCGATATCCAGCCGGTTGCGCAGATCGTAAAACTTCTTGCGCTTTTCCTGACCTTCTTCGTACAGCAGACGGTCGTCGCTCCGCGTAAGAAGGACGTCGTTTTCGGAAAGCGCAAAAAAGTCTGCCAGATAAAGAGAAACGGCGAGATTTATGTCTTTTTCGATATGGTCGCCCGAAACGCAGCCCGGATCCTCTCCGCCATGACCGGGATCGATGACGAGCGTGTATCCCGCGCGTTCAAACGCCATAGCCTCGCGCACGGCGAATTCCGCGGCGAGCGACTGCTTGTATCCCAACGACGTGACCAGCGACGCGAAGCACAAAAACACGCACATAAGCAGCACCGCGGCAAAAAACAGTATCACGCACAGTCTGGCTTTTCTGTTCCCGTCCGTATCCATTTCCATAAAAAGTCACCTACATATACGGAATTTTACGTTACGGGAAAACCTATGCGAAATGCGCGTGAATTATTCCCTGTACGGCTTTGTCTTTATACCGAAAACGCCTCTGAGCGATTTGTCGTGAGTCGACATATAATAGCCGAGCCAGCCGAAGAACAGCGTGGCGATTATCCCTATGGGGAAAGCGATGACGTTGATAGAATCGGGCAGATAGAAGAACAGCCCCGAATACATCGCGTGGATGACCATATTCATTATGATGCTCGTAACGCCGTACGCGTCGGCGAGCCCGGTAACGCGGAATATCGCAGCGCACAGCGTAACGATTATGGTGGGCAGATACGCCAGCACGCAGATCTTGAGCGCTTTCAGTCTATCGGGTTCGGCGTTTTGATGAGTGACTCGGATATAATCCTTGGCGCCCAGCGCGTACATCACGTCATATATGAGGAAGCAGAAGAAACCGCCGCAGAACAACGCAGCGAGCAGTTCGGGCCACGCGCCTATTTCGGGGTGATTCTTTTCGAGCGTGAGCATAGGCAGGGTTATCATTACGCCCAGAAGCGAAATGGCTATCTGATTGACCCAGAATTTTCTGAACTGCGCCGAATTTGCAAGAAAAAACTCTTTGAGTGTGTTCATATCTCTTCCCTTTCTCTATTGTCTGTCGACCGTTATGACCGAATCGTACGATTCGGGGTATGCTTTCAATGTTTCGGAAAACGCGTTTCTGAGCTCGGTATCGCTCAGCTTCGTCTCGTACGGGACCGCTATATCGAATACCACGGTGCTTTTGCCGTTGGCGCGCACCAGTCTCAGATCGTGTACCGTAAATTCCGCACCTACGCGGCGCCTGACTTCTTCGACTGCGTTTTTGGCATTTTCGTACTCGGCGGAATCCAGCTCAATGGGGTCTATGTGTACGGTGCATTCCAGACCGAGTTTATCCTTGACCGCGCGCTCTATCCCGTCGGCGATCTCGTGCCCCGTATGGATATCGCTTATCCCGTCCACTTCGACGTGAAGCGAACAGAACCGCATACCCGTCCCGTAACTGTGGATAAGTATGTCGTGCACGCCTTTCACCTCGGGGAAAGACATAGCTATTTCGCTTATAGTCTCTTTTTCGGCGTCGCTTTCGGGGGACCCCAGTATTTTATCCATAGCCTCGCGGATTATCTTATACGCCGAATACAGTATGAACGCCGCGACGAGCAGACCCATCCAGCCGTCCGTGTTCACGCCGAACAGTTCGCTTATCGCTATCGAAACAAGGATCATCGAAGTCGAAAGCACGTCGGCGATACAGTCGGCGGAGCTGGCGCGCAGCACTGTGGAATCGAACCGTTTCGCCAGCCGGCGGTAGAATACGAAAAGCCACAGCTTCACAAGCACCGACGCTGCGAGGAACGCTATGACGATTGCCGGATAGACCAGCTTTTCGTCGCTGCCGATGCGCGAAACGGACGACGCGCCGAGCCTGTACGCCACGACGATAAGTATAAACGCCACGAACAGCGACGCGACGTATTCGAACCGCGCGTGTCCGTACGGGTGTTCCCTGTCGGCAGGCCGCGCCGAAACGCGGAAACTGATATATGATATGACGTAAGACAGGATATCGGAAAGGTTGTTGACGGCGTCGCCTACGATGGCGACGCTGCCGGAAATGACGCCGGACGCGATCTTGGCGCCCGCGAGCAGCAGATTGGCGACAACGCCCACGGCGCTCGCAAACCTTCCGCCGCGTTCACGGAATTCCGGCTCGGTCTCGCCTTCGCGGCGTTTGACCGATATATCGAATAAAGAAAAACTCATAGTTATATCACCGCAAAACAGTATATATCTTCACGTATATTATACACACAATATATCTTTTTGTCAATTCAAATATCTTTTCCCAATGCAAAGCCCGTCTCCGGGGGTATCCGGAAACGGGCAGTACGAAGTCTTATTGGTTTATTCCAGAGAAATGATATATTCGTATGTTTCCTGACCGCCGTATACCACGCCGAAATCGACCGAACGGTGATTGCTGAGCATATAATCGCTAAGCTTGGTATAAGCGTTCACGGAAGCTTTTTTGCCGTAAAACACGGTGACGACGTCTTTATCGGTCTCGGCAAGGACTTTGTCTATCAACGACTCGGCGGCCTTGTCGGGCGTTTTTTCGGAGCATACGATCTCGTGGTCGCAGATCGCTATATAATCGCCTTTCTGGATCTTGATCCCGTTTATTTCGGAATCGCGTATCGCCTGAGTCACCTCGGCGGAAACGACCTGGCGCGCGGAATCTTCCATTATCGAAAGCTGCGTCTCGATATCCGGCGCGTTGGGATCTGCCAGCACCAGCGCCGAATAACCCTGGCACATCGAGGTGGTCCTGAGCACGCGCACGTCGGCTTTTTCGTAACATTCCGCCGCCTGCACCGCCGCCATTATGACGTTGCTGTTGTTTGGGAGCACTATGATGTGATCGGCGTTGATCTTATCGAAAACTTTCACAAAATCCATCGCCGAAGGGTTCATCGTCTGTCCGCCGCGGACTATCTGGTCCACGCCGGCGGAAACGTAGAGATTTTCCATCCCGTCGCCGAGCACCACCGCGACGTAGGCGTATTTTTTATGCGGGGGCATATTAGAAACGTACTCTTCCGCAAAATTGTTGGCTATATGCGTCTGCGTGTGCTGGACGGTCATATTCTCCATTTTGAAAGTGACGAATTCGCCGAACTGCTGGCAGTATTCGATCACGTTTGCGGGAGTCTTGGTGTGGATATGGATCTTGACCGCGGTGCCTTCGGCGAACATATCCAGACTGTCGCCCAAAGCCGAAAGATGCGCCTTGGCTTTTTCAAAATCGAACTCGGCGCGCTGCGGCTTGGACTTTAACAGCTGCAGCACGAATTCTGTGCAGTAACCGTATTCGAGCTCGCTGTCTTCGTCGAACGTGCCGGCGGGCGAACCCGTGGGGACGGAGACGGCGGCCGAATCGGATTCTATGGGCCTGCCGAGCAGGTATTTCTGCATCCCTTCAAAGATATAGAAGAGCCCCGCGCCGCCGGAATCGACCACTCCCGCGGCTTTGAGAACCGGAAGCAGTTCCGGAGTCTTTATAAGGCTTTCGTGCGCTTTTTGCAGTATGAGTTCGAGCAGTTCTTCAAACGAAGCGCAAGTATCGGAACGGCTGTGAGCGAACTCGGCTATCTCTCGCGCGACGGTGAGTATGGTGCCTTCGACCGGATTGCTCACGGCGGAATAAGCGGATTCCGAAGCTTTTACGAGCGCGTAGGCGAACTGCTGCACGCCGCAGGTGTCGAGCCCTTCGAGCCCGGACGCGAGTCCTTTGAAGAACTGCGAAAGAATAACGCCCGAATTCCCTCTTGCGGTATAAAGCATTTTGTGCGCCAGCGCATGCGAGACCGCCGAAACCGAATTCTGCTCGCATTCCACCGCCACGGCGGCCTGCTCGAGAGTCATTGTCATATTCGTGCCGGTATCGCCGTCCGGGACCGGAAAAACGTTCAGCTCGTTGACGGTCTTGACGTTCGCCTTCAGATTGGCGCCGCCCATCGACGCGAGCCGTATGAACAATTGTCCGTCTATACGATCAGTCATATAACACAATGATTCGCAAAAAACGAAATATCTCCTATAAAAATCAATTCATTATACGCCAACTCGTTTAAAAAATCAATAGCAAAATAAAAAAACGCGTACATTGTAAGTACGCGTCGTTTCATTCATCCGCGGTCGGTGAAGATCTTTTCCTCTTCGGGTATCTCTTCTTCAACTATGGGGTGCTCTTTTTCATAGGGCTCGATCATAAACTTGACTATCACGGGGTACGCGCAGTACGTGCCGATGAAATACATAAGCGCAAAAGTAAAGATGAACGGCAGTATCATGGCGACCGAGGAAAACATAAGGATGAGATAAAAGCTCACGAACGCCACCAGCCCGATACCGAGCAGCGCGCAGAGGTTGCGCTTTATCCCGAGCAGCGAAAAGATCATTGCGTTCTTGAAAAGCTTGAAAGTCTTTAACTTGAACGTGATCACCATAAGGTAGATATACAGCCGCATCACGAAATAGAACAGCGCAAAGAAGATGCTCAAATAGAACATCACGTTGATATAAAAGCCGCCGACAGCGAGGTTAGAATAATAGAATATAAGCGCATATGAAATGAGGAATATGAGCGCGCAGTCGATGAATCCCACGAGCAAACCCTGTTTCCAGTCGCGCTTGACGGCGTACCAGTAATCGTGCCACACAAAGGTATGTTCGCGCCTGACCATAGCGCGGGTGACGTACGCCATGCCCACGTTGGAAAGACCGAACGTTATAAGCAGCGTAAACGCCGAATAATAAAGGATATTTGTTATAAGAGTAGGAACCGACACGGAAGTAAAAGTGCCGAAAACGGCGTTCAAAGCGCTCGTGTCGGGCCCCTGCGCATAACGCATGGCGCCGTAGATCTGCTGATAAAAAGGAGAAGAAGGCGCGCTTATATAATCGTTGGTATTGCCGGAAGTGGCAAAAAGCACGAGTACGAGGGAAAAATTGGTAAGTATGAATATCAGGTTCAGTATCGTAAGATCGCCGAAGTGATTCTTTAAGAACTTGAAGAAATTGACTAAATTGTATTTCCCGTCAAACTGCGCCTGTTCTTTTGAAAGCCCCGCGTTGCGGGAACGCGACGGCGAAAAGAACGAAAAGAGCTTGCCTTCTTTATTGTTGTTGTTATTGTTTTCTGTCTTGAACATATCGCCCTCGTCACGCTCTGGGATGGAATTTGATGTAGCTTTCTTTTACTTTTTCTTTTAAGAACTGAGCGTAACGCTGAGTCGAAGCGATATCGCTATGCCCGAGTATTTCCTGAATGTCGCGGATATCCGCGCCGTTCTGGAGCAAATGGGCGGCGAAGGAATGCCGAATGGTGTGAGGAGTGATATCGGATTTTATACCCGCGGCTGAGGCGTAATGCTTGAGTATCTTCCAGACGCCCTGCCTGGTCATACGCTCGCCGCTGCAGTTGACGAAAAGCGCTTTCTGAACGGGAGAAGCGACGAGCATCTTGCGCTCGTTGTTGACGTAGTTCTGCAAAGATTTGAGCGCCAGCTTGTAAAGCGGGATATAACGCTGCTTGCCGGTAGTACCTACGTTGATGAACGATATCTGGAAATTCACGTCGTCTACGTCGAGGTCGATAAGTTCGGAAACCTTTATCCCGGTGGCGTACAAAAGCTCGAGCATGGCTCTGTCGCGCACGCCTTTTGGTTCATGCTTGTCCGGCTGGTTGAGGAGAAGATCGATCTCTTTCTGCGAAAGAATATTGGTCTCGCGCGATTTGGACTTGTCGTTGTGGACGGCTTTTGCGGGGTTGGAATCGAGCGCTTCGTTTTCGACGAGTACGGCAAAAAAGCTCCTTAACGCCGAAAGAGTACGGCTCGAAGAGGAGACGGAAAGCCCGCTGTCGGATAAATGTTCCTTGAAAGAAGCAATGAACTGCGAATCGACTTCAGAAATATCGTCAATGCCCTCGGTTGCGGCATAATCGACAAATTTGGAAAGATCGCGACGGTATGCGGAAAGCGTGTTATTCGGTATGTCGGTCTGTGAAAGATAGTCGATATAATCCTGAACGGAATCGGCTACGGTCGTGCGGAATTTTATCATCTTAAACCTGCGAAAAGATATTGATATCGAAGAAAAGTAAGGAGATAAGCAAATACGCAAGCGTCAGCGCGGAAAACGCGAACACGCGACGCGGCGCAAAGATCTGCCTTATACCGTATTTGGCTTTGTCGAAACATAAACAGACTTCGCAAAGATAAAGCGCAGTGACGAACATAAACGCGCATAGCGCCAAATTATATGCGAAAGGCAGCGAAACGTACGAAACAAAGCCGAAGTATAACGAATACGCGCAAAGCGCAAGCATATACAACACGGGCGAAAATACGGTAAAACCCGAAATATAAAGCAGCAGCACGACTTTTAGATGAGTGCGCATAAGTTCGTGAGTGTCGGACCCAAGCGCAAAAAACCGCAGGCCGAAACGGCTGCAAAGCGCGTAAGACGCAAAGACGAAAACGCACATAAAGCAAAACGTAAAAACGTAAAGATCGGATCTTTTTGCAAATACCCCGGTCAATACGGAACGTTTTGCCTTTACGGGAACATAAGGAACAATAGCAGTGCACGCGCCGCCGTACATAATAAACCGCCTCCGTACAACATATATCAGTACACGTTATGCGTATTGACAGCGGAATATACGAAAACGAACGAGCGTGACATAAGCGTAAAATATTATGTTACCCGTAAAAACGCGCAAACGGTCGAAAGCGACATACGCGGTATCATATATAATATACCATTTGCCGCCGTTTTTCAACCCCTTTTGAGGAATTTTCGAAATATTGTGCATTATCACAATTAATTATGTAAACATTATTATGTAAACCTTGTAAACCGGCGCAGATATTGTGTCCGTCATAATGACGAACAACTATATGTAGTTTCAGGCGCGCAAAAGCGTGCGTTTTTGCGTTGTACATTTTACACAATAGAAAACGCTATCCTTCGCAAAAACAAAAAACAGCCGCGCGGTATGCGCCGCGCGGCGTGAATTTTTATAAAGCGTTTATTTCTTTTTTGCGAATTTGCTTATGATAAGTACTGCGGCAGCGACAGCGACCGCTGCGGCTGCAATTATGTAATACGGCGCGTACGACTTTTCTTCTGCGGCTTCCGCGCCGCTTTCTTCGGCGGAAGCGTTTTCGGAGAAAGTGAATTCCATTTCACTTCCCTTTCCCGTAAAGCTCACTTTTTCGCCGTTTTCGTCGTAGCCCGTGCAGACGTTTCCGCTGTTCGATCCGTTGACTTTTACCGCCGTCTTGCCGGAACGAAGCGATCTGAACTTTACTATAACGTACAGGTCGTCGGTCTTGAGCGCGGCGTCTTTCGATCCGCTTTCCGTCTCGGGCGACGCGTAGGTCAATACTATGCGCCCGGTCCGCTTTCCGTCTTCGCTTGTCACCACTATCTCAGTGCGGCCGCCGTCTTTCCAGGTTTCCGGTATCGCGGCTTCCACGACTCCGCCGTCGTCCGCTTCGAGTACGGTCAGATACGCGGGGTCGTATTCTATCTCTATCCCCACGCCCGTAAAGCCGTTCGGCGCGGTTATATCGCACAGCGAAACTTTTACGTAGAACTCGCCGCCCGTCTTATATTCGTCGCTTATACTGTCGAGCGTTACAGAATAGAACGTTCCGTCTGCCGCAAGACACGTCACCACGCAAAGCGCCGCGAGCAAAATCATCATCGTAAGGACGATAAATCTTTTCATACCCGTCCTCCGCTTATTTTATATCCAGCGTCACAAGCTCGTATTCTCTTGTCCCTATGCCGATCTTTTCGGCGTGTTCGAGCGACGCCTGCCATTCCGTGTCGGGCGATACGTTTTTGAAATGATCGTGAAACTCCTTATTGCTCCTGTCGAGCGCGCTGCCTTTGATAGGCTCCTGCGCGTTGACTGCGTCGGCGCACGCCTGATCGATCGCCACCGGATCGAAAGACGCGAACATACCGATATCCGGCACTATGGGGATATCGTTCAGCGAGTAGCAGTCGCAGTACGGCGATACGTCGCATACGAGCGATACGTAAAAGCACGGTCTGCCGCTTATCACCGCTTTGGTGTATTCCGCCATCTTTTTGCACATCGTGACGTTGCGCGTGCCGCTGCCGGCGGCGATAGCGTCGTGGTTGCAGGCGCCTATGCATCTGCCGCATCCCACGCAGATATCGTGATCTATGTACGCCTTGCCGGTTTCAAAGCTTATGGCCGAATGCGCGCAGCCGCGCAGACAGATACGGCAGCCGACGCACCGCGACTGATTCACCACGGGTTTGCCGTCGGAATGCATTTCCATCTTGCCCCCGCGCGAACCGCAGCCCATGCCGATGTTCTTTATAGCGCCGCCGAACCCCGCGGCTTCGTGGCCCTTGAAATGGCTGAGCGCAATGAATATATCCGCGTCCATCACCGCTTTGCCTATCTTCGCCGCCTTAACGTATTCCCCGCCTTCGACCGGGACTTCCACGTCGTCGGTGCCTTTGAGTCCGTCGCCGATTATGACGTGCACGCCTGTAGTCAGTTCGGTAAAGCCGTTTTCGTACGCCGAATCCAAATGCTCGAGCGCGTTCTTGCGTCTGCCGGGATACAGCGTGTTGCAATCTACAAGGAACGGCTTGCCGCCGAGCTCCTTTATCACGTCGCACAGCGCTTTTGCGTAATTGGGGCGCAGAAAAGCAATATTTCCCGGTTCGCCGAAATGCATCTTCACCGCGACGAACTTGTTTTTGAAATCGATCTTATCGATACCCGCCGCTTTGACGAGCCGTTTGAGTTTCGCCGGAAGGTTTATATGCTCCGCCGCGAAATCCGTAAAGAATACCTTGGATTTTTCCATATCGGGCACCTCACTGCCAACTGTCGAGATACGCTTTCTGTTCGGGAGTGAGCGTGTCGATCTCACACCCCAGATACTTGAGTTTTTTCGCCGCGACTATGCCGTCGATCTCTTCAGGCACTTCGACCGCGCCCTTGAGCTTGCCGCGGTTTTGCACGAGATACCTTGCCGAAAGCGCCTGGATCGCGAACGACATATCCATTATCTCCGCGGGATGTCCGTCGCCGGCGGCGAGATTGACGAGACGTCCTTCTGCTATAACGAACAGCGTCTTGCCGTTTTTGAGCACGTAGCCCTGTATGTTCTTACGCGCTTCGTATTTACGCACGCAGTTGGCGTTCAGCCACGCCATATCGACTTCCACGTCGAAATGTCCGGCGTTGCAGAGTATGGCGCCGTCTTTCATATTATAGAACGAATTCTCGCAGATAACGCCGTTGCAGCCCGTGACCGTGATGAAGAAATCGCCGACTTTCGCGGCCTCTTCCATCTTCATCACCGCAAAGCCGTCCATCACCGCTTCTATCGCCTTGACGGGGTCGACCTCGGTTACGATGACCGAAGCGCCCAAGCCCTTGGCGCGCATAGCGACGCCCTTGCCGCACCAGCCGTAGCCGGCGACGACGACCTTCTTGCCCGCCACGATGAGGTTGGTGGTGCGGTTTATGCCGTCCCACACGGATTGTCCGGTGCCGTAACGGTTATCGAAGAAATGTTTGCACTGCGCGTTGTTGACGAGTATCATCGGGAACCTGAGCTCGCCCGCCTTGTCCATCGCTTTGAGCCGGATGATGCCGGTGGTGGTCTCCTCGCACCCGCCGATAACATATTTGAGCAGATCGGGACGCGTATAATGTATGGCGTGCACCAGATCGCCGCCGTCATC
>JAEEGF010040333.1_pt1 | contig 35718 bp, 35 predicted proteins | sample 9134171 | NCBI WGS metagenome assembly JAEEGF01 (sample SAMN16246542, study PRJNA631951) | gut metagenome | biome: gut microbiome; feature: rumen; material: AP-attached | host: Bos | place: Iran: Karaj | collected 2018-10
AATAAACAATAATGGCTCATAGAATTAGAATCAAACTGAAATCGTTCGACCACACGTTGGTTGACAAGTCTGCCGAGAAGATCGTCAAGACTGTGAACAGCGTGAAGGACGACAAGGTGGTGCTCGTAGGCCCCATTCCGCTTCCGACCCACAAGAAGATCTTCACCGTAAACCGCTCCACCTTCGTCAACAAGAAGAGCAGAGAGCAGTTCCAGCTTTCCACCTATAAGAGAATCCTGGACATTTACGGTACCACCACGCAGACCATCGACGCTCTGATGAAGCTGGAACTGCCCAGCGGCGTTGACGTTGAAATCAAAGTCTGACGTGAATGACCTGTAGGGTTGCCATAATATGACAGCCCTACGATAGGGAACCTTATTACGGTGCCCTATAAAACCGGGGCGTTAGCTCAGTTGGCTAGAGCGTTTGACTGGCAGTCAAGAGGTCGTGAGTTCGATTCTCATACGCTCCACATTCCAAAAAACAAGGCGGTTGCATAATTGCGGCCGCCTTTTTGCATTTGTTTTTGAAAAAAATGTATCTTCGCGCCCGTTAATAAAACTTACTGAATTAAAAGAAAAGCACTATGAGTCAAATCGTTAAAGTTTACGGAAGAGAGATTTTGGATTCCCGCGGAAATCCTACTGTTGAAGTTGATGTCTATACCGCCGCCGGCGCCTTCGGGCGTGCCGCCGTGCCCTCGGGCGCCTCTACGGGCGTGCACGAGGCCGTGGAATTGCGTGACGGACAGAATGACAGATATATGGGCAAGGGCGTGCTGAAGGCCGTCCAGAACGTGAACAGCACCCTCGCCGAGGCCGTGGAAGGCATGGAAGTGAGCGACCAGGCAGAACTCGATGCCCGCATGATCGAAGTCGATGGCACCGAGAACAAGGGTGCGATGGGCGCCAACGCCATCCTCGGCATCTCCCTCGCCGCCGCCAAGGCTGCCGCGCAGGAGACCGGCCAAGACCTCTACCGCTACGTCGGCGGCTGCAACGCCACCGTCCTCCCTGTCCCGATGATGAACATCCTCAACGGTGGTTCCCATGCCGACAACCGCGTGGACTTCCAGGAATTCATGATCATGCCCGTCGGCGCCCCCACATTCCGCGAGGCCGTCCGCATGGGCTCCGAAGTGTTCCACAACCTCAAGAAAGTTCTCAAGGGCCGTGGCTACTCCACCAATGTGGGTGACGAAGGCGGTTTTGCTCCTGACCTCAGCTCCAACGAGGAAGCCCTCGAGGTGATTCTGCAGGCTATCGAGAATGCCGGTTACAAACCCAAAGAGGACATCTGCATCGCTCTCGATCCCGCCGCTTCCGAGTTCTTCGACACCGAGAAGGGCATCTACAAACTGAAATGGTCCACTGGCGAGGAAATGACTCCCGCTCAGATGGTTGACTATTGGAAGACCTGGTGCGACAAGTACCCGATCATCTCCATCGAAGACGGCATGGCCGAAGACGACTGGGACGGTTGGAAACTGCTCACCGACACCATCGGCGACCGCTGCCAGCTCGTGGGCGACGACCTGTTCGTCACCAACGTGAAACGCTTGCAGATGGGCCTCGACAAAAAGGTGGCCAACTCCATCCTCATCAAGGTCAACCAGATCGGTACACTCACCGAGACGATCAACGCCGTGCAACTCGCGCAGCGCAACTTCTACACCGCTGTGATGTCGCACCGTTCCGGTGAAACCGAGGACACCACCATCGCCGACCTCGCCGTCGCTCTCGGCACCGGCCAAATCAAGACCGGCTCCGCCAGCCGCACCGACCGTATTTGCAAATACAACCAACTGATGCGCATTGAGGAGATGCTGGGCAGCCAGGCCATCTATCCCGGCAAAAACTTCCCATTTAGAGGATAACAAAAAAAACGCGGCTAATGCCGCGTTTTTTTTTACTTTTGTTCCCGGACTTTCGATTCTCGGGTCCAATCGACGGTCATGCCGAAGAGCGATACCCCGAGATAACCGCGCATCTTCAAAGTCTTGCCGCCATCGACAATGCGGATAAAGGCTTTGTAGGTGCCTTTTTTACCGGGATATTGGATCTTACCGTTCTGGTATTCTTTGTCCTTGGCATTATAGGTGAGCCCTTTCATGAACACCAAGCCGAGCTGGTTTTTCTTTTTCGGGTTCTCCACCCATACCACCTTGGCTTCGTACGTGCCATCGCTGGCTTTGTAGATCTCACATTGGGAGCCTTCTTTGGAGAACGGGTCCTTAGAGTGGAAAATGCCGCAGATGTCATCCGCGTTTTGCGCGTAGCCCGTTGCGGCAAAAACCGCCAGCATCAAAATTGTTATTACCTTTTTCATTTTTTCACTTAGTTAGTTCAGGACTGTCGCCTTGGGCCTTGCCGCCCTTTTGAATTATCTCGTTGTTTGAACGCGTGTTCACCGTTTATTCTTCCGGGGCGAACAACGGATCCCATGCAGGTAACATGATGGGTTTCTGGTCGAAAAGTTTAAGCGTGGCGGCTGGGATGTACTTGGATTCCACCACAAGACGGAACATGTACTCGTTGAACCATTCGTTGGTCATGATGAGGAAACCGTCGTGGCCGCGGTTGCTGCCCCAGCTGTTTTCCACCATCCACTTCGTAGGCTTGCCGTTGGCATCGAGGTCCACGCCGCAAAGGGTCATGGCGTGCGAAGAACCGCTGGCGAAAGTGCTGACACGCTGTTTCTTGTCCATCCCGAAGGTGGTGCCGAAGAGGGCGCCGTAATCGTAATTGTTCACGTCCATGTAGCCTCTGTCGCGGTCGAGGAACTTGGCCACGTCGCAGGAGAAATACATCATCGTGCTGTCCTTGATGGACGCGATGGCCATGTTGGCGATCTCGGGCATCGGCAGGTTGAGGAACTTCCAGTTTTCGCCGTCATAGACATGGCGGTCGTATTCGATTTCATAGACTTTGTAGTATTCGCGGGTGGGGTCGTTCATGATCATGTAGTATTGCGAGAAGTCCTCGTTGACGAACTTTTTGTAGAAGGACATCGGGGTGTAGGTCTCGGTGCTCACCGCCTCGCCCTTGCTGTTGCGCTGGGTCCAGGTGAACTCTGTGGGCGGTTCGCCGAAAGCGTAGGCCAGCATCCGGTAGATGGTTTCCAACATCGCCATCTTGGTGGCCTGCAGTTTCTGCTCGGTGGTGCCCTTGTTGTTGGCCATCTCGCGCAGGACGAGTCCGTCCTCGCGCAGTTTCAGTTTGATGAGCTCCGAAATCCGGGAGGTGTGGTTGCTGTTGTAGGTTTCCGGCATCGCGTCTTTGGGCACCACGCCGTATTTGGAGATCAGGTTGGCCACGCCGGTGAACTGTCCGCCGTCGCCGATGGGGTTCTTGAAGAGCCACTGCACCGTCTCGTCCTCCATGGACTTGGCGCGGTTGTCAAGGATGGCCTGCAGGAAAAGGTTGGCCTTCTCCAGTTGGTCCCAGAAGAAGGTGTAGCACTGCGAGAACTGGAAGTCGGCCGGAAGGTCGTGCTTGCGGATGGCCTTGTTGCGGAGCACGTTCATGCCTGTGAACATCCAGCAGCGGCCGGAAGACTCCTGGTTGCTGATGGCCTTGGAAGGCACGGTGTTCGAAAGGTGCGGGTCGAAGGCCGTGTTGTTGTCGTAGTTCACCGCCAGCTTGCTGATGTCGTTGCTGTTGATGGCGTTGCGAAGGGCCTTGTTGGCCGGGTTCGACTGGTAGGAGTCGCGCAATGAGCTGATTTGCTGCATCGTCAGACCGCCGTTTTTGTCGATCTGCTGCGCCTGAACCGTAAACACGGCGACAGCTGCGCAAAGGATAAGGAAAAGTTTTTTCATACAATATTTATTTATATATAACATTTCTGATTAGCGGCGGCAAAGATACGATTTTTTTTACGTGAAAAAAAATATTCGGGGGCGCTGTGTTGTATTCCAAAAAATGCTATCTTTGCGACCTCAAATTTTGAGGCACAAAAGTTTTGTATCATCCTTAAAACATTCAAATTATGCAGAAAAAAGGTAATAAATACGGTACCCACCGCGTGATTGAACCCAAAGGCGTTCTCCCGCAGCCCGCTAACAAGCTCGACAACAACATGGACGAGATTTGGGACAACGAGATCCTCATCGACGTGCAGACCCTGAACATCGACTCCGCTTCGTTCACCGACATCCACAACTATGCCAAGGAGCAGGCCGGTCCCGGCGCTTCCGAAGAAAAGATCATGGAAGAGGTGAAGAAAGAGATGCTGTTGAATGTCGAACTGCAGGGCAAGCACCGCAACCGTCGCACCGGTTCCGGCGGCATGCTGCTCGGCAAGGTCGAGAAGATCGGCGACGCGCTGAAGGGCAAAATCGACCTCAAGGAGGGCGACCGTATTGCCACGCTCGTCAGCCTCAGCCTGACCCCGCTGCGCATCGACGAAATCCTCGAGATACGTCCCGACGTCGACCAGGTTGACATCAAGGGCAAGGCTATCCTTTTTGAAAGCGGCATCTACGCCAAGATCCCGACCGACATGCCGGAGAAGCTCGCTTTGAGCGCCCTCGACGTGGCCGGCGCCCCTGCGCAGACCGCCAAGTTGTGCCAATACGGTCAGACCGTCGTCATCCTCGGCGCTGGTGGCAAGAGCGGTATGCTCTGCTGCTACGAGGCCAAGAAGCGCGTCGGCGTGACCGGCAAGGTCATCGGTATCGCCAACAGCCCCAAGAGCACCCAGCGTATCAAGGACCTCGGCTTCTGCGACATCGTCGAGTCCGCCGCTGGCATGACCCCCGTGCAGGTGTATGAACTGATCGAGAAGCTCACCGACGGCAAGATGGCCGACGTCACCATCAACTGCGTCAACGTTCCCGACCAGGAGATGACTGCCGTGCTCTGCACCAAGGACGACGGTATCGTCTATTTCTTCTCCATGGCCACCAGCTTCACCAAGGCCAGCCTCGGCGCCGAGGGTATCGGAAGCGACGTGAACATGATCATGGGCAACGGATATACTAAGGGACATGCAGAGTTCACCCTCCAAGAGCTGCGCGAGAGCCCCGAGCTCCGCAAGATCTTCGAGGAACTCTACGCATAAACCTTTCTATATATCACATTAGTAATAATTATCTGATGGAATAAGCGGTGTGTAACGAGCGCCGCTTATTTTTTTTGTGATTAGTGAATAGTGAATAGTGATTAGTGATTAGTGATTGGCGGGGTGAAGTGTTGTTGAAAACGTGTTGGAAAAAAAATATCGCCAACGTGTTGAGAATAAAGAAAAAAGTGTATTTTTGCAAACTTTTTGAAGTGGAATGCAAAGGCGAGTGGAAAGAGGGGTTTAGAATCGCGTAACTCATTGATTTCACGGACTGTAATGAACATAGGGTAGGGCAGAGGAGAGTGGTTTTTATGGTTGTGTTTTATGAGAATAGTTGCATTTTTCCTTCGAAAATGGGCTATTTTTTTTTGAATATTAGTAATAAAAATAAATTTTAGAAGGGATGAAAAAGATTAAAATCACACAAGTCAGAAGCGCGGTTGACAGACCCGCACGTCAGAAAAGATCTTTAGAGGCATTAGGCATCCGCAAAATGCACCAAACCGTTGAACACGAGGCCACTCCCCAAATTCTGGGCATTGTGGACGCCGTGAAGCACTTAGTCAGCGTTGAAGAATTATAATTTTTAATAACCAATTGAATATCAAAGAGATGGATTTACACAATTTACAACCGGCAAAAGGATCAACACACAGAGAACGCAGAATAGGCAGAGGACAGGGTTCCGGAAAAGGCGGCACATCCACACGCGGCCACAAGGGCGCGCAGTCCCGCTCCGGTTACAGCCGTAAGATCGGTTTCGAGGGCGGCCAAATGCCTATCTACAGAATATTGCCCAAGAGAGGTTTCAAGAACATCAACCGCGTGGAATACAACGCCATCAACGTCAGCACGTTGCAGAAGCTGTCCGAGAAGCTCAACGTCGAGAAGATCGACCGTGAGGTGCTCGTGAACAACGGTCTGGCCAAGAAGAACGACCTCATCGCCATCCTCGCCAAGGGCGAGCTCACCGCGAAGGTGCATGTCGTGGCCGACAAGTTCTCCGCCAAGGCGAAAGCCGTTATCGAACAGTGTGGCGGCACCGCGGAACTCGTTAACGCCCCCGCAGCCGAGTAATAGTCATTAAAACGTCTTTACAATGAAAAAGTTTATCGAAACCATTAAGAATATATTCAGGATTGAGGATCTGAGAAAACGCATTCTCTACACCCTCTTCATCATCCTGATATACCGTTTCGGCGCGCACGTGGTGCTCCCGGGCATCAACCCCGGCGCCCTCTCCGCATTTTCCAGCGCGGCACGTGAAGGTCTGCTCGGAATGCTCGACCTTTTCTCCGGCGGTGCATTCTCCAACGCCTCCATCTTCGCGCTCGGTATCATGCCGTACATCACTGCCTCCATCGTGGTGCAGCTGTTCACTCTTGCGGTGCCCTATTTCCAGCGCCTTGCCAAGGAAGGTGAAAGCGGCCGTACCAAAATCAACCAGATCACCCGTTATCTGACCGTTGCCGTCTTGGCCGTGCAGGCTCCCGCCTACATCGCCCAGCTCACCGGCCAGTTCCCCGGCGCCATCGCCCCCTCCATGCTGGAAACCCGCATTCTCGGTTTCTCCGCATTCGCGATCTGCGCTTTCATCCTGCTGATCTCCGCCACCCTGTTCATCATGTGGCTCGGCGAACGCATCACCGACAACGGTATCGGCAACGGTATCTCCATGATCATCATGATCGGTATCATCGCCCGTCTGCCTTTCGCCCTGCAGGCTGAATTCACCGCCCGTATCACCGAGATGAACGGCGGCCCCATCATCTTCATCATCGAGATTATCCTCATGATGGTCATTATCGGCCTCTGTATCCTCCTGGTGCAAGGCACCCGCCGCATCCCCGTCCAATACGCCAAGCGTGTGGTCGGCAACAAGCAGTACGGCGGTGTCCGCAACTATCTGCCCCTCAAAGTGAACGCTGCCGGCGTGATGCCCATCATCTTCGCCCAGGCCTTGATGTTCATCCCGTTGACCTTCGTCAACATTTCCCAACAGACCACCACGGGATTCTGGAGCAGCTTCATCGACTACAACCGTTTGGGTTACAATATCGTGTTCTTCCTGATGATCATTGCCTTCACCTATTTCTACACGGCAATCACCATCAACCCGCAGCAGATTGCTGAGGACCTCAAGAAGAACAACGGCTTTATCCCGGGCGTGAAACCCGGCAAGCAGACCGCGGAGTACATCGACAAGATCATGTCCCGCATCACGCTGCCCGGTTCTATTTTCCTCGGTATTGTTGCCGTCCTCCCCGCCATTGTGCGCCAGTTCGGTGTCAACCAACAGTTCGCCCAGTTCTTCGGCGGCACCTCCCTCCTCATTATGGTCGGTGTGGTGTTGGATACGTTGCAACAGATTGAAAGCCACCTGCTCATGCGCCACTACGACGGTCTCACGAAGTCCGGCCGTATCAAAGGTCGCACCGGTGGCGGTATTTATGGCACCCACTAATAGACTATAAGTAATACGATGTTCAGAAGAGTGAAATACAAGTCGGAGGCCGAATTCGCGAAACTCAAGGCGAGCGCGAATGTGGTGGCGGTGACCCTGGCCGAGGTGGCCAAGGTGATCAAGCCCGGTGTGCCGCTCACCTATATCGACCAGATTGGCGAGCAGTGCATCCGCGACCACCACGCCATACCCTCTTTCAAGGGCTATGAAGGCTATCCGGCTTCGCTCTGTCTGTCCGTCAACGATGTGGTGGTTCACGGCATCCCGTACCCCAACCAGTACTTGCGCGACGGCGACATCATTTCCGTCGATTGTGGCGCTCTGCTGGACGGTTACCATGGCGATTTCTGCTACACCTTCGAGGTGGGCGAGGTCTCCGAAGAGGTACACAAGCTCTGCGTTCGCACCAAGGAATCGCTCTACAAAGCCATCGAGGTGGCTAAGGCGGGCAACACCATTGGTGACATCGGCCACACGGTCGAGCAGTACGTCGGACAGTTCCATTACGGCGTAGTACGCGAGCTCTGCGGGCACGGTATCGGCAAGGACATGCACGAGAAACCTGACATCCCGAACTACGGGACCAAAGGTCAAGGCATGAAACTCGCTCCCGGCATGTGCATCTGCATCGAACCGATGATCAACATGGGCAGTCACAAAATCGTGATGGAGAACGACGGATGGACCATCCGCACGCGCGACCACAAGCCGTCGGCCCACTACGAGCACCAGATGATCATCACGGAGCACGGCACAGAGGTTATCTCCTCCTACAAACTGTTGGGTGAAGTCATTGGCACAGAAGAATTATATTAAAAGACAAGAGATATGGCAAAACAAGCAGCAGTTGACGTTGACGGCGAGGTGATTGAAGCCTTGGGTAACGGACAGTATCGGGTCCGCCTGGAGAGCGGGCATGTGATTTTGGCCCACCTGTCGGGCAAAATGCGGATGCACTACATCCGTATCATCCCCGGCGACAGAGTCCAGGTGGCCATCACCCCTTACGATCTGACAAAAGGTCGTATTACCTACAGACATAAGAATTAGGTTAGTCGGTTAATGGGTTAGAAGGTTAGTAATCAGGACCTGAAACCTGAAATAAAATAGGATAATTAATAATAAAAAATAGAAAAAATGAAAGTCAGAGCATCAGTTAAGAAAAGATCCGAGGATTGCATCGTGGTGAGACGCCACGGCGTGGTTTATGTGATAAACAAGAAGAACCCGAAATTCAAACAGCGTCAGGGTTAATCGTTGGAATTAAATAATTAATCATCATAAAAAAACATTAAAGTAATATGGCAAGAATTGCAGGTATTGATTTACCTAAAAACAAACACGGCGAAATCGGCTTGACCTATATTTACGGAATCGGCAGAAGCACTGCTCAAAAGATTCTGACCAAGGCCGGCATCAGCTGGGACAAAAAGGTAAATGAATGGAACGACGATGAGTTGGCATTGATTCGTGGATTAGTGAATGAACTGAAGGTGGAAGGACCGCTCAGATCTGAAGAGCAGATGAACATCAAACGACTGATGGATATCGGTTGCTACAGAGGCATTCGTCACCGTCTGGGTTTACCGGTGCGCGGTCAAAGCACCAAGAACAACGCCCGTACGCGTAAGGGCCGCAAGAAAACTGTCGCCAACAAGAAGAAAGCGACCAAGTAGTAATTAATCACGGATAGAAGAAAATAATCAGTATGGCAAAAAATACAAAATCAGCGAAGAAGAGAGTTGTTCGAATCGAGGCTTCCGGTAAGGCTTACATCTATGCCTCCTTCAACAACGTGATCGTCTCCCTCACCAACAACGACGGACAGGTGATTTCCTGGTCCTCCGCCGGTAAGATGGGATATAGAGGTTCGAAGAAAAACACCCCCTACGCCGCCCAGATGGTGGCTCAGGACTGCGCGAAGGTGGCCTACGACCTCGGCCTGCGCAGAGTGAAAGTTTACGTCAAGGGTCCGGGACAAGGCCGCGAATCGGCCATCCGCTCCATCAACACCACGGGCATCATCGTGGAGGAGATCACGGATGTCACCCCGCTGCCGCACAATGGCTGCCGTCCTCCCAAACACAGAAGAGTATAATTTATCATTCACCATCGAAAAAATATAGAATATGGCAAGATATACAGGACCCAAAACGAAAATCGCAAGAAAGTTCAAGGAACCCATCTATGGTCCCGACAAATATTTCGAGAGAAAGAACTATGCTCCGGGTCAGCATGGTCAGTCTCGCAGACGCACGAAACTCTCCGAGTACGGTATGCAGTTGCAGGAGAAGCAGAAAGCGAAATACACCTACGGCATTCTGGAGCGCCAGTTCCGTAAACTGTTCCACCATGCTTCCCGCATGAAAGGCATCACCGGCCAGAACTTGATGCAGCTCATCGAGTCCCGCCTCGACAACGTGGTGTTCCGTTTGGGCATCGCCCCCACCCGTAACGCTGCCCGTCAGCTGGTCTCCCACCGTCACATCACCGTGAACGGCCAGATCTGCAACATCCCGTCTATGCTGCTCCGCCCGGGCGATGTCGTCGAGGTGCGCGAACGTTCCAAAACGCTTGAGATCATCGAGAACTCCCTCAGCGGCAAAGCGATGAATTTCGCTTGGTTGGAATGGGACGGCAACCTCAAGGTGGGTAAATTCATGCAATACCCGCAGCGTGAGGAGATCCCCGAGACCATCAACGAGCAAGCTATCGTCGAGCTCTACTCTAAATAGTAATCCGTGATTAGTGGGTGGTGATTAGTGAATCGTGATTGGGAATTGGTGAATGGTGGTATTGAATGTCAATTCACACTTCACAAATCGCAATTCACACTTCACAAATCACAATTCACAAGTCTAAATTCACAAATCACAAAAAAACGAACAACAAATGGCAATATTAACATTTCAGAAACCCGATAAGGTCATCATGAACGAGGCCGACGATTTTCACGGCATATTTGAATTTCGTCCGCTGCAGCAAGGTTTCGGCGTTACCATAGGCAACGCTCTGCGCCGCGTGCTGCTCTCTTCATTGGAAGGCTATGCCATTACCTCCGTGAAAATCGAGGGTGTTGCGCAAGAGTTCTCCTCCATCTCCGGTGTGATGGAAGATGTGCTTGACATTGTGCTCAACCTCAAGCAGGTGCGCCTCAAGAATAAAGTCGAGGGCTCTAATTCCGAGAAGGTTTCCATCGTCATCACCGGCCAGGACACGTTCAAAGCCGGCGACATGAACCGCTTCCTCAACTATTTCCAGGTGCTCAACCCTGAGCTGCTCATCTGCCGCATGGAACCCACCGTTCGCCTGAACATGGAAATCACCATCGACAAAGGCCGCGGCTATGTCCCCGTGGAAGACAACCGTCAGCTTCATGATGGCATTGACGTGATTGCTGTGGACTCCACCCACACTCCCATCAAGAACGTCAAATACACAATCGAGCCTTACCGTGTGGAACAGAAGACCGACTTCGAGAAACTCATCATCGAGGTGACGACCGACGGTTCTGTCCATCCGAAGGAAGCCATCCAAGAGGCCGCCAAGATTCTCATCCAACATTTCGCGCTGCTCTCCGACGAGAACATCACGCTGGATGCCCCCGATCAACTCGACCCGCAGGAGGTGATTGAAGACAATGAGAAGAACATCAGACAAGTTCTCCAAGCGAAACTGATTGACATGGATCTGTCCGTCAGAGCGCTGAACTGCCTGAAGTCCGCCGAGCTGGAGACTTTGGGTGACCTCGTTGCCTTCCATAAGGCTGACCTGCTGAAGTTCCGCAACTTCGGCAAGAAGTCTCTCACTGAATTGGAGGAGCTGGTCCACAGCAAGGGCCTTGAGTTTGGTATGAATGTAGAAAAGTATAATATAGATAACGAATAGAACAATGAGACACGCTAAGAAAATTAACCATTTAGGTAGAAAAGATGCCCACAGAAAGGCCATGTTGTCCAATATGGCAACCTCTCTGATTATGCATAAGCGCATCAGCACCACTCTGGCGAAGGCGAAAGCGTTGAGAACCTATGTGGAGCCTATCGTGACCCGTTCCAAAGACGACACGACTCACTCCCGTCGTATGGTGTTCTCCGAACTGCAGAACAAATTTGCCGTCACAGAGCTGTTCAGAGAGATTTCTCCGAAGATCGCGGATCGTCCGGGCGGATACACCCGTATTCTCAAAACCGGATTCCGTAAAGGTGACAATGCCGAGATGTGCATCATCGAATTTGTAGATTTCAACGAAACCTACACTGTTGAGAAAACCAAAAAGAAATCCACGCGCACGCGCCGCAGCAGCAAGAAAACTGCCGCTCCCGCTGAGAACGTGGCAACCGAGGCTCCGGCCGCTGAAGTGGAAGCTCCCGCAGCTGAGTAGTAGGGTTTTTTGTTTTAACAGAGAGAAAGGCGGTGTCCGTTACGGATGCCGCTTTTTTTTGCTCGTCCGTGTGCGTAAAATGTGTACTTTTGCAAACTTTAAGAAAATCGTACAAGATATTGATTTATGCGTATTTGCGATATTTTACGAACTAAGAAGACCTTCTCCTTCGAGGTCTTCCCGCCGAAACCTGAAGTCAGCGACCTGAATGACATCTACCGCACCATCGACGCGTTGCAGCAATTCCGGCCCGACTTCATCAGCGTGACCTTCAAGGCGTCGGGCGACAACAGCCGGAACACCATCAATCTGGCGCGGTACATTCAGCAGCACACCAGTGCGGAACCGCTCGTGCACCTCACCTGCGGCTCTCTCGACCGCGAGGAGGTTGATGCTGTGGCGGCTACCCTCGAACAGGAGGGCATTGCGAATGTGCTTGCCCTGCGCGGCGACAAACCCGCAGATTCCCCCGACAACTACCTGAAATGTTTCCAGCATGCATCGGAACTGATGGCCTACCTTCGCAGCACGCATCCGTTCTGCATGGGCGGAGCCTGCTACCCCGAAGGCCATATTGAGTGCGACAGCCTCTACGACGACCTCCATTTCATGAAGACCAAGCAGGATATGGGCGCCTCCTTCCTCATTACCCAACTTTTCTACGATAACAACTACTTCTACCGGCTGCTGCGCGTGGCAAAGAAAACGGGCATCTCCATCCCGATCATCCCCGGCATCATGCCGCTCACCAGCGCGACCATGTTCAACCGGATCATGCACATGGCCGGCGCTTCCATTCCGTTCGAACTGCGTGTGCTCTTCGACCGGTTCCAAAACGACAAAGAGGCGATGTACGAGATCGGTATCGCCTACAGTGTCAACCAGATACTGGAACTGCTGGCCAACGACGCCGACGGCATCCACATCTACACGATGAACAACGCCCGGGTGGCCGCCGACATCTACCAGCGTATCCATCACGTCATCGAAAAGGAATTGCGCTAATGCGGGAGGCCGTTCTCAGATATTTGGGCTTTCAGTCGGACGCGACCGTTGACGAGCTGACGGAACACCTGATAGACAGGGCGTTGCGTGAAGTTGAGGAATTGGCTGAGTTCAAATACGTGTATGCTTCCTACGATTACCCGCAGGAGTTTATGCTGGCTCATCCGGCCTACATGGAATACCTGCACGGCTCGGAAGGTTACCTGCTCTGTGCCTGCACCATCGGGATCGGGGTGGACCGGCGGCTGAAACGGCTGCAGATGGAGGAGATGGCCTACGCGGTGGTCTTCGACGCGGCTGCGGGTGCCTACGTGGAGTGCAAGGCCGACGAATACGAGAAGAGCCTGCCGTTCCCGTTGTTGGGATTCCGGTTCTGCCCGGGGTATCAGGGCACACCGTTGGAAGACAACCTCTGCATCGCCAGTCTGGTGAAAGCCAACAAGATCGGCATCAGTTTCCTGGATTCGGGGCTGATGATTCCGATGAAGTCGATGACCGGCATCGTGCGTATCGGCGGCGAAGGCCGTAAAAGCTGCGCAGGCTGCGTGGCGCGGGAGGCGTGCTCGTGGCGAAAACGGGGGACGACCTGCTATGACGGCTGTTAGCTGTTGCGCTGTTAGCTGTTGGCTGTTAGCTGTTGGCTGTTGGCTATTGGCTGTTGGCTATTGGCTGTTGCGCTTGCGAGAAATTGTAGACTTAAACTTAGACTTAGACTTAGAACTTAAACTTAGAACTTAGAACTTAGACTTAGAACTTAGACTTAGACTTAGAACTTAGACTTAGAACTTAGACTTAGACTTGACCCTAATCCCTTGACCCTAAACTTCTAACCCACAATGAAACAACAATTAGGAAAAAAAGTAATGATTTTCGACGGGGCGTTCGGCACCGAGCTGGAGAAACGCGGTATCATGTCGAAAATGCCTGAAATGTTGAATATTACGAACGGCGATGAGATTGCCGACATCCACCGCAGCTATATTGAGGCGGGGTGCGACTTCATCACCACCAACACCTTCGGGGCGAACCGCATCAAGATGCCCGGCGAGGACATCAAGGCGGTCATCGAGGCGGCCATCGCGCTGGCCAAACGTCACCGCACCACGCAGTACGTCATGTGCGACATCGGGCCGCTCGGCAAGATGCTCTACCCCATGGGAGAACTCTCCTTCGACGACGCCTACGAGGCTTTCAAGGAGATGGTGCTGATTGCCAAGGATTTGGTCGATGGATTCATTTTGGAAACTTTCACCGACCTCTACGAGCTGAAATGCGCCCTTTTAGCTGTGAAGGAGAACTGCGACAAGCCTGTCTTCACCACCATGACCTTCGACCAAAGCGGCCATACACTCACCGGCACCTCGCCGCGCATCATGGCAACGCTGATGTCCAACATGGGCGCCGACGCCATCGGGGTGAACTGCTCCCTCGGCCCCCGCGACCTCAAGCCCATCGTCGAGGAACTGCTGCAATACAGTGACAAGCCCGTGCTGGTGCAGCCCAATCGCGGACTGCCCTACATCCACAACGGGAAGGCGTGTTACACACTGTCGGAGAGGGATTTCGCCGAAACGATGAGCGAATTCCAGCAGGCGGGCGTGGCCGTATTAGGCGGTTGCTGCGGCACCAATCCCGACTTCATCCGCGCCATTGCCGTGCACAAAGGGAAACAAGTGCCTGAACGAAAAGTGGTTAGAAAGACGGTGATCACCTCGGCCACGAAATACTTGACCATGGAGGGAATCCAGGTGTGCGGTGAGCGCATCAATCCGACCGGCAAGAAAAAGCTCAAAGAAGCCATTGTGAACGAGGACTTTGACTATATTTTCAAGGAGGCCATCAAGCAGGAAACGGCCAAAGCCGACCTTTTGGATGTGAATCTCGGTGTGCCCAAGACCGACGATGTCGCCAACATGAAGAAAGTGGTGGTGCAGCTCAGTGAGATCACCGCGTTGCCGCTGCAAATCGACTCGTCGAATCCTGCCGCCATCGAAGCCGGCTGTCGTTACTGCAACGGTGTGCCGCTCATCAACTCCGTGAACGGAAACGAAGACAACATGGCCGTCATCTTCCCGATTGCGAAGAAGTACGGAGCTGTGGTACTGGGACTTACGATGGACGACAACGGCATCCCGCAAACCGCCGAAGAGCGTTTCGCCATTGCGGAGCGTATCGTGAATGGTGCTGAAAAATACGGCATTCCCCGCCATCGGATGATGATCGACACGCTCACGCTGACCTGCAGCGCGCAGCAACCTTTGGTGAAGGAAACCTTACGCGCTTTGCGTATGGTGACTGACAAGCTGGGGGTGCATACGGCGCTCGGCGTTTCCAACGTTAGCTTCGGAATGCCCAACCGCGAGCTCATCAACAGCTCGTTCCTGCTCATGGCGTTGGAGAACGGTCTGACGATGCCCATCATCAACCCCTGCAATGCCACCATGATGAACTCCATCCTGGCTTTCAAGGCGTTGCGTGGCACAACGGAGGATTTGAACACGTACATCGAAGATGTGATTCCGATGACGACGGTGGCGGACACGGGCGCGAATCCGGTGGCGGCACCGACCGCAAATGCCCCGGCGACGGGTGGGATGACCCTCAAAGAGGCCGTGAAGCGCGGGTTGAAGGCCGACAGCGTCGCTTTGACGGAAGAGGCGTTGAAGACGCAAGAGCCGATGGCGGTCATCAACGATATTTTGATTCCCACGTTGAGCGAGGTGGGCGCGGACTTCGAGAAGCAGCGTATCTTCCTGCCGCAGCTGATTTCCGCGTCGGAGGCCTGCAAGGAGGCGTTTGACGTCATCAAGACACGGTTCAGCCAGGGCGACAGCCACAAGGGTACGATTGTATTGGCCACCGTCAAGGGCGACGTCCACGACATCGGCAAGAACATCGTGAAGGTGATTTTCGAATCGTACGGCTACAAGGTCATCGATTTGGGGAAAGACACGCCCAAGGAGGTCATCAAGGAGGCAGACGAGAAATACCATCCCGACATCATCGGTTTGAGTGCGCTGATGACGACCACGGTTTTGTCGATGGAAGAAACGATCCAGTATTTGAAGGAGAGCGGCGTGACGACCCCGATTTATGTGGGCGGCGCGGTGTTGACGCAGGTGTTGGCCAACGAGATCCACGCCGACGGCTACAGCAAGGACGCGCTGGAGTTCGTGGAGGCGGTGGAGAGACGTTAATTTCCCGGCACCCGCCACACCACGTAGTTCACGTTCTCGAAAGCCTTCCCTTCCGAAATCTTTCCCCACACCTCGGGGGCTGCGGCCTCGGAGGTGCTTTCCGTGTGGACACGGCAGAAACCGTATGCGTCGCTGCCCACAAGGTAGATGGCGTTCTGCACGCCCAAGTCCTCCAACGTCTGCGCGAAGTCGTGGAACGACTCCTTGTCGCGGCTGCTCACCACGACAACCTTGCCGTCCAGCTCGCACAGCGCATGACGCAAGGCTTTCCCTTTGGGCTTGTTTTCCATCATCTTGCCGTTTACCACTAACGGGTACTGCCGGAAGAAGTAGCCTTCCTTGTTGATGGCTTCTTCGAACAGCGGGGTGCTTTCCGCCATCCCGAGCTGGATGCTTTCGTTGATGATGGCGCAGAACCCTTTCTTGGCGATACCCCGCGCCAGCAATTCGCCTTTGAGGACGAATGCCCCCACGATCCCGTGGTTGTCCGCGCGGATGTCGGCGGCTTGGAGAGCGAGGATGAGGGATTCGTCGGACGGGTCGGGAGTGCCGACCATGAGCTCGGGCAGGGCGTTCACGGGCGTGCGGAGCCGCAGCGGCACGTCATTGATGACGGTGTCGCGGATGAGAACGGTGGCGGGTTCGCACTCCATGATGTACGGATGGGTGGGCTCGGATTCCTCTTCCACAGCGGTAATGACCGAAGTGGCGGCCATCTCACGGTTGATTTTTTGTGTTGTCAGCAGGCTGGCCGCAACAATCGCCAGAATAACCGCCAACACTGCTATCGCCGCCCAAATCCAGCGCCGCCGCCGAGGAGGTTCGCTAGAATTTCCGATGATACGGATTTCGTCGTCGGATATGTCGTCAAAATGTATCATTTTTTCAATTTTTTTTCAAAGTGTTCCTTCAGGTTTTTGAGCGCCTCCTTGGACGCTTCCAAACAGAAATTAAAAGTGTGGCAGTCTGATAGGATGAGCTGTTTTTTCGATGGGTTGATGTAGTGTATGAGTTTCATGTTCACAATCAGGCTTTTGCCGATACGCGCAAAGATGTCGGTTTCTAAGGGTTGCTGGTTGATCATCTTTTTGACGATGCGCGCATTGTCGTCATCCTTTTTGAGTTGCTGGTTGATCATATCTTCGATGACCCCCAATTGCAAGGTGACGGTGTACTTCTTCCCATCGATGGTGTAAATGTTCGAGTAGTTCCCGTCACTGGCAATATAGGCCAGACTCTCCACTGGAATGCGGATTAACTCATTGGCGTTGGTGACGATTATGTGGTCAGACATGTTTTTGTTTTTAGAATGCAAAAGTACATTTTTTTTGTTATTGGATGTTGATTGTATTTTATAGCGGGAAACGTATGGTTTTATTCTGCGATCTTCTGGCGCCAGTCTTCCTGCTTGTCGCAGAACAACTCCCGAAGGTTATCGCGCTTGTGTCCTTTGTCCCATTTCCGGATATGTTGGGCCACTTTCTCGTATTTTTGACGCATGAGCCTGTCATGCTTCTCCTTCCATTTGTCAAAATCGTCCCAATCGAAATCCCAATCGAGATCCCAATCGATTAGCTCCTGAATGTCCACCAACACATAACGGACACAAGCGCTCTTGTTGAGAAGCATCTTGTTTTTCGTGTCCGTTTCCACTTGGTCCAACAGTTTCGAAATACGGTTGATAGCGGAATCCAATTGTTTGCGGTTGTGTGACGGATCGTAATATTTGCTGTTGAAATCGGTCTCCTCGTCGCCATAGAGGTTCTCGTGCCCGTTATGATAACTGGTTAGTGCCCAAGATTTTCCGATTGTACTGTTGTAGAGCCCTATCGTGTACGCGTAGCGCAGGCGGGCGCGGGTTTCAGGATTCTTCTCCTCCGCAATCTCATGCTGTAATCTTCGCATCAACTGACAGAACTGCATTTTACCGGGACGTTGCTTGTAATATTGTACCGGATTGTATGACAGTCCATATTTGCCGCAGAGTTCCTTCTTCGTGATCCACTCCTCATAGAAAGGGTTTTCGCTGTCAAGTCCGCTCAGGTATAGCCAGATGTTCTGTGTTTTCGGGAATCTTTCGGATACTTTCTGCAAATAGACGATTGCGGAATCATACTGTTCTTCGCGCATGAACTTGGTGGCTATCAGCTCGTTGAAGAAATCCATGTTCGTAAAGCTGTTTTGGTACAGGAATTTGTCGGTCTCCGTGCTTTTTTCGCCCTGCATATAGCTGACATACTGACGAATGTCCTCGACCGGCACATTCTCCATGAAAGTGAACAGTCGGGTCCAATAATCCATGTTGTACGTGTAATAGCTGTATTCGTAAACCTTGTAATCCTTACATACAAGACCTTTGCGCGCATAGTTGCGTTGTCGTTTGTTGGTGCATAGTGTCTCATTGTACAGGTTAAGGTAGGCGATAGCCTTGTAAATCTCCCCCGTCTTCTGATAATGCGGCACCACGCCAAGCAGTATGGCCCTGCGGAAAACTTTCACCCGGTGGATTTCCCTGGACACGCGGCCTTCGAAAACGTACGACTCGTCCTCTTCAAAATCCCAAGATTTTAAACGATTCGACCGGATGTCCTTGTTGATAGTCTTGGTGATCCACTGCAAATCAGGCAGCAATGCGGCCTCGTAGGCGTCGCCCCTCTGGGTCCCCGAGGCATGGATGATCAACCGGAGCAACTGCACGTTTTCCTTCACGGACTTGCTGCCTTCCAGCGACTCTGCTTCGTGGATCAGCAGAGTGGCACGGTCGATGTCTTGATCAATGTAGGCCAACGCCGCTTCCGCCGACTTCCACAAGGCCGGATTCTTGCTCTTTCCGTCACGGATGACCTCTTCCGCTAAAACGAGAAAATCCGCCGACTGTTTGGGTTTTGGTTTTTCAAAATACTGGTTTACAAACTGTTGTACCACAAAAGCCAAATGTTTCGAGTTCGGGTCCTGCAAATACATGCTCCGCAAAATCTGTACATTGTAATGCAGATAAGTGTCGAAGTAGCCGATGCTCGCATATACGTTCGCGGCCTCCAGATTCCGGCCGTTGCGCTTCAAGGCTCCGGCATAATAGTTCAGACACTGCGTGCGCAGGGCGCTTTTCGGGACATTCCCGCCGTACTGCTGCCATAGGTCGATGCATGTCTTGTAGTCTTCTGCATAAAAGCTGCGGCGCAGAAACTGAAGTAGATACCGGTTGCGGATGTCCTTGTTTTGGCAGGAGGTCATCAGTTGTATGTCTATCTTGGTTAACGCTTTGGGATTTGGGTCCTCAGGATAATACCAAACGGATATCATCCAGCGGGCGTAGTCGGGGTCGCCGGTGGTCACCCACCCCCAATACAAAAGCGCCGTGCTGTCGTTCTGTTGCCTGATATACTGGAAAAATTCGTTCTGAACCATGTTCAGCTCTTCATAGATAGCCGTTTCCACCGCCTTTTTGGAAACTTTTTTGTCGGTGTAATTGTGCCAAAACTCGATGTTCTCTTTCTTGAAACGGTCATCCTGCACCTTTTTCCACTGAGTCGCCGTGTAAACCTCGGCATAATCGCCTCCATACCCGGTGTAGAACAAATAATGGTATTTCGGATTGAAGTAGCCGAAACTGCATGAAAAAACAGGCAACGTTGCTAAAATCAACAAAACACTAACGGAAAAACTTCTTGATTTCATTGTCTGTATATTTTGAAAGTTGAGTGGAATCCAAATGGTATAACGTGACGGGCATATCGGCCTTGCGCGCTTTCGAGACTGTCTTCTTCACATCCAGGATTTCCTTGGCGCTTGAGGACTCATGGCGGACAAATCTATATAACTGCCCATTTTCCATCTGCTTATAGACATTCTCGCGGTCGGTTTTATGGAATCGTTGTTTGTCCGAGAAATCAAAAGTGTATTTGTTGAGTGACATAAACTCTTGATTAGCAGAAAATTCCACATTCCAATCGTAATCCGGCAGCGCGAGCGTAAGGGGTAGGGGATAATTCTCCAGATATTTCAGGTAGGGTTTCACGTCTTTCATGTCGAGAATGGCGTTTCGGGTTCTGAAATCCTTGAAATCACCGGTGTTGTAGCACATCAGGGTGCCGTAAGCCACCTCAGGCGGGGTTTGGGCGAGCTGGTGCAGGCGGATGGTGGCTGAAATCTCCACGGAGGGACAGAACTGCTTAAGCTCCGCCTGCACGTCTTTGATGAATTGGAAATAGCTTTCCCGCGTACTCGCCGTCCAGTCGCAGTCAAACTGTACTTCTTTGAATCCGATATGGTTGTACTGACACATGGCATAGATCCGGTGCGCCAGAAATCGGGTGAACTCCTCGTGGTGTCGGATGGCTTCCGGCGTGATGAAAACCACCGGAACGACCTCAACACCCATAGGTATAGGTGTCCTGAACTTTATCGTCCCAACCGGAATGCATTTTTCGGTGGAAGAAGTATCCGGATTGAGGGTCACGTCGAAAAAACGGACATATAACCTTTTGATTTTGTGTTCCTTCAAGAAGTTCCGCTCAGAGTCGCTAAGTGCGAAAACGGTGCGCCAGTAATAGACGCCGCGTTGGTCGGCGTAGTAGGGGAGAGGGTATTTTCCGGGCCGAGGCTGCCTGCACCCGACGAGGCACAGCAACAAAGCGACGAATATCCATGCGGTTTTTCTCATTCTCTTAGGGTTAAAAATCCGGCGGCAAAAATAACATCTCCCCAACATCCTCACACACACGAAACTCGCCCATTGTACGAAATAGCAGTCCTGTTGTACGAAATGGCAATCGCCCCTGCTTTGAAGATCTCGTGAAGGTGAAAATAGGCTTTCAGGGACTTGAAAACCGAAACTTGAAACTTTAAAAAAAAAATCCTTGCATCGGAAGAAAATTGTATTTTTGCAGATTGTATAAGTAGTGAAAGAAACTAGAACCTATGGATAATTTTATCGTCTCGGCAAGGAAATACCGGCCCGCCACATTCAGTTCCGTGGTGGGGCAGGAAACCATCACCTCCACGCTCAAGAATGCCATCCGCAACAATCAGGTGGCGCAGGCATTCCTCTTTTGCGGACCGCGTGGCGTGGGCAAGACCACCTGCGCCCGCATATTCGCCAAAGCGCTGAATTGCGAGCACTTGACGGAAGACTTCGAACCGTGCAACACCTGCGAATCGTGCAGGTCCTTCAACAATTCGGCTTCGTTCAGCGTCTTCGAGCTTGACGCCGCCTCCAACAGTTCGGTGGAGGACATGCGCAATCTGGTGAAGGAGGTGCGCATACCGCCCCAAGGGGTCAAATACAAGGTGTATATCATCGACGAGGTGCACATGTTGTCGGGTTCCGCTTTCAACGCCTTCCTGAAGACGCTGGAGGAACCGCCCGCGTACGCCAAGTTCATCATGGCCACCACCGAGAAGCACAAGATTATCCCGACAATCCTTTCTCGCTGCCAAGTCTATGATTTCAAGCGTATTGACGACAACGACATCGTGCGTCATCTGCAGTATGTGGCGCAGCAGGAAGGAGTCGCGGTGGAGGAAGACGCTCTCCGCGTGGTGGCGGCCAAAGCTGACGGCGCCCTGCGTGACGCGCTCTCCATCTTCGACCAGCTCGTCAGCTTCACCGGCAAGAACATCACCTACAAGGAGACCATCAAGAACCTCAACGTCCTCGATGTGGACAACTATTTCCGGGTGATGGACATCGTGCTGAGCGACGATGTTTCCGGCGCGTTGATCCTTCTCGATGAAATCCTGGCAAAGGGTTTCGACGCGCAGCATTTCATCTCGGGGCTCGCCTCGCACATCCGGAACCTGCTTCTCGCGCAGAATCCCGGCACGGTGCAGCTGCTCCAGATGTCGGACGCCATCAAGGCACGGTTGCAGCAACAGGCGCAGCAGGCCGACAGGATGCTGCTCACCCGCGCCCTCGAACTCGCCAACCAGTGCGACTTCAACTACAAAATGTCCAACAACAAAAGGCTGTCTGTCGAGTTGTGCCTGATGCAGATCAACGCCAACTACGTTTACAAGCGGCAGCGTGCGAGGCAATCGCAGGAGCGATAACATCCCGGAAGGCGAAGGTTCCGCCGCAGAAGGTGCGACAATGCGCATCGCCACTGCAGAACCCCGGACCGCAAGCACAGGATTGCAGTTCACTGGCTTCACCCCGATACAGCCGCTGCCCACCATCAAAGAGGTGATGGCGGACACGCGGCAAATCACCCAACAGGTGCAACGCTCGGTTGTCGAGACACAAAGCGCTGAGCCTCAGCAGGTCGTCGCACCCGATCCCGTCGCCCCTGTTGCGGAAACGGCAGCGCCTCCCGCTGAACCCGCCCCGGTCGTCGAAACGCCCGAACCGCCGGCAGAAGCGGATGTCGCTGATACCGAGCCGGCTGTTGCGACGGATGAAACGGTTGTCGAGCCGTCGCAGCCCGCGGCGAACGAGTCTTTCGAAGAATGCTGGGTCGGAATGGTGGATGCCATCTTCCAGAAGAAACCGGCTTTCTATCACCAACTGCGCGACTATCTGCCACGTTATGAGGACGATGTGATTTACGTGGAGGTGGAGAACGACTTCCAGAAAAACCAGCTGGAAATGAGCAAACGGGCGATGCTGGAATTCTGGCGAGCCCATTATCAACTGAATGTCAACGAGATGGAATTTGTCATCCATGAGCATGAACGGAAGAAGGTGATCTACACCAGCGAGGACAAAGTGAACAACATGCTCGAGCAGAATCCCGAGTTGAAGGATTTCCTGCAGGTGTTGAATTTCAGAATTAAAGATTAGGGATTAGGGAGTAGGGAATAGGGAATAGGGAGTAGGGAATAGGGAATAGGGATTAGGGAATAGTATTTATTTGAACGTATTCCAAAAGGGCTGAAGGCGCGACGTGGGTCAGCTTAGAGTGAATACAGCGAGCTCTGGGGCAAATAATAAAACAATTAGTAGTTTTAGCATTTAGAAATATGAAAAGAATTTTATCCATTATCATTTTGGCGACAATTGTGTTTGCAGTTCAGGGACAGGCGTTGTTGCACCGCGCCGCCATCGACGGTCGTGTGGACAGTGTACGTATGGCCATCAACCTTCCGCAGGAATTCACCGGCGAAGGCGTCATCATCGGCATCACCGACTGGGGCTTCGACTACACGCATCCGGTGTTTTACGACACCACGATGACCCGTTATCGCGTGTTGCGCGCCTGGGACCAGTTCAAGACTTCCGGCCCTGCACCGGCAGGCTACGATTACGGCACGGAATATATTGGCGCTGAGGCTCTTTTAACCGCCAATTGCGACACCAGCAACGTCTATGACTACGCCTATCACGGCACTCATTGCGCCGGCATCGCGGGTGGCGCGGGCGCGGGCACCATCTACCGTGGTGTGGCCGTTGACGCCGAATTCCTCTTTGTAAGTGTCAATCTGACAGACCAGCAGGTCATCGATGCCTGGCGTTGGATGTATGATGTCGCGCAGCAGGAGGGCAAGCGTCTGGTAATCAGCATGAGCTGGGGACTTTATTACCTTGACAACATGGACGGCACCGGTCCTTTGGCGAATGAAATGCAGCGGCTGAGCGACCTCGGCGTGGTCTTCGTGAGCAGTGCCGGCAACAACGGTGATGAAAACGCCCACATCATGCACACGTTCACCCAGCAGGACACCGTCCGCACTCAGTTCACCTTCCCCTCTTCCTCCATCGGTTCCAGCATCACCATGATGGGCACCCCGAACTACCCGTTCTCTTTCTCTCTTTTCGCGATGGACAACTCCTTTAACATCATTGCGGAAACCCCGTTCTACAACACCGTCATCAACGGTCCGATCGACACCGTGTTTGTTGTCGGCACCGACTCGATCCACTTCTGGGGAGACCTGCAGGCTTCTAACCCTTACAACAACAGGCCCGAGGTACAGCTGCAGGTCAGCAAGAACACCAGCCACAAGTTCGGTCTCGCCATAGCAGCTTTGGGCGGTGATTTCCACGCCTGGAACATGGCGCTTATCGAGACCAACTACGGCAACTGGGGCGGCACGTTCAACCGTCCTGCTCCGCATCCCGACTGGATTGCGGGCGACGCGTTATACGGCATCAGCACACCGGCCAATGCCGAATGCGTCATCACGGTGGCGGCGCATGGCTCCCGCTATAAGGCTCCTTCCGGCAATATGACCGGCGGCACAATCGCCTCCTTCTCCAGCTCCGGCCCCGGATTCGGCCAGACTGACAAACCTGACATTTCCGCACCCGGCAAGAACGTCGTCTCTTCGCTGTCCAGCTACACCAACTCCTACTCGGGCACCTACACCGCTTCCGTGCAGTTCAACGACAGAACCTACAAGTTCGTTTCCCTGTCCGGGACCTCTATGGCGTGTCCTTTCGTGGCGGGCGTGGCGGCATTGGTGCTGCAGGCGAACCCCAATCTGTCAGCGAGCCAGGTGAAGGAGATCCTGAAGGAAACAGCCTACAATGACCAGTTCACAGAACAGTCCGGCGCTTTGCGTTTCGGCAGCGGCAAGGTCAACGCCTACCAGGCGATACTCCGCGCCCTCACCACCGTGGGCGTGGACGAGTACGTCATCCCGCAGGAGTCGCTGTTCACCGTTTTCCCGAACCCCGCCTCCGGACAGTGTTTTGTGACCGCCAACACCGAAAGCCCCGCCACTCTCTGCCAACTTATCGACCTCACCGGCCGCACAGTACAGCAAATCACTCTCGTCCCCGGTGTCAACAGCCTGAATCTCTCCGGCCTCACCCCCGGCTGCTACCTGCTGAAAATTACGGATGACAAAAGCGTCACAACCAAAAAGATAATCGTCCGATAACCCACTAAACACTAAACTCTAAACCCTAAACTAACATCATTCGGCACAATATTTGCATAACCATTAATCTGCGAAGATACGAAAAATGGGAGAATACATACCAAACGAAGAATTAGAGAACCGAACCGTGGTGCGGAAGTACCGCGAATTGTTGCAGGTGGTCTGGTCGCGCACCGATTCTGAGGAGCGCAAGCAGATCCGCAAGGCATTCGTGCTGGCCACCAACGCCCATTTCGGGGTGCGTCGCAAGAGCGGCGAGCCTTACATCTACCATCCTATTGCGGTGGCGATGATTTGCTGTTCCGAGATGAACCTCGGCGCCACCTCCGTCATTTGCGCCCTGTTGCACGACGTGGTGGAAGACACCGACTACACGCTTGACGACATGCGCGAGCTTTTCGGCGATGTGGTGGCCAACATCATCGACGGACTCACCAAGATCGACGATTTGGTGGTGGACAACGAGAACATCTCCTTGCAGGCCGAGAACTTCAAGAAGATTTTCCTTTCCATGTCGAAAGACGTGCGGGTGATCCTTATCAAACTGGCTGACCGGCTGCACAACATGCGCACGCTTGATGCGATGCCGCCGGAGAAACAGCTGAAGATCGCCTCTGAAACATCCTATTTCTACGTGCCTTTCGCGCACCGGCTCGGCCTTTATTCTATCAAGAGCGAGTTGGAGGATTATGCCATGCGCTACACCAACCCGACGGAATACTTCACCATCGCAGAGAAACTCAAAGAGTCTGAAAAGGAGCGCTCCACCATGATTCCGGAGTTCATCGCCCCGATTCAGAAAGCGCTCGACAAGGCCGGCATCAAGGCGGAAATCACCAGCCGCACCAAATCCGTGTCGTCCATCTACAACAAGATGGTCCGCAAGCAGATCAATTTCGAGGATGTCTATGACATTTTCGCCGTGCGTTTCGTGTTCGACAGCCCCATGTACGAGGAATTCGACATCTGCTGGCGCATCTACCACATCATCTGCAACCTCTACCAGACCAATCCTTCCCGCGACCGCAATTTTCTCACCCATCCCAAGCCCAATGGTTACCAGTCGCTGCATGTGACGGCCATGAGCAAGCAGGGGCGCTGGGTGGAAGTGCAGATACGTTCCAAACGGATGGACGAGATCGCCGAAAAGGGCCTCGCCGCGCATTACCACTACAAGGACGACGGCGAGAGTGCCGACACCGACATGAACAAACGATTGGAGGACTGGCTGCTGAAGACCCGGGAGATTCTCGACAGCAAGGATGCCGACGCCCTTGACTTCCTCAGCGAGGTGCGCCTGAACCTCGGGCTGAAGGAAATTTACGTTTTCACCCCGAAGGGCGACATGAAGACGATGCCGCAGGGATCCACCGTGCTCGACTTCGCCTACGCCTTGCACACCAACCTCGGCGACCACTGCATCGGCGCGAAGGTAAACTACAACATCACCCCCGTCAACAAGGTCCTCAACAACGGCGACCAGGTGGAAATCATCACCTCCAAGAAGCAGTTCCCGAAGGCGGAATGGCTGGAGTTCGTGCAGACCCCGAAAGCCCGGCGCAGCATCAAGGATTTCTTCCGTAACGAGCAGCAGGAACTCATCACTTCGGGAAAACTGCTGCTGAAACAGTATTTCGATGAATTGGGGGTGGATTTCACGGAGGAGAATGTCCAGAATCTGATGAGCGCTTCTTTGGAAAAGAGCCCGGAAGACTTTTGGAACAGTGTGGTGTCCAAGAAGTTGACAAAGAGCAAGATTGCGAAGCTGTTGTCGGTCAAGAATGCCAAGGAACTGGCTGACTTCCAGCAGAAGGTGTCGCAGGAAATTGAGAAAAAGCCTCTGGATCAGCTTATTGAGGAACAGTTGGATGTGACTCCGAACGCCTTCCTTCTTGACGATGACTACGAGCAAATCAAGTATGTGCTGGCCGACTGTTGCAATCCGATTCCCGGCGACACGGTGGTGGGCTTCCAAGTGTCGGACAACCGCATCGTGGTGCACCAGACCAGCTGCCCGAATGCCATCTCGCAGATGTCGCGCTTCGGCAACCGCATCATCAAGACCAAATGGCGCAAAGGCCAGAACATCGCCTTCCTCTCCGGAATCAAACTCAAGGGCTTCGACCGAAAAGGCATCATCAAGGAAATGATGGATGTGGTGACTTCCCAGATGGATTTAAATATCCGCTCTTTAAACATCGAGACCAAAAACAATGTCTTTACAGGTACGCTCATGCTCTACATCCAAAGTGTCCGCACCCTCAACAACCTCATCGAACAACTGCGGCAAATCGACCAGATGGAGTCCGTGGAACGTATCGGCTACGACGTTAAGTGAATTAAGAATTAAGAATGATATCCCTTAACCACTTAACCACTTAACCCCTCTAACCTTCTAACCTTTTAACCCTCTAACCCTCTAACCCTCTAACCCTCTAACCCTCTAACCCTCTAACCCTTTAACCGAATAACCCATAATCAATCACCAAAAAAATAAAAAAAATGAAAGCATCAGAAATTTTAGCATTCGTGGCAGGAGCTGCCGCAGCTACAGGCATCACCTTGTTGTGCACCACTGAAAAAGGCAAGGAAATCCGTGAAAAGTTGGGCGAGAAGATGTCCCGCGAGGAAATCGACCGTCTGATTGCCAAACTGAAGGAAAAAAGAGACAGCATCACCTCTGACGACGACTTCGACATTGACATCGAAGACGATGACTTCGGAACTGAATCCCACGACGAACTGTAATGGACATCTTAGGTAAATTCACCAATAAGTCGGAACGCAGCGAGAAGACATGGAAGGACGCCAAAACCTACTTCTCGCAGCGTTATGACTTGTTGAAGTTGGAGTTCTTGGAGAAATCGTCACAGCTCTTGTCGGTGGTGTTCTCCATGCTGATCGTCATCGTTTGCGCCTTGGTGGTGCTGATTTACCTGTCGTCAGCGGTCATTCATTGGCTGACGATTGCGTTGAACGCCGCTTGGGCCTACACGATTCTTTGTCTCTTGTTTGTCGCCATCATCGTGTTCGTGTTTTCCAAAAAAGACGTTCTCTTTGTGAAACCTCTGATTCGCAAATTCAGCAGGATTATGTATCGTGATGAGGTGGAAGAGGTTGAGTCAGAGAATGTTGTGAAGGACGTGGAAGATGAGTATGATATGCAGAAAGGAGGATCGCATGAGTAGTAAAGCCCCAATCAACGATTTACAGGATATAGCCAAGCGCAAACAACAGCTCCGGGCCAAAATTGAGGTGCAGGAACGCAAACTCAGCAAGGATCTGGATGCCTACCAGGATGATGTGGAGACATTCAAGAAAGTGTGGTCTGGACTGAAGGGTGTCCGCCATTTCGGACAAAAAATCAATTTTTCGAGCATTGCGCAGGCCGTGCAGACAGTCAAGGCTCTCCCGATAGGGAAGAAAAGCGCCACGACTGTTGGCAAAGGCTCTGCTCTGCTCACCGCTTTCAGCCTCGGTGCTGAGGTCGTGAACTGGATTGTGCAACGCCGTAAGAAAAAGAAAGCAGCAAAGAAACTATGAAAGAAATAACATTGGAAACCCACATGCGGGTGTATGACAGCCGGGAGGAGTTGCCGTCGGATTTGCTGGAACTGTTACAGCAGGCCGAGTCCGCAGCCGCCCGTGCATACGCCCGGTATTCCCATTTCAAGGTCGGTGCGGCCATTTTGATGAACAACGGCAAGATGGTCACCGGCAGCAATCAGGAGAACGCGGTCTATCCGTGCGGACTGTGCGCCGAGCGTACGGCGGCTTTCGCGGCATCCGCCATGTACCCCGATGTCCCGTTCAACAAGATCGTTGTCACCGCCATCAACCCTGACGAACCGCTCAAAGAACCGGTTTCCCCGTGCGGGAGTTGCCGGCAGGTGCTGTTCGAATACGAGCAGAAATTCGGTCACCCGATCGAGGTCATCCTCGCCGGACAGGAAGGCCCGATCTACCACTTCCAGAACGTGGCCACGCTGCTCCCGTACACCTTCCACGCCGGTTTTCTGCCGAAATAATGTGGAATTAAGAATCAAGAGTGAAAGTGTTCTCGACGCTTTTTATAATCAATTTTCAAATAAATAGCCCTATTTTATTCACTAAATTAAAATGTTATGAAAAAATTAGTCGTTGTCTTATGTGCATTGGTCGCTGTTCTGGGCATGGCCTCTTGCAAATCTTCCTCCCCGTCAGATACGGTCACAGCTTACTTCAAAGCTCTTCAGGCCGGTGATTATGAGAAAGCCCTCTCTTATACGGATATTTCCGATCAGGAGGAAATTCAAAAACAGCTTGAGAAATTTAAGACTTTTGATATCAAAGTCGTTGATTTTGAGATTCTTTCGGAAAAGATTTCCGATGATGGAAAAAATGCTGTGGTAGAAGTGAAGAGTTCTCAAACGTCTTCCTTCAGTTCTAAGCCTGAAGAGAACACAAAAGAGTTGAAACTGGTGAAAGTCGATGGCAAATGGAAAATCCATGACTAAACGACTGACGATACGTGATGAAGGTAGAGGTGGTCTGACGGCTTTCTCTACCTTTTTCTTTTGTATATGCCTGATTGTAACGGGATGTCATCGAGATGTTGCGCCAGTGGACTATGTGCTGCCCGACACGGTACGGTTGCAGAGTGGAGATCTGGCCTTTCGCGAGGGTGAAAGCCGCGAGAGCAGGGCGGTGACCACGCTCGACCGCGAGAGTCAATACACGCACGTAGGCATGATAGTGTGGCATGGTGGTCGCTGGTGTGTGTTGCACGCCGTCCCCAGCGAGCGTGTCACGGAGCAGGAGGAAGACAGTGTGAAGCTGGAGCCCATCGGTGTCTTTTTTCGCAGCGACCGGGCGGTTAGTGGCGGCGTCTATCGCTATCCGGTCACCCCTGACGACACGTTGGGACTGCTCCATCGCGGATTGGGGCTTTACTACGGCCGCCATCCGCTCTTCGACAACCTTTTTGACGCACAAGACACGACTGCCTTTTATTGTACAGAATTAGTATGCTTTCTCTATCAACAAGTTATGGGCATTGACCTCTCGGAAGGCCGCCGCCACAACCTCCCGCTGTATCCAAATTTGATTTTCTGCTCGGGTGTTTTCAAAAACCAACGTTTGGAGGAAGTTTTCACGTTCGAAAAATAGTTTTTTGGGACTAAGGACTATTTGGTATATGTGATAGGAACTTCAAAGAAACAGCGCACCAGTCTCCCGTCGGACTTTCCGGGCTTCCACGGCGGCATGGCCGAGACCGCCCGTACCGATTCTTCGTCACAGGCGGGATAAAGCGAGACTTGCGCTTTTGCATGGGCCACACAACCGTCTTTTTCCACCACAAATACGACCAGATTGGTGCCCGTAATGTTGTTCATTCGGGCTTTTTCTGGATAAACCACTTCATTTTTAAGGAAGTTCATAAGCCTATCGATTCCGCCCGAATATTCCGGCATCTCATCGACGGGCAACGGTTTTGACTCCCCTTTTTCGTGCTCGGTAGCGGTGTCGGCATTGTCAGTCTCGCTGTGCTGGGCTATATATTCGAGGTATTCGCGGCAGTATCCGACTTTTTCGAGGAGACGTTTCTTTTCCGAGCCAGTGCTGATGTTGGCGGCCTGTTGGTAAAGACGGAACGCTTCGTTTTTGTCCTCTTTCACGTCTTTGCCACACCAGTAGGCGTCGCCCAGTCTTTCCGTCGCTTCCACATGATTCGCGTCGGCCGCCTTTTTCAGATAATGAAACGATTTGTCCATGTCGCCGCACTTTCTGTACGCGTTGGAGAGTTTGTAAGCATCCGCATCTTCCAGCCGATTCAGGAGCTCCAGGGTTTTGATTTGCTCGCACGGCTGGTCACTCAAAAGGTCGTTCTCCGCAACCTTGAACAACGCTTCCAAATTCCCTTCGTTAGCCGCTTTCCGGTAAAAACTCAGGGCTTTTGGCCACTGTTTCTCACCGGCGGCCTCGTATTTTCGCGCTTTCAGCAGCGCCTTCTCGCCCTGGCCGTGTAACAAGCCGAAAGAGAGGGCAATCAATAGTATGGTGGAAAGAAAGTGTCTCATATTCAATCAGGTTTATTCGTTTGCAAAAATAGTTTTTATTTCAATTGAGTCGATTTTTTTTTCAAGGGATGACCGTTTTTGCGAAATGTCGAGTTAGACTCCTCCCAGAAACCTTCCCGTCACGCTTTCCCGGTTGCCGGCGATTTCTTGCGGGGTGCCGGTGGCCACGATTCTGCCGCCGTCCTCGCCCCCGCCGGGACCCATGTCGATGATGTAATCGGCGGCGCGTATCACGTCGAGGTCGTGCTCGATGACGATGACCGTCGCGCCGTTCTTGATCAGCGTGTCGAAGACCTGCAAAAGGGTGCGCACGTCCAAAGGGTGCAGTCCGATGGTGGGCTCGTCGAACACGAAGACCGAGTCGTGTTGCAACCGTCCCATCTCGGTGGCCAACTTCAGTCGCTGCGCCTCGCCGCCCGACAGACTCGGGGTCTCCTCGCCGAGCGTAAGGTAGCCCATGCCAAGACTTTGCAGCACCTCCAACTTGGGAAACACCGTCTTCATGTCTTGACAGAACTCCAACGCGGAGTTCACGTCCATATCCATCAGCTCGGGCAGCGAACGGGTCTCGTGGCGCTTGTTGGTGTGGCGTACGGCGTAGGCCGCTTTCGCGTAACGCGAGCCGCGACACTCGGGACAGGGGATGTCCACGTCGGGAAGGAACTGCACGTCGAGGCTGATGGCGCCGGTGCCGTCGCAGACAGGACAGCGCAGGTCGCCGGTGTTGTAGGAGAAGTCGCCGGCTTTGTAGCCATGGTGTTTCGCGTCGGGCGTGCGGGCGTAGAGTTTGCGCAGCTCGTCGTGGACGTTGGCGTAGGTGGCCACGGTGGAGCGGATGTTGATGCCGATGGGCGTGGCGTCGATGAGCTTCACGTGCTCGATGCCCTCCGCGAGGATGTCGGTGACATGGTCGGGCATCCGCTTCCCTCGGGTCAATGCCTCCAACGCGGGCACGAGACTCTCCAAGATCAGGGTCGTCTTGCCGGACCCGGAGACACCCGTCACCACGGTGAGCCGCCCCTTGGGAATCTCGACTTCTAACGGTTTTACTGTATGTATCTCTTTGGTGGACAGATGAATATTGCCGAACTCGAACAATCTGTCTTTGTCGGGCTCGCTCCAGCCGTGCTTTTGCTGTGGCGCGAGGAACGGTCCGATGCGGGACGCGTTGTTTCGGACGATATCTTGGATAGTGCCCTCGGCGATGATTTCTCCGCCTTTCGCACCGGCATCGGGGCCTAATTCGATGAGCCAGTCGGCCTCCTGCAGGATTTGCGTGTCGTGATCGACGAGCAGCACGGTGTTGCCGTCGGCCACGAGGTCGTGCATCACGCCGTTGAGTCCCACGATGTTGGAGGGGTGCAGCCCGATGGAAGGCTCGTCGAGGACGTAGAGCACACCGGTGGTGCGGTTGCGGACGGCGCGGGCGAGTTGCATCCGTTGCCGTTCGCCGGTGGAGAGGGTGGAGGCCGCGCGGTCGAGGGTGAGGTATCCCAACCCTAAGTCCATCAGCCGCTTGGCAGCTGTGCGGAACGATTCGCAGATGCTTTCGGCCATGGGACGCATCTCCTCGGGCAGCGAGGCGGGCACGCCATCGACCCACTCGGTGAGCCGCGCCAGAGTCATTTGGCAAGCCTCGTCGAGACCGATGCCGCGCAGTTTCGGGGCGCGGGCGGCCTCCGACAGCCGTGTGCCGTGGCATTCGACACAGACATCCTCCTTCAGGAATTTCTCCACACGCTTCATTCCCTTCTCGTCTTTCACTTTGGAGAGGGCGTTCTCCACGGTATAGGTGGCGTTGAAGTAGGTGAAATCGAGTTCGCCGGCTTCGTTGGTGGTCTTCGATTTGAAGAAGATGTGCTTCTTCACGGCGGGCCCGTTATAGACGATATCTTTCTCTTCGTCAGTGAGTTCGCGGAACGGCACGTCTGTGCGCACGCCCATGGCGCGGCACACGTCGGTCATCAGCGACCACATGAGGCTGTTCCACGGCGCGACGGCTCCCTGGTCGATGGTGAGCGACTCGTCGGGCACGAGGGTGCTCTTGTCAACGGTACGCACCATGCCGGTGCCTCCGCAGCGGCGGCACGCACCTTGGCTGTTGAAGGCTAACTCCTCGGCACCGGGGGCGTAGAAGTGCTCGCCGCACTCGGGACAGACGAGCTCCTGGCCGGCGGCCACGGCGAGGGAGGGTGGGAGATAGTGCCCGTTGGGACAGCGGTGGTGTGCCAGACGGGAGTACATAAGACGCAGGCTGTTAAGAAGTTCGGTGCCGGTGCCGAAGGTGGAGCGGATGCCGGGCACGCCGGGCCGTTGGTGCAGGGCGAGGGCGGCGGGCACGTAGAGGATTTCATCGACGTCGGCCTTCGCGGCCTGGGTCATGCGGCGGCGCGTGTAGGTCGAGAGCGACTCGAGGTAACGTCGCGAGCCCTCGGCGTAAAGCACACCCAACGCCAGCGAGGACTTGCCGGAGCCGGACACCCCCGCCACAGCCACGATTTTGTGCAGTGGCACATCCACATCGATGTTTTTGAGGTTGTGCACGCGCGCGCCCCGGATGCGGATATGCGTGGGGCGAGATTCATTGTCGCCTAATGCGTTGTTTATCAAATTTATATCATCGGTCGCCATGTACAATCGGTTTTGCGGCAAAGGTACACAAATTCGGGCAAAAATCGTATCTTTGCCGCCGTGAATTGAAAAAATCCCAATTATGCAAGAATATCAGATACGTTTGATGACAATTGACGACTACGACCAGGTGTACGCGTTGTGGTCGATTACCGAGGGCATGGCGTTGCGCGGCTACGATGATTCCGCCGAGGGCATCGCCAAGTTCCTGAAAAAGAATCCCACCTCCAATTTCGTGGCGGTCATGGACGGTGAAATCGTGGGTGTCATTATGTGCGGCATGGACGGCCGCCGCGCCTACATCTACCATACGGTGGTGCGCAAGGACCTGCGGCAACGCGGCATCGGCAAGGCACTGCTCGGCATGGTCTATCACGCCATCGAGGCCGAAGGGATCAAGAAAAACGGCCTGCTGGTGATGCGTGACAATGAAATCGGCAACACCTTCTGGCGTATGCAGGGCTGGACAGAACGCACCGATCTCAACTATTACAGCAAGAACAACGTCGAACAGTGAAACCGAATCGGTTATGCCCGTAGGGACGAATAATTCTTCGTCCTACCGATGTCATATATAATGCCAAAATGTCAGTGGTTTTTCTTTGGGAATCACTGACATATTTTTTTGGCACAGTTGTTGCTAATTTAAATCGCGTCCTTGAGAAGGACTGCGAAAAATCAACGAATTAGTAACAATAAAAATTATAAAACAATGGGTAAAATTATCGGAATAGACTTAGGAACAACCAATTCATGTGTTGCGGTGATGGAAGGCAACGAGCCTGTCGTCATCCCCAACAGCGAAGGCAGAAGAACCACGCCTTCCATTGTGGCATTCGTGGGCGACAACGAGCGTAAGGTCGGTGACCCCGCCAAACGTCAGGCCATCACGAACCCCACCAAAACCATCTTCTCTATCAAACGTTTCATGGGCGAGACGTACGACCGTGTGACCAGCGAGGTGAGCCGCGTGCCTTACATCGTGGAGCGCGCCGCCAACAACATGCCGAAAGTGAAGATCGACGACCGTTCTTACACGGCGCAGGAGATCTCCGCCATGATTCTGCAAAAGATGAAGAAAACGGCTGAGGATTACCTCGGCCAGGAAGTGACGGAAGCCGTCATCACGGTGCCCGCCTACTTCAGCGACTCCCAGCGTCAGGCCACCAAGGAGGCCGGCGAAATCGCGGGCCTGAACGTGAAACGTATCATCAACGAGCCTACCGCAGCCGCTCTGGCTTACGGTCTGGACAAGAAGAAATCCGACTCCAAAGTGGCCGTGTTCGACCTCGGTGGCGGTACCTTCGATATCTCCATCCTTGAACTCGGTGACGGCGTCTTCGAAGTGAAATCCACCAACGGCGACACGCACCTCGGCGGCGACGACTTCGACCACAAGATCATCGACTGGCTGGCCGGCGAGTTCATGAAAGACTACAACGTGGATTTGCGTAAGGACGCCATGGCTTTGCAGCGTCTGAAAGAGGCTGCCGAGAAGGCCAAGATCGAGCTCTCCAGCTCCAACTCCACGGAAATCAACCTGCCGTACATCATGCCGATCGACGGTGTTCCGCAACACTTGGTGCGCACCTTAACTCGCGCCCAGTTCGAACAACTCTGCGACGACCTGATCCGCAAGACCATCGAGCCGTGTAAGAAGGCTTTGGCCGACGCCGGCTACAGCACTTCCGACATTGACGAGGTCATCCTCGTGGGCGGCTCCACCCGTATCCCTGCCATCCAGAAGGTGGTGGAAGACTTCTTCGGCAAAGTGCCCTCCAAGGGCGTCAACCCCGACGAAGTGGTGGCCATCGGCGCCTCCATCCAGGGCGGTGTGCTGAGCGGCGACGTGAAAGACATCCTGTTGCTCGATGTGACTCCGCTGTCACTCGGTCTGGAGACCCTCGGCGGTGTGATGACCAAGCTCATCGACGCCAACACGACCATCCCGACCAAGAAGTCGCAGGTGTTCACCACCGCGGCCGACAACCAGACCTCCGTGGAGATTCACGTGCTGCAAGGCGAGCGTCCCATGGCTGCCCAGAACAAGAGCAGCGGTCGTTTCCACCTCGGCGGCATCCCGGC
>JAEEGF010568040.1_pt1 | contig 35697 bp, 25 predicted proteins | sample 9134171 | NCBI WGS metagenome assembly JAEEGF01 (sample SAMN16246542, study PRJNA631951) | gut metagenome | biome: gut microbiome; feature: rumen; material: AP-attached | host: Bos | place: Iran: Karaj | collected 2018-10
CTTCATGTCGCCCTTGAGTTTGAGTACCGCCAAGTATTCAATGATGCGGCGTTTCACTTCTTCCAATCCGAAATGGTCTTTGTCGAGTATCTTTCTGGCTCGAGTCAGGTCGAAGTTGTCTTTGCTGTATTCATTCCATGGCAGGTCAACTAGCAGCTCTAAGTAGCTGAGCTGCAGTGAGTAGTTGGGCGACATGGAGCTGGTGCGTTCCAGTTCGGCCCACTCGCGGTCGAACAACTCTTTGGTCTCCTTGTTCCACTTTTTCTTTGCCGCCTTGGCCTGGATATCCTCCAAAGCCTTGTCTTGCGGCGAGCCTCCTAACTCCTTTTGGATGGTCTTCATCTGCTGCGTCAGGAAATACTCTTTCTGCTGCTTGTCAATCTCCTGTTTTGATTGGAATTGAATCTGATTTTTCAATTCGAGCAACTGTAACTCCTTGTTTAACAGTTTTAAAACTGTTTTAGCACGATCTACCACGTCGCGAGTTTCCAGAATGTTCTGTTTTTCTTGATTGGTGACCGATAGGTTGGATGAGATGAAATTGAGCAGGAAGAAGGGACTTTCGATGTTCTTCAGGGCGAAAGAAGCCTCCTTGGGTATGTTGGCCGAGAGTTTGATCATATTGATGGCCGTGTCACGCAGAGAATCGATCAGCGCCTTGAAATTCTCGTTGCTGTCAAGGGTAGGGTCGTAATCGTTGGTGAGATAGTCGGCCACTTTGGCCATGTAAAACGGTTCGGTTTGAGTGAGCTCTAAAACGGAGAATCTTTTGATGCCTTGTACAATGATAGTGACGCTGCCATCGGGCATGGATATGTATTTCAGTATCCGTGCCATGGTGCCCACTTTGTAGATGTCGTCAATGGTGGGCTCTTCCACCTCGTTCTCTTTTTGTGTGACCACACCGATAGGCTCGTTGTTGCGCGAGTATTTCTGCGCCAGTTTGATGGATTTGCTGCGCCCTACCGTGATGGGAATGATGATGCCCGGGAACAATACCGTATTGCGCAAAGGTAGGATAGGCAGCACTTCGGGCAATTCCTCCTTCTTCAAAATCTCTTCGTCTTCCATCGAAAACAAAGGAATGAAGTTGGATTCGCTATTGAGAAATTCGTTGATTAGTTTTTCGTGATCCATGATAAACGTCTGTATATAATGGTGTTATGAAACGAATGAACTGAGTACTTGGCGAGCTTCCGCCACTTTTGCTTTCAATAGTTGTTCATTCTTGGCTTCCAGTAATAGTCGTAAATAAGGTTCTGTATTAGAAGGTCTTACATTAAACCACCAGTCTGCAAACTCGATGCGGTAGCCATCAAAATCCATAAAACGGGTGTATTTTTCTTGGCTTGTAAAATGGTTTTTCAAGGCCTCCATAGCTTCTGCTTTTTTCTCTATTTTGAAGTTGATTTCGCCAGAGTTGGCGTAAGTGGCTATTTGGGCAATAAGTTCCGACACGCGGATGCCTTTCTTCTTCATGTCGCTGAAAATGTGCAGGAGGATGAGCGAAGCCACCATAGCCGAGTCGGAGTAGAAGAAGTCGCGGAAGTAGTAGTGTCCCGCCAACTCACCGCCATAGATGCCGTCAATCTCGCGCAGCTTGAGGGCGGCGTAAGCGCGGCCCACTCGCCAGATGTACATTTCCTGGCCCATTTTTTCAATGTATTCGGATACCGACTTGGAGGTGCGGATGTCTTGGATGACGAGGCCGCTCATCTTCTTCTCTTGGATGAAGTAGTGCGCCATGACGGCTATCATCAGGTCGGGTGAAATAAATTCGCCATTTTCATCCACAAACATCACACGGTCGGCGTCACCGTCATAGATGACTCCAATGTCGGCTTTCGTTTTCTTGACCAACGCTTTCAGGTCGGCCACATTCTCCTGTTCCAGCGGGTTGGCTTCATGATTCGGGAAAGTGCCGTCCAGGTTGTCGTAGATGTAGGTCGGGGCATCGCCGAAAATCTCTTTGACCAGAATGCTGGCCATACCGTTCGAGCAGTCCATGGCAATCTTGAGATTGGAGATGTCGTATTTGTATTGTTGCAAAAACTGCAGGTACTCATCTTTGACAGGATAGTTGACGATTTTGCCTTTTTGGGCGGCAGGCACAACCTGCACTTCCTTGATCATTCTCTCCAGTTCACCCAATCCTGTGTCATAGCCTACGGGCAGCGCATTGGTGCGCGAGACCTTGAGGCCGTTGTATTCCTTTGGGTTGTGGGAGGCGGTAATCATCACCGACGCATCGAAATGGTGTTTGGCGGTGAAATAATAGACCATGGGCGTGGTGGTGAGTCCCATGTCGTAAACATCGGCGCCGGCGTCGCAAATGCCCGACGAGAGGGCCTTGAACACCTCCGGCGTAGAGGTTCTCATGTCACGGCCTATCAGCACTTTGTCCGTATTGAGCAGTGTCGGCAGGAAAAAGCCGAACTTATAAATGTCGTCCAAGGTAAAATCTTTACCGTAAACACCTCTAAAATCGTATGCTTTGAATGCTCCCATAATGTTATGCTTTTATAATCAGGTGCTTATGCACTTTGATTGGGGTTGTTATTCTGTAATTGTTTGTTCTTGACAAGGTTTTCCCATCTTACGAAAGAGGACTTCTGGACATCGAAGAAGAGATTGTAAAATGTTCGAGCCCAGTAACTTTTGGTGTTAAAGCCACTGGGATCTTTGAGAAATTTCTCGCACAATACCACCTTCTTTGCTTCGGTGTCGCTGATGATTATCCACAAGGCTGCGGTCTTGCTGTTTTTGTCGAACGACTCCACCAGCACGGAGATGGCAAAGCGGGTTTGTCTCGGCAAGTTTAGTTTGGCAAAGTATTGGATAATATCCTCTTCGGAATACATGTTTTCTACGCCAATATAGTCCACTATGGCCGAGTTCGTCTTGACGGTTTTGTTCCGCTTTGAGATATAAGAGAGGTCGTAATGGAGAATGGGTTTGCGGAAGGCGAGTCGGATATCGTATTTTTTCTGGTCGGAGATGATAAGCAGATTCCATTCGTTAAAGAAGTATTGGATGATTTCGGTGGGGAAGTCGAAACCATTGCGGGTGAACTTGGCCTTCGAGAAATCGATGCCAGCCCACGTCACTTCTTTGGCGGATAGGAATTCAATAAAAGAATCTTCGTTCAGAAACATTCCAACTACAATTATTCCTTGCAAAGATAAGCAAAAAAAATGAGAGATTTAAGAATTGTATATGCAACTTTGCAAGAATCGGGGACAAAAAAAGCGGGACCAAAAGTCCCGCTTCTATGTGTTATTTCACAAAGGATTAGTGAACGATGAATTTGCAAACGGTTTTGCCTTTCGAGGTTTCGAGGTTCATGATGTAGAAACCTTTCGACAAGTCGCTGATGTTGAATTGACGTTGGAAGTCGCCACCAGCGTGGTTGATCTGTTCGGTGTAAACCTGTTTGCCAGTTACGTCAACAACGTTTACGGCTACGTTTTCAGCTTTTTCGGTGTTGAATTTCAGTGTGATGAAATCGGTAGCGGGGTTAGGATAAACGGTAACATCGTTCAAACCGCTGTTAGGATCTTCAATGCGGGAAGTACCAGCAGCATATTCCATTACGAAACCTTCGCCTTCGTCCCAGTTGTCAATGGTAACTTTGACTCTGAGCAAGCTGGCCGATTGGAATTGTAAGTATCCTTTGGGATAGTTGTGCATGTCGTAGCGTGCCAACAAAACATCCTGATTGTTGAGGATTTCTACGAAGTCACCTTCGCCCATTTCAAATTTCTTGAAGTTGATATTGTAAGCGGAAGCGCCGTTTACACGGATGTTCCAAGTACAGTTGGCTTGTGCGCGGTAGTTCTTGCCATCCTGGCCGCCGACAGAGATAGAGCCCTTAGGAGTGGTAATGAACACGGGGCTGGACGAGCAGGAAGGTGACGACTTGAAAGTAGTGGTATAATACAATACGAAGCCTTTGTCGGTGTTGGAACCATCGGAGGTGAACTTAACCAGAACGCTATCAGCGGTAACGGTGAAAGGCTCAGGAAGTTCTTCGAAGGTGTAGTGGCCAGAGAAGGTGTAGGCAACGCCGCTGGCTTCTGTGGGGCCATTGTAGATGGTGATGATATCTTGTAATTTCTCCGTGTTCAAACGGCCAAAGTTGAACATGTATGATTTGGCGTCGGGAGAGGCAAGCATCCAAGTTCTGTTGGTGTTGTTGGGGTAGTCAACATGACCTGCACCGTCGCTGATAGAACCGAAGCTGGCAGTATTTCTGATGAAACCTTCAGCCGGTTTTTGAATGGCAGAATCGGGAGGAGTCATGTTCAACATAACACCTACGTGATAGATGAAGTTACCATCTTCAACTTCGTCACCGTGAATTGGAGGATTAAGCATGTCAATCAGGAAGTCGCCATTACTTTGTCCACCCCATCCCCAGTTAACGCGGAAATAGGTAACCACATTGTCACCTTCCATCACTTCCTTGTAACCGTCAATGATGAATGCGTGACCGCTACCGTTCTCTTCCTTATTCTGAGCGGAATAGTAGATAGGAACGCACTTGTCGAGTTGGGGTTTCAAAATGGAGTCGCCCCACATTTTGGCACCGCCCGAGAACACATCCTGAGTCTGCATGTAGGCAGATTGGTTGTATTGCCAGTAGTATTTGAGGGATTCCATTGCTTCGGCTGAGGCAGCACCCGAACCGGTAGGACCGTAGCCCATTCTTACAGAAACACCTGCGTGATAGAGCAACTTGGCCAACTCACCGTCGTCGGTATAGGCAGCATCAGTAATAGCATCGTGGTTGTAAGTATAGTCGCGGAATTTAACTTCCTGACGATCATATTTTTCGGGGATGTAAGAAACACCACTGAAACCTTTGGTGGGGTAACGGAAGTAGTTGAGAATGGTACCCATAGCTACAGATACACAACCATTGGGAACTTTCTTGTTTCTGTCGCCTTGGGTGGTGGCGTCAAACGGACAGTAGGTGTTGTAAGGATACTGTTGGTTGAAAGTCGTGGTGGTTAAACGGTCAACAAACTTTAAGTCGGCTTTGGTCTGTACGAAGTTGTCAGCTGTGTATTGAGCCCATGCTTTGGCTGCGTTGGCATCCGTTACATGATAAGCCTGCACTTGGCTGATGTAATTCTTGTAAGAATCTAGCATAAAGTCAACCGATTCGTTCGATTCCAAGTTCGACTCAATAGAATAAGCCAAAACGGGGATGACATTATCGGTGGCCGAAACCAGAATAAAGCCTTTGTCCTTTATCTGAAAATGATAGTAAACAGGTTCTCCGTTTTCATTCAGCTCGGTATGCTTCAAAGTCAAGTCGGTCGTCTTGATGTCCGCCATGGTTTTGTAGCGTGCCGAAAGGAAATTCTTTGATGCCTTTCTTGCACTTTCTACAGGAACTACGTCTGTAGCAAACACTTGAGCAAAGACAAACAAAGAGAGAACTAATGCAATGGTCTTTTTCATAGTTGTTGTTGTTTAATGATTAATTGTCGGTTTCAAGTTACTTATGCGGCAAAATTTTTTCTTCAATCTCTATTCTTTATCCTGCAAAAATCGTGCCAACATCTTTATTGATAAAGTTTTATTCTTTTTTTTCGATATTTCTAGATATAGGTCACAAAAATACAAAAAAATCCATACGGGCTGTCATGGAGGCGGCTTTTTTTTCTTTTTTTTACAGCGCTTAATGTAAATAATTGTGATTTAATGAAATATGTTTTTCTCAATAAATAATCCGCAGGTGTTGATACGGCAGAGCCAAACGGCTGTCATGCCATATTCTGCCAACTTCTGACAGGAAATCTCTTTTCAGGTGATAAAATTTGCTATTTTTGTGACCGAAAAAATCCAAATTATGAAGCCGGTTCAAGTTGTCAGACTGATTTTGCGACTGCTGATAGGTGGCATGTTTATTGCTGCGGCTGTCATGAAATTGATCTCGCTGGATGAGTTTGAAGTTTACATCTATAGTTTTAATCTCTTTGGTTATCTGTTTTCCACGCTAGTGGCAAGGGCAGTGATTGCCGCGGAATTAATTCTCGGGGCTGGCCTCATTGCCAAGATCTGCTACAAGCAGGTTTGGTGGCTCATTCAACTGATGCTGGTGGGTTTCTCGCTGCTGCTGGTCTATGTGATGCTCTTCCGCCACGATACCAACTGCCACTGCTTCGGCGATTTGGTGGAACTTGACCCCGCAGCTTCGCTCATCAAAAATATCGTGACTTTTGGACTGATGTTCTTCATTCGCAAGGAGGAAGATTATCAATTCAAAGGGAAAAAATGGTGCGCCGCCGCTATCGTGGTTGTCGGCCTGGTGGTGCCGTTTGTCCTGTTTACGCCAGATTCGGTCTATAATAAGTTTGTGAATCCCAACGACAAACTCAATGTGGAGGCCTATAATCAGGCGCTGACCGACAGCACGTTCTGTGATTTGCAACTGACAGAGGGTCGCTATTTGGTGGGCTTCTTCGCTTCGGGCTGCCAGTATTGCCGCCAAAGTCTTCACAAAGTGAATACGATTATGCAAAATCACGCCATCTCTCACGACAATCTTAAATACTACATTTGGGGTAGCGAAGAGGGGATTGTGAAGTTCAAGGAGGAGACCGCCACACAAGATGTGATGCATTGCCTCATCTCGCCTATCACCGCCATCAACATCACCTTCGGCAGCTTTCCTGTCTATGCGCTGGTGGAGAATGGCAGCGTGGTGAAGAGTTTCGATTATCGCGGCATTGACGAAAGGGATATTGTCGCTTTTTTGAAAGAAAATAAAACAATTAAATAACTGAATATGAAAATATTAGGTATTGGCAACGCCTTGGTTGATGTGATTGCCCGTCTGGAAGACGAATCTTTTTTGAAAGGTTTCTCGCTGCAAAAGGGTGGTATGGAGATGATTGACGCTCCTACCAAACGCCAACTGCATGAGGCGATGAAGGATATGAAGCAAACTTTGGCTTCGGGAGGTTCCACCTCGAACACGATACACGGGTTGGCCCGATTGGGAGCCGAAGCAGGCTTCATTGGCAAGGTGTCGCACGACGCTATGGGCGACTTCTTCCGTCAGGATATGCTCAACAGCCACATCACGCCGCATTTGCTCTATTCGGACATTGATACGGGCATTGCCACTACGCTGATGACACCTGATGCCGAAAGGACTTTCGCCACTTATCTAGGAGCCGCCGCCACGATGGTGCCCGAGGAAATCAGCCGCGAAGTGCTCAGCCAATACGATTATATCCATGTGGAAGGCTACCTGATTTTCAATCGTGAACTGATTTTGGCAGTCTGCCGCATGGCTAAAGAGTGCGGCTTGCGTGTGTCGATGGACATGGCCAGCTATAATATTGTGGCGCAGAACCGTGACTTTATCCGCGATTTGTTGCACAACTATGTGGATGTAATCTTTGCCAATGAGGACGAAGCCCGCGCCTACACAGGCAAGGAGGAGCAAGAAGCACTGGATATGCTGGCTGAAGAGTGCGAGGTGGCCGTGGTGAAATTGGGTAAAAGAGGTTCGTTGGTGAAAATCGACGGAGAGACCACCTTTATTCCACCTATGGATGCACCCTGCATCGATACCAATGGTGCCGGTGACATCTACGCAGCCGGGTTCCTGTATGGTTTGCTGAATAGTTACGATGCGGCCAAGTCGGGTCACATTGCTACGCTGTTAGCTACGGAGATGATACAAACAGTGGGTGCCAAACTGTCTGACAGCCAGTGGGATAAAATTCGTAAAGAGATTCTGTAGTGCTATCTTTGGTTAGCGCTCATCAGGTAGGCCTTGATGAAGTCGTCCAACTCGCCGTCCATGACGGCATTGACGTTGGAGGTTTCATATTGCGTGCGCAGGTCCTTTACCATTTTGTAGGGATGCATTACGTAACTCCTTATCTGTGAGCCCCATTCGATTTTCTTTTTAGAACTTTCGATTTCGGAGATCTTCTCGCGCTTCTTTTCCATCTCTATCTGGTAAAGTTGCGATTTCAGCATCTGCATGGCCTTCTCGCGGTTTTGCAGCTGTGATCGTGTAATCTGACATTCGATGACGATGCCAGTGGGGTGGTGGTGCAGACGCACGGCCGTCTCCACCTTGTTGACGTTCTGGCCACCAGGCCCGCTCGAACGGTAAGTGTCCCAGCTGATGTCGGCGGGGTTGATTTCAATCTCCACGTCGTCGTCGATGACAGGGTAGGCATAGACCGAGGCGAACGAGGTGTGACGGCGGTTGGCCGAGTCGAAGGGAGACAGGCGCACCAGTCGGTGAACGCCGTTTTCGCTCTTCAGATAGCCGTAGCCGTAAGGGCCGTCCAGCTCGATTGTGGCCGACTTGATGCCTGCCACATCACCTTCCTGTCTGTCGATCAGGGTGATGTTGTATTTGTTGCGCTCGCCCCAACGCGTGTACATACGGAGCAGCATCTCTGCCCAGTCGCAACTTTCGGTACCGCCGGCGCCCGAGTTGATGGTTAGGATCACACTGAAGCGGTCCTCTTCGTCGCGCATCATATTGCGGAACTCGAGCTTTTCTATCAGGCTGACAGCGTGTTGGTATGCCTTGTCGGTCTCCTCTTCCGTGGCCTCTTTGGCCTGGAAGAATTCGAAGATGACCGACAACTCGTCGAAACTGTCAGCGGCTTTGTCATATTCCTGTACCCACGACTTGATGAAACTGATCTCCTTGAGCAGCTTTTCGGCAGCCTTGGGGTCGTTCCAGAAATCGGCCTCATGAGTGATTTCCTCTTTGGCCTTGATTTCTTCTATCTTCTTGTCGATGTCAAAGAAACCTCCTTAGCTCACCGAGTCTCTTTGAAAGGTCCTTAACTTGTTCGATATATATCATAGGTTGATGTTTTTATGATTTTGATAGGGCGTCAATTTCCGGTTTGAAATCGAGGTAGGCGTAGCCTTTCGACAGCAGGTGGCGGTATAGGGCAGGACTTTCGGCCGGTTGGTCAGGATGCAGACGCAACCACTTGTTGATGGTTTCGCGCAGGTTCTGGCGGTACTGTTCGGGATTCATTTCCGATATGTATTTTTCTATGATAGAAGTAGATATCCCTTTGGCAAGCAGGTGGCTTTTAATTTTTTCGCGCCCCCACTTTTTGGCGTTGGTTTTACCGCGTACAAAACTCTCTGCAAACCGTTCCTCATCTATAAAGCCATCCTCTTTCAGGTCGGCAATCACCCTATCGGCTTCAGCTCCAGTCACTTCGTATTGGCGGAGTTTCAGCCTAACCTCACTTTCGGCACGGTCCTGGTAGGCGCAGTATTTCCTTATCTTTTCAATGACTTCTTTCACAATCCGTGTTCACTATGGGGCGTTACCAGCACGATTTCTTCCATATCCTGATTAAAAAACTTATAGTCAAGCAGTTGTAATTCCTGATGAGGTTCCAAGCGTACCCATTTGTGATAGGTGAAGAACCATTTTAACCTTTTGGATATGAGTCCTTTGGTGAAATAGGCATACAAGTAGGGATGCAAGTAGATAGTCAGCCGTTTGGCGTTGTTTTTCTGGAAAAGGAATTCTATACGGTTGACAATCTCCTCTTCGAAGAGGATGCTGGGCTTGATTTTGCCTGTACCTTGGCAGGTGGGACACTGCTCGGCCGTGTCGAAGACATTGGCCTGTTGCACGCGTTGCCGTGTGATTTGCATCAAGCCGAACTTGCTGAGGGGCAGTATGGTGTGGCGGGTCTTGTCGGCAGCCATCAGTTCCTTCATCTTGTTGTAAAGAAGGGTTCGGTTGGCCGCCAAGTCCATGTCTATAAAGTCGATGATGATGATGCCCCCAAGGTTACGCAGTCTGATTTGTCGTGCAATTTCGATGGCGGCTTCTATATTGACCTCAATGGCGTTCTGTTCTTCGCTCTGGTCTGCATTGAGCTTGTTTCCGCTGTTGACGTCAATAACATGCATGGCCTCAGTTTGTTCGATGATGAGGTAGATGCCGCTTTTGATGGAGACAATCTTGCCAAAAGAGCCTTTAATCTGCTTGGCAATGTTGAAGTGCTCGAAGATGGGAGTACTGTCTTTATAGAGTTTTACGATATTCTTGTTGCCCGAGAATACTTGTCCGAAGTATTCCTTAATGTCTTGATACAGAGATGGTGAATCGGTGTAGATAGTGTTGAAAGACTCATCTACCATGTCACGGATGAGCAGGAAGGTCTTGTCCATTTCGGAGGCCATCTTGGAGGGCACTGCGGCGTTGCGCAGTTTCGTAACCACGCTCTTCCACTTGCTGAGCAGTTGCTTCAGGTCGGCCGTCAAGTCTTCCAGAGTGGCGCCAGCTGCGTTGGTGCGTATGATGATGCCGAAGTGCTTGGGCTTGATGCCTTGTACGATTTTGCGCAGTCGCTTTCGCTCTTCGCCGCCTTTAATCTTTTGTGATATAGATACTTTGTCGAAGAAAGGCACTAACACGAGATAGCGTCCCGCAAACGAGATTTCGGTGGTCACACGAGCTCCCTTGGTATTGATGGGCTCTTTGGTGACTTGTACTAGCAGAGGTTGACCTGAGGAGAGGACAGAACTGATCTTTCCCGCTTTCTCAAGCGATGGCTGGAAAGTCATTTGTCCGATGTCGCCTTTGCCACCTTCGCGGACTTTGGAAACAAACTCGTTGAGTGTGGGCGTCTGCGTTGCCAGGTCAAGGAAATGAATGAAGGCTTCCTTTTCGCAGCCTATATCTACAAAGGCCGCATTCAGCCCAGGCATGATCTTTTTTATCTTTCCTAAGAAAATATCACCAACGGCCAACTGGTCGGTCGATTTCTCGTGATGGATTTCAACCAGCTTCTGATCTTCGAGGAGTGCTATGTGAGTTTCGTTTTGCTGAGAACTGATGATAAGATCTTTGCTTGTTTCATGCATAGAAATGTGATATTAAAATACACAAAAACTAAATAATAGTTGGCCTATTATTTAGTTTTTGTTCCGGTTTTTATTTGCATAAGAAGAAAAAACTATTTCTTCTTATGTCTGTTTTTACGCAGACGTTTTTTCCTCTTATGCGTTGACATTTTATGTCTTTTTCTCTTTTTACCGCTAGGCATAACGCTAAAAGTTTAAAGGGTTATTTTATTTTTTTAATGGAGTTAACAAAAGTCTTGCAGGGTTTGAATGCGGGGATCTTGTGAGCGGGGATAATGATAGTAGTTTTCTTCGAGATGTTGCGAGCGGTTTTTTCAGCTCTTTCTTTTACGATGAAGCTGCCGAAGCCTCTTAAATAAACGTTGTCATTCTTTGCGAGAGAGCCTTTAACAGAGGTCATGAAGGCTTCAACTACGGTTTGAACTTGATTTTTTTCAAAGCCAGTCTTGTTGGCGATTTCGTTTACGATTTCAGCTTTTGTCATGATTTTTTATTTTTTAATGGTTTAACAATAAAAATTTGTTTCGGTGTTTTAAATTCGTGTGCAAAGATAAGACTTTTATTTAATTAAATATCTACATATTACATTTTTTTCATTTTTTTTTCTTTTTGAGTATCAAATTGTTTTGATTATGAGGTTATCTTTTGTAAGTTTGCCGAGCATTTTGACAAAGATGAAAGTAACGATAATTGGTTCTGGCAATGTGGCTTCTTGGATGGCGTACATCTTGAACAAGAATGCTGTTTGTGTCAATCAGGTTTATGGACGAAATCCGGCGACTGCGGCTCAAGTGGCTGCGCTATGTCATGCCGAGCCTGTAAGTTGCCTGGCCGACTTGAGGCCTGATAGTGATTATTATATCTTTTCTTTGAAAGATGACGCCTACGGCGAGGTGTTGTCGGCGATGCCGTTCTCTATGCCTTGCGCTGTGCATACCGCCGGCTCGCTACCACAGTCGGTTTTGGAAGGTTGCGCCCGCCATTATGGTGTGATGTATCCCTTCCAAACGATTTCTAAAACTGCAGATTTCGAACAACTGAAGGTGCCTCTTTGCATAGAGGGCAAGGATGAGGAGTCGTTGCGGTTGATCCGCCATCTGGCGTGCCAACTCTCTCCACAAGTGAACGAAATGGATGGCGGACAGCGCGCTGTGCTGCATGTCGCCGCCGTCTTTGCTTGCAATTTTTCCAATGCCTTGTATGATATGGCCTACCAACTGCTCACTTCGGCTGGCATCGATTGGCAAGTGATGCTGCCCCTACTGCAGCAAACAATCGACAAAACCGCCTCCATGACGCCAAAGGAGGCTCAAACCGGCCCCGCCGTGCGCAATGACAAATCTATAATGGAAAAACATTTGCAACGCCTGCCGTCCGAAGAGATGCGGCAAGTCTATAAAATGCTGTCAGACTATATTATAAAAAGAAAATAATTCCCAAGCGTTTATTCTGCCTGACTTTGAATCCGACACAACTGACGGAAGTCGCAATAGTTGCAGTTGTCGCCCTTGTCGGTCTGCACGAAAGCCTTGTCGGGGTCAAGTATTTCGGCCAACAGCAATTTGAGTGATTCTTCAAAAGCCTTCAGCGTGCTCTCCGTGATTTCGGTTTCCGGCACATGGGCAAACAATATGGGCGTGCCTTCTTTCTTCATGATTTCCTGAAAACTGATGATGCCACATTGCGTTTGGGTGGTTTTGCGAACGGTCGCATCCGAGTGGTCATGGGCATACATGTAAGCGTACATCAGCAGTTGGAAAAGTTTGTCGTAGTTGCTGTCGGTAAACAGGTTGCCGAGGTCGTCAAGTGATTTTAAGACAAGATGTTTGGCGTCCACCCAGCCGGTTTTATAGTCGAAAATGGTGACACATTGGTCGCGGAAGTCAATGCGGTCCGATTTGCCATAAAAGTTGATGCTGTTTCCATTGACGTCAATGTTGGCATGGAGCCCGATTTCAGTGCCAATAATATCGGTGTAGCCTTGTTTGAGCTCATCTTCCGCCATCTTAAAGTAGGCCGTCAAATTCTTTTTAACCACTTCGTAGGCCAAGTAGAGTTTGCCTCTTGAGAGGTCCTTTTTGGAAAATCCGGCCTCGACAAACTGCTCGTGGACAAGCTGTTCCATATCTTTGCGATACTGGGCAATGGCTTGAAGGCCTTGTTCGGGCCGTTTTTTGATGTCGGTGTATAAGTGCTCTAAAATGGCATGAATGATGGTGCCAATGACGGAACTCTCAATGGTTTCATTGACTGTTTCGGGCTTCTTGATGCCAGCAATTTTTTCAAGGTAAAATTTGAGAGGACATCTGATATAAGTGCTGATGGCTGTAGGTGAAAACCAGTAACCCTTGAGTTTTTGCAGGATATTCTCATCTTTGGTAATGGTGATGGGAACACTTGCCGATTGTGCCTGCAGTCGTTGTGCCAGCGTCTCTTCCGTAAAGTTAATGGGCAGGTCTCTCTTTTTTATCTCAAAATCAAGTTGGTGAATGAAGCGGCTCTTTTCAGAGAGCGTGTCCGAAGAGTCATTGTTGTAGATGAGATGAACGTTCTCGGCGTGTTGCAGCAGTCGGAAGAAATGGTAGGCGATGACGGCATCGCGATAGTGGTAGGTGGGCAAGTTGAAATGCTGCTTTAAGCTGTGCATAATCAGCGAGTTTTGGCTGCGTCCCTTGGGGAGAATGCTCTCGTTGACCGACAGCATGATGATGTTCTTGAAGTCGAGGGTACGGGTTTCCAACAAGCCCATGACCTGCAACCCGCTGTCGGGTGTACCTGACAATGGGATGGATATTCCGCTAAGTTTCTCTGTGATAATATATTCGATAGATTTAAGGTCAAAGTCGTTGACGGTTGGGCCGAAAGCAGAGAGCAACTCGTCAATCTGTTGTAATCCGTTCAGAATATATTGTAGTGCGTAAAATCCTTGTCGCTCTTTGGGCAGTGTATCAGCCAGTTGCTCGAAAAAGTGGCGCATCTCTTGGAAGTAGTCGATGCCTTTAGCGGTGAAACGGGGATAGTGTACTTGTTCCAATTCAGCGACATCTTCGTATTCGATGAACGTCCGGTTCCCTTTGATTATCTTGTCGATAGCCGCGGTGGCTGTGGGCATCATCTCCTGGATGATGGGGTTTCTGAAAAAGGCAATCAGGTCGCGGTGGTAGTAAGAGAAGTTTGGACTTTGCTGGTTTTCACGGAAGCGCTCGCCATTTTTGGCTGCGTTGATCAGGATTTCGAGCAGGGAATAGGCAGCCGTCGCCTTGAGCGGATAGCCCATGGTGTAGTTGGCGCGGGTTTTTCCGTAAGTGTGGATGAAGGGCAAAAACAGCGACTCGTCGGCCAGCACCACTGCCGTGTGGTCGAGCTCTTCGGCTGGCATTTTATTCAGCAACTCGGTGGCATAGAGCACCTGGTTCATCTGCTGTGAGGCGCCTGTTACACAGATATTTTTGGGTATGTCGCGATAGTCGTCGCCAATCCAGTTCGCTTTCTCGCGGGAGATTCCTAATTCGTTAAAAGCCAGTTCCATCTGCTGTACCATATAGGAGTCTTTCTTCTCTTCGTTGAAGTAAAGTTTATCGAGGTCGAAGTAAAACTCTGCATGGAAACGCTCCCTGTAGTAGCGGGCGATTTTTAACTCGGCAGGTGAGAACATGTTGAAGCCCGCAAAGATGTATCGCTTGTGCGACAGCTGAGAGGCGTAAGTTTCTATGTTTTCGGCCGTGTCTTTGTATATGAGGCCCGTGTAGCCGGTTTGGTCTTTCCGAAGAACCTCGTTGAAATTGTGGTATAGGAGGTTGAGCGATTTGTAGAACTCAATGTACGACAAGGTGTTCTGGGAGAGATGTTGCTTGAGGAAAATGTTGTCAATCTCCTTGATGTCAGCTAGGTTGGTAAATATGTCGTCGGCATTGGCTAACTGCATATCTATCTCATTGATATCCTGGATGAAAACAGAACCCCACGAAACGAAAGAGTGAAAATCCTTGTCCTTGCCTTGTTCGCTGGCTTGATAAACCTCATATAATTTGAACAACAGGACCATCTTGTCCGCTTTTTTCAGAGGACACAAGGTATCGATAAAATCGTCGATGGTGTAAAAAACGGGTGAGAAAAAGGCTTTGCCGATCTCTTGGGCCATCGCTTGCCTGAGCAGCTTGACGGCACGCCGGTTAGGTAGGATGACAGCCGTGTCGTGGAAGGCTATGTCGTTGTTTTGAGTGATGGCTTTAGCCAGTTTTTGCAGAAAAGGCATGGTTATGAATTTGAAAAGGTCAAAAATAAACAAAAACTTGATAGGGTGGAAAAGAAATTCTGCGGTTTCGTCACACTTTGTTTTGGCAAGGCATCGGGCCTGATTTTTTGTATCTTTGCAGTCCAAATTAAGTATGGCATAAAAACTTAAGGTTGAACCATGATTTATCCCGCCTCGTTTGAAGAGAAAATCGGTTTTGATGTTGTCCGCACGCTGACAAAGGAGTATTGCAGCAGCGCGATGGCTAAAAGTTTGGTGGATGACATCTGTTATTCAACCGATTATGATGAGGTACAGCGAAAAATTCAGGAGACCGATGAGTTTTTGTCCGTGCTGCTTTATGATGACGCCTTTCCTATTCAAGAGTATGACGATTTGCGCGCCACGCTCGCCCATCTTCATGTGGAAGGCACTTTTGTCGAGGTGGAGGAGTTGGCGCGACTGCGTGATTTCATCGCTTCGGTCATCCATACTTTTGTCTATTTCCGTATTCGTCACGAAGAGGAGAACAAATATCCTGCGTTGTGGGAGATATGTCAGAATGTATTGTTGGAGAAGGAGTTGCAAGAGAGTATCAACCGACTGATAGACGCCAAGGGCAATTTGCGTGACGATGCGTCGGAGGAGTTGCGTCGTATCCGTCGTGAGATTATCAAAATTTCGGGTGAGGCCGACAGGAAAATTCACAAGCTGTTGACGCTTGCCAAGCAGGATAGCTTGGTGAAGGAGGATGCTGAGATGACCATCCGTAACGGCCGTTTATGCATCCCTGTGCCGGCACCTTTCAAGCGTCGTATCAAGGGTTTTATTCACGATGAGTCGGCGACGGGCCAAACCGTCTTCATTGAGCCTGCCGAAGTGTTCGATGCCAACAACGAACTGCGCGATTTGCAGAATGCTGAAAAGCGCGAGATTATCCGCATCATGACCGCCATTTCGGATAAAATCAGGCCGTCAATTCCCAACTTGCTATTCTATCACGAATTTGTGGGCATGCTCGATTTTATCAGGGCAAAGGCGCGTTTGGCCATCGAACTGAAAGCGCTCAAACCCCATATTTCATCCGAGGGCCATATTCATTGGCAAAATGCCATGCATCCTCTGTTGTATCTCAATTTCAAGACCGCAGGAAAGAAAGTGCAACCGCTTGATATCGAGTTAAATCAAACGCAGCGCATTCTCATCATTTCGGGCCCGAATGCCGGTGGTAAGTCGGTGTGTCTAAAGACGGTCGGCCTGCTGCAATATATGCTTCAGTGCGGCTTTTTGGTGACGATGAAAGACACTTCGGAGATGGGCATCTTTGAGGATTTTTTCATCGATATGGGCGATGAGCAGTCGATAGACAACGATTTGAGTACATACAGTTCCCATTTGACCAACTTGAAGACGATGGTTGAATGTTTAGGACCGCGTTCACTCTTCTTGATTGACGAGTTCGGATCGGGTACAGAGCCCAATCTGGGTGGGGCTATGGCCGAAGCCATTTTGGAGGCGCTGTATCATAAAAAGTCGTTTGGCATCATCACCACGCATTACGGCAATTTGAAGCTCTTCCCCGACAGATTCCCGGAAGCGTTCAACGGAGCGATGCTCTTTGACACACAGAATCTTAAGCCTCTATTTATGTTGAAAATGGGCAAGCCTGGCAGCTCTTTCACTTACGAAATTGCACGGCATATCGGTCTGCCCGAGGAGATTATCCAGTCGGCCATTGAGAAGTCGGGCACGGCGCAAATCGACTATGAGCGAAAGTTGGAAGAGGTTGAGATGGAGAAGTTACAGATAGACAAGACTTTGAAGATGGCACAAGCCGCCGACGATCAGTTAGCGACATTGATACAGGAGTACAGCGACAAGTATCATGAGTTGGAGAAATATCGCAAAGAGATTATCCAAACTGCCAAGAACCAGGCGACAGCCATTCTGGATGGTGCTAACAAGATGATAGAGAAGACTATCCGCGAAATCAAGGAGTCGAAAGCCGATGCCGAAAAGACCAAGCAGGTAAGGAAGGAGGTGGCCGACATGAAGGCTTCGTTACACAGCAAAGTTGAAGAAAATTCTCCGCTGTCGCTGCCCAAGTCGATGGTGCCGCGCAAAAAGAAAGTGGCCGAGCCGCAACCGCTGGTAGATAGGCCGCTCAAGGCAGGAGATGCCGTGCTCATTTTGAGTGTCGGTGCTGCCGGTGAGGTGTTGTCGGTGCAAGGCGAGGATGTGGTCGTTTCGTTCAATTCTATCTCGCTGAAAACCACCACAGATAAGGTGGAGCGCATCAGTAAGAAAGAGGCCAAGGCTGTGCAGTCGGGCCGCACTCGTTTGGACGGTTCTTCGCTATCGGAAACGCTGAACAAGAAGATCGCCCATTTCAAGTCGTCTGTTGATGTGAGGGGCATGCGTACCGACGAAGCACTGGCCATGTTGGAGCCCTATATCGACGAAGCAGTACTGCTAAATGTGCGCCAAGTTAAAATTTTGCACGGAAAAGGTACTGGTATTTTGCGCAAAATGATTAGACAATTCTTGAAAAATCGCCCCGAAGTAGCCCAATTTTACGATGAGGCGCTGGAAATGGGTGGTGATGGCATAACGGTCGTAGAATTGCGATAAACAGATAGTTATGCAATTTTTTGCAGCCCTTCTGCAATCCTTCTTTTTTCTTTTCACAAAAAAATTGGACTAAAAAATTATTTTTTTTAGCGATATAGTTACAATGTATTGTTTTTTTTGTATTTTTGCAAGATTGAAAACATAGAATAAAATCAAATCAATAATATTAACTTAAAACAAGTTCGTTATGAAAAAACTTTTATTTTCAATGTTCGCTTTGATGATAGGCTTTTCTGTCATGACGCAAGCGCAAAACGCTTCTGTAGCGGGCGGCGGCGAAGCAACAGGTGCGACAGGTAAAATGAGTTTTACCGTTGGCCAGGTGGCTTACCAGTTTGTCTCCGGAGCTGACAAAAATGTAAATGAAGGTGTTCAACAATCACACTCAGAAGATCATTTGATGATTAACACGGTTATCAAAGGTCTGGGAGAAGTTGACAGCAGGGATTACGACAACTTCATCAAGGTTGACTATAATTCCGATACTTTGTTTGTGATTCAACCTGTAGAAGGTTGGCACATCGAGAATGTCACCGTTAACGGCACCGAATTGCGCAAAATCCAGTATTATCAATTCGAAAATATCAAGGAAGACCAAAACATCACCGTTGAGTTTGCCATTGATCAATACACCATTACTGCCAGCAAGATTGGTAACGGTACTATCACCAACGAAGGTGTAACCGAAGTTACTTATGATTCTGCTGCCACATATCCTTACACCATCACTCCTGATGAAGGATATATGATTAGCGAGGTGTTGATCAACAACAAGCCGATTGAACTTCCCGATTCTGTACGTGAAACCGAATTCACCTACACTTTCGAGAATGTATTAGGCGACAGCACCATTTCGGTTTTGTTTGCTTCCAGCAAATATACCATCACCGCTACGGCTAATGCCAACGGTACCCTTTCACCCAATGGTACTGCTACGGTTGATTATGGTACAAGCAAGACCTACACTGCCAAGGCTAATGTTGGTTATTATATCGAAAAAGTTACCATCGACACTACCGAAACCGAATACACTCAGGATGACAACATGACCACCTACGAATATACTTTCGAGAACATCGTTGCCAACCACACTATTGATGTTATGTTCGCACAAGCATCATATGTAGTAACTGCTGAAAAACCCGAAAACGGTACTATCACTCCTGAAGGCGACAGCACATACAAATATGGTGAATCTCCTGTTTACACCATTACCCCCGATGAAGGTTTTGCTATCGAAGATGTAACCGTTGACGGTAGCTCTGTTGGTGCTGTTGAAAGCTACACTTTCAGCAACATTAAAGAAAACCACACCATCGCTGCAACCTTCAAACAGATTACTTATAATATTGTAGCAACTGTTGGTGCTCACGGTACTATCGACCCCGCTGGAACCGTTGTTGTTAACTACAACGATGACCAGACCTTCACCATCACCCCCGATGAAGGTTATCAGATAGCTACTTTGAAGATCGACGGTGAGGAAGTTGATACCGCTTCGACCTACACCTTCGAAAAAGTTGTTGCCAACCACACCATTTCGGCAACCTTTACCGCCATCACTTATGAAATCGTCGCTACGGCTGGCGAAGGTGGTAAAATCACTCCCGAAGGCACTGTTGTTGTTAAACATGGTGATAACCAAAGCTTCACTATCACTCCCGACAAGGGTTACAGTGTAAAAGGCATCAAGGTTGACGACGCTGACGTGGATATGGAAACCGTTGTATTGCCCTACGTATTCGAAAACGTTACCGAAGCTCATACGATTGCAGTTGAGTTCGCTATCGATTCATTCGTAATCACCGCAACTGCTGGTGAAGGTGGTACTATTGATCCCGAAGGTGAAACTACCGTTGCTTACGGTGCTAACCAAGTTTACACCATGAAGGCTAACCCCGGCTTCTATATCGACTACGTTATGGTTGATGGCGTGAAAGCTGGTGCTAAAGATTCTTACGAATTCAAGAACATTTCCGCTGACCACACCATTGAAGTTGCTTTCTTGGCTGAGCCTTGCGACAAACCTCTGAGCTTGATTGCAAAGAACATCACCGATTCTTCTGCTACCTTGACTTGGAAAGGTTTCTCAGACAAATACGATGTAATGTACATGGCAGAAGGCGATTCTGATTACACCGTTGTAGAAGGCGTAACCGAACTGACTTACGAACTGACTGGTCTGACCGAAAAGACCACTTACACTTGGGCTGTTAAAGGTTATTGCGACCTCGGCGACACTTTGATTGCAAGTGATATGTCATCAGAAGAGACTTTCACCACACTGGAGAAACAAGGTGGCGATACTCCTGATCCTTCAGGTATCAACTCTCTTGATATAGCTTCTGTAAAGGTTTACGCTCATAACGACAGAGTTTATATCGTAAACGAACAGAACATCGCTGTTAAGAATGTTGAAATCTTCGACGCTCAAGGCCGTGTAGTTTACGCTGGCGGTGCTCTCAACAGCACTCGTACCGAAATCCAACTGTCACTGGCAGTAGGTAACTACGTTGTAAGACTGATTGGCAACGACAACGCTTCCGCTTCTTACAAGGTAATGCTGACGAACTTCTAATCAATTAAGTTATATTGTTGGGCGGGCGAAACGAAAGTTTCGCCCGCTTTTTTTTATTCCTGACAGCGCAGCCATAGAAACACGGGAAGATGGTCGGCATAGCCCCCAATATACCTTGGCCCCAAAAACGTCCTGAACACTTTCTCGCCTCCGTACTTTTCGTCGGGTACGACCATAAAGTCGGCCTTGAATATTACGGCTCTCTTCTCTTCGATATGGCATCGTTGCTGTTGGTCCATGAGAGACTCTGACACAATTAGCTGGTCAAGACAGCCCCAGAAATCCTCGTGCTTGTGAGTGCCCTGATTCTGCAGGTTGTTGAACTCCATCATCAAATTGATAAGGCGCGAGGGACTTTCGCCTTCTTTCGGGCTCCGTGCTGCCAGGATGTGGCGGAGACTTTCATCTGTGGGGTAGTCGTTGAAATCGCCCATAATGACGATGGCGGCGTTGGGATTGGCTTGAAGGATAGAATCGGTATGGTGGCGAAGCACTTGTGCATAATAGTTGCGTTTAGGAATGGTGGCTGCATAGCCGCTGTAGCGCGAAGTCCAATGGTTGACAAAAAGATGTACTGTGTCGCGGTTGTCCAACAGCGCCCGACAGTAGAGGATGTCACGGTTGCGTGATTTGGGCTCAAAAGGGAACACGATGGGGATGGCTTTACTATATAATATATGTACGTGCTCTTTTCGGTATAAAAGGGCCACGTCGATGCCGCGAGCGTCGGGCGAGTCATAATGGATAATGCTGTAGCCGAAGCGCTCCAGCGGCGAGTGGTAGCATAATTGTCGCAAGACGTAGTCGTTCTCAATCTCAGCCAGCCCGATGATGTCGGGCGGCTCGGGTTCGCCCATGGCGACAAACACTTTAGCAATGTTGTTGATTTTCCGTTGGAGGCGTGTATAGCTCCAGTGGTTCATTCCTTCTGGCGTGAAGGCGTCGTCGTTTTTGGTGCTATCGTCTTGCGGGTCGAACAGGTTTTCGGTGTTGTAGAAGGCAATTTGGAACCGCAGACTGTCGCGCTGGGCATGTGCGGTGACGAAACCCTGCAGCATGACAATCATGAGGATTCTAACAAGGATTTTGTTCATGACTTTTTTGAGGTAAAGATAAGAGCTAAAGTGCAATTAGTCAATAAAAAACGACACTTTCTATTGTCGGAAAAACGGCTAATTTAGAAGGCCAAAAGTGCAATTTGGAAGGTTAAAAGCACTTTAACGGTACAAAAGTTCATTTTGTCCGAAGTAAAAATGGCAGCAAGGAAATGCTTTTTGGAAGAATTTTGCTGTTGGAAGTGCGCTACTATGCCTCTTTTTGTCGCAGATGGGTTTCCAAGTCGTACAATGAGTCTCGCAGGATTGAAAGCTCTTTGGTGGAGAAATCCTCCAGTTTTTGGGCTCGGCTCAAAAAGTCGGGCAGAGGTAATTGGAAAAAGCTCCAATTGGCCTTCAGCGAGTCAATATCGTCGAGTTGTCGGCGACTCTGTTCTTGTTTGAGGTATTGTAACAGCCGGAGTCCGTCGGCTTTTTGGTGGAAAGCCTTGGTGAATTGCGGCAAGGTATTGTAGTTTTTCCGCAGCGGTCCCCAAAGGTCATTATCCTTAAATTGCTGTTCCAAGAACTGCAAGAAAGGTGTTTCGATGTTTTGTGTGAACAGCGTTTCTATCAGTTTGTAGGAATCTTCAATTTCTTGAAACAGAGAGCAATGGTAAATGGGATAGCTGCTCCAGTCGCCAGCATTGCCCTTGATCATAGCGGGGCCTGTGCCGAAGAACACGCGCGACGAAAAGCGTGATGCGGGCTGAACGATTACGGGGTTCCAGTTACCCACGATGCCCATTTTACGCAATTTTTGAAGCAGGTAGAAATCTTCGCCACTCTTTACGGGTGTGATACCGCCAATCTTATTCAATGCATTGACACGCAAGATGATAGCGGAGCCGATGGCGGTAAAGGTGTACGGACTGCCGATGAGTGACAGGTTGATGAAGTAGTTGCGCAAGTAGAGCTCGTAGCGCAGTATGGCGCGGTCAACATCCTCACGACCTGTCAGCGGATGGTAATAGGGGAGCGACAGTGCCACCCAGTTGGGATGTTGGTGCATCGTATCCCCGACCGACTGGAAATAGTTTTCGTCGAATACGGTGTCGGCATCTAGGCTGATAATGAGATCGTTGGGTTTGGCTTGCTGACGGATAGTGTCGAACAGTACTTTTCGGGCGTAGCCAACGCCGTAATTTTTGTCGTCCCAGCCACGACCTTGCGAGCTGTGGTCGATGAGGTGAATTCGGGGACTTTGGAGAGTACGGAGCCAGTGCAATGTTTCTTGATTATTGCGACAAACGTCCTTCTTTGCCTCATCTTTCCACCATGTATCAGGTTGATTTACACAAATATACACTTGGTATTCGTATCGCGTTTGCTGCTGTTCAATCGCCTTGATGGTGGCAGGCAGATATTCCATCTCGTTCATGGCTGGGATGGCAACGAACAGGGTGGGGAGGCTTGAAGTGGCGATACTGTTTTTCGGCTTCATCGTTATGGGATAAGAAATATCGCAATACCATGGCGGTATTGCGATATGTTGTATAAGGAGTGGGCGGAACAATTTACATAATCATTCTCAGCTCTTCTTTCAATGCTTCCATTGCTCCTTGGATGGGAGAAACGGCGGCTGTCTGTTCAAAAATGGCTGACCCCAAGGCCGTGGCAGGAGCTTCGCTGTCTAACTTACCTGCGGCGATGTTGATGATTTTAATCATCTCTTCTTTAGCCATTTTGATTTTGTCCCATACCTCGCTGGAGATGTACACCTGCTGCGAAAGGTTGTGCTCAAACTCGCCTCGGATAGAAGAAATCAGTAATGTTTGAAACTGAAATACAGTTAGTTGAGGGTTGTTGAGGCGCAATACCAATTGCGAAGGTTCGATTCTCTCCAAGAACATGGCCATCCGCTCGTATGCTTGCAGTCGGATGGGCGTGATGACTGAGCGGGAGGCGTGTTTCAATTCCAGCAATCGTTTTTTCTGGTCGTTCTCGATAAAGTATTTTATCGAAAAGAAGGCGGTCAGGAAAACGATTAAGGAAGGTATGGTTATCTTCAGAATTTCAAGTAAAATATCCATTTATGTTAATGTTATAAAATGATTAGCCGCAATAGAAATATTCATTCACGAGGTCCATCATCACTTCAGGTTTCTTGGCGATTTTTTCGCGGATGTCTTTATCCTTGAAGGATTTGAGTTGCTTGATGATGTCGTCGATCATTTCAGCATTGAAAACGCCGTGTTTCTCAAAGATTTCGCGGTGTTTCGACAGCTCGTCGGCCGATTCCCAGCATGAGGTGGGCAGTTGGGCCAGGCTTTCCATCTTTTCTTTATTTTCAGCTTTGTGGATGTTGACATCAACGTAAGTCTTCTTGGCGAACTCAAGGGCACCTTCCATTTCAAAACCGTGACGTGCGGCCACTACGAGGCCTGCAAGCAGGAGGTAGAGGTCGGCGGAACCGTCGGGGCAGCGGAACTCAACGGTCTGCTTTTGAGAGAAGTCGGCATTTGATTTCTTTTCCAGCGGGTTGATGGTAGCTACCATATCGGTCTTGGAAGTCCAGCCCAGCGGCACACGTACTAATACCGAGCGGTTGCGGTCGCCCCAGCAGATGGAGGTAGGAGCTTCCTGATGAGGTACGAGGCGGAAGTAGGAAGTGGGGTTGGTGTTGCCGAAAGCGGTCAGTGAAGAGGCGCAGGTCATATAGCCGGCAATGGCGGTCTTGGCAATCGAGTTCAATTTGCCTTTGGTAACCATTTGGTTCTTACCGTCTTTCACGATGCGGGTGTGGATGTGCAAGCCGCTACCAGCCTTGCCAGCAGTAATCTTGGGTGCGAAGGTTACATCCAAATTATATTGATAAGCCAGGTTGCGGATAATCCATTTGGCGATAACCAATTGGTCGGCAGCCTCTTCCACGTCGGTAACGAGGAATTCGATTTCATTTTGTTCGTAAATCTTGTCACCCAAGGTGAAGTTGCCCACTTCGGAGTGGCCGTATTTGATAGAGCCACCGGCCTGAGCAATGTAGAGCATACATTCGGCGCGGAATTGGTCGAACTTGGTAAAAGGTGATGACTCGTGATAGCCACGTTGGTCGGGGGTGCGGAAGAGGTCTTCGCGGTCGCCGATAACGTAGTATTCCAATTCGCCCATGGCTTGGAACGACATGCCAGTCACATCTTTAAAAGACTTGTGGGCTTTCTTGAGAACGTATTCGGGTGAGTTTTCCATCGGTTGTCCGTCCTTGTTGAAGTAGGAGCAGAGGAACGAAATGGTTGGAATTTCGCAGAAAGGATCCATGAAAGCGGTGCTGAAGCGGGGAATTACATAGAGGTCGCTGGAGCCGGCATGGATAAAGGAAGGGAATATGTTAGAGCCGTCCACTCTTTCGCCGCAGGACAGAATCTGTTCAAGATATTCTTTGTTAGAAATGACAAAGTTCAACATCTTCAAACGACCGTCACCGGCAACATAACGGAAATTGACCATCTTGATCTCTTTCTCTTCGATGTACTTGATGATGTCGGCTTTGGTAAACTCCTTGGGTGATTTCTTCAGGAATCCCACGATGGGATTGATGCTCATAGTAATGTCTTTCATGATGATAGTTTGTTGATTTTATGATTATTATTAGATTTTAAATTCTTATTGGTTAAGCAGTTTGAAATATCTGCGGATTTCGATTTTCATTCTCTCTTCGCTACCGAAACTTACATTTCTCGGATTCTCATCTTTTTTCAGCATCACCATGCCTGCTTCGCTGGCACCGAGGTAAGGGGTGATATCCACCGTGGTGATGTCATTCATCTTAAAATCGCGGATGGTCACATTGTCAAATCCCGAATAGATCTCATCGAAATAGATGCCTTTCTCTTCACAGAACGATTGCAGCATCGGCATGAATTCGTCCCAGGTTTCGGGCTTGTTCTGTTTGTCGTAATAGAATATAATGGCTTTGTAATCAGGTATTTGTTCCTGTTCTACAAACTGAAAGCGCCCCATATCGTCAAGCATGTACTTGTCGGTGACATAGTTCTCTTTCTTGTACATTTCGGGTGTCAGGGCAAACTCCTCTTTAGTGGCGTCATCGGGTACCGACTTGATCCACTCGTATGTTTTTTCCACAAGGAAGGAGCCGTCGGCATCACGTTTGGTGGTCCAGATTTCGGTTTCAAGGATATCATTGTCCTGTACCGCCAAATTGACAGCCACGGGCAAGATATCCAAGATGCGCTGGGTTCCTAAGCCGGAAGTTACCACCAGATATATCCACTCGCGCGATTCCGACTGGAGCATCCATAATTCTTTGCCTTCCAGCAAACGCTCAATCATGACCACGCCCCATTCCGTGGGGAACGAGGTTTGTGTCATCACTTGTGTGCCTTCGTAGCGGTTGGCCAAAAGCATAAAATCGCGCAAAAAGTCTTCAGACACAGGGTATAACACTTGCTTGTCGGACACGTTGGTGGCGATGTTATCGGGAATGATGGACACGGGATATTCCACGGGTTCGCTTTCCGGCTCCACCTCAATGTTGACATCTTTATTACGCTTGCAAGAAAATAAACACAAAATTAGAAATATACCAACACACAGTAGCAGAGTTGGAATGATGATACCTTTTTTCATGGCTGTGTCCTATGTTATTTCCTTTTTTTACTCTGCAAAGGTACAAGATTTTTTGATTTGTTGCAAGAGGCAAAAAGAATTTGTATATTTGCAGTCAAAACAGATTTTATAACCACAATAAAAATTTACAATTATGAAAAAGGTATTATTATGCACTATCGCATTAATGTTTTGTGCTTTTACCTTGTCAGCACAAACAGTTAAGGAAGAGACAGTTACTTTCGACAAAGTACAAGCTCCCGCTTTCACAATGGAAATTCCTGACATGAGCATTGACTTGATTACTGGCGCTCTGCAGAAACAATTCGAGACAAAGAACAATCTCAAAGCTTCCAAAACCAAAGGTTATGTGGCTTATTTAGGTCAGAAATATCTGCCTTATGGTGATTTCAACTTTGATATTTTCACCAAAGTGGAAGAAGTTGGTAAGAAAGGTGCCAAAACTCCCAAGATCACGATTCTGGTTTCGAGAGGTAACAACAACTTCATCAGCTCTGCCAACGACATTGACATCGCCACCAACGTTAAACGCGATATGGAGGCTTTCAAGGTTTATCTGAAGGAGTACGAAGTTAATCAGAGACTGATTATGAAGAACAACGAACTTCAGAAACTGCAGAAGAACAAAGAAGATCTGAACAAAGAACTGACCAAACTGCAAAAACAAGTTGAAGATACTCAGAAGAAGATTGCTGATAACGAAAAACAGATCCAAGCTACTCAGGCCGAAATCGACAAGGCCAACTACGAACTGCAGTTGTTCCACTAATAGTTAGAGTGGAATTCCATGTGGAAATTCTTTCTGAAAAAGGGTGTTAAAATCCCTTTGATAGTTATAGGCGGTGTACTATTGGTATTAATCCTGGTTAATATCATAGCACCGCCTATCGCTAAATCATACGTCAAGAATCACAGTAAGGATATTGTTGGACGCCAGATAAATGTCGATAAGGTGCGTCTCAATATCTTTCGTGGGAAGGTTTCTCTGATGGGCGTGCAAGCGCTGGAAGCCAACGATAAGGACAACTTTGTGTCGTTCGACAAGTTGGTGGTCAACATGAGTGTATGGCGACTGCTGGCAAAGGAGGTGCGTCTTACCGAAATCACGCTGGTGCAACCCAAAGTGTCGATATGGCAGGAAGGGAAGACCTTTAATTTCACTGACATCATCAAGCGCTTTTCTAAAAAAGACAAACCTAAGAAGAAGCCCAAGAAGCCGTGGGCTATAGATTTGCGCAACATCACGTTGGATAGGGGCTCGGTGGTTTACCGCGACTTACAGCGCGATAGTAAATTTGACACCCGCGACCTGTCGCTGGAGGTGCCCCGTCTCTACTTTAGTGGGGAACGGCGAAGCGACATAGGCCTTAACCTCAAGTTTGCCGATGGCGGTGACTTGGCTGTCAAGCTTTTGTACGGCCTTGAGGATAACAACTATGATTTGCATATAGCCCTGAAAGAATTCTCGGTGGCGATGGCCAAACCTTACCTCAAGGAGTTTCTCAACATTGGCGATTTCAATGGCAAGTTGACCGCTAATCTGCAGGTGGTAGGCTGTCTGGAACACATTCTAGATATTGTAGCCAAAGGTAATGTCGCCCTTAATAATCTGGTTGTCAATACTCAAGAGCAAAAGGAGCTGGCCGGCATTGGCCAAGTCAAAGTGAACGTGGGAGAAATTGATACCCGCAATAAGAAGTTCTATTTTGACGAGGTGGATGTGTCGGGCTTAAGATTTGTGTATGAGACAGACGGTTCGTCGAATACGATTTCACAACTGTTGGTAAAACGCGACACTTTGAAGAAGAAACCTGCGAAGGAGACGGTATCAGAGGATACGATGAGATCGCGGCCTGTGGATTTGCGTATCGGTAAAGTGGCTCTTACGGAGTCTTCGGTGACCTATGTTGACCGCACGCTCAAAGAGTCTTTCACGCTGCCCATTACTGGCATTACGGTTTCTGCCAATGAGATGTCGTTAAGTGCCCCGTTTGAGGCTCGTCTGAAGGCTGTTATCGGCGACGGTGGTCAGCTGATGGGCAACTGGAAGGGCAGTTTGGCCGACATGTCGAACCAGAACTTTAGAGTGATGATTCAGAATGTGAAACTGAAAGACTTCTCTCCGTTCAGCGTCCATTATTTAGCATATCCTATCACGGGTGGTTTGCTGTCGTTCTCAACGAAGGATGTAATCAAAAACAATTATATCGACAGCGAGAATAAGGTTGACATTTATAAATGTACGGTGGGCAGCAAGATGACGAATATGAAGCCTGAGTACAATATTCCGTTGAAAGCGGCTGTCTATATACTGTCGGACCGCAAGGATAAGATTGCCATCGACCTGCCCGTCAGCGGAGATATCACATCGCCCAATTTCTCGTTCAAGAAAATCATCTTTAAAACCTTGATCAATTTTCTTGTCAAGGTGGTTGCAAGTCCTATTGATATGATTATCAAGGCTTGTGGCGGTGCTGAAGATACTTTCGCGGACGTGCCTTATGTGCTGACCGAGAAGAGTTTATCATCTGAAACATACGCTCGGCTCAACTCCATAATAGAGGTGATGAAGGCCAAACCCGAGATGATTCTGACGCTTCAGCAGTCGGTTAATATGGTAGAGGCTCGCGAGCAGTTTGCACGGCAACTTTCCACGACCGACAGTGTGGCTATAGCAGAAGCCATCCAGCGAAATGTGGCCCATCACGATATGATGCTGAAGAATTACTTTGCTACGCAAGGTATTGATGCGTCGAGTGTTGAGATGTTGCCCGTGGAGGATAAAAAAACGCCCAAAGGGAAATCTATACTCTCCTTTGGCGTGAAGTTGCCTCCCTCGATGCTTGACGAGGTCGAAGAATAAAAAAAGGAGGAGCAACGCTCCTCCTTTTTTTTTGTTCTTATTCTTATTTCGCCATGATAGCAGCAATGGCGATAGAGTACAATTTTGTTTTGGCGGTGTCGCCACGTGACGAGAGTACGCACGGGGCTTTGGCACCCATCAGCATGGCACCGATTTCGGCGTGGTCGAACTTGGTGCAGCATTTGTAGAATACGTTGGCGCTCTCCAAGTTGGGGAATACCAAGCAGTCGGCATCACCGGCTACAGGGCTGGCCAATTTCTTGATGGCCACGGTCTCTGCATCCAGTGCGAGGTCGATAGAGAGGGGACCGTCAACCAGGCAGTCGGGGAACACGCCGCGGTCGGCCATCTTTGCGATGATGGCGGCATCTACGCAGGCGGGCAGTCCGGCCAGCATCTGCTCGGTAGCGCAAACCATAGCTACTTTGGGCTTCTCAATGCCGATGGTCTTGGCGGTTTTGGTCACATATTTCAGCAGGGTCTGCTTTTGCTTCAGGTCGGGAAGCGGAAGAATGGCGCAATCGCTGACAATCAGCAGTTTATGATATTGCGGGTTTTCGATGACTGCAATGTGAGCCAAGGTAACTTTCGGAGGGCAGAGGCCTTTTTCTTTGTCCAAAATGGCGTGCATGTACTTGTCGGTTGAGAGCAATCCTTTCATCAGGATGTCACCTTCACCGTTATTGATGAGTTCGCAAGCCTTGGCGGCGGCTTTGTTGGCGTCGCTTTCCTGGATGATGTTGAACTTGGCGGTATCGATGTTCAGCTCTTTGCACACGTTCTCAATGGTGGCTTTGTCGCCAACCAGCGTGGCTTTTACAATGCCCATGTCAACAGCGTTGTTGACAGCTTCGATGGTGTGGGCGTCATTGGCGTAAGCGGCTACCAAACGCTTGGCAGGACGGCTTTTTACCAATTCGACAACTTGATCTAATTTTGTGATGTTCATAGCGTTATAGTTTATAGTTTATAATTTATAATTTACAATTTACAATGTATAATTAAGTATAAAATTCAAAGAAGTTTTTAGTTGTTAGTTTTTAGTTCTATAATTCAATAACTCTATAATTCTTCACTCCTCACTTCTCACTCTTAGTCATTCGTATAATACTTTATCACCTCTATCAGCGTCTGTTTGCATACGGGGCAGAAGTGGTTGTATAGCAAGTCTTTCATTGTGCATTTTTGGCAGGGACGGAAGACACCTTTGGCTACATAGCCGCCACCTTCAAACACGCCGGTTGTCTCGCGGTAAGCGGGCGTGGCAGGAGTCGGAATGGGGGTGTCGCTTGAGACGAGTTTTTTCCATTTGTTGTCAAAATCGACCAGCGTGGTCAGGTTGGGTTCAACGGGTTCCACCCCTTCGGGGTAGTAGTCGCGTACTGACACTTCCGAAGTGTAGTACTCGTCGGCCAAACCGCCCAGTAAATGGCCCAATTCATGGACGATTACATAGTCGGAGTGGGTGCCGATGTTGTTGACTGTACAGTAGAAGTTGAAGATGCCACCGCCGCCGTATTTGGCTGTATTGGCAATGATGACAATGACATCATGCGGTGCCAAGTCAGCAATGTCGTTGAGTTTCCAAACATGAAGGCACATCAAATAACGATCCAGGTTTATTGTATTGAAACTGCTGTTCAACAAGGTTTTACGGAAAGTGTTCGTGTTGGGGTTGGTGATACCCGACTCTTCCGAATAGCCTTTGATGGCGCGAATGTTGACATGCTCGGCCAATTCTTTGTAAGGTGAGCAGTTCATAATGTAAGAACAGAATCTGCGCATGTCGCTCTTCATCAGCTCTTTGTCATCTTTAGAGTAACCATCTGGAATAAAGAGAATGTCGAGACAATCCTCAGCCTTGCCACCGATATGCAAATCCATCACTTGCAAGTCCATCATTTGGTATGGCTTGGAGGGAGTTGAACTCATGAGTTCATGCTTGGGATTGAAATAGCCCTCGTATAATTGGGTCTTTTTCTTATATCGGTCGAATGAGGAAAATCTGTAGAGGATGGTCTGTTTGGGCATCGGCATGTTGATGCACTCCTCAAAGGTGTCCACGATGGTTTCGCCTTCAACGGTTGTGCGGTATTCGTTGAAAAGGCAGGAATAGCTCCGGCTGTAGATGGGAACCATGGTCAGCGAGTCGAATGCTTCGAACAGCACGTCACCGTAGCGGTTGGGTTCGATGAGAAATTGTCGCGTGCCCGTCCAGCCCTCGCGGGTTTTGTAGGCAGAAATCTCTACAGCCTCCTGATGCTTATTGCCAATGTGCAGGTAGTCGATACGTAGTGTGCGCTGGCTGAAGTAGTCGTCAAAATTCTGCGCAAACAATCCTACAGTGCAGAATAGCAGTAAACCTGACAGCAGAGCTCTCATAATGGTATGTTTTACAATGGTTTAACCCATGTATTATTTCTTGCGGGTGCCGCCTCGTTTTTTAGCGGAAGGGGCAATGGTGGACATGATCTGTAAGCAGTCGGCGTAAGTGAGTGTCTCGGGATTCTTGTCTTTTGGGATTTTGAAATTGTTGCTTCCGTTGGTAAGATAAGCTCCGTAGTGACCGTTCATCACTTTAATATTCTCGTCTTCAGCAAAGGTGGCAATCACGTTCTTATTGCTGTTCTGTCCCAATAACTCAATGGCTTTGTCGAGAGTTATTTCATTGATATTAAATCCTTTACCTAAAGTATAATTCTTGTTGTTGTATTTGAGGTAAGGACCATACTTGCCGACTGCGGCCACAATTTCCAGGCCGTTGTACATGCCGATGCTGTGCGGTGCGCGCTCGGCGTCGGTCTTCTTTTTCTGTTCTATCAGTTCGAGGCATCTTTCGTAGGAAACCTCCGTCGGCTCATCTTCCTTGGGCAAAGTGACAAACTTGTTGTCGTAGCGGATATAAGGTCCGAATTTGCCGATGCCGATGGTGATGTCTGCACCTTCGTATTTGCCAACGACGCGTGGTAACTTGAAGAGTTCGAGAGCCTCTTCCAGCGTGATGTTGTCGATGGATTGGGTCTTTTTCAGTCGTGCATATTTCGGTTTCTTGTCGTCGCTAACCTCGCCAATTTGTGCCATGGGGCCGTACTTGCCTAACTTGGCGTACACATTCTCGCCAGTTTTCGGATCCTTGCCGAGCAGTCTTTCGCCGCTGGCTTTGGCCGAGTGCGTCATGGCTTCTTCAATGGTAGGGTGGAAGTGATGGTAGAAATCGGTCATCATCTTCTGCCATTCCACTGACCCTTCGGCAATGTCATCGAATTCCTTCTCCACATCGGCGGTGAAGCCATAGTCCATAATCTGGCTGAAGTTCTTCTGCAGAAAGTCGTTGACTACATATCCAATATCGGTAGGGAAGAGTTTGTCTTTCTCCATACCATATTTTTCTTTCTTAACGGTTTCCTTTATCGCCTTGTTTTTCAGTGTAATCTGGCAATAATCTCTTTCCTGGCCCGGAAGGCTCTTCTTCTCCACATATTGTCTATCTTGGATGGTGGTGATGGTGGGAGCATAGGTCGAGGGACGGCCAATGCCTAATTCTTCCATTTTCTTTACCAGACTGGCTTCAGTGTAACGCAAAGGAGGTTGAGAGAATTTCTGTACGGCCGAAATTTCGTTGGCATACAGCTTTTCGCCTTTTTTTACGGGTGAGAGGAATTCCTTGTCCGTCTCCTCTTCTTCATCCTTGGATTCGATATATACTTTCAGAAAGCCTTGGAAGAGAACAACTTCTCCAGTCGAAACGAACTGTTCGCTGCGACCATCCACGGGGATTCTGATTTCGGTCTTTTCAATTTTGGCATCGCTCATTTGAGAGGCGATGGTACGACGCCAAATCAGTTCGTACAACTTTTTGGCATCCTTGTCACCGTCAATAGTGTGATTCGACAGGAATGTGGGGCGGATGGCTTCGTGCGCTTCCTGTGCCCCCTTGCTCTTGGTGACATACTTGCGCGTGTGCGCATAGTCGGCACCGTACAATTTGGTGATTTCCTCTTTGGCGGTGTTCAGGGCCAACGATGACAGGTTAACCGAGTCGGTACGCATGTAGGTAATGTAACCGGCTTCGTACAGCTGTTGTGCTACCATCATGGTTTTCTTCACGGGGAATCCCAACTTGCGGGAAGCCTCCTGTTGCAGGGTGGAGGTGGTGAAGGGTGGTGCTGGCGACTTTTTGCTGGGATTGGTCTCAATGCTGTCGATGGTGAAGGCTTCGATGTTCTTGCAATCTTCCAGGAAAGCAACAGCCTCTTCTTTCGTGTTGAATTTCTTATTCAGGTCGGCTTTCAGCGTATGGCTCTTATCCAAAACGGAGGTGAAGGTGCCGCCCACTTTGTACGAAGAGGTGGTCTTGAATTGGTTGATTTCGCGCTCGCGTTCCACAATCAGTTTTACGGTGACTGATTGTACGCGGCCGGCCGACAGTTGAGGTTTCACTTTGTGCCACAGCACGGGCGACAGCTCAAAACCTACCAGGCGGTCGAGCACACGGCGTGCCTGTTGGGCGTTCACCAGATTAACATCCAGCTGGCGGGGATGAGCCAAGGCGTTGTCAATAGCTGACTTGGTAATCTCGTGAAATACAATACGTTTTACTTTGTCAGCAGGAATCTTAACGGTGTCAATCAAATGCCACGAAATGGCTTCTCCCTCACGGTCATCATCAGTTGCCAACCAAACAGTGTCGGCTTTTTCCGATAACTTCTTAATCTCTTGTATCAGCTTTTTCTTGTCGTCAATGATTTCGTATTTCGGAGTGAACGACTTCTCAATGTCGATACCTATATCTTTTTGAGGCAAATCACGGATGTGTCCTTTACTGGAGATAACATCAAACTCTTTACCTATGAATTTCTGAATGGTTTTGGCTTTCGCGGGTGACTCAACAATAATCAGATCCTTGCTCATATTCTATCTTTTTGTTGGTTTGAAAAAGTGTGCAAAAGTACAAGTTTTTTTTATTTAACAAATTTTTTCTTTCAATACTTTTGTAAAATATTGAAAATGTGCCAGATAACAATTCCTGTGGCGATGGATACATTAAATGAGTGTTTGGTGCCTTTTTGCGGAATCTCAATGGCTCCGTCGCAATGGGGCAGCACATTGTCGTCCACGCCGAAGAGTTCATTGCCGGCAATGATGGCGGTCTTCTTGCCTGCAGTAGGCTGGAATTGGTCCAGCATAATGGAACTGTCGGTCTGTTCGAGGGCATAAACCTCCACGCCCTCTGCTTTCAGCCGTTGCACGAGCGTGGCCGTATCTTCCGCATATTCCCAATCGACCGATTCGGTAGCGCCGAGGGCGGTCTTGGCAATCTCTTTGTTGGGTGGGCAAGCCGTGATGCCGCACAGGTAGAGCTTTTCGACCGCAAAGCCGTCGCAGGTGCGGAAGATGGAGCCCACATTGTTCATGCTGCGCACGTTGTCGAGGATGACAATGAGTGGAGTTTTGTCCTGTTTGTGAAATTCTTCCGCGCTGACGCGGTGAAGTTCCCCCATGGAGAGTTTTTTCATCTGTTTTATTTTACTCTATCGCGATAGAAAATCAGCGCTGCAGTGTTCAGCACTACAGCCATGACGGATAGGATGATAATCTGTTTCTGTATATCGTGAATAGTACTTCCTTTCAAAATGATTTGCTTGATGACATCCATAAAGAATGACATGGGGTTCAGGTAGTTGAGATGCAACGCCCACGAGGGCATGCCCTCTGTCGGGGTGAACAGGCCACTGAGCAGCACGAAAACGATGAAGAGGAAGAAGACGATGAACATCGCCTGCAGCTGGTTTTCGGAGATGCTGGAGATGAAGAAGCCCAGGCCCACCATCACGAAAAGGTAGATGGCGGTGACACCAAGCAGCAGTATCACGCTGCCTTGCACCGAAATGTGGAAGATGAAGTACATCAGCACCAAGCCGACCATGAACTCCATCATACCCAGAATCCAGAAGGGGATGGTTTTGCCCAATAGGAATTGCCATTTCTTGATGGGGGTGACGTTAATCTGTTCGATGGTGCCGATTTCTTTCTCGCGCACAAGGTTCAGCGCAGTGACATAGGCGCCGATGAGCGTAACCAGAATGACCAAAATGCCAGGTACAATGATGTTTTTGTAGTTCATCTGCTCGTTGTACCAATAGATATTGGTGGTCACAATCTGCGACAAGTCGGTGGTGATGGCACCGCTATTCTCGGCCATGTTGCTCATGAAATTACCCAGCACGGCCTGCACATAGCCAATGCCGATGCCCGCTTTCACGCTGTTGATGGCGTTGGCGGTGACAGCAATGTTGCATTGCTCCTGATTCATGATGCTCTTCTCCAAACCCGCGGGCAATTCCACAATGAAGTCAATCTCGTCTTTCCTCATCATGTAGTCGGCTATCTTTTTGGAATCTATAAGTCCATGACTTACAAAATGTTTTGAGGCGGCGAAGTCGTTGATGATATTGCGTGAGGTGGAAGAGTGGTCGTTGTCGATGAAGGCGATCTCCAAGACTTTGATTTCGTAGTCGGCGGTAAACGGGAAGAGGATAAATTGAGCCAACGGAGCCACAATCAGGATGCTGAGCAGCAGCGGACTGCGGAAGACCTGCAAGAATTCTTTTTTGATAAGGATGAAGATGGTCCGCATGGCTATTTTCTTTTATCGATTCGGGTTAAACTGAAGCTGATGAGTATGATGGACATACCCGTCAGGATGGCCAGATACTTCCAGATTTCGGAAAATCCGGAGCCTTTGATCATCACGTCCTTGATGGCGATGATGAACCATTTGGCAGGGAATATGTCGGCGAGAATTTGGAAGAAGTAG
>JAEEGF011741324.1_pt1 | contig 35692 bp, 37 predicted proteins | sample 9134171 | NCBI WGS metagenome assembly JAEEGF01 (sample SAMN16246542, study PRJNA631951) | gut metagenome | biome: gut microbiome; feature: rumen; material: AP-attached | host: Bos | place: Iran: Karaj | collected 2018-10
TGGGCTGGTATGTCAAAAAGCAGGGGTTGAAACTGAAAAGCGACGCACTGATTGCGTCCGGGTCGGATGCGTTGTTCGATGCCGTCATTACATTGGCAACCCTCGTATCCGCCGGCGTCATGCTGATTTGGGGCGTTTCGCTCGACGGCATCCTGGGCACGCTCATTTCGGCGCTCATCATCAAGGTTGGCATCGAAATGCTGGCTTCTCCGGTCGGCGAACTCCTGGGAACGCGGGTTTCTCCGGAACTGGTGTCCGAAATCAAGAAAGAGATCATGGCCTGCCCGGAAGTCCATGGCGTCTATGATATCATTCTCCACAACTATGGTCCCGAAGTGATGATCGGCTCGCTCCACATCAGCGTGGACGATACCTTGACTGCGCAGGACATTCATGACCTGACCCGGCAGATTTCCCAGCAGATGTTTCAGAACCATGGCATCGTGATGACTGTCGGCGTTTACGCTGTCGCTACCGGCGAGAGCCAGCGAAAAGAACTGCAGACCCTGGTGATGCGTACGCTGGCCGGGCATAAGGAACTCGTCCAAGTGCACGGGTTCTATTACTCGGAAAAGGATAATCTCGTAACAGTCGACGTGGTTCCGGACGTTTCCGTCAAAGACGACAAAGAACTCTACCAGGCGCTTTCAGGGGAACTCGGCGCCCTCATTCCCGGGAAAACGGTCCTGGTCACGGTTGACCACAATTACAGCGAATGAGCTGTTGGGTCAGTGTTGATTCATACACCCGGCAAAGGCGCGGGCCAGCCGGCCTTCGTTGTCGGTGAAATGATTGCCCGCTTCCCACACCAGCGTATGTCGCTGCGGGCCCAATTGGGACTGCAACAACGCATCGTATTCAAAGATTGGTAAACAACACTACCCATATCATTTTTTATACGAATATTATAACTGTTTTAATTAAACCAAAAAATTTTCCCTTATGAATTCAAAAATGATGTGTTTCTTATATTAATATTCGCGGCTGCCCAAAATGCATCAATAGCAAGTTGTACGACAGAATTCCAGATACGGATATCAGAAAAACACTATGGGATCCCTCTGGAAGAGCATGGAGAATGCCAACTAGTTCCTTTTCAAGATACCCGTACACGAACCGCAAGTTCGCTGTACGGGATTATACCAGTTCAGTGGCTGACGCCAATTTCATGCGCCTGGCGGAAATGTATTTGATAGCAGCTGAAGCCGCGGCAAAAACTGGGTAGCAGGTGTCATGGAAATACCTGCTGGAGATATACGGTGGAGGTTCGCCATTCCTCAAGATGCCATAGATGAAAACCCTTTGATACCATCTAATATTAACTAATAGTCTCTTCTGAACTGTCCCATGTCCCAAATCCTATGCACCTGAATCATGGGACAACAAAAAAACGCACACCAAAAGTGTGCGTATATCTGTGTGTTAATATTGTAAACACCTGATAATCAGGTATGCTGGCGGAGAGATCGGGATTCGAACCCGAGATACGCTTTTGGCGTATACACGCTTTCCAGGCGTGCCTCTTAAGCCACTCGAGCATCTCTCCGTTTTTTTGGGACTGCAAATATAGGAATATTTCGCGATTATCTTCAAAAAAATGTTTATATTTGTCCTGTCAATCTTAAAAAAACAGAGCGTATGAAAAAGGTATTGTTTACTTTGGTTCTTATCGGCGGTATCTTTGCCCTGTCCAGCTGCTCCAAGGAATGCAACTGCACGGTCAAGGTGAATGACAAGGTCATTGCCGAAAATACCATCGAGCTCAATGACGGAGACAAATGCTCGGACTTCAATTCCAAAGGCAGCCTCTTCGGCGTTTCCGGACAGGTCCGTTGCACCCCGCAACTTTTCTAAGCCCAGACATTGAGAATCAACAACAAAATCCAGTATGTATTCCGGGCCCTGCTCGGAATACTTTTTTTACTTTCGGCGACAGCCAAGCTGATCGGCATCGACGCGTTCGAACTCTATATCTTCGGGTTCGGCTGGTTCTCCCTGGGCACGTCCTACCTGCTGGCCCGGCTGGTCATCGCGGCGGAATATACGCTTGGTCTGCTGCTGCTCGCCAATTTCTGGCCCAGGCTTGCATTCTGGGGCAGCCTGGGACTGCTGGCCGCTTTCACAATCTTTCTCATCATACTGGCTGCAGGCGGGAACCAGGACAACTGCAACTGCTTCGGAGAATGGATCGACCTCAATCCGCTCCAGTCCATCTGGAAGAACGTGGGAATGCTTGCCTTGCTGCTGCTGAGCGCCGGCATCCCCTCTTTCCGGATGAAGCACAAGGGACTGTGGTTCGCCTTGGCAGCCCTTGTTCCACTGGCTGCCGTCTTGATTGTTTCGCCGCCCGACAACTGGCGCTACGATTCGTACGCCCGGAAGGACATGGTTAATGAGCCGGCCCTCCGGGAAGCCATTGAAAACGGCATCCTCCCCCACACGATGCTGGAAGGCGACCATGTGGTTTGCTTCTACAGCTTGAAATGCAATTTCTGCAAACTGTCAGCCCGTAAACTGATGATGCTCCGGCAGCGGGGGGAATGGAGCAATGCACCTGTCATCGCTGTTTTCGGCCGGGGCGAAAATACGGATCCGGCACCTTTCCTGGAAGAGACGGGATTCGAACCGGACAAAATCCATTTCATCGAGCCCGCCACTTTCCTGCGGATCACCAACGGATCGATGCCCCTCATCCTGGTGATGCAGGATTCCAGCATCGCCGCCAAATACAATTACAGAAATTTGCATTAGGCAACGCAACATTTTGCGCCTGAATTGCATCTATTGACAGGAAAACCGAAAAACGGAATGAAGGACACCTGTCATCGAAAAGCGCATTGCCCGTATGCCGCCCTGCTGTTGGCGGCCTTTTTGCTCGCGGCCTGTGCCGGGGTCGAGATTCCCACAGGGTTACAAGGTCTGCGGGGCAACCCTGCTTCCGCCTACATCCAGGATTTCGTCATCTACAACATCAGTGGCACGGTGCAGGACGAACAGGGCCAGCCGCTTCCGGGCATCCAGGTTTTCCTCGCCGGCAAATTCCTCAACACGGAGACGGCAACGTTCGGCAAGACCGACTGGCCGCTCGATACAGTCCAGACGGTGAGGGACGGCCGCTTCCAATCTTCGAAACGGGAAACCCTTTGCCCGTATCTCCAAGCCATTGCTGTCGATCCCGCCAACCATTACCGCCCGGATACCCTCGTCTATCACCTGGCCGGCAATTCAGCTGTCCTCCAGATCGAACTCCCGTCATTCTCCTTAAAAAAGAAATAGATTTTTTGTATTTTTGACGTACCTTTGTGGGCTATATCGAAAATACAAGAAAACCCTATGATCACGAAAGAGCAGATTGAAGCCTTCGGCACCATCGAGACTCCTTTCTATTTCTATGATATGGATCTCCTGCGCCAGACGCTGGAGATCTACAAAAAGCAGATCAACCGATATGGCTGGCATGCGCATTACGCGATGAAAGCCAACGCCAACGACCGGATCCTCGCGACCATCCGCGACTTCGGTCTGGGCGCTGACTGCGTGAGCGGCAACGAGGTGAAACTGGCCGTCAAGTCGGGCTTCGATCCGCAGAAGATCGTCTATGCCGGTGTCGGCAAATCGGACAAGGAGATCAAGGCCGCCCTCCGGGCCGGCATTTTCAGCTTCAACTGCGAAAGCGTGCCGGAAATCCGCATCATCAACGACCTGGCCGCCAGCATGGGCCGCAAAGCCCGGATTTCCATCCGAGTCAATCCCGATATCGACGCGCACACCCATAAATACATAAGCACGGGACTCAAAGAGAACAAATTCGGCATCAGTCCCTGGGCATTCCAGGACGTGACCGACCTGCTTGCCCAGTGCCCGAACCTCGAATTGCTCGGCCTGCATTTCCATGTGGGCTCGCAGATTACCGAACTGCCGGTCTTCGCGCTGCTGTGCCGGCGCATCGAGGAGTTGCAGCAGTGGTTCATCGCGCACAATGTCCCCATCGCCAACATCAACCTCGGCGGTGGCCTCGGCGTGAACTACCAGGATCCGAACGGCGATCCCATCGCACATTTCGAAGCCTATTTCGACATCATCCACAAGAACCTGGTGGTGCGTCCGGGCCAGCAAGTGCATTTCGAGCCGGGGCGCGCCCTCGTCGCCCAGTGCGGGCACCTCATCAGCCGCGTACTGTATGTAAAAGTCGGCCGCGAGAAGAAATTCGCCATCCTCGACGCCGGCATGAACGACCTCATCCGTCCGTCCCTTTACCAGGCCTGGCACGACATCGAGAATCTGACTTCCAACGGGCGCAAGTTGCGCTACGACGTCGTGGGCCCGGTCTGCGAATCGAGCGACTGCTGGGGCCAGAAGCGGCTTGTAAACACCTGCAAGCGGGGCGACCTCGTGGCCATCCACTCCGCCGGAGCCTATGGTCAGGTGATGGCGATGCGCTACAACCAGCGCGATCTGGCGAAAGCCGTGTATTCCGATGATTTGAAGAAGTAGAAGAGCATTATGTTTGAGAACCTAACCGACAGACTGGAAAAATCGTTCCGGCTCATCAAGGGCCAGGGCAGGATCACGGAGGTCAATATCTCCGAAACCATGAAGGACGTGCGCAAGGCACTCCTCGATGCCGACGTAAGCTATAAGATTGCCAAGACGTTCTGCGACGAAGTCAAGCAGAAGGCCATCGGCCAGGACGTGCTCAAGGCCGTCCGGCCGGAGCAGATGATGATCAAGATCGTCCATGACGAACTGGCCGAGCTGATGGGCAGCGAAGCCTCCGACATCCACGTCAAGGGCAATCCCGGCATCGTGCTCGTGGCCGGCCTCAACGGTTCCGGTAAGACCACTTTCTGCGGCAAACTCGCCCTCAACCTCAAGAGCAAACGCGGCATGAAGGTGCTGGTCGCCGCCTGCGATACCTTCCGTCCTGCCGCCATCGAGCAGTTGAAGACGCTCTGCGGACAGATCCAGGTGGAGTGCTATAGCGAAGACGGCGTCAAGGATCCGATCCAGATTGCCCAGAACGCCATCTCGAAAGCCCGCCGGGAAGGGTTTTCCGTCGTTGTCATCGATACCGCCGGCCGCCTGGCGGTCGATCAGGCGCTGATGGACGAGATCTCCGCCCTGCACCAGGCCGTCCGTCCGACCGAAACGCTGTTCGTGGTCGATGCCATGACCGGTCAGGATGCCGTAGAGACAGCCAAGGCTTTCAACGACCGGCTCGACTTCGACGGTGTCGTTCTCACCAAGATGGATGGTGACACCCGGGGCGGTGCAGCCCTCTCCATCAAGGCCGTGGTCGGCAAGCCCATCAAGTTCGTCTCCTCGGGCGAAAAGATGGAAGCCCTCGACATCTTCTATCCGAAACGTATCGCCGACCGGATCCTCGGCATGGGTGACGTGGTCACCCTCGTGGAGAAGGCGCAGGAGCAGTTCGATGAGGAAGAGGCCCGCAAACTGCACAAGAAGATTGCCCGTGACCAGTTCACCCTCCAGGATTTCTACGACCAGATCCAGCAGATCAAGAAGATGGGCAACATCAAGGACCTGGCTTCCATGATTCCGGGTGTCGGCAAGGCCCTGCGCGACGTGGACATCGACAACAGTTCGTTTAAGCAGACCGAGGCCATCATCCTTTCGATGACACCCTACGAGAAAGAGAATCCGACGATGATCAACGGCAGCCGCCGCAAGCGCATCGCGGCCGGCAGCGGAACCACACTGGCCGAAGTCAACCGGCTGCTGAAACAATTTGAAAGCACCCGCAAGGTGATGAAGAACATGACGACCACCAACCCGATGGCCGCCCGCCTGATGAAAAAGAAAAAACGCAGATAATTGGCAGGACTCCGACGATATTGTTTAAGTGACTCCCCGCTCCGGCCCCGGCTCGAGGAGATTTTCCGTACGCTTCCGCAGCGCACTGTCTCGCTTGTCGGACAGGCTCCGCTGGGCGGTTCGCAGGTAGCCGAATGGGATTTCGAGTCTCCGGAATCCTGGCGCTGGCATGCCGGCATCATCGCCGACGACCTCACGCAGGATTCAGAAGGACAGATGCGGCAGATCTTCGAGAAATACGAACGGCTGCTGGCGGCCGAGTTCATGACGGTTGCCGACCACTGCCTGCGCACCTGGATCTTCGTCCGCGACATCGACCACAACTATGCCGGCGTCGTCCGCGGCCGCAAGGATTATTTCGAAACCATCGGCCTTACCCCGGAGACCCATTTCATCGCCAGTACCGGCATCGCAGGCACACACGCCAACCCGCAAGTCCTCGTCATGATGGACGCGCTGGCCATCCCCGATGTCGATCCCGCCTCGCTCCGCTACCTCAAGGGCGGCTCTCACCTCAGTCCGACAGCCGACTATGGCGTCACTTTCGAGAGAGGGACTTCATTCTCCTATGAAGGACTGCGCTACACGCTGATCAGCGGCACCGCCAGCATCGACAACCGCGGGCAGGTCCTCTATCCGGAAAGTGTGGAGAAACAGACGCTCCGCATGCTTGAGAACATCCGCGTTCTCCTGGCGGAGGACGGCGCCGACTTCCGGCAGGTTCCGACCGCGCTGGTCTATCTGCGCAATCCGGAAGACGCGCCAGCCGTTCGTATGATCCTCGACCGGGAACTCCCCTGCCTCGACTACCTGCTCCTCCACGCCCCTGTCTGCCGCCCCACCTGGCTGGTCGAAATGGAGTGCGTCGCCGTCCGGCCATGTTCGCCCCAAGTGCCATAAACACAGGGAGGCAGGTCTGCCTTGACTTCGCCAAAGTCTTTGCACTTTTCTGGATGGTCCTGAGCCATCCTTTCGAATATGCCTGGCTGGACGTTTCGCAAGGCCTGCCCTGGTTCATTACGTTTATCGGCGCACACGCGCTTTCCGCACCGGTGTTCATGCTCTGCATGGGCATCGGAATCACATACAGTCACTACGGCGATCCTGCGTCTCTTTTCCGGCGCGGACTGCGTATCCTGGCCGTCGGTTACCTGCTCAATCTCATCCGCTTCCTGGCCATTTTCACCTCTGCCCTGGTAACAGGAGACCTCGAGTTACGCCATTATGCGGTGTGTGAACTTGTGCTCGTCGATATTTTCCAATTTGCCGGACTGGGCCTGATGCTCTTCGCTTTGTTGCAGAAAGCACGCATCCCTTACTGGGGCTTGCTGTTGATTGCACTTGTCCTGTCGCTGGTCGGATCGCAACTGCAGCAGGTTTCCTGCGGCAACCATCTGCTGAACGCGTTGCTGGGGCCTTTCATCGGCATCCAGGACAGTTATACGGAGAGCTATTTCCCCCTATTCAACTGGTTCATCTTTATTGTCGTGGGATATGGCATGGGGCGTCTTTTGCGCCGCTGCGCGCAACCCGGCCGGCTCTTCGCCATCCTGACACCGGTCGTAGCCGCCGTCTATCTGGGCTACACCCTTTATGCGGTACCCCGCGGTCTGGGTATGTACAATACGGAGACAACCCTGCATTTTTACCAGATAGGAACGGGAGATGCCTTCATCTGCATCAACGCCATGCTGATGGTCACGGGCATCGGCTATTTCCTGCTGCGCAACGCGTCCGCAGGACTGGTGCGGCAGATTGTCCGGATTGCCTCCGATGTACAACGTATCTATCTGCTGCAGTGGCTGATCATTATCTGGATCATAGCGGCGCTCCTGGTCAATGTGCTGCACGTTCCTTTCACAGACTATACCCTCACCCTGGCCGGATTCGGCGTCCTGTTGGCGTCGGTTTACCTGGCGCGAGTCCGACCTTTCTCTAAGATTCGGCTATAACTGGTCGTTGCGGTAGGCGTAGTGACTGCGCAGGGACTCGAAAGATGAAGGATCCCGGCGGAGGGCCGCATCGTCGCGACGGATGTCGTAGGGCTCTTGCGGGAGTGCAACGCCCGTGACACGGAACGCTTGCAAGGGTTCGATTCCGAAATGACAGCCCACTGCCTGGACAACGGCCTCAGTCCCATTGATTTTCCCTTGGAGGGAATAGCCCGCGATGTGCGGTGTGGCCAAGTCGGCGACCGCCAGCAAGGCCAGGTTGATGTCGGGCTCGTTTTTCCAGACATCCAGGACGAGGCGGTCCAGACGCGGACGGGCGGCAAGCAGCGCGTTTTCATCGACCACTTCCCCGCGGGAAGCATTGATGAAAGACGCTCCTGATTTCATGGCTGCGAAAAAGGCCGCGTCCGCGAAATCGCGGTTCTCCGGCCAAAGTGGAATGTGCAATGTGACGATGTCTGAAACCGCCAGCAATTCGGGCAGCGGCGTGAAGGCCGCAGGACCTTCTGCCGCTTCACGCGGAGGATCGTTGAGCAACACCCGCAGGCCCGCACGCACCGCGGCTTCTGCAACGAGCGAACCGACATGCCCGACACCGACGATGCCAAGCGTGGCACCAGGCCGGTCAAGGGACAACGCGCGCAAAGCCGCCAGCACGTATTGTGCCACAGCCGCCGCATTGCAGCCGGGTGCCGAGACGACGGCAATCCCTTGAGCCGCACAATAGGCCATGTCGATATGATCGGTGCCGATCGTAGCTGTCGCCACCAGTTTTACGGATGATCCCGCCAGAAGCTGTGCGTCGCACCGGGTCCGAGTCCGGACAACCAGCGCTACAGCATCGCGCACCTCACGGGCCACAATGGCCCGGCCCGCCAGATAGCGTACCTTGAACCAAGGTTCAAAGACCCCCGCAATGAACGGGATATCCCGATCGACGACAATGGTACCGCCCGTCATGTCAAGTCAGTTTCAATTGTTTGACATAGGCGCCCTTCAGCTTGGCATTGAGCCGGAGCCGGATGGCCTCGGCCTGCAGCTGCAAGTGCGCCCGCACGACGGAAGAACGGATCCGGCAGGTCAGCACACCGTTTTTGAACGAATGATACGAAGTGCAGGGGCCCAAAGCCACAGACCCCACCGTCATCCGGTCCCAAACCGTAAAGATGCGCGCCTGGAGCAGGCCTTCCTCCAAATGGGATTCCTGCACATAAGCGGCGATGGCTTCGCCGATGCTGCGGGTAGCTTCGCGTTTCATTCGGCGGTGATCTGACCGGATTCCACGAAAAAGCTCCGGCAAGGCGCATCAATGCTGCGGGCAACCTTGTCGAGCCTGACTTTATTACTGTCTGTCAAGAAGATCTGGCCGAAATCCAGGGTCGAGACCAAGGCCAGCAGATCTTCCACCCGCTGCATGTCAAGCTTGTCGAACACGTCGTCCAGCAACAGGATCGGTGTCTGTCCGTAAATCTGCCGGACAAAACGGAACTGGGCCAGTTTCATGGCCAGCAGGAAACTCTTCTGCTGCCCCTGCGAACCGCAGCGCCGCAGCGGATGGCCGTCCAGCCGGAACTGCAGGTCATCGCGCTGGATGCCCGCGGTCGTATAATGCAGTACCCGTTCCTTGTCCGCCTCGCGGGCGAACAGTTCTTCAAGCGTCGTGCCGTCCAAATCGGAGCGATAGGCCAGGTCCACCGCTTCTTTCCCTTGCGAGAGCTGACTGTAAAAGTCCTGGACCAGCGGACGAAGCTGTTCACAGAGATCCCTGCGGCGCTGGTGCACATAGGCGGCATGCGGAGCCATCCGTTCGGAAAAAGTCTCCAGCAGAAGATCCGGCATGGCTTCTTCTTTCAGCAGCCGGTTGCGCTGCAGCAGCAGCTGGTTGTAAGCCTGGATGTGCTGCAGATACGACCGGTCGATCTGGGACAGGATGAAATTGAGGTACTTTCGGCGTTCTTCACCCGTATCGTTGATAAGAACCGAATCGAGCGGGGAAACCATCACAACCGGCAGCAGGCCGATGTGTTCCGAAAAACGCGCATAGGCCTTGGCTCCGCGCCGAAAGGCCTTTTCCCCACCCCGCTTCACGGATGCGGTGATTTTCTCCTCCGTCCCGTTGTCCATCTGGTAGTAGCCGCAGAGGGTCGTTTCCGGAGCGCCGTAGGCATAGACATACTGGTCGGAAGACGAGAAATAGCTCTTGGTCATCGACAGGTAATAGACAGCATCGAGCAGGTTGGTCTTGCCGGCTCCGTTGCTGCCGTAGATGTAGTTGACCTTGGGCGAGAACGGGATATCCGCTTCCGCGATATTCTTGAAATCGTGCAGGATGACTCTGTTTAAAAACATGTTAAAATCTTCTGCCACAAATGTACGAAATAATCTTGGGGATTCCCATTTTTGTTGTAAATTTGCGGATTGTGTCAAAAACCGCAAAAATGCCTTTCGGGGGCTTTCCCAGAGGGATTTAAGTGAAACAAAAAACAAAAAATACAAAGTAAAAATGGCAAAGAACAATCAAAAGGAAGCTCAACAGGAACAGGTCGCGACGACCGTTTCCGGTGTTGAGGAATTTTTCAAGAAAAATCAGAAATGGATTGAGTGGGCGCTCCTTGCCCTCGTAGTCGTCATCCTGGGCATTTTCGCCATCAACCGCTGGGTCATCGCCCCGGCCAAGGCGGAAGCGCAGGCCCAGCTTTTCCCGGCCGAGCAGCTTTTCCGCGACGGCAATTTTGAAGCCGCCCTCAACGGCGACGGCAACAACCTGGGCTTAACCGACATCATCGCCAACTACGGCAAGAAAGCCGGCAAGGCTGTCTATCTCTATGCAGGCCTCTGCAACCTCCAGCTCGGCAACAACGAGGAAGCCATCGCCAACCTCTCCAAATACAACGTAAAGGACAAGATCATGCAGGGCCGCGCCTACTGCGCGATCGGCGACGCCTATTCCAACCTGAAGGATTACGCCAATGCCCTCTCCTTCTACAAGAAAGCCGCTGCCCTTGGTGAGAACGAACTGACCCCGGGTTACCTCCTCAAGGCCGCCCTCGTCTCCGAGGAGACCGGCGACAAAACCGGCGCCCTGAAACTCTACAAGGAGATCGAGACCAAGTATCCCCAGACCATCGAAGGATACGATATCCAGAAATACATCTCCCGCATTGAAAACCAGCAATAAGACCAACCATGGGAAGAGCCTTTGAATTCCGCAAGGAAAGAAAGTTCAAACGTTGGGGCCACATGGCCAAGACGTTTACCAAGATCGGCAAGGAGATCACCATCGCCGTCAAGAACGGCGGTCCGGATGTAACCGGCAACCCGCGTCTGCGTGCCCTCCTCCAGACGGCCCGCAGCGAGAACATGCCGAAGGAAAACATCGAACGTGCCATCAAGAAGGCCACCGACAAGGACCAGGCCGACTATAAGGAAGTAGTGTACGAGGGTTACGGTCCCCACGGCGTGGCCATCCTCGTGGAAACCGCTACCGACAACACCAACCGCACCGTAGCCAACGTCCGCAGCTATTTCAACAAGTTCGGCGGCAGCCTCGGCACCTCGGGCAGCGTGGCGTTCATGTTCGACCACAAGTGCGTCTTCAAGATCAAGAACAGCCCGGACATCGACCTCGAAGAACTCGAGCTCGAACTGATCGACTTCGGCGCCGATGAAGTGTTCGTCGACGAGTTCGAGAACAAGGACGGCGACACGGAAGAAGTCATCACCATCTACGGCGAATACACCGCTTTCAACAACATCCAGAAATACATCGAGGACAAGGGCTACGAACTCGTTTCGGCCGGTTTCGACCGTTTCCCCAACGGCGAGATGAAGCACTTGGCCGCCGAAGAGCGCGGCGATCTCGACAAACTGCTCGAGAAACTCGAGGAGGACGACGACGTCCAGAATGTATTCCACAACCTGGCAGACGAATAAACAAAAACTACTAAATCCTTACATATTATGAATCTCACACACATCGAGCACCTCGGAATCGCGGTCAAGTCGCTGGAAGAGGCTATTCCTTATTATGAAAATGTACTCGGCCTGAAATGCTACGCCGTCGAAGAAGTCACCGACCAGAAAGTGAAGACCGCTTTCTTCAAGATCGGCCAGACCAAGATCGAACTCCTCGAGCCCACCTGCCCGGAGAGCACCATCGCCGGTTTCATCGAGAAACGCGGTGAAGGCATCCACCACCTTGCATTCGCGACCGACGATGTGGCAGCCTGCCTCGCAGAAGCTGAAGAGAAAGGTGTCCGCCTGATCGACAAGGCCCCGCGCCCGGGTGCCGAGCAGATGATGATCGCCTTCATCCACCCGAAGTCCACCAAGGGTGTCCTCACCGAATTCTGCATGCCCAAGACGCAGGAGTAAGCGACCCGAATCCCGAACACAAACTAAAGCACATATCCAATGAGTCAGCAACTCGAAAAGGTAAAAGAGCTTATCGAACTGAGAGAGAAAGCTCGCATGGGCGGCGGCCAGAAAGGCATCGACAGCCAGCACGCAAAAGGTAAATACACGGCTCGTGAGCGCATCAACATGCTGCTTGACGAGGGTAGCTTCGAAGAATTCGACATGTTCATGCAGCACCGCTGCCACAACTTCGGGATGGAGAAGAAGACTTACCTCGGTGACGGCGTGGTGACCGGTTACGGCACGATCGCCGGCCGCCTGGTCTATGTCTTCGCCCAGGACTTTACTGTCATCGGCGGCTCGCTTTCCGAGACCCTTGCCCAGAAGATCTGCAAGGTGATGGACATGGCCATGAAGAATGGCGCCCCCTGCATCGGCCTGAACGACTCGGGCGGCGCCCGTATCCAGGAAGGTGTCAACGCCCTCGCCGGCTATTCCGAGATCTTTGAGCGCAACATCCTCGCTTCAGGTGTGGTTCCGCAGATCTCCGCCATCCTCGGCCCTTGCGCCGGCGGTGCCGTTTACTCCCCGGCCCTGACCGACTTCATCATCATGTCGGAAGGCACTTCCTACATGTTCCTCACCGGTCCGGCCGTCGTCAAGCAGGTGCTTGGCGAAGAAGTGACGCAGGAACAGCTCGGCGGCGCCGCGGTACACGCCACCAAGAGCGGTGTGGCCCAGTTCAAGGCTGCTACCGAAGAAGAGGCCATCGCTACCATCCGCGACCTGCTGAGCTATCTGCCCCAGAACAACATGGAAGAACCGCCGTATGTTCCGACCGAGGACCCGATCGACCGCAAGGAAGACGCCCTCAACGAGATCATCCCCGACAGCCCGAACGCTCCGTACGACATGTACGAAGTCATCGGCGACATCGTGGACGACGGCAAGTTCCTCGAAGTCCACAAGGACTATGCGAAGAACCTCATCGTGGGCTTCGCCCGCTTCGGCGGCACGGCAGTGGGCATCGTGGCCAACCAGCCGAAATACCTGGCCGGTGTGCTCGACATCAACTCTTCCCGCAAGGGTGCCCGTTTCGTCCGCTTCTGCGACGCTTTCAATATCCCTGTCGTGACGCTCGTCGACGTGCCGGGCTTCCTCCCGGGCACGCAGCAGGAATACGGCGGCATCATCGTCCATGGTGCGAAACTCCTGTACGCCTATGGCGAAGCCACCATTCCGAAGGTGACCATCACGCTCCGCAAGTCCTATGGCGGATCGCACATCGTGATGAGCTGCAAGCAGCTGCGCGGTGACATCAACTACGCATGGCCGACCGCCAACATCGCTGTGATGGGTGCCGAAGGCGCCGTGGCCGTCCTCTATGCGAAGGAGATCAAGGCTGAAGAGGATCCTGCGAAGAAACAGGAGATTGCCGAGGCCAAGAAGAAAGAGTACAACGACCTCTTCTGCAACCCGTACAATGCTGCCAAGTACGGTTACATCGACGATGTGATCGAACCGCGCAACACCCGTTTCCGCATCATCCGCGCGCTCGAGCAGCTCTCCACCAAGAAGCTCTCGAACCCGGCCAAGAAACACGACAACCTGCCTCTCTAATCAAACCGATACCTTATGAAACATCTCAACCTGTTTTTGGCGGTTGTCGGCTTGACCCTGTGCCTCACGGCGGGAGCGCAGAGCCAGGATGCCATGCGCCTGAACGAGTATCTGGTTGTCAATACCGACGACTTCCAGGACGACTTCGGGCAGCAGAACGCCTGGATCGAACTCTTCAACTCCTCCTACGGCACGGTGGACATCGCAGGATGCTTCCTCTCCGACGATCCCGCCAATCTGAAGAAATATGCCATTCCCGGCGGTGACCTCCTGACCAAGATCAAGCCCCGCCAGCACGTCCTTTTCTGGGCGGACAACCAGCCGTATCGCGGCACATTCCACGTGTCGTTCGACCTGGCCAACGCCAAGGAAATCATCTTCACGAAAGGTGACGGTAAAACCATCATCGACCGCATCCCTGTCAAGCACGACCTGGGCGAGAACGTCACCTATGGCCGTCTGGAAGACGGTATCGGTTCGGTAGACGGTTCCGGCCAAGGCTGGGCCGTCATGGACCGCACGTCGCCTAGTACCAACAACTCCTTGATCGACAAGGCGGCCAAACCCGACCGCATGAAGGCCTTGGATCCTTATGGATGGATTCTTGCACTGACCGCGATGTCGGTGGTGTTCCTGGCGCTGATCCTTCTCTATTTCATCTTCAAAGCCATCGGCAACGCCAACATCCGCGCCGGCAAGAAGCGTGCTGCGGCCGTTGCCGGTACTGATGTGAAGGATTCCCAATACGGTGAAGTACCGGGCGAGGTCTATGCGGCCATCGCCACGGCCATGCACCTGTACCAGGAAGATGGTGAGGGTCACGATGAAGAAAGCTTTGTCGTTACGCTCCACCACACCGACCGGACCTACTCGCCCTGGAGCTCGAAGATCTACACGCTCCGCCAGACGCCGACGGTCAACAAAAGAAGATAAACCCTTAACCCAGAAAAGACAATGAAAGAATATAAAATCAAGATCAACGGTAACAACTACAACGTTACCATCGACGAGGTGGAGGGCAACGCAGCCAAGGTCGAAGTCAACGGCACTCCGTACAACGTCGAATTCGAGAGACCGCTCTCGAAGCCCAAAACCATCAGCGTAGTCAACAAGCCCGCCTCGGCGCCTGCTGCCGGGCCCGCTCCGGCCAGCCGTCCGGCGGCTCCGGCCGCTGCTGCCGGTGGCGCTACTGTCAACTCCCCGCTCCCGGGCGTCGTGCTCGAGGTCAAGGTGAAAGACGGCGACAAGGTAAGCAAGGGACAGGTCATCATGGTACTCGAAGCCATGAAGATGGAGAATGCCATCGAAGCTCCTTGCGACGGTACCATCACGATCAAGGCGCAGAAGGGCGACTCCGTGCTTGAAGGCGCTGCGCTGGCTGTAATCGCATAACCCGAAGCCTTATGGGACATATTCTCGAAAACCTGAAACAATTCTGGCAGTTCACCGGGTTCGCGAACTTCGAGTGGGGCTACCTCATCATGATTGCGATCGGATGCTTGTTCATCTTCCTCGCCATCAAGTATGAGTGGGAGCCCATGCTGCTGGTCCCGATCGGATTCGGTATCCTGATCGGCAACATTCCCCTCTTCGCCGGATTGAATGTCGGCGTCTATGAGGAGGGGTCCGTGCTCAACATCCTGTACCAGGGCGTGCAGCGGGGTTTCTATCCGCCGTTGATCTTCCTTGGAATCGGAGCGATGACAGACTTCTCCTCGTTGATCGCCAATCCGAAATTGCTGCTGATCGGCGCCGCCGCCCAGTTCGGTATCTTCGGTGCGTATGCCATCTCGCTGGCGCTCGGCTTTGATGCTGCACAGGCTGGTGCTATCGGTATCATCGGCGGTGCAGACGGCCCGACGGCCATCTTCCTGTCGTCCCGTCTTGCTCCGACCTTGATGGGTGCCATCGCGGTCTCCGCTTACTCCTACATGGCCCTCGTGCCGGTGATCCAGCCGCCGATCATGCGTCTGCTCACCACCAAGAAAGAGCGCCTGATCCGCATGAAACCGCCGCGTCCGGTCTCCCCGACCGAGAAGAAACTCTTCCCGATCATCGGCTTCCTGCTCACAGCCTTCATCGTACCGTCCGGTATTCCGCTACTCGGTATGCTCTTCTTCGGCAACCTGCTGAAAGAGAGTGGCGTGACCAAGCGTCTGGCCAACACGGCCAGTGGCCCGCTGGTGGACATCGTTACCATCCTGATCGGTGTAACGGTCGGTGCCTCCACGCAAGCCAGCCAGTTCCTCCGCTGGGAATCCGTGAAGATCTTCATCATCGGCGCCCTGTCGTTCGTCATCGCTACGTTCGCCGGTGTCCTCTTCGTGAAGTTCTTCAACCTCTTCCTCAAGGAAGGCAACAAGATCAACCCGCTTATCGGCAACGCGGGTGTGTCGGCTGTACCGGATGCCGCCCGTGTGTCGAACAACGTCGGTCTGGAATACGATCCGAAGAACTACCTGCTCATGCATGCCATGGGTCCGAACGTCGCCGGTGTGATCGGCTCCGCCGTTGCGGCCGGTATGCTCCTGGGCTTCTTGGGCTAATCTTCTGTCATTCCCGGCCTGTCCGGGCATCTGAAAAAAGGAATCGATTCACATCGGTTCCTTTTTTCGTATATTTGTTGTATCAAGCAAACTACCGCATGGCTTCCATCCTCCATTTCACCGTCGAAGAGATCTATCGTGATTACAGCCGGATAGGAAGCGTCATGCTTTCCGACGAAGAGATGGAGCGCTTCAAGCAATACCTGCGCGATACGGATGGTGAGACCAGCCTCTATACCTCCGATCTGGAGACCTGCTGCCCGTCCATCTACCGGAGAATCGATGAAGCGGCCCTACCGTTGATGGAAGAAATGGATGCAGAGATGGAGGCTATAGGAGATGTCGGAACAATCGACGAGAAGTACCCATTGGGCTTCTATAGCGTCGAAATCGAACTGCCGGAGCCGCTGTCCCATGCATCTTTTTAATTGAATAAACGTATCATCTATCATGAATAAAACCCTCTCTTCCGTCTTTTCGCTGATCCTGGCCGCTTTCCTGTTCCTCAGTCTACAGGCCTGCGGTTCCCAGCGCACGCTTGCCCAATCCGCTCAAACCCGGATTACTAAAGCTGCTGACCGCGACTATTCCATCGCCCCCGACGATCCGAGCGGTTTCGTCGTCCTGACCGATGTCGTTCCGGACGTTATCCTGGAAATCCGCTACTACAGCAGTTTCAATTTCGTAGGAACCCGCGTCGATGGATATGAAGAGCCTATTGCACTGATGACGAAAGAGGCCGCCCGAGCCCTAAAAGATGTGAGTGATGAAGCTATGTCGCTGGGATACAGGCTCAAAATATGGGATACCTACCGCCCGCAGAGGGCCGTGGACCATTTCTGCCGCTGGGGAGAGGATGTGGCCGATACCTTGACGAAACGCTATTTCTATCCCTATCTCGACAAAGACGTGGTCTTCGACCAAGGCTATATCGCCCGCCGCAGCGGTCATTCCCGCGGCTCCGTAGTCGACCTGACTCTCGTGGATATGAAAACAGGTCGTGACATCGACATGGGTTACGGCTTCGACTGGTTCGGCGAAGAGTCACACCCCGATCACAAAGCATCCATCACAGAAGAACAGTATGCCAACCGGATGCTCCTCCGCAAGCTGATGCTCAAGCACGGCTTCCTCCCGATCGACGAAGAATGGTGGCATTTCATCCTGAAAGACGAACCCTATCCCAACACCTATTTCACCTTCCCGGTGCGCACCCTCAAATAAGCCCAAGCCCATGAAACTCGCAGAAGCACTGAACCTCCGGGCCGACCTGCAGAAACGCGTCGCCCAGATTAAGGAACGCCTCAACAACAACATCAAGGTGCAGGAAGGCGATGAGCCGGCCGAAGCACCCGAAGCCCTCTTTCGCGAACTCGACGCAACGCTCGCGCAATTGCAGGAAATGATCTTCCGCATCAACCGCACCAATCTTTCGACCGAATGGGAAGGCCGATGTCTGACCGATATGATTGCCGAGAAAGACACGCTGGCCCTGCGGATTTCCGTCCTGCGCGAAGTGTTGGACAATGCCAACGTCCGGAGCGACCGCTTCTCCCGCAACGAGATCAAATTCGTCCGGACCATCGACGTCGCCGCACTGCAGAAGCAGATTGACGAACTGTCGAAGCAACTCCGGGAGCTCGACACCCACCTCCAGCAGGCCAACTGGATGACCGACCTGGCCTAAGATCCTTGTGCGGCACCGGGCGGGCACACCCCAACCCTATGGTATTTGTGGAACGGGGCCTGTCACACGGGCATTGTAAGGCCCAGCACCCTGCACAAATGCAAGCCGCAAAACGCACCACGCACGACCGCCGTGCCGACGGTACCGCACAGAGCTGACAGCCTTCCGACTGTCAGCTCTTTTTGCACGAAAGAACATCCGATTTGCCCCCTGACAGCCCGGTTCCGCTCCGGCAGGCACGCCAATCGGCAGATTCTCCATCGGCAGGCTCGCCATCGGCAGGCTTGCTAATCGACTTTCCCGCCAAAGTGCGCGCACCCGATATGCCTCTCAGCACGTGTATCACCGATTGCCTGCGCGCACTCGCCTTTACAAGGGCGGTGCGCGCATTGAGCATGCCACGCAAGCCCTATATCGGTTGTTACCCGCGCGCACTTTGGCGAATAACGGACATAATCAAATGTCGGCAGGCAGAATGGGCAGATACGAACGATAGCGGAGGGATGCCGGCGGAAAATAACGATAACCGACGAAAACTAGCGGTATTCAGACATATTTGCACACCTCTTTGTAGGGAATACGAACGAGGGAGGCTATCTGACGACAAGAAAGACGAAACTGGCGGCGAAGTTGTTGCGCGACAGTGATTCGCTGGAGGGCGTCCAGCCGACGGATGTCCTTGAAACCAAACAACTGTTGAACCAACGACTGACATTTGAGCCGCGCCTCGGCGTCATCGATCGCGACACCGCGAGAAGCAGCGATCCGCTTCTGAATCATCTGGTCGCGATTGCGGTTATTGCCCAAAAAAACGCGAAAGCAATTGGCGGTTTGGTAGATTTTCTCGAAGCGGACGACGTCCACATAATTCTCCGGTAATAGAATACCGTTGCAGACACACCACCCGGCGGGGACGGGATGCCTGGAACAGAGCAAGCGTCTCCGGCTCCGCTCACTCAGATCGCCAAGCCGCATCGTGGGACATCGATTCCCTTCTTCGTCAGTGAGCCAAAGCGATGTGTACCCGTTCCTCCGGAAATACATCGATCCCGTTCCCCAGCGATAATCGTAAGGCATCACTTGCTTTCCGTCTTTCGTTGCCTGATAGATGGTATAGGCCCCGACATTCATCAGATAGTCCTGCGTATCTATGAGAATCAATTCCAGTTCGATATCAGACCCTTCCCGTGTTCCCCGGATGCATCCGACGTGATGCGCCCAGCTTTCTTCATACATAGTCTTGAACTCCACACAACCGGCTTTCGTCCCGTAAAGCAAGGAATGAAGATGGGTATCCTCAACCGAAAAAGACAACACGATGACATCGGAATTCGCCGCACAGACTCCGACCAAATTGAAAGCGACTCGGAAATCGTCTTCACATGTAATGAACTCCGGCGTCAGTTCACCATCGGAGCATAAGTGATAGAAATGGGGATAGTCTTCCCGATCAAGATAATCAAAATAGTGTATCATCATAATAACCCAGCGCCTCGATCGTTCGTCACCAACATGATGATCCGACAGATTGTCGTGCTTCACGGCGAAGTTGCGAAATAATAGGCAAACTTGCACCATTTTTCTGTTATTTTTTCAAGCGGCGAACTTTTGCTTGGTACACTTCTCTCCTTCCGCCAAAGTGCGCGCACCCGATATGCCTCTCAGCACGTGTATCACCGATTGCCTGCGCGTACTAGCCTTCCCAAGGGCGGTGCGCGCATTTCGTATGCCACACAAGCCCTATATCGGCTGTTACCCGCTCGCACTTTGGCAGAAAAGGCCTGACAGGGGAAAGCGAGGGAAGCGGAAATGGGAGAGAATGGGAAAAGGTGGGCGAAGAAGCCGTTAGAAGAGTTTTTCAAGCACGCTGGGGTCGGCAGCCGGGAAAAAATCCCGGATGTGGGCGATGAGTTTGGACCGGGAGGCGGCGGGCGTCAGCGCTGTCGCGAACGGGGTGACGGCAGACAGTGGCGAAGCGGGCGGGACGGCGGCGGGCTGGGACGAGGAGGCAAACGGGAGGACCGGAACTGCGAAGAGGTCGTCGGGGGTAGTGTTGGAAGCGCGCTGCCAGCCACGGTAGGTCAGGTCCGGGCCGCGGTAAACCCGTTCGAAGTCACCGATGACGGTCCAGGTGCCCATCTGAAGGAACTGGATGACGCTGTCCATCACGTTTTTCTTGACGGCCGGCGTGAGCATCGGCCGATAACGGGCTCCCAGCGTTTTCAACTGAGCTGATGTTATCTTTTGGGCACAGATGGTCCGCAATTCTTTCATCTCCAGCCCCCCTGCGGCGCGAATGGCATCGAGGGCCAGCGGGGCGAGGACTTTCATCAGTTTATCGCTTTGCGTCACCGCTTTGTAGCGTTCGCCGAGCGCCATCCGCCATCGGGGCTGGCTGCGGCGCCAATTCATCAACTCCCGATACCAGGACACCGTGGCAAAGGCCGCCTTGCCGCCCAGGAATTTGCCGTAGGCGATGTCGCCTTCGCGGACCGCATCGATCTTCCAGTCCCAAGGGCCGAGAAAGGTATCTTCCTCGTCGCTGAACCAGCAGCCCGGTGCAGTCAGTTCCTCAACGGACCAGCCGGGAATACTGCAACGGAAGAATGGCAGCACGCCGAAATGACGGATGGCAGCGACCATCGCTTCGGGCGAATCGATGGGACGGACGGAAGGCAAAGGGTGAACGGAGTTCATCGTGCAATCGGTTGACGGTCCATCTGCTTCAGCGCATACAGGACAAAGGGAACAGCGAACAGGAAGGAGCCGATATCGGCAAGCATCTGGGCGATTTCCACGCCAAAGAAGCCCCAGAGGGCGTGTCCTGCAAAAAGCGCAGGCAGGAAGAAGATCCCCTGACGGGCCGAAGCCATGATGATGGCCGGTATCGTCTTGCGGATGTTCTGCAAATACATGTTGGCCAATGTGATGAAGCCCACCAACGGGAAACTGTAGCACTGATAGCGAAGCACTTCGCTGCCGATGCGGATCACTTCGGGATCGTCGGCCCGGAACAGGGCGACCAGCGGGCTCGCAAAGAACCAACCCAATAAGGCCAACACCGTACAATACACCGTTGAAACGCTGCAGCTATGCCAGAACGCTTTCCGGACCCGGTCGAAGAGCCCAGCCCCGTAATTGAAGCCGCACACGGGTTGGAATCCCTGCCCGTAGCCGATCATCGCGGCGCAGGCCAGCATCATGATACGACTCACCACCGAGAACGCCGCGATTGCGGCATCGCCGTAGTGGGAAGCCAGTTGGTTCAGGCAAATGGCCGACACACTCATCAGTCCCTGACGGGCCAGTGAGGGCAGTCCTCCTGCAGAAATATCATGATACCGCCGCCACGTGGGTTTGAAATGGGGAAGCTTGATACGGAGCGTGCCCCGCTTTCCCACAAAACTCAGAATCACCAGAAAACCAACGGCCTGCGAAATGGCCGTAGCCAGGCCGGCGCCGCGGATCCCCATTCCAAAGCCGAAGATCAGGATTGGGTCGAGGGCAATGTTCAACACTGCGCCCGAGACAATACCGATCATCGAAAGCATCGCATTCCCTTGGTGACGCATCTGGTTGTTGAGCGTAAAGGTGCCCATAATGAAGGGCGTGCCCATCAGGATGAAGCGGAAATAGTCGCAGGCATACGGCAGGATTGTCTCCGTAGATCCCAGAAGCGAAAGGATCGGCCGCATCAGCAGAAAACTGAGCGCAGCCAGCACGACGCCCGTCAGCACGGAAGAAACCAGCCCCACGGCAGCCATCTCCTCGGCGTCGGCCGTTTCCCGACGTCCCAATGCCCGGGAGATATAGTTGCCCGACCCCTGCCCGAAGAAAATGGCGACCGACTGGATAAGCACCATATACGAAAACACGATACCCAACGCCGCCACCGACTGCGTGTTGATCTGCCCGATGAAGAAGGTATCCGCTAGGTTATAGATGCCCGACACGAGCATACTGACGATCGACGGGATTGCCAGTTTTGTCACCAGTTGCCCGACCGGGCGTGTGGTCATCCGCACATATTTCTCTTCCGGCGTCATCGGCATTTGAATCCTGTCACAAAGGTACGAAAAAAAAGATACACCGCCCTCCCAGGAGGGGGTGTATCCATAGCTATAAGCCCGTTCAGCGCTTATTTCAGCTTAATTCCAGCAAGGACCTGCTTGTAGCCCTCTTTCTTGTAGGCTTCACTGCGCACTTCGGCCTGCACGTACTCGTCCTTGTCATTGGCACGCATCAACACAGTCAGACCGCCCGGCATTTCATAAGCAAGAAACTTGTTGTCTCCGAACGGCAGGGTTCCCAGATCCTTGGTCTGCTCCAGGCCTTTCATCGTCTTCACCGCATCGGCCAGTGCCCGGTAAGGCTGCTCCTGAATCAGGATCGATTCAGTAAACTGATCACCGGTCCCCGGATAGATTTTAACCTCATGACGATCTTGTTTCAGCACTTCCCATCCTTCGGGGATATCGACGCTCATCATATCCATCTCAATGGTGCAAGGGCCAACGGGCAGTTTCGGTTCCTGAGCCTCGGTCTCATCGGAAGCCGCCTCAGCGACCTGTTCAACGGCCTCATTTTCTGAATTATCTTGCTGTGCTTTTTTGCCACATGCCGTCACGAACAGGCAAGCTGCTACAACGGCGAAACTGAACAATACTTTTTTCATATTCCTAAGTTTTATTGATTAGAGTCAGTTTAGGGTGACAAAGATAGCTTTTTATAGGATTATTCAGCAATGATTTTAGAAAATTCCGAATAAACCGCCGCGGCTAACGAAGAAAAGTGGCGGGCAGACAGATGTTGTCGCAGCCGATGGCATCGGCGAAAAGCGGCGCGATTTCCGCATCGACAAAGCCGGCGATGCCGCAACCGATACGCGTCACATAGAAGAACAGCTCGGGGTGCGCTTTCGCAAATACAATAAACTGATCCACATAAGGCTTAATGGTTTCTACGCCGCCCTGCATCGTCGGAATCGCGTAGCTCTGCCCCTGCAGGCCGACGCCCTGCCCGATTACTGCGCCGAACTTCTGCCAGGCCACATACGCGGCCCCGCCGCCGTGCATACCCGCCAGGTTCGAACCGAACACAAAAACCTCATCGGGCCGCAATTCCCGAATCATCTCCGGCGTAAAGGCCGGCCGCTCGATACCGTTGTATATTCGTTTGTTTGCCATCATATTGCAAAGCTACGAAAAATGGCCGCAAAGTCTCATAGGAATTTGTTATCTTTGTATTATGGCAGTGAATTTCAACAAGGTCATCAAGGCGGCGATGAAGCTGCCGGTGGTAACGGTCGACAGGGAGCCTTTCCTGCGGAAGGAACTGGCTCCGTATCTGGATCGGGAGACGATCGACAAGGTCATTCTTTATGGACCGAAAGGACTGGTTGACAAGAAATTGATCGACCAGATCGCCAATGGATGCATACGATATCAAACTACGGCGGTCTGCTCAGTGTCGGCACTCGCTGGTCTTCCGGGCGGATGGGCAATGGCCGGAACCATCCCGGCCGATGTCGCCCAGTTCTACGGCAACGCCATTGCGCTGGTCGAAAAGATGCTTTATCTATACGGCTGGCCGGATATGCGCGATGACACCGGCGAAATCAATGACCAGACCGCACATTTGATGATTCTCTGGATCGGCGTGATGATGGGCGCCCAAGGAGCCCAGGCCGCCGTCCGTACGCTGCTCGATGCCCTCCGGGTCCAGGTCGAAAAGCATCTCCTGGAAGCGGCGCTCAACAAGGCCTGGGTCTACAGCATGGTCCAGCAGGTCTGCAAGTGGATCGGCGTCAAACTCTCCGAAGACGGTTTCGCCAAAGCCGTCGGCAAAGTGATTCCGCTCGCCGGCGCACCCATCTCTGCCGGTATCACCTATTTCACGTTCAAGCCTATGTGCCGCAAACTCAAAAAAGAACTGGATTACCAGTGGGAGATTGGCGGTGCAGGTTCTGCCATCGTGTAATCACACAAGTCTATATTATCGATACCGCGAGGTCCTGCCTTGCGGACACCCATCTTGCCAAGGGCGGTGTCCTCAGATTGCCTCATCAAAAGGCTCGCAGGCGAAAGAATGCCGAATAGAACGAAACCGTCTTTTCTATTGCCAAAGCCGGTTTTTCTTCGTACTTTTGCTGGATAGAATCGAAAGGAAATACATTAGATAATTATGCAGAACAAGTTGCAAGAATTGACGGACCGGCTGTATGAGGAAGGTCTGTCGAAAGGCAGGCAGGAAGCGGACCAGCTGCTGGCCAAGGCACGCAAGGAGGCGCAGGAAATCGTAACGAAGGCTCGCGAAGAGGCCGAGGCGATCCATGCCGCCGCCGAGAAAGAGGCGGCCGAGACCCGCACGATGGTCGAGGGCGACCTCAAGATGGCTTCCACGCAGACCATCGCCGCGCTCCGGCAGCAGGTGGAGAACATGGTCATCACCAAAGCCGTGGCCAAACCCGTCGGCGCCGCCCTTTCGGACGGCAAATTCGTCCAGAATCTCATCGGGACCGTCGTCAAGTCGTTCAATGCAGCCAACCCCGACGGTATGGGGCTCGACGTCATCCTTCCGGCCCAGGCCCAGAACGAACTGGAACAGGCGTTCACCAACGAAGCCGTCAAACAGCTGTCGGCCGGCATCGACGTCAAGAACGTCAAGGGTCTTGCCAACGGCTTCAAGATCGGTCCGAAAGACGGCGGCTACCAAATCAGCTTCACAGGCGACGACTTCACCAGCCTGATCGGTGAATATCTCAGGCCTGCCACCAAGAAGATCCTCTTCGGCAAATAATGGCCAACTACCCTTATATCATCGCCAGTTTTCCCGATCTGCTGCTTGACTTCGAACAGCATCCGCTTGACCCGCATGCGGTCATCGCCGAAGTCAAGAGCCAGTTGTCCGAAAATGACGGCAAATTGGTGGACTGGCTGCTCTTCGGCCTCGACGGCACCCATTTGACCCCGCATTTCTACCGCAACTTGAAGCAATCCCGCAACTCTTTCCTGATCAGCTGGTTCGACTTCGACCGGAAACTGCGGCTGGCCAAGGTCGCCTTTCTTGAAGGAGCACCGATTGAAGAAGAATTCCCGGAACTCGACAAGGCGGAAATCATTTTCAAGGTCAACGATCTTTTCCAGCGCGAAAAGCTGCTTGACCGGCTTTGCTGGAACAAGGCAGCCGAACTGGTGGATTTCGATATCTTGTCCATCGACACCATCCTCTCCTTGCTGGTGCGTCTCCACATCGCCGACCGCTGGAACCGGCTCGACCCGAAAGCAGGCGCCGCCCTCTTCAAGCAACTGGTCAGCGAGGTACGGGGCACTTTCCAAGGAATCAATCCAGATCAATTATAAAGTATACATAATGAAAGCAACAGGTATAGTTACCGGCATCATCTCCAACCTGGTGACCGTGCGTTTCCAAGGCGACGTGGCGCAGAACGAAATCTGCTACATCGACCTTGGTGGGACGAAAATGATGGCTGAGGTCATCAAAGTCACGGGCAAGGATGCGTTCGTGCAGGTGTATGAGAGCACTCGCGGCCTACGCCAGGGCGACAAGGTCGAATTCGAAGGCCACATGCTCGAGGTGCAGTTGGGCCCGGGCTTGCTGTCCAGCAGCTACGACGGCCTGCAGAACAACCTGGCCACGATGGAAGATGTTTTCCTCAAACGCGGAGAATATACCGCTCCGCTGGACCACGACAAGGTCTGGCATTTCACCCCGATCGCCAAACCCGGCGACACCGTCTATGCGGCGGACTGGCTGGGCGAAGTGAAAGAAGGCTGGCTGCCTCACAAGATCATGGTTCCCTTCTCTTTCAAGGGAGAATACCGGATCAAGAGCCTCGCTCCGGAAGGCGATTACAAGATTGACGACACCATGGCTGTGCTGACCGACCCGCAAGGAGAGGAGCACAAAGTTACGATGGTCCAGCGATGGCCTGTCAAAGTGGCGGTGGGCGGCTACATCGAAAAGCCCCGCCCCTACCGCATCATGGAGACCGGCGTCCGCTGTATGGATACACTCAACCCGATTGCAGAAGGCGGTACCGGGTTCATTCCGGGTCCGTTCGGTTGCGGCAAGACTGTGCTGCAGCACGCCATCGCCAAGCAGGGCGACGCCGAAGTGATCGTGATGGCCGCCTGCGGTGAGCGAGCCAACGAGGTCGTGGAGATCTTCGCGGAATTCCCGGAACTGATCGACCCGCACACAGGCCGTCACCTGATGGAACGTACCACCATCATCTGCAACACCTCCAACATGCCTGTGGCCGCCCGCGAAGCGTCGGTTTACACGGCCATGACCATCTGCGAGTACTACCGCGCCATGGGCCTGAAGGCTCTGCTGCTGGCGGACTCGACCTCCCGCTGGGCCCAGGCTCTGCGCGAGATGTCAAACCGTATGGAGGAACTGCCGGGTGCAGATGCTTTCCCCGTGGACCTGAGTGCCATCATCTCGAACTTCTATGCCCGCGCCGGCATCGTGAAGCTGCGCAACGGCCATACCGGCGCCGTAACATTCATCGGCACTGTCTCCCCGGCCGGCGGCAACCTCAAGGAACCCGTGACCGAATCGACCAAGAAAGCCGCCCGCTGCTTCTATTGCTTGTCGCAGAACCGCGCCGACAAAAAACGCTATCCCGCCGTCGATCCGATTGATTCCTATTCCAAGTATCTCGAGTATCCCGAAGTGGTGGAATACCTGAAAGAGCGCGTGGGCAAAGACTGGGTAGAAAAAGTGAACCGCGCCAAGAACCTGATCCGCCGCGGCAAGGAGATCGCCGAGCAGATCAACATCCTCGGTGACGACGGCGTCCCCATCAGCTACCATGAGCAGTTCTGGAAGGGCGAACTTATCGACTTCGTGATCCTGCAGCAGGACGCGTTCGACCCGATTGATCCCCTCTGCCCGATGGACCGTCAGGAATACATGCTCTCACTCGTCCTCAAAGTCTGTGACATCCCGTTCCACTTCGACGACTACGAGCAGTGCGGCGCCCACTACAAGGAGATCATCAACATTCTCCGCCAGATGAACTATTCCCCGTTCAAGAGCGAGCAGTTCAACACGTACCTTGAACAGTTAAATACCCTTTTGTCCCATGAGCAGTAAAGCTTTCCAAAGAACCTACACCAGACTTGAGGCCATCACCAAGGCAACGGTGACGCTGCGCGCCCAGGGTGTCAGCAACGACGAGCTGGCCACAGTGGCCGGCCGTCTGTCCCAGGTCGTGAAAATCAAGGGCGACCAGATTACGCTGCAGGTGTTCGCCGGCACAGAGGGTATCCCTACCAACGCGGAAGTGCTCTTCTTCGGCGAACCGCCGACGCTCGAAGTAAGTGACGAGCTTTCCGGCCGTTTCTTCAACGCATACGGCGCGCCCATCGACGGCGGTCCGAAAGTGGAAGGGGAAAAACGCCAGATCGGCGGTCCGTCCGTCAACCCGTACAAACGCAAGCAGCCTTCCCAGTTGATTCCGACCGGCATCGCCGGCATCGACCTCAACAATACGCTGGTCTCCGGCCAGAAGATCCCGTTCTTCGCCGACCCGGACCAACCGTATAATCAGGTGATGGCCCAGGTGGCCCTGCGGGCCGATGTGGACAAGATCATCCTCGGCGGCATGGGCCTCTCCAACGACGACTACCTCTACTTCCGCCACGAATTCGAAAACGCCGGCGCACTCAACAAGATCATCAGTTTCGTCAATACCACCGACCAGCCGCCTGTAGAGCGCCTTCTGATCCCTGACATGGCATTGACGGCAGCCGAGTATTTTGCTGTGGACAAGAACGAAAAAGTGCTGGTGCTGCTGACCGACATGACGCTCTATGCCGACGCGCTTTCCATCGTGTCGAACCGTATGGACCAGATCCCTTCCAAGGATTCCATGCCAGGTTCGCTCTACTCCGACCTGGCCAAGATCTACGAGAAGGCCGTGCAGTTGCCGAGCGGCGGCTCGATTACCATCATCGCCGTCACCACGCTGAACGACGGCGACATCACCCACGCCATCCCGGACAACACGGGTTACATCACGGAAGGCCAGTTGTACCTCCGCGCCGATACCGATTCGGGCAAGGTCATCATCGACCCGTTCCGTTCCCTCTCGCGTCTGAAACAGCTCGTGCAGGGCAAACAGACTCGCGAAGACCATTCCCAGGTCATGAATGCTTCCGTGCGCCTTTACGCCGATGCCGGCAATGCCAAGACAAAGTTGGAGAACGGTTTCGATCTTTCCGACTACGACCGGCGCTGCCTGGAATATGCCAAGGACTACGCCCGGGAGATCCTCTCGATTGACGTCAACATCGGCCTGACCGAGATGCTTGACACCTGCTGGAAACTCTTTGCCAAGTATTTCAGCAAGCCGGAGACCGGCATCAAACAGGCGATGATCGACAAATACTGGCCGGCAGAATAACGCATAATGGCAATCAAGTTCCAATATAACAAGACATCCCTGACGAATCTCGGCAAGCAGCTGAAGATCCGCGAGCGGGCGCTCCCGACTCTCAAGAACAAAGAGTCGGCCCTGCGCGTGAGCGTCATCCAGGCCAAAGCGGAGTCGGATCGGCTGCAGCGTGAACTTGAGGAGGCTTTGCAGACCTACGACTATATGGCCGGCCTTTGGACCGAATTCGATCCCGGCCTGATCTCCGTCAAGGACGTGGTGCTCTCTACCGTAAAGGTAGCGGGCGTCCGCACCCCGGAGCTCAAGGATGTTATCTTCGAAGTCAAGCCGTTCAACGCGTTTGCCAAACCGATGTGGTATGGCGAAGGCGTGGCCATTCTCAAAAAACTCGCGCAGCTCGGCATCGAGAGCGAGGTCTTCACGGAGAAGAGCCGGATCCTGGAATTCCAGCGGAAGAAGACGACGCAGAAAGTGAACCTCTATGAAAAGGTGCAGATTCCGGGTTATCAGGAGGCCATCCGCAAGATCAAGCGCTTCATGGAAGACGAGGAGAATCTCTCCAAGGCTTCCCAGAAGATCGTCAAGATGCGCCATGCAGAAGAAGAACAGGAGGAGACGCTATGATCACGAAAATGACCAAATACACGTTCCTGCTCCTGCGCAGTGACACGGAGGCCTTCCTCCACGAAGTGCAGGACCTGGGCGTGCTTGATATCAAGCGTTCCCGCAAGCCGGTGGATGCCGTCTCGGCCCAGCTTTTCCGCGAAGCCGAAAGCATCCGCCATGAGATCGAGACCGTCGAGAAGTGTGACTTCTCCAAGGATGCGGCCCATGCGGCGCTTTCCGCCAAACTGGAGGCTGCCTCCGCCGCTTTTGCCGAAAAGAAGCACTGGGGCGACATGGATACCGCACAGCGCAAGGCGCTGGAGCAGGCTGGCTGCCATTTCCACTTCTATACCGTCCCCACCAAGAAATTCAACCCTTCCTGGGCTGAGAACTATGCCATCAAGGTCATTGAGCAGAACGAGAAGAATGTCCGCTTCGTGCTGATTGACAGGGCAACCGAAGGAGCCAACAATTTCCAGCTTCCGGAAACGCGCGTCGCTGATGAACCTCTGGACGAACTTGCGGCCCATGTCCAGCAACTCAAGGAATCCGTCATGGAGCGCGAGTCCGAAATGGAATACCGCAAGCAGGATGTCCCCCTCCTCCAGCAAGCCTATGCCGAAAAGGCCCAGGAGTTGCAGCGCTATCTCGCGCAAAGTGGTTCCGAGCGGGCTGCGGAGGATTATATCGCTGTGATGACCGGATTTGCTCCGACGGAAGAGGATGAACGCCTGAAGGCTGCGCTTGACCAGAAAGCCATCTACTATATCAGCGAACCGGCCACTGCGGCGGACAATCCGCCCATCCGGCTCAAGAACAACTGGTTCGCGCGCAATTTCGAAACCCTCACTGGCATGTACGGCATGCCGGTGTACGATGAATTCGACCCTACCCCGATCCTGGCGCCGTTCTTCCTGCTGTTCTGGTCGTTCTGCATGGGCGATGCAGGCTACGGACTGGTGCTTATCGCGCTGGGGCTCTTGCTTCACAAAACCAATTTTGACCTGCTCGGGCTGAAGAAGCACTGGCGGCTTGTCACGACACTGGGTGTCGGCACGTTCGTTATCGGGCTGTTCCTGGGGACTTTCTTTGGCATCAACCTGAAAGAAATCTCCTGGATTCCGAAAGGTTTCCGCGACCTGATGCTCGTGGGCAAACTGGAGTTGGGCGGCACGTCGTACGACATCGCCATGGTGGCGGCCATCGCCATCGGTGTCTTCCACATCTGCCTGGCTATGGTCATCAAGGCCATCGGCCTGACCCGGCGCGCGGGCTTCAAGCAAGCCATTTCCACCTGGGGATGGGTCATCCTCATCGTGGGCGGCCTTTGCGTCGCTTCACTGGCCCTGACGCACGTGCTGGATGCCATCGCCACGAAGATCGCCGTCATTGCAGTCGGCGTGCTTTCCGTCCTGGGCATCTTCATCTTCAACAAACCAGGACGCAATCCGCTGCTGAACATCGGCTCAGGGCTCTGGGACACGTACCAGATGGCGACCGGCATCCTAGGCGATGTGCTGAGCTACATCCGCCTCTACGCACTTGGTCTGGCCGGCGGCATGCTGGGCGGCGCTTTCAACGAGATCGGCTCCATGTTGCTGGGTGTACATCCTACTTGGCAATGGCTGCCCTTCGTGGTGATTGTGCTCCTCGGCCACGGCCTGAACTTCGCGATGAGCTGCCTCGGTGCTTTTGTCCACCCGCTGCGTCTGACCTTCGTGGAATACTTCAAGAACAGCGGCTATGAAGGCAAGGGCCTCGAATACGAACCTATGACAAAGAAAATCAAATCGTAAAACAATCAAATATTTAAAAATCTCACTACCATGTTAACAGTAATCCTCGGTTATATCGGCCTCGGCCTGATGCTCTGCCTGTCGGGAATCGGTTCCAGTATCGGAACGACCATTGCCGGCAATGCAGCGGAAGGAGCTCTGAAAAAGAATCCCGAGAAATCCTCCGGCTATATGATTCTCTCCGCCATGCCGGCCACCCAGGGCCTCTACGGCTTCGTGGCCTTCCTGATCTGGCCCAAGGGAATGGAAGCCATGATGGACAAAGGATTCCTCTACTTTGCCGTAGGCCTCGCCGCCGGTGTCGTCTTCCTCTTCTCGGCCATCCGCCAAGGACAGGTCTGCGCCAACGGTATCATCGGCATGAGCCAGGGCCACGACGTCCAGACCAACACCATGATCTACGCCGCGCTTCCTGAGTTCTACGCCATCCTGGCCTTCGCCGCTTCGTTCATGATCTGATCGATTCTGGTCGTTCTCTGTATATGTCTTTGAAAACCACCCTCCCAAGCAAGTTTGGGCCCCTCCCCCTGAGGCGTGGGCGCCATTGTTTTCAAAGACATATACAGGGAACGACCCCAGCGGTTAACGCTTGACGACTTGTGAGTTTCACAAGTCGTTTTTTTATCCGACAGCTGCATAGTCATAAAGAATCTTTTTTGTATCTTTAAGGATTAATCCGATTCCCCATGCGAAAGTTCCTCCTGACCCTCCTGCTCGCACTGTCCGTGACGGCTGGCTATGCCTGTACCAATTTGATTGTCACCAAAGGAGCATCTGTCGATGGCTCCGTGATGGTAACCTATGCGGCAGATTCCTATACCCGATACGGGACTCTGGTCCACTACCCGGCCGGGAAGCACAAAGCCGGTGAAATGCGCCGCATCTTGCAGTGGGGACAGGATCATTATTTGGGCGAGATTCCCGAAGCACCTTATACCTACAATGTGATCGGGAACATGAACGAGCACCAGCTCGTGATTGGAGAGACCACCTGGGGCGGGCGGCCGGAGCTGAAAGATCCGCAGGGCATCGTGGATTACGGTTCCTTGGAATACATCTGCCTGCAGCGCTGCACCAAGGCCCGCGAGGCTATCGAACTGTTCGTCCAGCTGGCCAACGAATTCGGCTACGCCTCGACCGGCGAGTCTTTGAGTTTCGCAGATACGGAGGAAGCCTGGATTCTCGAAGTCATCGCCAAGAAGCCTGATGTCGTGAATGGCGTCAACCGCAACAAAGGCGTTGTCTGGGTGGCAGTCCGCATTCCCGACGGATACATTTCAGCCCACGCCAACTGCGCCCGCATCACCACTTTCCCGAAAAACGATCCTGCCAACTGCATCTATGCACCGGATGTGATTTCCCATGCCCGGGAAATCGGCATCTATTCCGGCAGCGACGATGATTTCAATTTTGCTGACACCTATTGTCCCCTCTCCTTCGGGCTGATGCGCAACTGCGAGGCGCGCGTCTGGAGTTTCTTCAACCGTTGGGGCGACCTCGATATGAACCGCTACCTCGACTTTGCCATGGCGGACAATCCGAAGAACCGCATGCCGCTTTATGTCAAGCCGAAAGCCAAGCTTTCGATGCTCGACCTGGCCGCCATGATGCGCGATCATTATGAAGGAACTCCTTTCGACATGACAAAGGATATCGGGGCCGGCAGCAACGAAACCCCGTACCGTTGGAAACAGAATGACTGGACCGTGGATGGCGTCAAATACTCCAACGGCCGCCCCATCAGTACCCAGCAGACGGGTTTCTGGTTCGTCGCCCAATGCCGTGGCTGGCTGCCCGATGAAATCGGCGGCCTGTTCTGGTTTGCGGTCGACGATTCCGGCACTTCCGCCCTGACGCCGGTGTATTCCTCCTCTCGCGCAGTCTCCTGGCATTATGCGCTGGGCAACGGCTCCATGGTCGAGTATTCCGAGTCCTCGATGTTCTGGCTCAACAATCGCATCGCCCAGTTCGCCTATCTGCGCTACAATCCGGTAGGCCTGGAAGTCCAGGAAATGATTGCGAAACACGAACGTGCCATGGTCGAAAAAGTAGCTGTCGCCGATGCACAGGCACTGGCTATCAAATCGGAGAAAAAGCGGCTGAAATATCTGACAAACTTCTCCGTTTCAGAAGCCGACGCGCTATTCGAGCAATGGAATAAACTCGACAAATACCTGCTGCTCAAATATATGGATGGAACTGTCAAACACCAGAACCCGGATGGAAGTTTCGTCACCAACGGCAGTACCGATTATATCCCCGTTTCACCCGACTGGCCGGGTTACAGTGAGAAATTCAAGCGCGCCATCGTGGACGACAATGGAGCGCTCCTGAAAGTCCGTTAATACGCCGTATGAAACTGATTCCTACCTACACTTGGAACAAGGCGATCGTCAACCTTGGGCTCCAGCGCGACAAGATTTACAAACTGCCCTGGCTGCAAGGGGCTATCCTGCTGGCTTGTGTCGTCGTGGCCATGTTGCTGGCCAATCTCCCCGGGACACGGGATTTCTATTTCAGCATCCTGGAAACGGACCTTGCTATTTCTGTCCAGACACCCGAAGGCGGCGGATTCCTGTTCCCAGCCGGCATGACCGTCGAAAAGTTTATCAACGACATCCTGATGGTCGTCTTCTTTTTCACGGTCGGCCTGGAAATCAAGCGGGAAATCGTTTGCGGGGAACTGAGTTCTCCCCAGAAAGCCATCATGCCGGTCATTGCCGCATTGGGTGGCGTATTGGTACCGGCCCTGATCTATTTCCTGATCAACCACGGAACGGCTGCTGCCTCCGGCTGGGGGATCCCGACGGCCACGGATATCGCTTTTGCGGTGGGTATCCTGTCCATTCTGGGCGATAGAGTCCCTATCTCCCTGAAGGTATTCCTGACTGCGCTGGCCATTGCCGACGACTTGGTAGCCATCCTGGTCGTGGCCTTGTTCTATGGCGGAACCATCAATTTCCTGCTGCTCGGCATCGCGGGAGCACTTGTCCTCTTTATCCTGTTTATGAATCTCACCGGAGAAAAAAGGCCTTGGTTCTATTTCATTCCGGCCATCATCGTGTGGATCCTCTTCTACTATTCAGGGATCCACGCCACGATGTCGGGTGTCGTGATGGCCTTTCTCATCCCGATGGCCCCGCGTTATTCCAAAGAATACTATTACCGGCGGCGCAAGTATTTCCGCATGAAACTCTCGGACTACGACAGCATCCACGACGAAGAAGGTTTCCCCAACGGCCCGCAACGCAGTATCCTGCGGCAACTGAGCAATACATCCAAGGGCTGCATAGGACTGAGCTATCGACTGGAGCACGCCCTCTCGCCCTGGGTCAACTTCGCCATCATGCCGATTTTCGCACTGGCCAATGCCGGCGTCCGGATTGCGGACCCCTCCTACTTCAACGTATTCAGCTATGCGCCGGAGTTGGGAAGTGTGAGCATGGGTATCTTCCTGGGACTGCTGCTGGGAAAACCGATCGGCATTACCCTGGCCAGCCTGCTGGCCGTCAAAACGAAGATCGGGCAGATGCCTGCTGCGGCCACCTGGAAGAAGCTCTTTGCCGTGGCCTGCCTCGGCGGTATCGGCTTTACGATGTCTATCTTCGTCGATACACTTTCCTTTGGCGACCAGGCCCCGGAAATTACAGCCATGCTCCGTGATATGGGCAAGGTCGCTGTCCTGATGGGATCCCTCTGCTCCGGTGTGCTGGGCTCTGTCCTCATCCTGCTGAACCGCGACAAGAAAACGCAATAATATCCTTCTTCATGAAACGTATCCTTACCCTCGCTTTTGCAGCCGGCCTGTTGCTTTCCGCCTGCACCGGGAACCCTGTTTCCCAAAGTCCGTCGTTCAACGATGTATTAACCTCCCGTCGCAGTATCCGCAGCTACGATGCGACCCGTACCATTTCCGAAGCCGAAGTCCGTACCTTGTTTACCATGGTACAGGATGCACCCTCCTGGGCCAATCAACAGCCCTCCAAATATTACGTAGCCATTACGCCGGAGAAACTGGCTGCCGTACAGGATCTGGTCGGCGGCAACAAATCGCGCATCCTCGGGGCACCGGTCCTGATCGTCTCGACCTATGAAAAAGGCAAATCAGGCTTTTTCCGCGGTCAACAGACCAACGAGCTCGGTGATTTCTGGGGTGCGTACGACAACGGCCTGAGCAACTGCTACCTGATCCTAGCCGCCCGCGCCATGGGCTTCGACACGCTGATCATGGGTATGCGTGATGCCGACGGCCTCCGCACCCTCTTCCAGATCCCGGGCGAAGAAACCATCACCGCCGTCATCTCCCTCGGCTACCGCGCCGAAGATCCGAAACGCCCAGTCCACCGTCCCCTCGACGAGATCGTCAAGTTCTTCTAGCCAGCTTGCCTTGCGCAGGCCACCCACAACAAACAGCCCGCGCCCGCTGGAGGCAAACGACCTATCATTCAACCCTTTACCCAATCTCGCCCCCGTCCCTCCGACCCGGGCGAGATTTTGTTATCCCCTGCCCGACAGCCAATTAGCCTACAGCTACCCACTCAATCAGCCCGCCTCAGCGGGCCGTTGCGAAGCAACAATAACGGATTGACGCGGCAAAGCCGCGAGGGGGCCGGGGGATGTGCCCCCGTAAAAAAGGCGGCGATAGCCGCCCCACCTTTGAGAGCCCAACAATAGCGGGCCGAACTTCAGCACCGCTCCGATACAACAAAAAAAAGAGCCGCAAGGTCTTTACCTCACGGCTCTCAAAGGTGGCGGCAACCTACTCTCCCACTTGGTGTAGCAGTACCATCGGCGCAAGTGAGCTTAACTTCTCTGTTCGGAATGGGAAGAGGTGGATCCTCACCGCTATAACCGCCTTTCATATATCT
>JAEEGF010969448.1_pt1 | contig 35690 bp, 21 predicted proteins | sample 9134171 | NCBI WGS metagenome assembly JAEEGF01 (sample SAMN16246542, study PRJNA631951) | gut metagenome | biome: gut microbiome; feature: rumen; material: AP-attached | host: Bos | place: Iran: Karaj | collected 2018-10
GCGTGATCCTGAACGGTCTTGGCAAGGACGCTGCCCAGATCATCAGCCGTATCAACGGTTTCACATACGTACAGACCAAGTTCGACTACTTCACTGGCGACCTCGCTGTGGTGAAGGAGGTTCCTTACGGCAACAACCCCAACCGTCTGAAGGTAAAGTGCTATGGCGCTGACGACGTTCGCGAGGGTGTAGCTATCCTGTGGAAGGAGAATGTTGATGTCTCTATCACCGGTAACTCTACCAACCCAACCCGTTTCCAGCACCCCGTAGCAGGTACTTACAAGAAGGAGCGCGTGCTCGCTGGCAAGCCTTACTTCTCAGTAGCCAGTGGTGGTGGTACAGGTCGTACCCTGCACCCCGATAACATGGCCGCCGGTCCTGCTTCTTACGGTATGACTGATACCCTCGGCCGTATGCACTCTGACGCTCAGTTCGCAGGTTCTTCTTCAGTTCCTGCTCACGTTGAGATGATGGGCTTCCTCGGCATGGGTAACAACCCGATGGTAGGTGCAACCGTATCTGTAGCCGTTGCTATCGACCTCGCTATCAACAAGAAGTAATCAGCAAAGTTGGCTTCGCCAGTCGAAGCATACTTTAACCCCATCCCCGCCAGTTCAGACACTGACGGGGATTTGCATGCAAAATCTAGGTATGGCAAAGGAACAATCAGCAACGAGGGAGCGGCAGCGGACTGACCTCAAGGAACCGCGACGCTATAAGGTGACCATCTACAACGACGACTTCACCACGATGGAATTTGTGGTGATGATACTGACACAGGTGTTTTTCAAGAGTGAGACAGAGGCCGAGGCGCTGATGCTGCAGGTACACCACTCCGACAAGGCGGTGGTGGGGATCTACAGCTACGACGTGGCCGTCTCGAAAGTGAGGAAGGCGACGGGCATGGCCCGGGAGGCCGGTTTCCCGCTTCGTCTGACCGTTGAACCTGAAAAAGAGTAAGCATTATGGCAGAGATCAAACAGACGGAACGCGCATCGAAAGTGCTGAGAGAGACGATGGCGTGCTGCAAGGAATACAGACATGAGTTCGTGATGCCTGAGCACTTGTTGTTTGTGCTGATGGATGAGTTCAACTTCAATCGTGCCTTGAATAACTTCTATCCGCCAGAGGTGATTGTTGAGCGTCTGGAGGAGAAGTTGGAGGACTTCGAGACGGTGCCCGAGGGTCAGACGTACGATCCAGAGGCCTCGACGCAGATGGGACAGGTGATCGAGTTCGCCTGCCAGCAGGTGGTGAACAGCAGTGCAAAGGCGCTGGATCTGCCCCATCTGGTGATGGGCATCCTGCATCTGAAGGAGTCGTGGGCCTGTTATCTGTTGAAGGAGGCACTGGGCGACAAGGAGAGCAACTTCATGAGTGAGCTGATCAGTTCCTATGAGTTCGACGACCATCTGGAAGAGGAGACGGGCGAGCGGAAGCACGAGGCGGCCTGGCGACGGCTGGTGACCTGCATGAACGACCTCTATCAGAAGCACAATCCGCTGATAGGCCGCGAGCAGGAACTCGCCAGGACGATGCAGGTGCTGTGCCGCCGCGACAAGAACAATCCGCTGCATGTAGGCGAGCCGGGCGTCGGCAAGACAGCCCTTGTCTGGGGCTTGGCACGGATGATCGAGGAGGGACATGTGCCTGAGCGGCTGAAGGGCAGCCATATCTACCAGCTCGACATCGGCACGCTGTTGGCCGGCACACAGTATCGCGGCGACTTCGAGAACCGCATCAAACAGATTATGGACGGCATCCAGGAGGAGAGCGACAAGAACATCGTGTATATCGACGAGATACATACACTGGTGGGCGCCGGTGCTACCGGCGAGGGATCGATGGACGCATCGAACATGCTGAAGCCATACCTGGAGTCGGGCTCCATCCGGTTTATCGGCTCGACAACCTATGAAGAGTATAACCGCCACTTCTCGCGCTCGAAGGGACTCGTCAGACGGTTCCAGCAGATAGACATCCCCGAGCCGACACCAGAGGAGACGAAGCATATCCTGCGCCAGCTGCGGGGACAGTACGAGACTTTCCATGGCATCACCTACGATGAGGAGGCGCTCGACTTCGCCGTGGATGCCAGCTACAAGTTCGTGAACGACCGTTTCCTGCCCGACAAGGCCATCGACCTGATTGACGAGGCAGGGGCTTCATCAGAGGTGAGAGGTGAGAGGAGAGAGGTGAGAACAATCTCGAAGGCGGACATTGCGGATGTGCTGGCGAAGACTTGCAAGGTGGACGCGATGGCGATGAACGAGGACGAGGACAATGCACAGCTAGAGACACTCAACACCCGACTCTCATCAAAGATTTATGGTCAGGACGAGGCCATCCGACAGGTGGTGGAAGCCGTACAGCTGTCGAAGGCCGGCCTGCTCGACGATAACAAACCGCTCGCCTCGCTGCTGTTTGTCGGGCCTACGGGTGTCGGCAAGACCGAGGTGGCGCGTGTACTGGCGAAGGAACTTGGCATCCAGCTGTTGCGCTTTGACATGAGTGAATACACCGAGAAGCACACGGTGGCCAAGCTGATCGGTTCGCCTGCAGGCTATGTGGGCTATGAGGATGGTGGGCTGCTGACAGATGCCATCCGCAAGACGCCCAACTGCGTGCTGCTGCTCGACGAGATAGAGAAGGCGCATCAGGACATCTACAACATCCTGCTGCAGGTGATGGACTATGCCCGCCTGACCGACAATAAGGGGCGCAAGGCCGACTTCCGCAACGTGATCCTTATCATGACCTCGAATGCGGGCGCACAGTATGCCGCACAGGCTAACATCGGCTTTACGGGCAAGGTGTCGCGTGGTGAGGCCATGTTGAAACAGGTCAAGAAGACATTCAAGCCCGAGTTCATCAACCGACTGACGGGTACGGTCGTCTTCAACGATATGGACCGTCAGATGGCCACGTTGATACTGAAGAAGAAACTGGGCGAACTGCAGGAGAAACTGACGGCGAAGCAGGTAGAGATGACGCTGAGCGATGAGGCATTCGGTCTGCTGCTCGAAGAAGGCTTTACCCGCGAGTACGGTGCCCGTGAGATGGATCGTGTCATCGCCCAGCGGCTGAAACCGCTCTTGATGCGTGAGATCCTCTTCGGCAGTCTGAAAAACGGCGGCAAGGCTGCCATATCCGTCAAGGACGGCCAGCTCGTCAATCATCAATCCTAATTCTACATGGCAGTTTTCCAATTAGACAATGACCTCTGGTTCCCTGACCCCCATCTGGGTGAGGAAAGCGGTCTGGTGGCCGTGGGCGGCGACTTGTCGGTAGACCGGCTGATACTCGCTTACTCCAATGGCTTCTTCCCGTGGTATTCGTTCCATCGGAAAGAACCCTGGTGGTATTGTCCGTTGCAGCGTTTCGTGATCTTTCCCAAAGAGATCCACGTGAGTCACTCCATGCGGCAGCTGATCAAGCAGAACCGCTACCGCCTCTCCATCAACGAAGACTTTGACGGGGTGATAAAAGGCTGTGCTACGGCGCAAGACCGCATTGAGGAAGAGGGAGCCTGGCTGGGCCCCAACATCATCAAGGCATATACGGCACTGCATCACCAAGGCTTTGCCGCGAGTGTGGAGGTGTGGGATGAAGACCGGCTCGTGGGCGGGCTCTATGGCGTCAACCTGGGCTCGTCGTTCTTTGGCGAGAGCATGTTCTCGCTGGTGCCAAGTGCCTCGAAGCTGGCTCTGATCCATCTGGCGCGTACCTTCGAGATGCTTGGTGGTCAGTTGATCGACTGTCAGTTTGAGACACCCCACCTTCGTTCGATGGGTGGGCGCTACATTCCCTACGAGGAATATATCAGCATCATCTCAAAATAAAAATCCCCTCCAGAGCGGAGGGGATTGATGTTAGATCTCGAAGTCGAGACAGGAGCGCTGGACGGTGTAAGGGCGAACCTTACCGTTGGCAACAGCAACGTGGTCGGGGTGAACGGCGTAGCCTTTCAGGGCCTCGGGGCTTTCGAGCGTGCTGTCGAGCATGACGTCGGCATTGGAAGATGCCAGACGGCCGTCGATGTGAACCTTGATGTCGAGAAGACCGGGAACCTTGCCTAACAATCCTTCAAGACCAGCCTTGATGCCTGCCTTGACAGTTGCTTTCTCTTCTTCAGAGAGTTCTGGATTCAGCGTCCAGAGAATAATGTGCTTAACCATAATTTTTAGTCCTTAAATTATCGGTTACAAAGATAAGCATATTTTCTGAAACTCACAAGGTTTTTCCAGATTAAAACTCATTTTTTCGCCGCTTACGGGATGTGATAGTTGCAAATGGTCACAATGCAGGTAGAGACGGTCGGCTTTTGTGCCATACAGTTCGTCGCCGATGATGGGGCAGCCCAGTCCTTCCTGGTGGGCACAGTGCATGCGCAACTGATGGGTGCGGCCGGTATGGGGATAGAGGGCTACGAGGGCCCGAGTGCCGAAAGTTTCCAATACTTCGTACTCGGTAACGGCTGATTTCCCCTTTTGATGGTCTACCGTCTGGCGGGGCCGGTTCATGGGGTCGTTGGCCAAGGGCAGGTCGATGCGGCCGCTGTTCTTTTCGGGGATGCCGTCGATGAGGGCGATATAGCGTTTCCCGACGGTGCGCTTGACGAACTGTGCCTGTAGGGCAACATAGGCTTCCTTGGTCTTAGCGACAACCAACAGTCCCGAAGTGCCCATATCGAGTCGGTGGACGGGCAGGGCACCTGGCCATCGTTGCTTGGCAATGGTGGCTACAGAGTAGTCGGTGGTCTTGCCCGGGACACTGAGCAGGCCCGACGGCTTGTTGATGACGGCCATCACTTCATCCTCATAGACGACTTCGATGTCGAGACGGGGGAAGGCAGCCTCCTCGGGGTCTGGGTCGACGTCGAGGCCCTGAAGCATCCAGGTGAGGATAGGTTTGCACTTACCGCGACAGGCGGGGTAGAACTGGCCGTGATGACGGATGAGACTCTTTGGCGAAGGTCCCCACCAGAACTCGGCCATGCAGACGGGCTTGAGCTGGTGGCTGTAGGCGTATTGCAGGAGCTTGGGCGCACAGCAGTCGCCTGTGCCGCCCGGGGGTAAGGGGAAACGCCGGCGGATGCGGGGTGAACAGTGGTAGTCTTGCCAGATGTCGACGAGGTCGCGCGTCTCGCCCCGTGCATTGAGCAGCTGATACTGATGGAAGAGCCAGAGCTGGAGATCCTGTGACATTTCCTTTGAGGTCGTCGCCTCCACCCCTGCTCCCTCCTTCCCTGAGGATCTGGCGACAAGGGTAATCTCGCGTTCACGGGTCTTGAAATAGCCGTCGGGCTGTTGGGCATCGAAGACGGGAGGCACAAAATAGGGCCAGTCGTTACGACCTTCGAGCAAACCGGAATAGGCGGCGAGGAAAGCAAGTCCCCCGGCAGTTTCCACCACGAGCACGCCGAACATCTTGCCCTCTGTGAGTGGCATTGTCGCAATCTCCTGCTTCACCTCTTCTGCTGCAGCCAGACATAATGGATGGGGCTCGTAGCAGAAGGGGTAAGTGAACCGCTCGGGCTTCTCAGCTGAACTATGGAGTGTGTGAATTATAGCAGATCCAGACATTTCTCAACGGGTATGCCCCGGTTCTTGTCGTCGGTATCGCGATAGCGGTCGATCATGCGGAAGACGGTATCCATCGCTGTGCGGGTGCTGGTCTTGAGCGACTCGCCGTTGAGCAGATGGCCGATAAGAACAGCAGAGAAGATGTCGCCAGTGCCATGAAACAGCCCGGGAATCTCGTGGTATTCCAGATGGAAGTAGGAGTTGTCGTAGTGATTGTAGCCTACTACGGCATTCTGGCCGTCGATCTTACAACTCGTGATAAGGGCCGACTTAGTGCCGATGGCGCGGAGACGGTCGAGCAGGTCGCGGGCTTCTGTCCATCGGATGCCCTCCATCTTGATGGCAGTGCCGGTGAGATAGCATGCCTCGGTATAGTTGGGGAAGGTGAGATGAGCCACAGAGACCATCTCGCGCATCAGTTCCACCTGACGCTCGGTCATGCCGTTATACAGACGACCGCCATCGCCGAGGATGGGGTCGACAAAGACCGTCGTGCCCTGAGCACCCTGTTCCTTGCAGTAGCCGGCCACAAGCTTGGCCTGTTCCTCACTGAACATCAGACCCGTGCAGACGGCATCAAACGAGAAGCCGAGCTGCTTCCATACGGGCAGTGTGCCGCGGATATACTCGGTCGTGTCCTGGATGTTGAACTTCCCGTAGTCGAGGGTGTTCGACACGAGGGCTGTGGGCAGACTGTAAGTGGGAATGCCAAGGTAGGAGAGGATGGGCAGCATGGCGCCCATGCCTACTTTACCGTAGCCTACCACATCGTTGATCAGTAATATCTGTTTCATTCTGGCTGCAAAGTTACAGTTTTTTTTGGCAATTCACAAAAAATATAGTAATTTTGCGCGCAATTATGGCAACTGCGATACAGGAACTGACGCAACAACGGCTGCTGCTCCAGATGGAGTATGCCACTGAGAAGGAGACCTTTCACAAACAGACCGAGGAGATGGGGCTGCAGCGGAAGGTGAAGCGCGGTGATGCCTGGTATCCGCTGAAGATGGGAAAGAGCTATTACAACTCGCTGAACCAGCTGGTGGTGGAGGTACACCGTCAGGGGGACGACAACGAGATAGAGCACAACTTCGAGTTCGGGCGACCTGTGGCCTTCTTCCGTGTGGACGACAAGGACAAGATCAAGTATTTCCCGTTTACTGGAACCGTGAGCTATGTGGACGGTGACCGGATGGTGGTGGCAGTTCCTGACAACGGCCAGCTCATTGATGTGCAGTCGGCAGAGCATGTCGGCGTACAGCTGTTCTTCGACGAGACGAGTTATAAGATGATGTTTGAGGCACTCGACCGTGTGATTCGGGCAAAGGGGCGGTTAGGCTATCTGCGCGACCTCTTCTATTCGCACCAGAAGGCCGAGACATTCACCTTTAGTGCCATGCAATTCCCCTATCTGAATGCGACGCAGGAAGAGGCCGTGAACAAGGTGTTGCGGGCAAAGGACGTAGCCATCGTACACGGTCCTCCAGGTACGGGCAAGACGACAACGCTCGTGGAGGCTATCTATGAGACGCTGCGCCGTGAGAATCAGGTGCTGGTGTGCGCGCAGAGCAATATGGCCGTAGACTGGATCTCGGAGAAACTTGTGGACCGAGGGGTGAACGTGCTCCGTATCGGCAATCCCACCAAGGTGAACGACAAGATGCTCTCCTTTACATACGAACGTCGTTTCGAGGCTCATCCCGACTACGACCAACTGTGGGCTATCCGTAAGGCCATCCGCGACTTGCGGGCCCATCGGAAGCGCGGGGATGATAAATACCACCAGAAACTGGAACGCCTGAAGGAACGTGCCACCGAACTGGAGCTCCGTATCAATGCCCAGCTCTTCGACGAAGCCCGAGTCATCGCCTGTACACTTGTAGGCAGCAGCAGCCGGCTGCTCGACGGACAGAAGTTCGGCACGCTGTTTATCGACGAGGCTGCCCAGGCACTGGAGGCCGCTTGCTGGATACCTATCCGACGGGTATCGCGTGTGGTCTTCGCAGGCGACCATTGTCAGTTGCCGCCCACGGTGAAAAGCATCGCAGCCCTCAAGGCAGGACTGGGCAAGACGCTGATGGAGCGCATCGTGGAAAACAAGCCCGAGGTGGTAACACTGCTGAAGATGCAGTATCGCATGAATGAGGAGATTATGCGTTTTTCGAGCAGCTGGTTCTATGGCAATCAGGTAGAGAGTGCGCCTGAGGTGAAATACCGCAGTATCCTGGATCTCGATATCCCGATGACGTGGATTGACACGTCGGCCTTTGAGCCGAATGAAGATAGTGAGGTGTCGTTTAAGGAGCAGTTCGTGGGCGAGAGTTTCGGCCGTATCAACAAGGCGGAGGCTGAACTGACCCTGCTGGCGCTGGAGAACTACTTCACGAAGATCGGCAAGGCCCGTATCCTCGATGAACGCATCGACGTGGGGGTGATCTCACCTTATCGGGCCCAGGTGCAGTATCTGCGCCGACTGTTGAAGAAGAAGGAGTTCTTCAAACCCTACCGCAGTCTGATCAGCGTGAACACCGTCGACGGATTCCAGGGACAGGAGCGCGATGTGATCCTGATTTCGCTGGTGCGAGCCAACGACGAAGGGCAGATCGGATTCCTGCGTGACCTGCGACGTATGAATGTCGCCATCACCCGTGCCCGCATGAAACTGATCATCCTCGGCGATGCCTCGACGATGACCCGCCACCCGTTTTATAGGAAACTCTACGATTACATTGACGCCCTGTAAAGTGAAATTTTTACAAAAAAACTGATTTTTGTGCCGTTTGTTTTGTCGTTTCGCTGATTTGCTGTATATTTGCACGCAGAAAGAGCTAAACAATGGTAGAAATACGTGAAGTAAAATCCAGATCAGAACTGAAACAGTTTATTCAGTTCTATTATGACCTCTATCGTGGTTGTGATTGTGCTGTGCCTTTCCTCTATTTCGATGAGATGGCCACACTCCGCAGCGACAAGAACCCATCGTTCGAGTGTTGTGAGGCCCAGTATTTCCTGGCCTATAAGGACGGGAAGATCGTGGGGCGCGTAGCAGCTATCATCAACCGCAGGGCGAATGAGCGTTGGAACTGTCATCAGGTGCGCTTCGGCTGGTTCGACTTCATCGATGACCTTGAGGTGTCGACAGCCCTCCTGAAAGCCGTTGAGGACTGGGGGCGCGAGCGGGGCATGGTGGAGATGGCTGGTCCGCTGGGTTTTATCGATACCGACCGTGAAGGCATGCTCGTGGAGGGCTTCGACCAGCTCGCCTCGATGTATGTAAACTACAATTACCCCTATTATCCGCGCCACATTGAGCAGATGAGCGGTTTCAAGAAGGACAACGACTATGTGGAGTGTAAGGTGAAGGTGCCCGAGATTGTGCCCGAGAAATTCGTCAAGGTGACGGATATGGTGCGCCGCCGCTATGGTCTGAAGGTGCATAAGTTCACCCGCCACGAACTGATCGAAGAGGGTTACGGCCGTAAGGTGTTCGACCTGCTTAACGCCACCTATGCCGATCTCTATGGTTTCAGTCAACTCTCGGACAGACAGATCGACAAACTGGTAAACGACTATATCAAGATAGCCGACCTGAATCTCGTGACGGCCATTATGGACGCGGAAAAGATGGTGGGCTTCGGCATCACTTTCCCGTCGTTCTCACGGGCGCTGCAGAAGACCCGCGACGGTCGCCTGTTCCCATTCGGCTGGTGGCATGTGCTGAAGATCCTGAAATGGCACAAGACACCGATTGTAGACCTGCTGCTTATCGGTGTGCTGCCCGAATACAGAGCCAAGGGTGCCAATGCGCTGATCTTCAACGACCTGATACCTTACTTCCAGCAATACAATTTCGAGTATGCCGAAACGGGACCGATGATGGAGACCAATGAGGGCGTGCTCTCACAGTGGCAGTATCTGGAAGCTACTGTGCATCGTCGCCACCGCTGTTACAGAAAGCTCCTGGGGTAATGCCGAACTGCTTCTGGAAGCACTTCGAGAAATACGAGGGATTAGAGAAGCCTACCATGTAGCCTACCTCTCCCACCTGATAACGGCCGTCTTTCAACAGAAGGGCGGCTTTCTTCAGTCTCATAATCTGGATCATCTCGTTGGGTGTCACGTCGGCCAGCGTCTTCATCTTGGCGAAGAGTCCGCTGCGGCTGATGTTCAGCTGTTCTGCAAGGAAGGACACGTTTAACTCGGAGTTAGACAGGTTATCCTCAATCAGCTGGTTCATCTTCTGCAGGAAGGCATTGTCCGTGGGGTTCGAGGCAATCTCGGTTACAGGCTCCAGCGGTTGGGTGGAGAATTTCTCCATCAGACGGTGGCGTATGTCGAGCATGTTGCGGATACAGGCTTTCAGATATTCCACGGAGAAGGGCTTCTCGATATAAGTATCGGCACCGACGTCCATACTTTGCACCTTTGAGTCGTCGTCGGTCTTGGCAGTAAGCATCACGAAGGGGATATGGCTTGTGGTGGGGTCACGGCGCACACGCCGGCAGAACTCCGCACCGTCCATGCGCGGCATCATCCAGTCGCTGATGATGATGTTCACCTCGTGCTTAGCCAGCTGGTCGAGGGCTTCAAGTCCGTCGCCGGCAGTAATCACCTGGTAATTCTCCTTGAAGTTGCTGCTCAGGAAGCTGACCATATCCTCGGAGTCATCGACAATGAGCATCGTCTGTGTCGTAGAGGCGGGAGTCGTGTCTTGAGGCTGTTTCTGTTCTTGAATCCGCTCGGCCCTGGCCTGTGCTCTCTGACTGCTCGCTTCCTGAGGCTGCTCGCTTTCTTCACGTTGCGTGACAGGGAGAATGATGGTGAATGTGGAGCCTTTGCCCACTTCGGATTCTACGTTGATCTTCCCGTGGTGCAGGTCGACAATGTTCTTGACGATGTTGAGGCCGATACCAGTGCCGGGCTTATTGTCCTGTGCCTGGAAGAAGGGGTCGAAGATGCGCTTGCGGTCTTCCTCACGGATACCAACACCGTTGTCGCTCACGGTGATGCGGAAGTGTTCACCGTCGGGCTCTACCACACAACTCAGCCGTACGTCGTCCTTCGTGTATTTATTGGCGTTTGTCAACAGATTACTGATGACCTTTGTCACAGCCTCCTTGTCGACCATAGCCGTAAACCGCGTGTCGGGGTAATCCACCGTGAAGTGCTTACCGCCTTGCTCAAAGGTCGGTGCGAAGCGCTCGCTGACCGACAGGATCAGTTCGTAGATGTTCTGCGGGGCAAAGTGCATCATGAAGGTGGCTTGTTCCACCTTACGGAAGTCGAGCAGCTGATTGACAAGTTCCAGCAGCCGGTGGGCATTGCGGTCGATGACCTTCATATCGTCGGAGGCGTTACCTTTCTTCATGATCTTCTCCAGCGGGCCGATGATGAGCGACACCGGGGTGCGTATCTCGTGGGCAATCATCGTGAAGAAGTTCAGACGGGCATCGCGCACCTCTTTCTCTTTCTCAGCATTCAGCCGCTCTATCTCCTGCTGGTGCTGCCGCTCGGCTAGTTTCAGACGGAAATGGACGTATTGCCAGATGATCGCACCCAATAGCAGGAGGTAGAAGATCTTGGCGTACCAGCTCCACCAGAAAGGTGGTTGGACGATGATCTTCAATGTAGCTTCCTTGTCGCTCCAGATGCCGTCGTTATTCGTTGCCTTCACGCGGAAGATATAGGTACCTGCGGGCAGGTTGGTATAAGTGGCGCGGTTTTGGTTGTTCACATAGTTCCAGTCGCGGTCGAAGCCTTCCATCATGTAGGCATACTGAATCTTTTCGGGTGAACAGTAGGAGAGTGAGGCAAAGGCCAGACTCACCATCTTGGCATCGCTGTAGCCGAGGGTGAGTTCCTTGGTCAGCGTGAGGTCGAGCGGCAGACCGTTGGCATGATGCTCCTCGCGGTTCAGAATGCTCATCGAGGTGATATACACAGGGGGTATCACGCTGTTGACCTTGATCTTGTAGGGGTAGAATGTGTTGAAGCCGCTGGTGCTGCCGAAGAAGATGCGCCCGTCGCTGGTACGCAGGGCAGCATTGGGCTGGAAGTGCTCACTGACGAGTCCGTCGTGGTAAGAGAAGCGCAGCACGTTCTCATAGGTTTCGTGACTGGTATTCTGAGAAGGCTCGTAGCGGATGATGCCCCGCTCTGTAGAGAGCCACAGAGCCCCGTGATCCTCAATGATGCCGGTAATATGTTGATTGGGGATATCCAGGTGGATACGCTCAAAACGGTCTTCCTTGCTGTCGTAGTTGCACAGACCGCCGCTGGTGCCCACCCACAGACTGCCGTCCTCGGCCACAAGTGTACAGTGTACTTCGTCGCTCGACAGCGTGTGATGATCGTTGTCGGCATAGCGGTAGGTCTTCCATTGCTTTGTGTCGGGCTGATAATGCCACAGACCCATACCCTCTGTGGAAAGCCAGAGGTTCCCTTCATGGTCTTCGTCGATATCGATGATCATCGCCTCGATCCGACCGTGGTGCTCAAAGGTCTCGGTCTTCGGATCGTAGCGGTTCAGCCCCTGCATGGTGCCTACCCAGATGTTACCTGCCTTGTCGCGGTGGATGGCATAGCTGCTGTAGTTATCGAGCGAGTGGGGATCGTTGCTGTGAATGTAATGCCGCATATTGCCCGTCTCAGTGTCGAGCACGAAGACACCGTCGCTATAGGTGCCGATCCAGAGCTCCTGCCCGTCTACCATGAGGGCATGCGCGTTGCGCTTCGACAGATAGTCCTGATGGGGATAGTTGACGAAACGCTGTTCCGACGGTGAATAGCACATCACACCACCGTCGTCGCTCGCTATCCACACCCGCCCATGACGATCTTCACAGAAGCGGGAGATGACGTTACCCGTCAGACCATTGGCGACAGAGAATCCCTCGAAGCGCTTCCCTATTGGGGAGACATAGTTCACGCCGCCGTAGAAGGTGCCGGTCCACAGACCGCCCTCGGAATCACTGGTGATGCTATAGACGAAGCGGTCATTGGTCTCGTCGGGCGGTATCTGCAGTTCGTCTTGCAGGCGCCACCACTTTCTGGTCTTCGTGTTTACACAGATCACACCGTCGTCGCAACCGATGCAGATACAGTCGTCGGATCGCTGGTACAAGGCGAGAATATGGATACCGACATTCGCTTCTGCCGGTGAGAATATCTGTTCGAGTTGCCCGTCGCTATGCAACTGGATCAGTCCGTGTTCCCACGTGCCCAGCCATAATCGGCCGTCTCGGGTCTGTAGCATCCTGAGCGCACTGTAGCCACCGTCGTTGCTGACGTTCACGGCCTCAAACCTGTCGTGCAACCGATTCAGCCGTTGCAGCATCGGCTGTTCCCAGTTCGTCAGGGCCCAGATCTGATTGCTGTTGTCGGCAAGAACCTGTGCGACAGCCTGCTGGGTGCCGCATGAGGCATACTGCTTGGATTGTCCGGTGCTCAGGGTGTAGCGCCAGATGCCCTGCCCAACGGTCGAGATCCACATGTTGCCCTCCTTGTCTACTGACATCGATGTCACTTCAGAATGAATGTCCATCGGCAGTCGCTCGAACATGTTCTTCTCAAAGCTGTAGCAGTAGACGCCTGAGGCCGTACCGGCATAGATACCCCGCTTTCCTGCGCGAAGGGCAGATATATACTGGTTCATGCCCATTTCTGTAATGCGGAAGAGCTGCACCTGCACGCCGTCGTAACGGCAAAGGCCGTTGTCGGTGCCGAACCACATAAAGCCATACTGATCCTGTACGATGTTGCGCACGGCATTGGCCGCCAGTCCGTCGTTCATCGTGATGCTACGATAGCGGCTCTTTGCCAGTGAGGCATCCCATCGCATAGAATAATCGTCTTTTGCCTGAGAGGGCAAAAGGAACAGGACACAGGTGACAAGCAATAGCAGTTGCCTCATGGCGTTGCAAAAGTTAGTATATTGTCTCAGGATTTATCCACGCGATGCTTGTCGAACTTATGGAGGAGGAAGTTGAAGGCCTCCAGTCCGACGAGTACGAGGAATGTCGCAGCCCCCGCAAGGATATACATACCGCCTCCGCAGGCCAGACCGATGGCTGCTGCCACCCAGAGACCTGCCGCTGTCGTCAGACCGCGAACGGCATTCTCGTTCTTCTGGAAGATGATCGTACCGGCGCCGATAAAACCGATACCGCTGACTACCTGTGCTGCCACGCGCGACACATCCCAACGATGCTCTGGCGTGTACATCGCGCCATCGAAGCCATAGGCCGACACCACCATAAACAGGGCGGCTCCTAAAGCCACGAGGAAATGCGTGCGGAATCCTGCCTCCTTAGCCCTGTATTCGCGTTCAAGACCAATGGCGCCACCCAACAGAGCAGCTACAAAAATACGGAGAATAAACTCCCAAGTCATTTCATTCATGATAACTATCCATTTTGATTCATGGCTGCAAAAGTAGGAAAATCCCCTTTTCCCGACAAATCTTTTTTGCTAAAAGTTATTAATTGCTCCTCTACTTATTCGTTATTGACCCAGAACTCGTAGGGGAACGTCTCTAACTCTGCCTTTGGCGGTTCGGGATTCTCCTCTGTGGGCATGGGAATCATGTAATGCTTCTCAGGGGCACCCATCACGATGAGGTAGAGGTGTTTCAGCGTCTTACCCTCGGGCACGGCAAAATGTTCGGCATCGATATCGCTGTAGATCTCCTCGTCGTCGGTAGTGATACCCGTGAGTGCATAGAGATTACCCATACCTCTCACGGTGACCTCAATGGGCTTTTGGATATCTACGAGACTGTCGAGCAGAATGGCATTGAAGCCGTATTCCTCGGGGAAATCCTTCGGACGGTAGCCGCCTCCTGCCCTATAAGAGCCATCGCCGTGAGTCAGTTCTGTATTGAATGTGCAGGCATACTGCCGAGTCTCCTTACGGGCATGCTTGAAGTCGAAGTTCACCAGATGCTGGTAACCACGCAGCATTTCGCGGTTAAACTCTTCCTGCGAGAGTCCGTAGAGTCGCATATAGGTCAGCACGGGATCTTCGCCTATCTTTCCTTGGCGATACAATTCCGCTATCGACTTCCGGCCATGCAGGTCGCTCCACCACTGGATGACGTAGGGTGAGTGATAGATGTTCTCCAGGTGCAGATAAGCCTTGTGGGTGAGTTTCTTGAACGCCTCGAAGTGGAAGTTCTCGTCCGTCAGCCAGTCGGGGTTTACCTGCCAGAGCATCCACTGAGAGGTCATCTCGAAGAAGCCGGAGCCGCCCCAGGCATCGCCAACGGAGTCGGCTGGAATCTGGAGTTGGAACGAGTGCCCCAGCTCGTGGGCCATGCAGTTCATCTTCGTGTCCTGAATGCGGTTGGGAGCCACCCAGAGGCTGCCGATGAAGTTGTCGTAGGTGCCGCCGTAGGCCGTACCGTCGAGTGAGTACATCACCATGACCATCATCTTATACTGGTCTGCCTTGCTGCCTGGTTTCGAGAAGGCGAGAGTGTCGCGGAAGAAGGTGTAGAACGACTGTACGCAGTCGATCAGGTTGTTGAGGTTGAAAGCCATCGGCTTGCCTTCGAGCATGGGCGGGTTGCTGACATCCTGTCCGAAGCCGCGCTCCCACATGAAGATCAGGTCGTCGGTCTGGGCTGACCGTTTGAAGCTCCATTGCGACGTGTCGGCCTGTAAATCCATTCCCCGCAGGTCTTCTGGGATATAGATCTTTTTCTGAGCCTGCATTGTACTCAGGCATACAGAACAAACGGATAGTAAGATAAATCGCTTCATTTTAATTGCCAGTTGGGTAGTTGTTAATAATATTATCCATATATACAGCACGGCTGTTCAACCATTTCTCCATACGGTTGATCTCCGTCTGATAGTCTTTGTCGATAGGCCAGCGCTTGGCATCTCGCGCCATGGCCTCGGTGCAGGCTTCGGCATAGCGCTTCGTCTCTGGCCAGAACTCCGCCATGATACGGGGCTTGATCTGTTTCCAGCGGCTCTTCACCTCACTGACGAATTGTCTGTTCTTCCACATGTCAGTGAAGAAACTCGATGTATAGTCGTAGTTGCTAATGTGACGGGCGGGATCGGTGCCGAGCACCGTCTCGCGATAGTCTTTGAAGAAATAGTGTCCTGTCGTCATCTGTCCCCAGTCGAAGTCGAAGGCTGCGTCGAAGTCCCACAGCGGCCCGTAGGTCCACTTGCCTCCCTTGTCGCGGTGCAGGAAGATGCTGCGGGGAGCGGCCACCTCTACATTATATATAAATTCCTGGATCAGCAGGTAGTCGATCATCACGGGGATGTCCATCACTTTCGCCAGCGCATCGTAGTCGTGGGTGAGGATGGTGTTTTCGAGGGCGGCGAACGCTTCGCGGGCAAGCCTTTTGGCCTCATCCCCTTGCCCCTCATCGTCGGAGGAAGGGAATTTGACGCACACAGGCAGGCGATACACCTCCGACCAGAAATTATCCTCTGCCCCTGGCGCGTTCTCCGGACCGTCGTCCACGTCGAGGGCCAGCAGCATACCTTCCTCTTTGTCGATATTCACACGGCTCTTGCCCTGCTCCACCTGTTCGGTGAGTTGGTAGAGCCCCTTGTAGTCACCGTTGATTGTCAATTCCACATACCGTGTATGGTTAGGGAAGGGGATGCCGAGCCGTTCGCCCATCTCGAAGACGAAGGTGTTCATCAGATGCGTCGGGTCACGGTAGTTGGCCAGCAGCACCCAGTCCTTGTCTGCTGCGAGTCCGAGTATCTCCGCCTTCTCGTCGAGCTTCAGGCGATAGGGCTTCTTCGGATACCACTCCCAGGTGGAGTTGCCGCGTCCTCGGATGCGGCCTCGCCCCTCGTAGTTCCACACGGCGGTGTCGCTCTCTATCTTGATTGTGCAACCACGGTAGTCGGCCTTCTCCTTGCTGGTGACGGCCATGTTGCCGTCCACGTTGATGCTGATCTTTGCCACGCGGTACTTTGCGGCGAAGCTGGCTGTCGGTTGCGCCGGTTCTGTCTCTGAGGGCTTCACGGTGTCTTTTGTCTCTATTGGTGTATCCGGTGTGACAGGAGTCACCTGTCTCGGCTTTGGCAGGTCGCCCTCTGAGGAGCATCCCGCCAGCAGCAGGGTTGTCACAACGAGTGTCAGTAGTTTCTTCATGACTCTATTTCGATTTTCGGCTGCAAAGGTACGACAAATTGGGCTATTACGCTGTCATAATCGTCTAAAATGATAATATAATCGTCTAAATATTGTGCTATTTATCTCCATCTGCCATCGTTTCCAAAGGAGTGGTGGCAGTGGAAGCAATCAGACACGAAAGGCGGGGAGCACGCGTGCCTTTCAGCACTGCACTCCCCGCCCGGACCTAAAAAACAGGGTTAGAAGTGTAAGTTCAGCGTGATGACGGCTGTGTACTCCTTGCCATCCTTCGTGTAGATGAGGGTAGGCTTGCAGGTGAGCACGTCGCCAGGGTTCACGGCATTGGTCTCTGCCTCGGGATCCGGGGGCAGGTGACCGATGTTCAGCGTGTAGGCACCATCGTATTCGAAATAGAAGGCGTGGTTCTCGCCCCACCAGGTCTGTGCACCCTCGGCAGTCATCCAGAAGCCGATTCCATTAGCAGAGTAGTCGTAAGAGATGGTACCGTCGGGCTGTGTCAGACCGAAGGCAATCTTACCCTCTGCGGGAGCAACAGCCTCTTCGCCACGTGGGATGATGGCGGCGATAATCTCAGCGGGCTGCATCTTGAAGGCCTTGGCAATGGCCTCCATCTGACCACCCTCCAAGAGGTTGTGGCTCAGGTCAAGCCATGTATCGTTGGCTGCATCCAGATCGTTGATGTCAACAGCAGCTACCTCCACACTCTCAGGATCGCCTGCAGGGATGGGGATGAAGCCGGCTACACCCGTATTCTCGAACTTCACGTTGTAAGGCCACTGCTGGTCGTTGGTCTCGTCGTCGTCCCAGCCCTGACGCTGATAGTCTGTCGGAGTGGCTACTACGACGAGGTAGAGCTTGTCTGTACCTGCCGGCACCTCCATCTCTGCTACTGCATCCTGACCTTTGGCCATCTCGCCGTAGGTAGCCTTGTCGCCGCTAACAGCTACGAAGCCGATACGGTAGGCTGAAGAAGTGTTCGACTGCTGGTTGTAAGTCGTAACGTTGCCGATAGCAGCACCGTCGCCATTGACTACCTTGCCTGCATCACCTTCCACGAGGGCACTGCCAGGAGCCACGGCCTTGAGGTCAGCCTTGACCTTTGTACCTGCTGCAGGCACATTCAGTTCGATGGCATTGAAACCTGTCGTACCCGGACAGTTGTCGTAGGTAGGCTGGAAGCCACCATCCTTCGGCAGCATGTTGGTAGAGTAGTTGGCTGCACCGGGATTCAGAGAGAGATACTGGTGTACGGCGTCGAAGTCGTAGGTGACGGCACGGGCGGCATAGTCGTAGTACTCATCGTAGAACTTCTCGATGTCACCGCCACAGAACAGACGGGCATAGGTCTCAATGGGATCCTCTGGGAACGTAGACTCCTGCCAGATGCGGCCGTAAGCCTCGATGCCGTGCTTCTGTGTCAGGTAGTAAGGCAGCCAGTAAGAGGCATAGCGCATGAACTCGTGGTTGAAATGACGATGGTGGTTGCGGAGCCATACTGAAGGATGAGCCTCCTGCGTGAAGCACTCCTCGGGATAGTCCTGGAACGACTGCCACTGAGCGCACTGCTCCCAGTAGGCACAGCCGCCGGCACCGTTCTCGCCGAAACCGTAACGGAATCCGCCGTTCATACCATAATCCGTCTCCTCAGCCTGACCATTGAGCAGTTTGTCGCAGCCCACCTGGTATTGGAAGGAGTGACCAATCTCATGACCGATGGTAGAGCCGACAGGCTGACAGGTAGACGGGTTCACCCAAAGGGCACCGATCTGGTTGTCATAGCCTGAACCGGTAGCCAGCCAGTCCTGCTGATAGAGCAGATAGATCTGCATCTTGTAATTGTCGAGCTGTGACTTGCCTTGTCCTACGGTCACCATCTTCAGCTTTTCAACATTGGTGGTATAGAACTGCTCAGCCTTCTGCAGCAGGTCGTCGATATCCACACGCAGGGCGGCAGGAACCTCACTGCTGTTGGGGTCATAGCCGAAGCCCGGCTCCCAGAACACGAAGAAGTGCTCACTCTGCTTCATGCGCCAGAACGACCACTTGGCATCGTCGCGCAGCATGTAATCGACACCATGCTCAAAGCCCTCGTTCCATGCGCCCGGACAAATGTACTTGTCGAAGTTCTGCACCTCCGAACGGTCCATGGTGTGGACGGCGTCGGGATTCTGGTTCTGGTGGACATTGATCACAGAGGTCTTGTCGCCGCAGCGGATCTCAATCTGAGCATCACGGTAGAACTCAGAGTCGTTCTTCTTGATGTAGAATGGCATCTTCACTTCACCGGCCTTTCCCGTGTTCACGGTCAGGGTCAGCCAGTCGATCTTCGTATTGGCGGCTCGGGTGGTGACGTCGCTCACGGAGGCCGTCCAGTCACTGTTGGCAGTGAACGTGATGGAGCTCTCCACTTCGTCCCATGCCACGGTCTTGTTCAGTTCACTCTCCGCAATGGTGATGTTGCCTACAACGACTTCATCATCCTTTGAACAAGCGGAGAGACCGAGAGCCAAGAGCGCTACGAGGGCGCTCTTGCTCATAAGTTTTGTAAGTTGCTTCATGAATTATTCAAGTGTTAAGTTAATGACAAACTCAATGTACTGGCTGTCGTCGGTCTTGTTGGCATAGACGAAGTGCAGTTTGCCCTCCATGCCTGAAGGAAGCTCAGGTGCACGGCCGATGCCTACAGTACCGTCGTGGGTCTCCACATAGTATGTGAAGCCATCGGTGCCCCATGTGGTCACCTTGCCAGAAGCGTCGAGCCAGAAGCCGATGCCATTGGCGGTGTAGCTGGATGTGGTATCCCAGTTTCCAGCATCGTCGACCATATATAGGGCGATGTCGCCTTCAGGATCCTGTACCAGTGCATTAAACTCGCTGGAGGTCATGCCGAAGCAGGCGTTGATGGCGTTTTCGATACCAGCGAATTCAAGTTCGTATGAAGCGTAGTCGCCAGCAGGAATCACAATGTTCTGGATAATGGTACCGGGATCTGTGACGGCCATGCTGATGTTGAAGCGGATGTAATCATCGAAGTCCTTGCCATTGTCGATGGCGAAACCAACGTTGGCAGCAACAGCAATACCTGCAGGTGAATCTTCCGGCACACTCACGATAAGGGCCTTCTCAGCCTTGTCGAGCTCGATGCTGGCTATGCCAGAACCTGCGTCAGCAACACCACCTGCCGAGTTATACCACCAGCCGTAGCTGCCCTTGGTAGGAGCCGTTTTGTTCCAGATACCACGGGCGGTGTTAATGTTATAGAAAACCACCTTGCCTGACTCAACGCCGGCCAGCATGTCATCGACCGTCATCTTCATCTTGGTCTGGATCTGCTCGGCATAGTCTTTCAGATAAATGGTCTTCGGGGCGATGTGACCCTTACGGAACTCTGCGTTGTAAGCGATGGAGGCATTGGCATCGGCACGCAGGTAAGGTGCCTCGTCGGGACCATAGACGTGCTTGCTGACTGCGTCCTCGGGATCGTCGCTACAAGCGGTAAAGCCTAAGGCGAAACAAGCCATTGCTATATATAATATGTTCTTTTTCATAATTCTTAGTGATTAATGAGTTATTAATTAGCTGCAGTGTAACCGGGGTTCTGCTTCAGGTTGGGGTTACCGTCGAGAGCAGTCTGTGGGATGGGGAAGATGTCGGTGTGACGGTCAGCCTCAGGATCTTTGCAGAACCAAGACTTGCCGCAATACACGTTCATATCCGTACCCTTGATCATGAAGCGAATGATATCATCGCGACGGTGTGCCTCGCAGACAAATTCACGAGCCAGCTCGTCGAGCAGTCCACCGAGTTCGATGTCGTCACCACCCTGGTAGTTCTCTACCCAGTTGTCCTCAGCACCGAGTTCACCCGTGTTCTCACGATGACCATAGTTGTACTTACTACCACCCTTCAGCATGGCAGCAGTTACTTTGGCCTTGGCGGGATCAGCCTTGAAGTTACGGGCACGAACCTGAGTAACCAGTGCAGCAGCATCGTCCTCAGTCTCACCGTTGTAGCCACCTAAGCGGAGCAGGCACTCTGCCTTCATCAGCAGGGCATCGGCATAGCGATAGTAGGGCACGTCGTCGTAGCTTGAACCGAAGTCACCGCTCTTGATCTCATACTTCACCAGACGCCAGCTCTCCATCGGGTAACAACCCGGATTGTCGATGCTGTGCAGCTCACGTGTGTAGTCGAGAGGTTCTCCGTCGAGCAGGATGGGACTGCCGTCCATAGCATACTGCGGACCGCCTGTCCAGGTGTTCTCCAAACGGGTGTCACCCTCCTCATAGATATCAAGGAACTGTGGGAACACGATGCCACCACCTGTAGCCCAGCCTGAGAAGTTCCAGCGGGCACGGCCTGCATTGTGGATCCAGAGGTTGGCCATGAAGTTACCACCGGCATACTTGTTCTCGAACACGATACCGAAGATGATCTCAGGTGAGGTGCTGATGTCCTCCATGAAGTTATCGCTGTAGTTGTTAGCCAGAGCGAACTTGCCTGAATTGATGATAACGTTCAGACAGTCAATACACTTCTGATAGTAAGAAGGATCCTTGGCATTGGGGAACCAGGCGTCGTGGTTCAGGTAGAGCTTTGCCAGCTGCATGTAGGCAGCATACTTGCTCAACTTGCCGAGGGATACATCCTCACCGCAATGCTCAGCCACGTCTTTCAGCTCACTCTCAATCCACTTGTAGGTAACCTGAGGATCAGCCTGCTCTGGTGTCCAGCCTTCTGGATGAACAAAGGTCGTATCCAGAGGAATGTTGCGGAACAGGTCGAGCAGATTGTAGTAGTACATGGCGCGATAGGCACGTACCTGAGCCTTGATGAGTTCGCTGCCAGCCACCTGCTCATTGGCCAGAATCTGGTTGCAGGCATTCACACCGGCATAGTTGTTGTCCCAGTTCACCTCAAAGTGACCGATTCCCGAGTTGAACTCATGCTTGTGCATAGAAATATAAAGGTCGCCCCAGCCGATACCGATACGGTTAGGAATACCCCATACGTCGGAACTCTCATCCATGATGTCGGCCATGCCGAACCATCCCCAATACACGTCGCGCAGACTGCCGTAAACGGGGGCAATGGTGGCCTCGAGGTCGGCATCCGTGAACTCGTACTTCTCGGAAGCCAGACGGTCGTATATCGTCTCGTCCAAATCTGTACATCCGGCAATGGTCAGGCCTGCAGCCCCTACCATAGCGGAAACGATGATTTTGTTATATATTGCTTTCATTGTCGTATCTGTTTTTAGAATGTTACGTTAAGACCAAATGTATAAGTGTGGATGGTCGGATACTTGTCGCGCTGGTCGATACCAGAGTACTGGGGATCGCCATTGGAGAGCTCCGGATCCAGACCGTTGTAGGCAGTGATGGTAAACACATTGTCGGCAGAAGCATAGACGCGTGCAGCCTTGATGTATTTGTTTTCCTTCAGAGGTATGTTGTAGCCTAACGTGAGGTTCGAGAGTTTGAAGAAGTTACCGTTGCTCAGGTAGTAGCTGACGAAGGTCTGCTTCTGGGCGGGCTTCAGCACGTTGCCATCACCGTAAGGAGCCTCAGCAGCATCCTTCAAGCGGTTGTAGGTTACGGCATTGTTCTGGTAGTAAGCGCGGGCCTCGTTCAGAATCTTGAAGCCGAACTGTCCGGTAAACTGCATGTTCAGGTCGAAGTCCTTATACTTGAAGGTGTTGCTCCAGCCTACGTTTACCTTAGGAATGGCATTGCCGAGGTTCTGATAGTAGGTCTCCTTATCGGTCAGCATGTTGTCGTTGAACTCCTCGATGGCACCCGTTGTCGGGTTCTCAATCATCCAGAGACCATTCTCGCTGACACCTACTGACTTCAGACCATACCACTGTCCGAGAGGCTTGCCCACCTCCATAATCTGTGTGGAGAGTGAGATAGGCTCGCCGAGGTAAGCGATATAGTGACGGTTAGCCGTCTCATAGAGGTCATTGCTGAGGCTCAGCAGTTTGGTGGCGTTGTTCGCGAAGGTGGCAGTGGTCTTCCACTCGAAGTCCTTCGTGCGGACAGGGATGGCGTTGATGGCCACCTCGATACCCTGGTTGCGCATCTCACCGACGTTGGCCCTGGTGCGGGGATAGAGGTTGGGCGGCACGGGCACGTCATACTCCCAAAGCATATCGACGGTCTTCTTGCGATAGAGATCGATGCTACCCCAGATGCGGTCGCCGAGCACAGCGAAGTCGATACCGATGTTATACTCGGTGCTCTTCTCCCACTTCAGGTCGGGGTTCGGGTTCTGGTCAACCTTCAGACCCTGTTTCCAGGTTCCGTTGTCATAGTAGTAAGGTGTACCTAATGCCCATGTCGTCAGAGACAGGTAACGGGCACCGGGGATGACACCAGTCACACCGAAACCGGCACGCAGTTTCAGATTGTCGAGCCAAGAGCGAGTGCCCTGCATGAATTTCTCGTTAGAGATGGTCCAACCGAGAGATACAGAGGGGAACGAACCCCATTTATTGTTCTCACCGAACTTTGAAGAACCTTCGCGGCGGAGAGAGAGCAGCACATTGTACCTGTCACTGTAACCGTAGCTGACACGTCCGAAGAAACCTACCAGCGTGTCATCGCTCTTGCCAGAACCGAGTCCTGCCTTACCGTCCTTCAGGTACTGACCAACGCCCATGTTGTTGTACTCGAAGAAGTCGTTCAGGAAGTTGGTGTTGTTAGCGTAGAAACTCTCGTCTACCTGATACTGGTAGCTGTAACCGACGAGGGCCTCGAAACGGTGGTTGCCCCACTGGTGCTTATAGGTAGAGGTGAGCTCCAGATTGTTCGTCTTGTTGTATGCATAGCTGTGATAAGCGTAACCAGTGGTATAGCTGTTCTTCTGGCCATAGTATTTAGAGGTGTAGTAACCCTCATCGTGGGCGTTGTAACGCTCAGTAGAAAGCATCAGGTTTGTCTGCCAACCCTTAATCGGCTCCAGGGTTACATTACCTGTCAGGCGGGTCGTCTCGGTCTTATACTCACCGGTGTGCTCCTTCAGGATGCCCACGGGGTTGTAGTAGTAGTTGATACCGAAGTTCTCGTAGTAGTCGCCGTCCTCAGCGTAGATAGGCTCGGTGGGGTTACGCATCAGGGCCTGACGATATACCATCTGACCGGCTGCATCCACAGGACCGTTCTCGTGCCAGCGCTTCAGGATATTGAACTGCAGTTTCAGCATGTCGTTGAACATCCAGTGGCTCACACCGCCGTTGAAGTGCATCTCCTTGGCATAGGTGTCGATGAACACACCCTTCTGGTCGCGATAGGTGAAGTCGGCATTGTAAGAAGTGCTCTTGTTACCACCGCTGATGTTCACATTGTGGTTGTGAGTCAGGGCTGTACGTGAAACGGCATCGATCCAGTCTGTATCGTAGCCGCGATCCGTATAGTTGGTCTTGCCTGCACGGATGTCGCTGCCGTCCATCATGTCGAGCTTCTTGCCGAATGATGCCAGTGAGAGATAACCGCTGTAGTTGGCAGTGGTACGGGTCTCGCGCTTACCGGCCTTGGTGGTGATGAGGATCACACCGGCGGCACCACGTGTACCGTAGATAGCGGCAGCAGAGGCATCCTTCAGCACGTCGATACTCTCGATGTTCTCAGGAGCCACCGTGTTGAGGCTGCCTTCCAAACCATCGACGAGCACGAGGGGAGAGTTACCGCCTTCGAGCGAGATGATACCACGCAGACGGATTGAAGAGGCGGCGCTGGGGTCACCAGAACCGTTGGCAATCGTCAGACCGGCTACCTTACCCTTGATCAGGTCACCGGCGTCACGAATATTACCCTGTGCGAAGTCTTCGGCTTTCACGCTGGTGATGGCAGAGGTGATATCGCCCTTGCGCTGTGTACCGTAACCGATGACGACAACCTCATTCAACAGGGCGTTGTCTTCTTGAAGGGTCACGTTGCTGCCGGCCTTCACTTCCTGATTGATGAAGCCGATGTAGCTGATGACGAGTACGGCGTTGCTGCTGGCAACGTTCAGAGAGTAGTTACCTTCGAAATCGGTAACAGTCGCGTTCTTGGTGCCTTTCTCAGTCACCGTGGCGCCGATGATCGGCTCTCCCTTGGCGTCTGTGACAACACCTTGCACTTTCACACCTTGCTGAGTGACCTCGGCAACGGCTGGTGATGTGCTTTCTGCGGCGTAGGCTCCAAGAGCTCCGCCCAGCAAAAGCAAACATAAGAAATGTTTCTTCATACCAATTTGTTTTTTAAGTTTTGTTTTGTTATACATTTATAATTTTTGAAATCTGCTGCAAAGTTACGACTTATTAACGTTGTGGGATAAAACAATCGTCCAAGATGATGCAAAAATCGTCCAAAAGCATCGGATTTTCTTTGTTTTGGACTATTTTGCTACTACTTTGGACGATACTTTCATGCCGTTTGGCTATTCCTTACTATCTTTGCACCATGAATCTAACAAAAGCAAATAATTCGATGAAAAAAGGAATTCTGATAGGCGTGTTTGCAGCTGGGCTGATGGTCAGCACAGCGACCGCAAAAGACATCCGCAGCATCAAGAGCGTGGAGACTGTCAGCGTGGAAGTGCCTGTGGGCAACGCCCCGAGACTGCCATACCGTTTATGGGTGAAGTACAGCGACGGCAAGGGTGAATATCGCCAGGTGAAGTGGCTCAACTCGTCGGAGGCCACAGAGAAGGCTGAGGCAAACCCGGAGATCAACCCCATTGGTACTATATATAAGGTACGCGGAATGATCCTCGGCGACAACAGCACACCCAACGGCTACCCCGTATCGGCAGAGGTGAAGGTGGTGGACGGAACATACGCCGTGCCGTCGAACATCCCCGTGGCGGAGACACTGCCGCTGGATCAGGTGAGCATCGATGGCGACAACCGTCTGACATGGAACCGTAACCTCGATATCGACCAGCTGCTCAGCCTACCTGTAAAACAGCAGCTCTATAACTACCGTGACACCTACGGACTCTCTACGGAGGGCTATCCCGAGGCTGACGGCTGGGATTCGCCCACCACGAAACTCAAAGGTCACGGCTCCGGACACTACATGTCCGCCATGGCCTTTGCCTATGCCAGTTGTCAGGATCCTGCCAAGAAAGCGATTCTCAAACGGAATATCACCGAGATGGTCAACGGCCTGCGGGAGTGCCAGGAGCGTACCTTCGTCTGGAATCAGGAACTTGGACGCTATTGGGAGGCCCGCGACTTTGCCCCAGAGGAAGAACTGAAACAGATGCAGGGCACCTGGAAAGACTTCGACGGCTATAAGCAGCATCCGGAGCTGTATGGCTACGGCTACCTGAATGCCATCCCTGCCCAGCATTGTGCGCTGATAGAGATGTACCGTGCCTATAATAATGAGAGCTGGGTGTGGGCGCCCTATTACTCCGTGCATAAGCAGTTGGCAGGACTCATCGACATCGCCACCTACATCGACGACAAGGCGGTGGCTGCCAAGGCCCTGCTCATCGCAAAGGATATGGGCCTGTGGGTGTGGAACCGTCTGCACTACCGTACGTTTGTGAAGAGCGACGGCTCTCAGGCCCAGCGCCGTGCCAAGCCCGGCAACCGCTATGAGATGTGGAACATGTACATCGCAGGTGAGGTGGGAGGTATGGCAGAGTCATTGGCACGTCTCTCAGAACTGACGGACAATGCTGAGGAGAAAGCCCGTCTCTTGGAGGCTGCCACATACTTCGACAGCCCTGCCTTCTTCGACCCCCTCGCCAAGAACATCGATGCTATCCGCACGCGCCACGCCAATCAGCATATACCCATGGTGACTGGTGCCCTACGCGCCTTCCGGGGAAATGACAATCCCTATTATTACAATCTCGCCGAGAATTTCTGGACGATGATCCAGGGACGCTATCGCTATGCGATGGGTGGCGTAGGCAACGGAGAGATGTTCCGTCAGCCCTACTCGCAGATCACCTCGATGTGTACCAACGTCACCAGCTGGGGAGGGCGCGAACTGCATCCCGAGCCTACGATCAACGAGACCTGCTGCGCCTATAACCTCGCCAAGCTGACGAAGGACCTGAACTGCTTCAATCCCGATGATGCACGCTATATGGACTACTACGAACGGGTGCTCTACAACCAGATTGTCGGCTCCGTGAACCCCAAGGAGTATCTGACGGTGTATCAGTATGCCGTGGGCCTTGATGCCTCAAAGCCCTGGGGCAATGAGACACCCCAGGCCACCTGCTGTGGCGGCACAGGCGTGGAAAACCACGTGAAGTATCAGGAGGCAGCCTATTTCGTCAACGACAAGACTCTCTGGGTTGCCCTCTATATGCCCACCACTGCCCATTGGGCCCAGAAAGGCGTCACTATCAAGCAGGAGTGCCAATGGCCCGCCGAACGCTCCACCATCCGCATCAATGTAGAGAGTAATCATAATTCTCAATTCTCCATGAAGCTCCGCGTGCCGTATTGGGCCACGGAGGGATTCGACATCAGGCTCAACGGCCAGAGCATCGCACAAAGCTATCAGCCTTCAAGCTATGTGGAGATTCCTGAACGCCAGTGGTCTGAGAGTGACGTGGTGGAAGTGGTGATGCCCTTCACCAAGCACCTCGACTTCGGCCCTGACAAGATGGATAACCAGTGGGCAGGAACCTTCATGTATGGTCCGCTGGTCATGGCCACGACAGGCATCAGCAACTGGGACGAGGCGACCGTCAATATCAGCTCCGACCTGAGTGACATCACCCTTAACGGTGCCCATGACGGGACTACCGCAGCCGACGCCCATCTCTATACCCTCGCCTTCGGCGACCGGACATTTATTCCCGACTATGCCGGCGACGAGCATGTGACCCACTACTTCCGCATGAATGTAGAGAGCGATCCCAACTCTCAATTATCCATTATCAATTATCCATTATCAATTGATAAATCTCAGCTTCGTGAGCTGCTGCTGATAGCCAAGGGGCGCATCGACGAGCAACAGGCCTGGGAGGCCCTTGCCGTGAAGGTGCCGGAATATGCCCCTTGGGCCAGGCACGGCTTCGCCCGCATGACGGCCGAATATGAGAAGACCCAGCCCTACATGGATGCCCCCAAGGACAAATACACGCAGGAGGAAATCGACAAGGCTGCCAATGCCCTGAATGCCGTCATCAACACGATGCGCCCAGGCAACCTCCCGGAATTGGAGGATATGGACGAGCTGATGCAACTGTTAGAGAAAGCCAAGCAGCTGCCTGAGGACAATGAAAAGGCAAACCGTGCCATCGGCTACGCTGGTATGGTGATCCGCTACGTCAGCGATGGCAGTGGTACGATGGACATGATTGAGCGCGCCACCAACCAATTGAAGGAGGTTTTGAAATAGTAAACAGATATGATTAGAAAGATTTGGGCCTTTGCCACATTATTAATCCTATGCGCCTACGGTGAAGCAACAGCCAAGGACTATACCATCACCTCGCCAGACGGGAAGAACGTTGTGACAGTCAGTAAGGACTTGAAAATTCTTGTCAGTCACGACGGAAAGGAAATCCTGTCTGTAAAGGCCTGTTTAGAGGCCTCTGAGTTTAGTCAGGGTAAAGTCAGGGTTTACCCTAAGGAAAGTCCGATTTTAGTTAGGGTAAAGACTGGGTTTAGTCTGGGTAAAGTTTTGAGCGAGAATATAGAGTCTCCATTTTATAGGCAAAAAAATATACAAACCAGCTGGCGCGAGATGCACCTGAAACTCGACAACGGCATCGGCCTGGAAGTGAGAGCCTACGACGAGGGCGTGGCCTATCGTTTCTATACGACGCAAAAAGGCGAGACGGTGGTAAGTGACGAGACTGCCGATTTCTGCTTCCCAAAGGACAGCCGTGCATGGCTCGCCTACTCTACCAACGACGAGAAGCCCTTTGCGATGGCCTTTCAGAACTATTACCACGAGACGCTCCTCTCTGAGGCCAAGGACAAATACGCCTTCCTGCCTGCCACCATCGAGTGTGGCGATGTAAAGGTAACTATCCTGGAATCCGACCTCCGCGCCTATCCCGGTATGTTCCTTAAATCGCACAAAGGGGACAGTCCCTATTGTGAGATTTCTGCCGCCTTTGCGAAATATCCGAAGAAAATGGGGTATTACAAGTGGAGAGGGATGAGCTATGTCGAAGAGACGGAAGACTATATCGCCAGGAGCACAGGCGCAAGGACCTATCCCTGGCGCGTGATGGCCATCACAGAAAAAGATACGGAAATGCCCGTGAATAACCTTGTATATGCGCTGGCCACCCCTAACCAGATTGGTGACACCTCTTGGATCCGTCCTGGCAAGGTGGCCTGGGACTGGTGGAACGACTGGAACCTGAAAGGTGTCGACTTCAAGGCAGGCATCAACACCCGCACGTACCAATATTATATTGACTTTGCCGCCAAGAATCATATCCCCTACGTCGTACTCGATGAGGGATGGTATGACTCCAATAAGGCAGACATCATGAACCCCATCGCAGACATCGACTTGCAGGGACTCATTGACTACGGCAAGGCAAAAGGAGTGAGCATCGTGCTCTGGACGGTCTTCAACGTGCTCGACGAACATCTCGTGGAGGCCTGCGAAAAATACGCCAAGATGGGTATCGCGGGATGGAAGATAGACTTCCTGGACCGCAACGACCAGACGGCTGTGGAGATGGCGGAGCGGCTCGCCAAGACCTGTGCACAGTATCAACTCTTCGTGGATTATCACGGCTACTTCACCCCCACAGGCATGAACCGCACCTATCCGAATATCCTCAACTACGAAGGCGTGTTCGGTATGGAGGAAGCCCGTTGGGCGAAGAAGGATACGGACATGCCCCGCTACGACGTCACCTTCCCCTTCATCCGTATGATGGCCGGTAACGTGGACTTCACCCCTGGTGCCCTGCGCAACGGCACCAAGGAGAACTGGGTGGAGTGCTACCAGAATCCCGTATCCATGGGCACCCGCTGTCATCAGCTGGCTTGCTACATCGTCCACGACTCCCCCTTCACGATGCTCTGCGATGCACCTACGAACTACGAACGTGAGCAGGCCTGTACAGACCTCATCACGAGCATCCCCGACACATTCGACGAGACAAAGATTCTACTTGGTAAGATTGGTTGTTACATTGTGACTGCCCGCCGTCATGGTGATGACTGGTACATCGGCGGTCAGACGAACTGGGACGAAAGGACAGTCGGTCTCTCTCTCGACTGTCTCTCCCCAGGCGTCGGCTATCAGGCAACCATCGTGACGGACGGCATCAACGCCAACCACCATGCCGAGGACTATCATATAGAACAAAAAACGCTTATCGCCAGCGACACGCTGAACCTCAAAATGGCCAGCGGTGGCGGATTTGTGGTGAAACTGATTAAAAGGTAAAAAGGTAAGAAATATGAAAAAGCTAATGACGATTGTGCTGGTGGCAGGCATGACCCTGACCACATCAGCAGCCAAGAAACAGACGAGCGCACACGGTTATCCCATTAATCCTGTGCCGTTCACCTCTGTGAAAGTAACTCCTGGCACGTTCTGGGGCCAGCGCCTCGAAGCCAGCCGTAAGGTGACCATCCCCCTCGCCTTCTCGAAGTGTGAGGAGACTGGGCGTTACACCAACTTCTCCAATGCCGCCCAGCATCTGAAAGATCCCTCAAAGGTGTTCCCCGTAGGAGGCCTGGCCTTCGACGATACAGACCCCTACAAGACCATCGAGGGTGCCAGCTATATCTTGCAGACCTATCCCGACAAGAAGCTCGTAGCCTATATCGACTCCGTGCTCGATGTCATCGCCTCTGCACAGGAACCTGACGGCTATCTCTACACCTCCCGCACCCAGAATCCGCAGAAACCCCACGAGTGGGCTGGCGACACCCGCTGGAGCAAGGAGGAAGACCTGAGCCACGAACTCTACAACCTCGGCCACATGGTGGAGGGCGCCATCGCCCACTATCAGGCCACAGGCAGCCGTAAGTTCCTCGACATCGCCATCCGCTATGCCGACGTGGTATGTAAGGAGGTAGGTCCGAATCCTGGACAGGCCTGCGTCGTACCAGGTCATCAGATTGCAGAGATGGCCCTCGCCAAGCTCTACTTAGTCACAGGCGACAAGAAATACCTCGACGAGGCCAAGTTCTTCCTCGACTATCGTGGCAAGACCACCATCACACATGACTATTCCCAAGCCCACAAGCCCGTCGTCGAACAGGACGAGGCCGTAGGCCATGCCGTACGTGCTGCCTATATGTATGCCGGTATGGCTGATGTCGCAGCCCTTACTGGCGACCAGGACTATATCAAGGCCATCGATGCCATCTGGGACAATATCGTCACGAAGAAGCTCTACATCACTGGCGGCATCGGCGCCACCTCCAACGGCGAGGCCTTCGGCAAGAACTACGAGCTGCCTAACATGAGTGCCTACTGCGAGACCTGTGCCGCCATCGGCAATGTCTACGTGAACTACCGTCTGTTCCTGCTCCACGGCGAGTCGAAATACTACGATGTGCTGGAACGCACGCTCTACAACGGCCTCATCTCCGGCGTCTCACTCGAAGGCAACGGCTTCTTCTATCCCAATCCCCTCGAATCGATGGGACAGCACCAGCGCCAGGCATGGTTCGGCTGTGCCTGCTGCCCGAGCAATATCTGTCGTTTCATCCCCTCGCTGCCAGGCTATATCTATGCCGTGAAGGGTCATGACGTGTATCTGAACCTCTTCCTCTCCAACAGCGCCACCCTCGATGTGGCTGGCAAGAAGGTCGCGCTCACACAGACCACCAACTATCCCTGGGAAGGCGAGACGAAAGTCGTCATCGACAAGAACACCGCTGGCGACTTCAACCTGAAAGTGCGCATACCTGGCTGGCTGCGTAACAAGGTGGTGCCCAGCGACCTCTATCAGTACACCGACGGCAAGCGCCTCGGTTACAGCTTCATCATCAATGGCATCACCGTACCCCTGCTCATCTCTCCCGACGGCTATATTAACATCGAGCGAAGCTGGAAGAAGGGCGACGAACTGATCATCTGCTTCGATATGGAGCCCCGCACCGTCCGTGCCAACAACAAGGTGGCAGCTGATCGCGGTATGATCAGCGTAGAGCGCGGACCGCTGGTCTACTGCGCAGAGCATCCGGATAACAACTTCGACATCATGGGAACGCTCATCAACCAAAATCCGCAGTTCCGCCTTGGCAAGGGTGAGATTGCAGGCACGCCGATACAGACACTCATCACCGATGCCCAGACGCTGAACTTCAACAAAGAGGGCAAGCTTCAGGCCACAGACCAGACGCTCACCCTGATACCTTACTATGCCTGGTGTCATCGCGGCAGTGGTAAGATGCGTGTCTGGCTGCCTCAGGATCTGAACGCCACCAATCCCTCACAACCCGCCACCCTCGCCTCAGAAAGCAAGGTGAGCAGCTCTACCGAGAAGATGCCGGCTCTCTCTGCCATCAACGACCGTCTGGTGCCGAAGGACGAGAACGACCGCAGCGTGCCTTACACCCATTGGTGGCCGAAGAACGGCACTACCGAGTGGCTCGGCTATGAGTTCCCAGAAGCCTCTACCGTTCAGAGTGCCACTGTCTATTGGTACGATGACGGCCCCTGGGGCGGCTGCCGTGTGCCACAGTCGTGGCGCATCCTCTATCAGGATGCCCAGGGCCAGTGGCAGCCTGTCAGCGGTGCCGACGGCTATCCCACGGACAAAGGCTCAGCCTGCACCGTCAATTTCGATCCTGTGAAGACGAAAGCCCTACGACTGGAAGTTGTCTTACCCGTCGACAACTCAGCAGGACTGTTTGAGTGGATTATCAAATAGGATTATATAATAGCGAAAGCGCGAAGGGTATTGAGAATGCCGTCATCATCTACGGAGGTCGTCACATAGTCGGCCTCCTTTTTTAGGCCCTCGATGGCATTGCCCATCGCCACGCCAATGCCTGCCGCACGGATCATGGAGGTGTCGTTGCCGCCGTCGCCAAAGGCCATCGTGTACTTGGGGTCAATCCCTTCGCGGGCAGCCATCAGCAGCAACCCCTCCCCCTTGTCGGCTCCCCGTGCGGTGATGTCCGTAAAGGCAGGATGCCAGCGGCCAGAGATACAGCCTGGGATTCGTGCCATCATCTGCTGTTCGTAGTCGCTGTCGAAGAAGGCCGTCAGTTGCAGCACGCGCTGACTGAGCACTTCTTCTACGGGCTTGGCCTGGTTCAGGTTCTGCACGGCCAACTGCCGCCTGAAAATATCGTCCACATCACCTTTGGGATCCCATACGGCGATGTCGCGCTCGCCGATAACGATCAGTCCGTAGCGCTTCGCGACGGCATCATCCACCACCCGACGGGCCTCTTCCTGTGGAATGGCGTTGCAGGCCACGATCTCCGACCCTACGAAGCAGAGGGCACCATTGGTGGTCACGTAGCCGTCAATCAGGTGCTCGATGGCTCCGAGGTTGGTGATGATGATCGGCGGACGGCCTGTGGCGATGAACACCCGATGGCCGTTGGCCTTCGCCTGTGTCAGTGCGAGGATGGTCGAGGGCGGTATCTCGTGCGTCTGGAAACTCACGAGCGTCCCGTCGATATCAAAGAACAGGGCGTATCTTGTCATCTGTTGTACTATGATTGATAGCGCTGGCCGATGACGTTCCAGTCGATGATTTGCCAGAGGGCTGTGAGGTGGTCAGGACGACGGTTCTGATAGTCAAGATAGTAGGCGTGCTCCCAGACGTCGAAGGTCAGCAGGGGTTTCAGTCCGCGCTGAACAGGATTGGCTGCGTTTGTTTCTTGCGTGATGACGAGTTTGCCGTCCTTGTCTGCCGACAGCCACACCCAGCCGCTGCCAAAGAGCGTCGCACCCTTCTTCTGGAATTCCTCCTTGAAGGCATCGAACGAACCGAAGTCGCGATGGATGGCCTCAGCCAATGCCCCAGTGGGCTCGCTGTTTGCCGGCTGTCCGGTAAACTGTCCGAAATAAAGCTCGTGGTTCAGGATCTGGCCAGCATTATTGAGGATGCCTCCCGTCGCCTTGCAGACGATCTCCTCGAGCGTCGCATCCTCAAACCCGCTGCCATCGAGCAGCCCGTTCAGATTATTCACATAAGCCGTAAGATGCTTCCCGTAATGGAAACCAATGGTCTCACGGCTAATCACTGGCTCTAAGGCCTCCGGCGCATACGGCAGCGCCATCAATTCAAACTTTCCCATACCTTATTACATTTCTAATTATTGCAAATGTAATCATTATATTCGCAATATTATGCGTTTCCCCATAATTTTTGTAGTTAATTAACAACTGACGAGACAGCATTGCAAAAGGGTATGTTATGTGTCTTCGTGTGTGATATATTTAAATCTTCAGTCCGAACCCCACTATGACCCACCGTCCGGGCTGTTCCACGAGCCCAAAGTCGCGATACCGCGTGTCGAAGAGATTGTTTGCCTCTATATACACCTTCCATGTCGGCTGTTGCCAAGTCAGACGGGCATCGACGAGGGCATAAGGCTCATAGTCGCAGACCTTTCCATCGAAGTCTGTATAAGACCCCACACGATCCTGCCAGCGGCAGTCCAGACCGAGTGTCAGATGCGCAATTATCGGCACCCTGGCACTGGCCACCAGCTTATGCCGAAGGTACTCAAGGGCATACTGAGACACAATCCCCTCTTCCTGTTTCTTATCCTGGTTGATGTAACCGTAATTAATGGATAATGGACAATGGAAAATGGATAATTGTATGGCCGCTTCCAGACCGTAGCTGTTGATGGTGGTATGGTTCACGCTCTGCCAGACGGCTGCGTCGCCCTGCGAGGTGTCCATGATCCAGTCGATCATATTGGTGCCGTGGTGGTGCCAGAGACACAATTGACAATTGATAATGGAAAATTGACAATTGATACCCAGTTCGACGGCACTCATCTCCTCGGGCTTCAGATGAGGCTCGGCGCTGTAGCCCTGCAACTTGTAATACATCTCCGTAAACGACGGCATCCGCAAAGAGGTGTTGTAGCTGGCGTGGAGGGTCCAGTGAGGGCAGGGGCGGTAACTCACGTCCACACCGGGATAGACCCTCAGATTCATGTCGCTCCACGTATTCTTGACTGCTACGAGTCCTGCCGACACCGTCAGATTCTTTAGCAGAAGATTCTGCTCCACGTAGGCACTGATGTTCGTACGGTTCAGGCCGAGTGTATAGTCGCGGTCTGTGCCGCAGATATGGATCGGCTCCTCCAAAGGCTCTCCTAAGTTTCCGCTGACAAGGTCTTCGTTTCTGACCTCAGCCCCAAAGGCCGTCCTCATCCACACTCCACACTCCTCACTCCTCACTCCTCGATTCCTCCCCCAGTCGAAATAACTGCTGAGGCTGATGCCGCAGACGTTCGTGCGGTTATAGTTGAACGCCATCTTCTCCGGCTGTCCGCGATAACCCTCATAATGGTCTCTGTTCTGGTTCCAGTAGATGCTGGGGGCTATGTGCAGCAGACCCCATTTGGTCTCGCCTTGTAGGGCCGTATAGAGTTTGGTGGTGTGTTCGTACTGGTTGTCCGCCTGCCATTTCGGCGATGCCCAGAAGGTGCTCGATCCCCAGCCCTTGTCAGCCATCCCGGCGTGCCAGTGCAACTGTAAGTTCTCGCCTTCGTACTCTCCTTGATAGAACGCCTTTCCGCCGCTGAAATCCGTATTCAGTCCTCCCTCCTTCGCCCTGCTCCATCCGTCGCAGCGGCTGTAATTGGCGGAGAGGCTGTTTGTTGTCGAGGTGTGAGGAGAGAGGAGTGTGGAGTGAGAGAACCTCCCACCGGCATTTGCATAACCATAGGAGCCTCCCTCCGCATGCAGAGTAATGTCCCTTTCACTTCCCTTTGACATCTCTTTACCTTCCCTTTGACTTCCTTTCCTTTGCGTCACCACATTACTCGCTCCCACGCGCGACGATGTCCCGTATATCCTTCCCGCAGGACCCTCGATTACT
>JAEEGF012492844.1_pt1 | contig 35685 bp, 17 predicted proteins | sample 9134171 | NCBI WGS metagenome assembly JAEEGF01 (sample SAMN16246542, study PRJNA631951) | gut metagenome | biome: gut microbiome; feature: rumen; material: AP-attached | host: Bos | place: Iran: Karaj | collected 2018-10
AGGAATACTGGGTAACGTTGGAAGACGGTACGCTTGTTCACCTTAATTATAATAGTCGCCTGATTTATCCCGAGAAGTTCGGCGACCGCCGCGATGTAATTCTTGATGGTGAGGCCTATTTTATGGTCGCCAAGGACAAGAGTCGGCAGTTTGTGGTGCATACGCCAAAGGGAGACGTGAAGGTATATGGCACTGAGTTCGTGGTGAATACGGGAACCAGTACTGAGAATGGGAACGATAACAAAGAGTTGACAGTTGTTCTTGTCAAGGGTTCTGTGAGCTTTACTCCCACAGATGGGCGTGAGAAGATGCTCACGCCCGGTCAAGAATTATCAATTGTCAATTCCCAGTTGAACGTCTCAGATGTCGACACTGCGCCCTTTGTGGCATGGAATGAGGGAGAGTTTGTCTTTAGTGATTGGACTTTGGAGCGCATCATGAGTGTCATTGCCCGTTGGTATGGATTAGACGTGGAGTTTGCGAACAAGGATTTAGGAAATCATAAATTCTCCGGTTCATTGAGTCGTTATGAAGATCTCAAGCCGACACTCGAAACAATCGAAATGGTTACGGGAATGCGTCTGAATGTAAATAATCAAAAATTATATATTAACCTAAACAAGTAATTTATGATGCAAACAAAACATCAAAAGCGATTCATCGGCTTGTTGTTGCTGATGACAGTCATGTTGCTGATGCCAGGTAAAGCCCTCGCATCCATGCCTGCCGACACCAAAATGAGCATAGATGTTAAATCGACATCTGTAGAACAAGTGCTGAACGAAATCCATCGTAAAGCAAAGATAGACTTTTTCTACGATGCTAATCTGGCTAAAAACTGGCCAAAGATTACGCTGCGTGCCGTGAATAAGACAGCAGAGGAAATCATCGGTCAAGTGGCAAATCTTATTAATTGTACTTACAGCGTGAAGGGCAATATCGTGACAATCTTTCAGAAGCAACTAAGTGGTCGCGAACGTACAGTAAAAGGTTATGTACGAGATGAGGATGGAGAATTGCTTGTCGGAGTACCTGTCTGTATCGGTGAAACACGTGTTTGTACGGTTACGGATGCTGACGGATTCTACACTTTTAAGATTCCTGTTGAGGCCACAACCCTGAAATTCTCCTATGTGGGACTTTCCAATGAGTATGTACAGATTGCTCAAGGTTACAGTGATGTTACCCGTGATGTAGTGATGCGTGCTGACACACAGATAAAGGAAGTGGTGGTCAACGGTTATTATTCACAAGCAAAGAACAGTTTTACCGGTGCTGCCAAAACATATGACAAAGAACAGTTATTGGCAGGTTCTAATCAGAATATCCTTACGGCTCTGCAAAACGTGGATCCCTCATTTGTAAAAATCGAGAACAACAGCATGGGTAGTGACCCGAATAGTGTACCGGACTTCCAGATTCGCGGTTCAGGCAGCATCACGGGCATGAGCGACACTTACAAGGGTAACCCCAATATGCCTATATTCATCGTTGATGGCTTTGAGACATCGGCCGAGAAGGTGTTCGATATGGATCCTTACCGTGTTGAAACCATCACGCTGCTGAAAGATGCTGCTGCCACCGCTGTCTATGGCTCACGTGCTGCCAATGGCGTGGTGGTCATCACCACAACGATGCCTAAGACAGGTAAGATGGAGGTGAGCTACAATGCTGACGTAACTTTCTATATACCCGACCTGAGTGCTTATAACCTCTGTACACCTGAGCAGAAACTGGAGTTGGAAAAAATGGCTGGTCTATACGATGTCAGCTATCGCAAAATGTATAGCCAAGACAAAACCAGCGACCAATTATACTGCGACATGTCATACAATCATCGATTGAGAAACATACTAGAAGGTGTGAACACCGACTGGCTAGCGCAACCACTCGACCAGGTCGCTATTGGACATAAGCATTCTGTCCGCCTTGAAGGAGGTTCTGACAATTTCCGCTATGCAATGGACTTGAATTATAACAACACACCAGGTGTGATGAAAAAGTCGGGACGCAAGCGTATGGGTATCGGATTGGAGTTACAATATATCTACAATAATATCACCTTCCGTGATCAACTTACATATTCAAACGTCACTTCAAATAATAGTCCTTACGGTTCTTTCAGCAGCTATGCCATGCTGAATCCTTATCTTAGATTTAAGAACGAGGACGGATCATATATCTATCAAGTGGATATTGATGACCGTTTCCAATCCTATCGTGACCCAGTACACAACCCGTTGTATAATAGTACACTAAACACTATTGATCAAACGGCCTACAATGATATGACAAACCTCTTTGGTATCGATTGGCATATTTTGGAAGGATTGAGGTTGAAAGGAAATTTCTCGTTTACTGTCCAAAATACTTCAAATGATATTTTCAAACCCGGTCGCCACACCGATTTTGCTGCCTTTACCGGTGACAATTTTGATCGAAGAGGCTCCTATACGGCATCACGCGGAGATGTGTTCAATTATGATGGTTCGTTGGTGCTCAGTTTTTTCCGGCAGATAGGTGTGCATGTTCTTAATGCGAATGCTGGTTGGAATATTCAACAGCATAAGTCAAAGGAGTTTACGGTTGTAGCCGAAGGATTCCCTAACGACAATCTCGACTATATTAGCTTTGCAAATCAGTACCAACAGGCTGGTGCACCCTCAGGTGACGAATATACTTCACGCCTTGTTGGTTTTCTTGGAAATATTAACTACAGTTTCGATGAACGCTACTTAATAGACCTCTCTTTCCGTGAGGATGCATCTTCACGTTTCGGATCTGATAGTCGATGGGCACCGTTTTGGTCTGCAGGACTCGGATGGAACCTCCACAAGGAGCATTTCATGAAAGATGCGAAATGGCTGAATGAGTTAAAGCTGCGTGCTACCTATGGACTTACCGGTTCACAGGAGTATGATCCTTATCAGGCCATCACCACTTATCAGTATCTTACCGGCCAGCGCTATCACTATGGTGTGGGCGCCAAGCTGCTCGCCATGGGAAATGAGGAACTGACATGGCAGCGTACCAACGAGAAAAACTTTGGTGTTGACCTTGCACTGTTCAACAACCGTTTTGAGTTGTCGTACGACTACTATATCAAGACTTCCAAAGATGTGCTTACCGCAGTGACTCTGCCGCCATCACTCGGTTTTACCACTTATATGGCAAACCTCGGCGAGGTGGAGAATAAGGGATGGGAGCTCAGCGCCCGTGCCGTATTGCTGAAGAGTAATACCCATAAGCTGCACTGGAGCGTTTTCGGAAGTATGATCCATAACAAAAATAAGCTGCTGAAAATATCCAATGCTCTGAGAGCATATAACGATACTCAGGATGCTGCCATTACTGATGGCAAAAAAGAAGATCATGTTAGTGTACCCAAGGTACGTTTCGTTGAAGGCGAAAGTATTAATTCTATATGGGTAAACGAGTCATTGGGAATCGACCCGCTGACAGGTCGTGAGCTCTTCCTCACCAAAGACGGAAGAATAGTGAGTGACTGGTCGGCTAAGAACTACGTCATCGGTGGTTGCACAGACCCCAAGGTAGAAGGCACATTCGGCACGCTGTTTTCATGGAAGGGTCTGCAGTTGAGTGCCACTTTCCGTTATCGAATGGGTGGACAGATGTACAACCAGACACTTGTTGACAAAGTGCAGGATATTGACCCACGTTACAATGCTGATGCCCGTGCACTGACTGCTCGCTGGCAAAAGCCCGGTGATATTGTTCGTTTTGCAGCTTTTGCCCGTGACCCCGTTGTAGGTGTCCTTGATCTCCAAGTTGCAACACGCCCTACTTCACGTTTTATTGAAGATTATAACTATTTGGAAATGAGCACTCTGAATCTCTCGTACGAGTTCGATAACAAGAACCTTAAGCGGTATGGCATACAGCGATTGAAACTGCTGTTCTATATGAATGATGTGTTTCATACTTCCACTGTCAAGATAGAACGTGGTACCAACTATCCATATGCACGTAACTTCAGTCTTGGCCTGCAAGTAAGGTTCTAAGGAAAGGTAAAAAAAATGAGGAATTAGTAATTAAGAAAGATTATGAAAAGAGAATATATAGAAAAGGTGAGGAAAATAGAGATAAGCTTTATGTCCTTTTGCCTTTTAGCCCTATTAACAGTGCTTGTTTCTTGTGAGGACTGGCTTGATGTACGTCCCAAGTCACAAGTGAAAGAAGAGATCTTCTTCGAAAGTGAAGATGGTTTCCGTGATGCTACCCTTGGCATCTATACTATTATGAGTAGCACGAGTCTCTATGGTGGCGAGGCAACAATGGCATTTTTAGATGTATTAGCACAACAGTATTCTTCTGTTGGGCAGAACTATAAACAGGCGATGCAATATAACTATGCTGATGATGGCTGCAAAACTCGTTTCGACAGAATGTGGACTACAGCTTACAACGGTGTGGCCAATTGCAACTATATTCTGAAAAACTTACAAGAAAAAGGACGCGTGATGCCCGACAGCTTGCGTCGTTTGGTACAAGGAGAGGCAATGGCTGCACGCACCTATTTGCTATTCGACATGATTCGTGCTTATGCCCCTTCTTACAAAACGGGTATGGATAGCTTGGCAGTACCCTTGGTACGCGAGGTTACAAACAGCCCAGTTACACCAACTACTGTGTCGGCATCTCTCGATGTGTTGATAAACGATCTGGAGGAGGCACGTGAACTAGTGAAAGACATTGATCCATTGGGACCGGCAAAAACCACCTACTCAGAACTGCCAGAGAGTCAATATTGGGCAGACGATTATTTAGCTGATGATGGTTTTTGGCTCTTTCGAACATCACGATTCAATTACTATGGCATGACAGCTCTACTGGCTCGTATTTGTTTATATAAGGAAGATATGAGCAGAGCGCTGCTTTATGCACAAGAGGTGATCAACAGTGGAAAGTTTGAGCTAATTAACGACAAAATCATGACAGATGAACAACTAAGTTTTCCCTCTGTTGCAGAGTGTATGGCACATCATGAATATATCACATCATTATACATTTACGACTTGAAGAGGAGTCACAACGATCTCTATTATCTCGACGCACAGGCAGCACTCACCATCAGTAATGACCGAAAGACCGAGATATTTGGTGGATATGGTCTCGATTTCGACTTTCGTGTCAAGCGGCTATTCTCGATTCCGAGTGGAAATGCCAAGGAATATATCAATAAGTATATGACTGGAACACAGATCCCCTTATTGAAGCTGGGCGAGATGTATTTAATAGCAGCCGAGGCTTCTGGCGATATTGAATATCTAAAAACTTTCCGTCGTATGCGTGGATATAATAGCAACCCCCTCCCTGATGGTGAAGACCTCATAGCTGAATTGCAAAAAGAGTATCAACGGGAGTTTATAGGGGAAGGACAACTTTTTTTCTATTACAAACGTAGAAATATTTATCAGATTCCCAACACCCTTGTACCTACTACGCAGGATATCTATGTTTTCCCTCTGCCCGATCAGGAGATAGAGTTCGGATATAGCAACAGCAACTAATTGTTTATCATTAAATATGCAACCATTATGAGATTAATAAAAAACATATATACAATTATCGAGGTGGCAGCCATCTTACTTGCAGTCAACCTTATATATTCGTGTGAAGAGAATGATCCCAAAGGATTCAATGGTGAAGATGCAGTCTATTTCCAAACTGATGCCAACAATTGGGCAATTACTAATGACAGCATCAATTATTCTTTTGCTGGGAAAAATGTAGATACTGCTGTGGTGAACTTATTGGTCGATTTGATGGGAAATCCTTCAGATCACGATCGCATGGTGAAAATCCACATTAACGAAAGCCTTAGCACTGCCCAAGCGGGTGTTCACTATGAACCATTGAAAACAGAATATATACTGAATGCGGGCGAAATGCAGACCGTGATACCTATCGTTGTATATAACAAAGATCCTCAGCTTGAGCAGAAAGCTGTGGTGCTCTCCATTGCCCTGGATGAGACTAATGAACTGAAACTGGGCATCACTAACCGTACACAGGTATTTTTGCTCATCTCCAATATCTTGATGCAACCTACCTATTGGAAAGACAGCCGTTTGGACAATCAGTTCGGACCCTACACCCGTGGCAAGCACGAACTCATTATCAAGTTGCTTGGCAGAGATTTTCCTGCAACAGCCGCAGAATATAAAGCCGAGTCGACTTATTGGAAGAATGCTCGTTCTTACATAAACAACTATCTTAAGGATAATTATCCAGTTACGGATCGCGAAGGCAATGTAATAGAGCCTTGGCAATAAAATAGATAAAATATTTTAGACAGAAGACTATGATAAAAAGGATATTTTTTACAGCTGTATCGTTCTTTGTGATACTCTCCATGTTCATTGGCATTGCCTCATGTGCTGGTGATGACGGTAACTACGATTACGTACAGACCAACGAAGTGAGTATTTCTGGCATGGAAAGCAGCTACAATGTAGAGCAGTTTGCCAACTTGATAATAACCCCCAATCTGATATCATCTGGCAATTTTGATGTGAACGACTATGAGTATCTTTGGTACATCTATATGATTAAAGGAACTGATGATCCAGATACACTCTCACACGAGCGTAACCTAAATGCGGTTATTAATGGGTCTCCAGGTGAATACAATCTTGTCTATCAGGTTAAAGACAAACAGACAGGCTTGTTCTATATGCAGTGCAGCAATGTACATGTGGTGAATTCATTTTCAAAAGGATTGGCTGTGCTGAGTAATGTAGATGGATATGCCAATGTGGCCTTTATTAACGTGATTGATAAAGTAATAGAGAATATCTTTGAAAGTGTCAATGGTTATAAAGCAGGACGCAATGCCAAAGGAATTTTCTATTCTGGGAATGAAGGCGTGCAAAAGATGATAGTCATCTCCACGGATGAAGGAAGTATTGCCTGTGATCCCATTGATTTCCGTATGATGATGGATTATAGCGATATGTTCTTTTTCCCCAGTAAGCCAGGTGTTATGGAATGCCTGTGCAAGAATAAGTGGGGAATGGATGAGGTTGCCATTGTTGACGGAGGTGTATTCGTAAGATCAATAATGTTTACTGATAGTAGATTCCCTAAGTTTGAAACCAAGATAGGTGGGGCTTACAAGATTGCCCCCTTCTCTTTTTACGAAGACAACGATAAGTATTTCTATGATGAATTGTCACGCAGTTTTTTGTACTACAATTATAGCAAGTTGTCACCAATTATGGCTTCCGATAGTCCCCTGTTCAATCCTGCCGACATGAAGATGGACATGCTCTGGGGGCGCAATTTCGTGTTATCAAATGAGAGCTGCATACGCGCCGTGATGCAAGACAATAGTGGTAACCGTTTCTTGATAGGTGGTGTGAAAGACTTATCCTATGATTACGTAACTTACGAGTCGTTCCATCGTATCCTCCCAACTCATAAGCAGGCACTTACACAAGAGGGTGCTTCTCAAGCTACATGTTTTGCTATCGGCATCAATGAGCCAAACTTTCTCTACTATGCTTACGGTAGCAAGATTGTTTGTGTAAGTGCCAATACGGGCAACATTATATCTTCTTATACAATGCCACAGAAAGTAGACTATATGGAGTTCAACTATAATGACCAAACCGAGATTCTCTATGTGGCCGTGAGCGATGGTAGCGATAAGGCTAATAGTGGTTCTGTTTATTTCTTGGAGGCAGCTGCAGATGGAACGCTAAAAGAGGTGAAAAGTTTCAAGAACATCTGCGGGAAAGTGGTAGATTTTGAATGTAAATAACAGGATTTATGAAAAAAATAATTTTTATTTGTTTGGCAGCCGTGACTGTATATATGAATACGGCTGCCCAAGGCATTAACTTCATTGAAGGAAAGCCCTTTGCAGAGGTTAAAGCTTTGGCAAAAGCAGAAGGAAAACTAATATTCGTGGATTGCTATACCTCATGGTGTGGTCCATGTAAGATGATGGCCACCAAGGAGTTCGTAAAGAAAGAGGCTGGTGACTATTTTAACAATAAGTTTGTTAACTACAAAATTGACATGGAGAAAGACGAAGGTCCGGAAATAGGTAAGCAATACAATGTCAGTGCCTTTCCTACCTTTTTAATTTTAGAATCAAATGGTGATCTTCGTGGACGCGCTGTAGGTGCTGCTAACATTACAGATTTTATAAAGAAAATAGAAGATGTGCTCAACAATGAAAAGGGTTTTCTTTGGTATCAGAAAAAGTTCAACGAAGGTGAACGCAATGATAGTTTCTTGATGGATTACGCGAAGATACTTAAGGATATTCATATGAGTGAGGAGCTCAAGAATGTGACTACCATACTGTTGAAAAGAAAAAGCAGCCATGAGATTGCAGCTAATAAAAAGTTGTATTCTGCCTTTGCTGATGGTGGTTTTACCCCCAATGACGATATCTTCCTCGCTGTATACAAAGAGCGTCAGACCGTTGAGGAGAATCAGGGTGAAAGGGCTGTAAGAATACTCGATGCATTATGGAGTCAGCATGCTCTTGATTGCCTGAAGTTCGATGGCATGACATATCTGGGTTTCGACGAAGAAGCTCATGAAGCATACAAACAGAAAATGATTGAATATGGTGTGCCTGGTGCCGACGATATCGTTAAAACCATCCTTCGCACCAAAGCTAAATGTGCCAATGATTATCCTACTATCTATCAGTATATTACAGAAGAAATGAAGAAGACGGATAAGATTGATGACTATTTTCTCATTAATGATATGCAGCAACTTGTTTTAGAAAATAAGAGCAACAAAAAGGCCATGAAAGGTATTATCAAGTATGCTAAGCAGCGCATTACACAATTGAAAAAGATTGATACGAGTAAAGAACGTGAGATAGAATATAATGGAAAGAAATTTACTAATACCTCCTACCTAATTGATCAGTATCAAAACATTATCCGTCAAGTATCCCAATACTGAAACTGTCAATAACGAACGCAGGATAATAATAACAAAAAAGGAAATATCATCAGTCTGAATGCTCCCCGCCCAAGTGATCCCAAGATCATCGAGTGGATTGAGAGCAATCTAAAATAGCTCGCATCTGACGTTAACTTTATGAATTAATTTGCTTTTTGTTAAAACACTAACAAATACACTAAGAGTAGCGAGGAAGGGTAATGCAATCTTTCCTCGCTACTCGAATTAATAGGAGCTGCTATCGTTGTTGAAAATATTGGTTCGTTGAAAGATTCATCATCAATGACTGTGCAAACAGGCATCAGTAGCGGTACGTTTAGGCATCAGTTGTGGTACAATCAGGCATTGCGGAAGGTACAAAATGGCATCTTTTTGGGGTCTATCACTCCAGTGATAGCCTTCTCTCACTCCAGTGATAGGATCCTCTCACTGTAGTGATAGTTTGCTTTCGCTGGAGTGGAAGCAACGGGAAAGGGTGTTTACAAAATGAAATTAGGATAAGCCAGCGCGCTGGCTTATCCTACTGCAAAGATACAATAATAATCTTTCTTCCGCAAACTTTTCCTCTTGTTTTTTATCCGTAAGTAACAGGTAGATAACAGGGATGGTTACTGATAATGTCTTGGCCTCAGGCCTTCGTGTCTTTGTCGGAGGCATGCTCGCGCATATAGTCGCGTGGTGACAGGCCGTAGAACTTCTTGAAGATGGTGGAGAAGGAGGCTGAATTGTTGAATCCGCAGGCATACATCACCTCGGTGATGTTCATGTTCTGGTTGGCCAGCAGTTGTGCGGCCTGCTTCAGGCGGATGTTGCGGATGAAGTCGTGGGGTGTCTGTCCGGTGAGCTGTTTCATCTTCCGGTGCAGGTGTACGCGGCTGATGCCCACCTCGTCGGCGATGCTGTCGACGCTGAGGTCTGAGTTGCTGATGTTCTTGTTGATGACGCTCATGACGCGCTCGAGCAGCTTTTCGTCGGGTGACTTCATCTTCACGTCGTCGACCTGTTCCTCCAGTTGGTCGTTGCGGCCGTACTTCAGTCGCAGCATGTCCTGCCGGTTGATGAGATTGATGATGTTGCGCCGCAGAATGTCCATGTTGAAGGGCTTGACGATGTAGGCGTCGGCACCTGTCTCGAGACCCTCGAGCTGGTCTTCATCGCGATTCTTGGCGGTGAGAAGCACCACTGGAATGTGGTTGGTCGACGGGTTGGACTTGATTTTCGAGCACAGCGTATAGCCGTCCATCTCGGGCATCATGATGTCGGAGATGATCAGGTCGGGGTGGCTCTTGAGAGTCTCCTTGAGGCCTTCCATGCCGTTGGTACACTCTATGATGTCGTAGTTGCCGCCCAGTTCGGTGCTCAGATAGTTACGTATCTCATCGTCGTCCTCGACCACGATGATGGTCTTCCTGCGGTTGATGTGCTCAACCACTTCAGGCTCGTCGCTCTCGGGCGCAGGCTCTTCCATCAGACTGGCCATTATGCTGTTGTCCTGCTCGTCGACAATCATCTCGTCGGGCAGCAAGTGGCTGTTGCCCAGCGGGATAGTGACTACGAACTCGCATCCCTCGCCGTCCTCAATGTTGTGTGCCTCGATTTTTCCGTGGTGCAACTCTACGAGCGAGCGCGTGAGGTCGAGTCCGATGCCTGTTCCCACTCTGTTGTCGTTCATGGTGGCAGGTATCTGGTAGAATCGTTCGAAGATGCGAGATAGCTTGTCGGCAGGTATCTTCTCGCCGTTGTCGTATACGGTGATGACGGCGTGCTGGTCGTCGTGTGTGACCTTGATGTCGACGATGCCGCCCGGCTTGGTGAACTTAAACGCGTTGGAGACGATATTGACGATGACCTTGTCGAAGTTGCTGCGGTCTATCCATACGGGCAACACGTCGGTGTCGTGCTCATAGCTGAGCTGTAGGTTCTTCGTCTTGGCATGCTGGGTGAACAGCGTGTAGATGTCGCCCACGAACGATATCAAGTCGGTCTCGCGCATGTGCATCATCATCTGTCCCTTGTCAATCTTACGCAGGTCCATCATCTGGTTGATGAGTCCAAGGATTCGCTCGGCATTGCGGCGCATGGTCTCGTAGATGCCGTGGCGCTGCGGGTCTTTGTCCTGCTTGATGAGCGAGAGCAACGGAGTGACGATGAGGGTCATAGGCGTGCGTATCTCATGACTGATGTTCATGAAGAAACGCAGTTTGGCGTCGGCCATCTGCTCGGCATGGATATGCTCCTGCAGGCGCAGTTGGTTCTGCATCTGCCGCTGGCGGTAGTGGAAGTATGCCCATGCGGCGAGTCCCGCCAAAAGCAGGTAGATGAACCATGCCCATGTGGAGGCGTACCACGGCGCATGCACATGAATGGTGAACTCGCGGATGCCGGTCTCCTGATTGTTGTTCATGGCCTTCACACGGAAATGGTAGTTGCCCGGTGGCAGGCGGCTGAACGTTATCTCGTTGACACCTGTCTGCAGGCGCGTCCATTCCTCTCCATTGATGCTATAGAGATAGGTGATGTGCTCGGGGTTGTCGAAGGTGAATGTTGAGAGTTGCAGCGAGAAAGAATTGTCGTTGTAGCTAAGGTGGAAGTGGCTGGAGTTGATGACGAGGCTGTCGGTGACAGTATAGATGCCCGACTTGACACCAGCCGTGACGGGTGTGTGGCCCATGATAAGGCCTGTGAGGTAGACTTTGGCCTTCCATTCCTGCGACTGCACCTGTGAGGGATTGAACCAGCTGATGCCGCCGGTGCCGCCGAAATAGAGCTCACCGGTGCTGCTGATGCTGACGGCACCGTCGCTGAACTCGTTGCTCTGCAGACCGTTGTCTACATAATAGTTCATGCATGTGGCCTGATCGGGATTAAAGCTGCAGAGACCGTGGTCGGTGCCCAGCCACAGATTTCCCTTCCTGTCGCTGGCGATGGAGGCAATGCCGTTGACGGGCAGACCGTCGTCGATGGTGTAGTAGCGGGCCTTGCGGGTGCGCAGGTCGTAGCAGTAGAGTCCGTCGTTGGTACCTGTCCACACACGGTCGCGGGCATCGGCATAGACAGCACGCGAGAAGGTGCCGATGTTCGGGCAGTTGCTGCCGAAGGTGTTCGTCCAGCTGCCGCTGTTGATATCCAGACAGCAGAGACCCACGGCGCCGGCAATGAAGAGCTTGCGCTCGTCGTGTGAGAGGCATAGCTTGCTGAGGTAGTTGTTGGGCAGGCTGTTGACAGATTGGTCGTTGTCGGCATTCTCTTTCATGGTGTAGACCGTCATCTGTCCGTTAAGCACGTTGAGGCGCACCAGTCCGGAGCCCATGGTGGCAATCCACACGTCGCCATTGCTGGCTGTGGCCAGTCCGAACACGTTGGCGTTGCTGCCCTGTCCGAGATCGGCCTGATGCCATTGGAATGATACGGGGTCAATCCATCCGCAGCCCTGACCGAACGAGGCGAGCCAGATGTTGCCTTTCTTGTCCTCAGCCAAACTGAGGATGGTACTGGGGCAGTTGACGATATGTTTTGCCGACAAGCTGCTTCGGTCGAACAGGTAGAGTCCGTCCTTGTCGGTGCCTATCCACAACCGTCCGCGACTGTCGATGAGAGTGCTAGCGACACAGTTGGAGCCGATGACGTTCTGTCCGCCCAGTCGGTCGCCCATGTAGCCGAAGTCCATCTTTGCCACAGGCTGCATGAAAAGGCCTTTCTGCAAGAGGCAAATCCAGATGTTGCCGTTGCGGTCCTCAAGTATCGACATGGGCTTGCTCTTGTTCATGTTCAAGTCGCGGCTGTAGAAGGGATTGTTGGTAAGCTTGCCGGTCATCGGGTCGTAGACGATGATTCCCTGTCCGTCGCATCCGAGCAGCAGGCGTCCATCGCGGGTGGTGCACAGGGTGTTGACAGGCAGCCCGGCAGTCTGTGCAATATGCTCAAACTGGCGCTTGTGGTCGTTGTATTGGTAGACACCCTTGCCGTTGACTCCCACATAGATATTGCCTTTGCTGTCCTGCCGTATCTCGCGGAGCATCGAACGATGGTCCGCATCCTGGAAGAACAGGGTGTTGTGGTTGGCCTCAATGAGCACGATGCCATTGTTCTCGGTAATCAGCCATAACCTGCCCATCGAGTCTTCCATGGCAAAGCTGATGAAACGCTGGCCTCCGCTCAGGGCGTCGTCGGTCTGTCCTGAGGATGTTTTCTCGTCGAGCCGGATGATGCCGTAGCCTGACGTGCACGCGAGCATCTCGCCCTTGCTGTTCTGCAGCAGGTATTTAATGTATGTGCTGATGGGCTTGCCGTTGGCGTCTTTCAGTTGTATGTTGTGGAAACGGGCGCCGTCGTAGGTCTGAACAGTAGTATTTGTACCCACGTAAAGTGTGCCCTTTCGGCTTTGGGCGACGCAGTTGACATAGTTCGAGCTAAGTTCCGAACGGTTGTCCTCTTTTTTGAAGATGCGGAATTTGTAGCCGTCGTAGCGGTTCAGACCGTTACGTGTGGCTACCCAGATGAATCCGTCGTTGTCCTGGAACACTTGCGAAGCGAAATTGCTCGACAACTGATTGTCAGCGTTAAACAATATTCCCATTTGCGCCTTGGCGCTCAGAACGGCTAAAAAAGTTAATAGAAAGGTTAGAACTTTACGTCTCATTTCTTTTCATGATGTTACAAACTTTTGCAAAGATATCATATTTTTGTAAAATAGCCAAGCTAATGTTACAAAATATAAAATGCGTGATACATAATTATTTGTTCGCATGCGTATATAAAGCTAATTTTGCAGCAGAATAATTGTTTTTAGGTTAGTTATGGTTAGTAGTTTTATTGGCAGGAGGCTGATGTGATTCACCCTCCTGCTCATTTTAAGACGAAAGCTGTGCTGCCTGTGACATGTAAATATCTAAATAGCCTAAATAAATAACTAACTTTTTCTTAAGAGAAAGAATGCGAAAATTATTATTGTTTCTTGCTGTTTTCATGCAGTCAGGTTTGAGCGTATGCGCCCAAAACGCAACTTTGTCCCCCCTGCACGTGGAGGGTTCGTTTTTGGTCGACGCTGAAGGAAAGCGCCACAATCTGCACGGCTTTGCCCAGACTTTCAGTCCCTGGTTCAACGAGCAGGGAACGAAATGGACCAATTTCGATGTGAACGGTTGCCTGCGTTACAACAAGGGAATCATCGACGGAATCATGAATGCCGGCTGGAAGATGACATTTGTCCGTCAGCATATGGATCCCTATTGGAGCAATGATGTGCCTAGTGGTGTGTATTATGTTCCCGAGAGTGATATCCAGTATTTTAAGTTCGAGCGTTTCAAGAAATACCTTGATGAGGTGTTTGTGCCTATGGCTGAATATGCCATCAGTAAAGGACTTTATGTGGTGATGCGCCCGCCCGGTGTCTGCCCGGAGAAAATATGTATTGGCGATGCTTATCACAAATACCTGAAGCAGGTATGGGGTTATGTGGCTCAGCATGCAAAACTGAGGAACAATGGTGCCGTATTGTTTGAGCTGGCTAATGAGCCTGTGAAAATAGTTAATAGCGACGGCTCTGAAGCCGGTGCTCAGCAAATGACACAGTATATGCAGGAGATTGTAGACACGATGCGCTGTTATTGCAACAATGTGCTGCTCGTTCCCGGACTGGGCTGGCAATCTAATTATGCCGGATTTGCCAAGTACCCTGTTCAAGGAGAGAACATAGGCTATGCCGTACACTGCTATCCTGGTTGGTATAATAGCGGACACGAAGGTGAGGTGAATGTCACTTATCGTGATTTCAAACGCGGATGGGATGCACAGATCCTGCCAATAGCTGTGCAGGCTCCTGTTGTGATTACTGAGATGGACTGGGGACCGAAGAAATATAGTCCGTCGCATAAGGATGCTCAGGGGAATGAGGTGTTCGACACGCGCTGCTCCTTTGCTTTCGCCAGTACGGGTACGGCAGGCGGTACAGGGTTTGGAGCCAATTTCCACCGAATTGTCGAAGAGACATGTAATGTGAGCTGGCTGCTCTTCACCGGAGGTGAGTTGTTGGCAAAGTATAATGACTCGGCGGCCGATGGTGAGACGTTCCTTACCGATCCGGAAGCTTGTCCTCGTCCATGCTACCGTTGGTATCAGGAATATGCCACACAGGAGTATTCCGATAAGATTAATAATCCGGAATATGGACCGGTCATGCATGAGCAGCCGTTGTTCTCGTTGTCGGCAGAATGGTTCAATCCCAACATTTGGGAAAAGGGAAGCTATGATGAGTCCACAGGTTATTTGAAGACAGGCCAGTGGGGATTTGGCGGCTGGGAATACCCTGAGGGTGCTGACCTCTCAAAATGGAAATATCTGGTAGTTGAGTTGAAGCAGACTCAGAATTGTGGTGCCTCGTTCCGTTTGTTCGATATCAACAATTATTGGACATCTCCTTATAGAGTAAGTTTCGGAAGTGCTACCAAGGTGGTGATAGACCTGCATCAAATGAAAGCGTATAAGGATGACAATTGCACCCAATTCGATCATGATGTTGATCCCTCGCATATCTATATTGCGGGTATCTGGACAACTGGTGGCTCACCATTATATATTAAAGATGTGTACCTGAGTGATGACGGACAGACGCCTTCAGCCATTCTTTCTGTATCGGAACAGCAAGTTTTGCAGACTGAGTATTATACTGTAGGCGGACAACGTGTTTCTTCGCCCGTGAAAGGTATTAATATTGTTAAACAAGTCTTAAGTAACGGTAATACAAGGATTTTTAAAAAGTGTTACAAATAATAAAAACCGTGTTACAATCGGAAAATGAGATGCCAAAATATACAATTATCTTTGCACCGGAAATAACATAATCCAAAAATATAACATGTAAATATCTATGAATCAAAATCTGACAAAATGAAAGAACTAAAGCAATTGATCAGACAGACTTTTCTCGTGATTTTGATGCTCATGGCCTATAGCTCGACACTATCGGCCCAGGAGATCACGGTCAAGGGAACAGTCACAGATGTGAACGCGGAACCGCTCATTGGAGCCACGGTCGTAGTGAAGGGCAACTCTGCACTAGGTACTGTGACAGATTTCGACGGTAATTTTACGTTGAAGGTTCCGTCTGAAGCTGCTAAAATCGTCTTTTCTTATGTAGGTATGACTACACAGGAAATGGCCGTCGGTAAGCAGCGTGTGTTTAACGTCGTGTTGAAAGAGAATTCACTGCTCGATGAGGTTGTCGTGGTGGGATTCGGCCAACAGAAGAAAGAGTCTGTGGTGGGTGCCATTACGCAAACCAACTCAAAAGTGCTTGAGCGTACGGGTGGTGTGACGAGTCTCGGACAGGCTTTGACTGGTAACCTACCAGGTGTTGTAACGATGAGTACAACGGGTAAGCCAGGTGATGAGGACCCGGAGATTACCATCCGTGGCGTCACGTCGTGGAACTCCAGTGCTCCGCTTATTCTTGTGGATGGTGTCGAGCGTCCTATGTCGAGCGTGGACATCAACTCCGTGGCAAGTATCTCTGTACTGAAGGATGCTTCTGCTACGGCTGTGTTCGGTGTACGTGGTGCTAACGGTGTTATCCTGATTACCACCAAGCGCGGACAGGAAGGCAAGGCCACCATTAACATCAATGCCAGCACAACTTTGAAGACTTACTCTAAGCTGCCCGATATGATGGATGCCTATGATGCCCTGAACCTACGTAACCAGGTTATCGAGAGTGAGCTTCCTTATCGTCCCGAGGCTTGGTCGTACTATCTGACTCAGGATCGTCTCCACAAGTATCGCCATCCTGCCAATCAGGAGGAGATGGAGCGTTATCCTAACGTGAACTGGGTAGACGAGCTGCTGAAGGATGTTGCCACCTCTTATAATGTAAACGTCAACCTCTCCGGTGGTAGCAAGTGGGTGAAGTATTTCGCCAGTGCTGACTACGCTCATGAGGGTGACATCTACAAGGAAGTGCCTAACTTCCGTGGATATAAGCCAGGTTTCTCTTACGACCGCATCAACGTTCGCTCAAACCTTGACTTCAATCTGACAAAGACCACCCAGCTCCATGTCAACCTCTCTGGCTCACACGCTGTGAAGAAAGCCACACAGGGACAGTACGAGAATCTGGTATGGTCGGCCTTCTATGGCATTTCGCCCGATTCTTTCCGTCCTATCTACAGCGACGGTACATTCGGTTACTATGCACCGAACCCCACACAGGCTGCCACCAACTCTATGGAGGACCTGAGTGTGAATGGTATCGGTTATACCACCGACGACCGCTTGAACACCGACTTCACGCTGGAGCAGAACCTTGACTTTATCACAAAGGGTCTGAGCGCACAGTTCAAGCTGGCATTCGACAATGCCTTCAACGAGGGCGGCCGCGGTATTGACGATACCACCGACTGGGAGGCTAACCTCGAGAAATGGATTGACCCGGAGACAGGAAAGCCTACCTATCAGGGAGGCGAGCCCGATGCTCTTTATAAATTTGACTTTAAGAACAATAACGCATGGAAGACCGGTGCCGGTTCTGTGAACGACTGGGCTACCTACCGTCGTCTGAACTATTCGCTTCAGGTGAACTACACCCGTACCTTCGGCCAGCATACAGTAGGTGCCATGGGTAACTGGAGCCGTGAGCAGTACGCATACGGTAGTCAGTCACCTCACTATCGTGAGAACTATGTGTTCCGTGCCACTTATGATTTCGCCCGCCGCTACATGCTGGAGTACAATGGTGCTTACAACGGTTCTGAAATCTTCTCGAAAGACAACCGCTTCGCATTCTTCAACTCAGGAGCTATCGGCTGGATGATCAGCGAGGAGCCATTCATGAAGAAACTCGTGGAGAAGCACATCGTTGATATGTTGAAACTTCGTGCCTCTTATGGTGAAATCGGTGACGACTATATTAACGAACAGACATATGGCCGCTGGCTCTTCCAAGATAAATGGGAGAATAGCGGTAACTTCCGTCAGGATCTGACAGGTGTTGACCCGGCACGCAGCCCTTATACCTGGTGGCAGCAGACTCAGCAGGGTAACCCTGACCTGCACTGGGAAATTGCCAAGAAAACCGATATTGCTGTCGACTTCGGTTTCCTGGGTGGATTGATTACCGGTTCGTTCGACTACTTTAAGGAAAACCGCTCGGACATTCTGCTCGGTGGTGACATGCGCGCCGTACCTTCTTACTTCGGTGGCAAAGCTCCTGTAGCAAATATGGGTAAGGTGAACAGCTCTGGTTACGAGGTCGACATCCGCTACAACAAGCAGCTGAACAGCGACTGGCGTCTGTGGGGTAACTTTGCATACACCCATGCTACCAGTAAGATCAAGGAGGCCGACGACCCCATGTTCAAGCCTGAGTATCAGAAGAAGGCTGGCAAGTCCATCAACCAGACCTACACTTATCTGGATCATGGCTACTACAATAACTGGGATGAACTTTATGGTAGCACCGCCCACAACGACAAGGACGAGGCCCGTAAGCCCGGTAACTTCATCATCCTCGACTACGATGCTGACGGTATTATCTCGCAGGACGATAACATTCCTTACGGATTCACCAGCATTCCTCAGAACACCGTCAACTTCCAGATTGGTGTTGACTTTAGAGGATGGAGCGCATTCGTACAGTTCTATGGAACCAACAATGTGTCGCGTTCTGTAGGTCTGGAGAGTCTCGGTGGTACCCGTAACACAGCATACCATGAGGGAAGCTATTGGACAGCTTACAACCAGACTGGTGATGTGCCCCTGCCACGTTGGCTGACTCAGAAGAGTGATTATACCAATGGTACACGTTTCATGTTCGACGGTTCTTACCTCCGCTTGAAATATGCTGAGATCTCTTATACCTTCTCTAAGGAGAAATGGTTGAAGGCAGCAGGTCTTGAGAGCTTGAAACTCTTTGTAAACGGTAACAACTTGGCTTTGTGGACTGATATGCCAGACGACCGTGAGTCGAATACTGGTGGTTGGAGTGCTTATCCTACACAGCGCCGCTTTAACCTTGGTCTTAGAGTCACATTATAATAAAATAAAGAAAGATGAAAAAGTCATTATTTATATATGTTTTTTGCGCATTGCTCGTTGGTACGATGGCGCTGACCTCTTGTACCGAGTATTTTGAGCGCGACTCTGAGTCCGTGCTTCAGAAAGAGGATGCGTTTAAGAACTTCACCAATTTCCAAGGCTATGTCGAGGTGATGTTTAATGTGATCCCTGATGTGGCAAAGTCATATTGGGTAAGTTCGTTTAACTGGGGCGACGACGAGGTGATTACCACTGGTAACGGTGAGTACCTCATGGGCTTCCAGATTGACAACGGAAACTACCGTAGTTATATAGGCAAGGGCGATTGCTTCCTCGACAGGTCATGGACTGTTGACGGCGACCGTTTTGCCAAGTCTCTTTGGGGCGGTGCCTGGTATGCCATCCGTCAGGCCAACATGGGTCTGAAGGCTATTGAAGACGGTCTGCTTGTCGATGCTACTCAGGAGCAGCGCAACATTCTGCAGGGAGAGCTTTATTTCTTCCGTGCATGGTTCTATTTTGAGCTCACCAAGTATTGGGGTGGCCTGCCATATATGACCGAGCCACTGGAGGCTAATGCACAGTTTAACCTGCCGCGTGAGAGCTATCAGGAGTGTGCCGAGAAGATGGCTGCTGACTTCCAGAAGGCTGCCGACCTGCTGCCCATCGACTGGGATAACACGGCTACCGGTGCTCCTACAAAGAGTAAGAACGCTTTCCGTCCGAACAAAATTTGGGCTCTTTCATACTTAGGCAAGTGTCTGCTCTATGCAGGTAGCCCGCTGATGGTTAACGGACAAGACGCTACTGGCGACACCTATAAGTATGATGCCAACTACTGTAAGCGTGCTGCCGACGTTCTCGGTCAGGTACTGCAGCTCGTTGAGTCCAACCAGACACAGTATTCGCTCGTCGACTTCGCCGACTATCATGAGCTGTTCTGGACCAAGGAGAAGGGTTGGTTGATGCCCGGTGGTACAGAGGCCATTATGCGTAGCCCGACTTTCGGTGCCGACTCTTACTGGCGTCAGATGAACTCTTATCAGATACAGGATATCTGCGAGGGTGACGGTATCTGTCTTTGCCCTGCTGCCAACTATGTCAACTATTTCGGTATGCAGAATGGTCTGCCTCTGGACGACCCCAATTCCGGTTTCGACAAGAACCATCCGTGGAAGGATCGTGACCCACGCTTCTACAACGACTTCGTCTATGATGGCGTGAAGCAGATCAACAGTCCCAGCGGTCTGAAAGAGTTTGAGTTCGCCAACCTGTATGAGGGTGGTAACGGCGTGGACAACCCCGCACGTGACAGCCGTACCGGTTATCTGAACTATAAGTTCATCCCCCTGGGAGCTAACAGAGACGACAATGACTATGGTTATGGTAAGGCTACCCATTTCCACCTCGCATGGTTGCGCCTCGCAGAGGTTTACCTGATGTATGCCGAGGCTGCTTCCGTAGGTTACGGTGGTGCCAAGGGTAAGGCTGGCAGCTGTCCGCTGACCGCCGAGGATGCCCTGAACAAGATCCGTGCGCGTGCCGGTGTTGATCCTGTCAATGCTGCCTACACTTCCAATGCCAACAAATTCATGGACGAGGTGCGCCGCGAGCGTGCCGTTGAGCTGGCATTCGAGGGTCACCGTTTCTGCGACCTGCGCCGCTGGAAACTGCTGACGGTATATCCTTATAATGTAAAGACCATGCAGAAGTTCGACCGTGCTAAGGAGCTCGACCCGAAGGCTGATCCGAAGGAAAACGAGGTACGTAACTTCCGCGAAGAGGTCATCATCACCCGTAAACTGGAGGCTAAGCACTATTGGCTGCCCTTCAAGAACGACGATGTCATGCTGTATCCCGAATTCTACCAGAATCCTGGATGGTAAACCTTTAAAAGTAAAAATGTAAAAAGGTAAAATAGAAAACAATATGAAACACAAGATATTATATATGTCAGCGCTGATGGCATTGTCGATGGCTACACCTGCTGTGGCACAGAACAATGCAGAGTCGGACACGACGCTCGTCAATGTTGCTTTCCGTACCGTGGACAAGCAGGACATGATGGGTGGTATCTCCGTCTTTGACATGAAGGAATTGCAAGACAAGGCCTACAGCAGCTACAGCTTAGACTATGTTGACAACGTAGTCGGTGGCTTCAACGGAAACATCTGGGGTAACAACGAATATCTCGTTGTCGTCGACGGAATGGTACGTGATGCCAACAACGTGCTTCCCACGGAGATCGACCAGATTACCCTGTTGAAGGGCGCTGCCGCCGTGGTGCTCTATGGTCCCCGTGCTGCTAAGGGTGTATTGCAGATTACCACCAAGCGTGGTAAGGAAGGCGACTTGCAGATCAGACTGCACGCCAACACAGGTTTCTTTACTCCGAAGTCGTTCCCGAAGTATGTGGGTTCTGCCGAGTATATGAGCCTCTACAACCAGGCACGTCTCAACGACGGTCTCTCGCGCAACTACTCCGACGAGGACATCTACCGCTATGCCTCTGGCCAGAATCCTTATCGCTATCCAAACTTCGATATGTATAACTCCGACTATTTGAAGAAGGCATACAATCGTTCTGAGGGTATCTTAGAGGTGACCGGCGGCTCCAACCGTATGAAGTACTACACCACTACGGGTTACTACCGCGAGTCTTCGTTGCTGAAGGTGGGTAACACCAAGGACAACTACACCAGCCGTTTCTTTGTACGTGGTAACATCGATGTTCGCCTGAACGACTTCCTCTCTGCCAAGGCCGACGCCAATGTGACATTCTACGATTCTTATTCAGCAAGCGTAGATTGGTGGGGACAGGCTGCATCACTCCGTCCGCACCTTGTTTCTCCGCTGATTCCCATGAGCTATATCGAGGCTACCGACGTGAACTCGCTGAACCTGGTGAGCAACAGTAACTATCTGCAGGGCGACTATTTCTTCGGTGGTACGCAGGCTAATCCCACGAACCCTTATGCCGACGCTTTCGCTGCTGGTGACAACAAGTACGTGAGCCGTCAGTTCCAGTTTAATACTGAGTTTGATGTTAAGCTTGACGTGCTGACCAAGGGTCTGATGTTCCGTGCTAAGTATGGTATCGACTATGCTTCTACCTACAACCAGGGTTACTCCAACGAGTATGCTACCTTCTCGCCGTCATGGACCAATTACGCTGGTCCCGACATGATTGCCAGCATCACTCAGTTCGGCAGAGACCACAAGACCGGTAATGAGAACATCTCTAACTCCTCTTATCGTTACACATACAATGTGTCGGGTCAGTTCGACTACACCAATACGTTCAATGCCGACCACAACGTGTTCGCTATGCTTGTTGCTAATGCATGGCAGACACAGCGTAACGGTCACTATCACCGCACTACCAACGCCAACCTCGGCTTGCAGCTCGCTTACAACTTCGCCCACACCTACTATGTGGACTTCAGCGCAGCTTTGCCATACTCCACCAAGTTGCCTTCAAGCAACCGTCTGGGTATCTCTCCGGTGCTTACATTAGGCTGGCGTCCGACAGCAACCATCCTGAAGGATTCGTTCTTCGACGACCTGATGGTGACTGCATCTATCGGTAGCATCTGCCAGGACATGGACATCATGGACGACAACAACGACGGCTACTACCTCTATAAGATGGTTATGCAGCAGGGTGGCTGGTACAGCTGGGGTGACAATGGCGGTCTTGCCGCTACCGAGTTCCAGCGCAGTTACAACTACGATATGACCTACATCAAGCGCAAGGAGTTCTCTGTGGGCCTTCGCGGTTCGATCCTCGACAAGCTCATTACCTTCGACTTCAACTTCTTCACCAACAAGATGGACGGTGGTCTGGCTCAGACAGAGTCTCTCTATCCTAACTACTTCCGTCAGTATGGTTATCCCTCTTCTTCAATCATTCCTTACGTGAACTACAACATCGACAAACGCACGGGTATCGACTTCAGCGTCTACTTCAACAAGAAGTTCGGCGAGGTTGACCTCACCCTCGGCGTCAGCGGAATGTGGTACAAGAGCACAGCCGACAAGCGTGACGAGAATGTGGAGTTTGATTATCTCTCTGCTGTGGGTAAGGCCCTTAACGGCCTTTGGGGTCTTGAGAGTGACGGCCTGTACCAGTCTCAGGCAGAGATTGATGCTGGCGTGCGCCAGACCTTCGGCGACGTGAAGCCTGGTGACATCCGTTACAAGGACCAGAACGGAGACGGTAAGATCGACGATAACGACCGTGTATTCCTCGGTCGTTGGGACTCTCCCTTCATGAGCGGTGTCAACTTCACGCTGAAGTGGAAGAACCTCACCTTCTTTGCTCTGGGTAACCTCTACATGGGTGGACACGGCATGAAGGACAACTCTTACTATTGGATGCCGGGTACAAGCAAGTACTCAGAGATTGCCCGCGAGTGCTGGACACCGGAGAATACGGCAGCTGCCTATCCTCGTCTGACCACCACCAACGGTGTGAACAACTATCGTGCCTCTGATTTCTGGATGTACAAGAACGACCGCTTCAACCTCCGCAAGGTACAGATTACCTACAGTATGCCCGAGGAAATATTCTCGAATTCGTTCCTGAAGTTCGTCAAGGGCCTCGACATCTTCGTCGGTGGCAACAACCTGCTGATGATTGCCAAGGAGCGCAAGCATCTGGAGATGAATGTGGGTAGTGCACCTCAGACTCGTTACTATAACATTGGTCTCAAGGCTACGTTCTAAACATTGTAAATTTCTAAAAGAGAAAAAAGATTATGAGAAAGATAAATAGATTTGCAGTTGTTTCGCTGATAGCAGCATCTATGCTGTCATTGACAAGCTGTGACGATTTGTTTGAGCCGGCCTTGGAGAACCATAAGGTTCCTGCCGAGCTGGAGGACATGCCTACTTGGGCTACCGGCTTGCTGGGACACGCCTACATTGGTATCCCCTTCGGTTCTGGCGCTACCGACTGGAAATGGACGGAGGTTGCCACCGACGATGCTGTTTCCAACGATGTGGACAACGACTACCGTAGCATGGCAGCCGGTTCATGGCGCGCTGACAGAAACCCGCTGGAGACCTGGCGCTATCTGCGTGGCTCATGGCAGTACATCAACCAGTTCATCGAGGTTGCCCCGAAAATCGTATGGGCAAAGGATGAGGCTGGAGAACCTTTAAAGGTGGTCTGCGACCTTTATACCAAGCGTTTCCTGGGCGATGCTTACGGTATGCGTGCCCTGTATATGCTCCACTTGCTGAAGTCTCATGCAGGATGGGGTGAGGATGGCCAACTGCTGGGTATTCCTATCCTGACGGAGTCTGAGTCATCTGACGATTCTTTCGACAGCTTCAACAAACCTCGTAATACCTTCAAGGAGTGTATTGACTTGATCAATTCCGATGTTGAGAAAGCTATTGAGATGCTTCCAGAGGATTATTTTGAAATTCCCAAGGAAGGCACAGATGACGACGTTCCTGCCAAGTACCGTAGTCTGGGTGCTAAGAAGGACGACTTCAACCGTGTATTCGGTGATCATGCCAAAGGTCGTATGAGTGCTCGTATTGCCAGAGCGGTACGTGCTCAGGCTGCTCTTCTTGCTGCCAGCCCCGCTTATAGTGAGGGTTCCGGTGTTACATGGGAACAGGCTGCCAACTACCTGGGCGACGTGCTTATCAAAGCTTGGGGCAGCAACCCTGTCACCCGTCTCGATCCTAATGGCAACAAGTGGTACACTGACTACAATGGCTGGGGCAGCCGTACCGCAGGTTCTAATCCCGACGAGATTCTCTGGCGTTCCAACCGTGGAACATCTTCCAACATGGAGGCAGACATGTTCCCGCCGACACTCTTCGGTAAAGGCCGTGTGAACCCCTCTCAGAACCTTGTTGACGCCTTCCCGATGGCCAACGGTCTGCCTATCACCGATCCTAACAGTGGTTACGATCCGCAGAATCCTTACGCCAACCGCGACCCGCGTCTCGACCTCTATATCATCCATAATGGTTCTCAGTACAAGGGTGCTACCATCACCACAGCTATCGATGGTACTGACAATAACGCCATGAACCGCTTCGACGGCCAGTCAACCCGTACAGGCTACTACCTGAAGAAACTGCTTGTCGAGGATGTCAACTGTAATCCCAGTTCAACTGTTGGTCAGACACATATCAATGCCTGGATCCGCTATACCGAGATATTCCTCGACTATGCTGAGGCAGCCAACGAGGCCTGGGGCCCGAAGAATGGAGGCAACAACGGTTTCTCTGCCTACAATGTCATCAAGGCAATCCGCCAGCGTGCCGGTCTGAGTGGCAACGACGTCTATCTTGAGGAGTGTGCCAACGACAAGGCCAAGATGCGCGAGTTGATTCGTAACGAGCGCCGTATCGAGCTGTGCTTCGAAGGCTTCCGCTTCTGGGATCTCCGCCGCTGGAAAGTTGATCTGAGCAAGCTCAACGAGACAGTGAAGGGTATGCAGATTCAGAACAACCAGTACAAGGTTGTTGACGTAGAGACCCGCAACTATTCCGACTATATGTATTATGGTCCTGTACCCTATAGTGAAATGTTGAAATTCGACGCCTTGGTACAGAACAAGGGATGGGGTAAATAAACAACAATGTAAAATTCTAAAAAGATTATGAATAAGAAATTAATATATCTCTCGAGTTTACTGGCAGTATTTCTTTTTGCTGCCTGTGAGAACGGAGACTGGGAGTTCCCCGACTATGATCACAGTGCCGTGTATTTCGCCTCCCAGTCACCCATCCGTACCATCACCCTTGGTGAGGAGAATCCCAATGTCACAGACAATACCTTGGATAATTTGCATCAGTGCCAGATTATTGCCACCATCGGCGGTGTCTATGAAAACAATAAGGATGTGAAAATTGACATTAAGGTGGACAACTCTATTTGCACTGGCTTTATGTTTAAAGACAGTACCGAGATGGTGCCTATGCCCACCTCTCACTACACGCTCAGCGGCAATCAAATTGTCATTTCAAAAGGAAAGGTGCTAGGCGGTGTTACCGTTCAGCTTACCGATGCCTTCTTTGCAGATCCCCTTTCTACCAAACTTCATTATGTCATTCCTGTTGTGATGACACATGTAGAAGGAGCCGACAGCATTCTGGAGGGAAAGGTTCAGGACGGTGTTTCTGCTCCCCAGCGCCTCAAGGCTGACGACTGGTCTGTCCTGCCTAAGGATTACGTGCTCTATGCCGTGAAGTACATCAGTCCGTACCAGTCCAACTACCTGCGTCGTGGTGTTGATGTCTACAGCGGAGCCAAGACCGGAACCGTGCGCCGCCACGAGGCCTACGTTGAGAAAGACGAGGTGCTGCAGAATCAGTTCAGTACCCTCGGCATCAATGTTGTAGAGTGGGACCGCGTTACCAAGAATCTGGACGGCGACAATATCGACAGCCGTCTGAAGCTCAGTTTCAGTGGCGATGGCAACTGCACCATTACCTCTAATGCCAGCGGCGTGAAAGCCTCCGGCAGCGGTAAGTTCGTGTCGAAGGGCGACAAGAACAGCTGGGGCGGTGTCGACCGTGACGTACTCTATCTCGACTATACCCTCGACTATGACGGCATCAAGTGTTCCACCAAGGACACACTCGTTGTCCGTGACCGTGGTGTAGCTCCTGATTATTTCAATGTCATAGCTAAATAATCAAGTGTCAGATTTGTAAATTGAAGAAAGATATGAAACATACAAAAAAGATATTAGGTACCATGCTGCTGGCTGCGCTCGTCACCACCTCGTGTGTTGACGACGACAAGCTGGAGTATGCCTTCGAGAAACCCGCTTCCATTGCCGGTTACGAGTATCTCGCTGACTATGATGCATTGAAAACGTATGTCAACCGCACAGCATCGCCCAACTTCAAGTTGGGTGGTGCACTGGCAGCAAACGATTACAATGCCGATGGACTGATTACACGTCTGGCTAACTCCAACTTCGATGAAATCGTTGCCGGTAATGCCATGAAGATGGCTTCCTGTGTAGGCGAAAAGGGAGAGATGGACTTCGGAACCGTCGAAACTTTCGTTTCCAAAGCTACTGAGAATGGCCTGAACGTCTATGGACACACCCTGGCATGGCACGCCCAACAGCCTAAGAAGTGGCTGGAGCGCCTGCTCAAGGACAGGGAACTCGACATCGACCCTGATGCCCTGGTAGAAACTCTGGTAACAGCCAAAGACTACACCTCGACACCCGACGGTCCGTTCCCCCACTATCCTATGGGCTGCGAGCCTCCCATCGTCAACGGTGCTATCCATTTCGTGCCTACGGGCGACTGGAGCCAGTTCTTCATCTTCCCCGGTGGCGAAAACTCACTCACCGAGGGTAACTACCTCTGCCGACTCTATATGGCTTCCAACATGTCGACTGCCGGTGTACAGCTGACCGTACAGAACGGCTGGGGCGGCGACGCTCAGAACATCTCTGTCAACATCGCCGTTGAGGAAGGCGACCAGGTATATGAGCTGCAGTTCCCCGGCATCACTGGTGGTAACTACGACTGTATCCTGAAGCCCCAGACTGCCGGCGCTACGCTCGACGTGAAGAAGATTGAGTTCTACAAACTCGAGTCTCCCGCTGTTGAGGTGGAGCAGGAAGTTAATGTGCAGACCTATACTGATGGTCCGTTCCCGTTCTATCCCATGGGCTGTGAGCCTCCCGTTATCAACGGTGCCATCCACTTCGAGCCCAACGGCGGCTGGAGCCAGTTCTTCTGTTTCCCCGGTGGTGACAACAAGCTTGATGAGGGCGACTACGTCGTTTACCTCGACCTCCAGTCCAACAAGGATGCCGGTGGCATTCAGTTCACCATGCAGAACGGCTGGGGCGGCGACGCACAGAACATGACCGTTGGTGTGCCCGTCAAGGCTGGCCGCCAGAACTACCGTCTCCAGTTCCCCGGTGTTGAGGGAGGTAACTACGACTGTATCCTGAAGCCTCAGACGGCAGATGCTACGCTCGACCTCTATTCTGTTACCGTATGCAAGGTGGTTAAGATGAACTCTATTCCTCTCACTCCTGAGGAGAAGAAGGATACCCTCACATGGGCCATGGGCCAGTGGATCAGCGGTATGATGAAGGCCTGCGACGGTAAGGTCAAGGCTTGGGATGTTGTCAACGAGGCCATTTCTGGCGGCAATGCCGACGCCGAGGGTGTCTATGCCCTCCAGCATGCCGATCCCGCCGGCAGCGGCAACGACTTCTTCTGGCAGGACTATATGGGCGACCTCGACTATGTGCGCACAGCCGTCAGTCTGGCTCGCGAGTACGGTCCTAAGGACATCAAGCTCTTCATCAACGACTACAATCTCGAGAGCGACTGGGACAACAACGGCAAGCTGCGCAGTCTCATCAAGTGGATTGAGCGCTGGGAGGCCGACGGAGTCACCAAGATCGACGGTATCGGCACACAGATGCACATTTCTTGCAGCATGAATGCCAACACCCTCAAGAGCCGCCGCGAGCACATCACCAAGATGTTCGAAATGATGCGCGACTCTAAGAAACTCGTTCGCGTCAGCGAGCTCGACATGGGCATGGACGATGCCAACGGCAACCCCGTGAAGACTGGCGACATGACCGAGGAGATGCACAAGGCTATGGCCGACCACTACAAGTTCATCGTGTCCGAGTATCTGCGCATCATCCCTGCCGCTCAGCAATGGGGCATCTGCCAGTGGTGCATCACCGACTCGCCCGCCGGTAGTGGCTGGCGTGCCGACACACCAACCGGACTGTGGGATCTGAACTACAACCGCAAACACACCTATGCCGGCTTTGCCGACGGTCTGAGCGGTAAGTAAGATATAACCCTTGAGGTTATTTTTAGAACTTTACATGTGCAGGAGCCTGAGTCTGTGAAGATTCGGGCTCTTTTGCCATCAACACAAGATATTAAACCCATTCAACAGAACGTATATGCAACATAATCATCATCTCCCAGCCGTGGTGAAGAGCAGTCTCCTGCTGCTCCTGTTCGCCCTGCTGCCGGTGAGCGCCAGCGCCGCCGTAGATCCCAATTTCTACATCTTCCTCTGTTTCGGACAGTCCAACATGGAAGGAGCTGCCCGTCCCGAGGCCCAGGATGTGGCAAGCCCCGGTCCGCGTTTCCTGCTCATGCCCGCTGTCGACGACCCCCAGCGGGGCCGTAAGATGGGCGAGTGGTGCGAGGCCACAGCCCCCCTCTGTCGTCCCAATACGGGTCTGACACCTGCCGACTGGTTCGGCCGTACGCTCGTGGCGTCCCTGCCTGAGAACATCAAGATAGGAGTCATCCATGTGGCCATTGGCGGCATCAAGATCGAGGGCTTCATGAAAGACAAGATTGCCGACTACGTCAAGACCGAGGCTCCCGGCTGGATGAAGGGTATGCTCGAGGCCTACGACAACAACCCCTACGAGCGCCTCGTCACTCTGGCCCGCAAGGCTCAGAAAGACGGCGTCATCAAGGGTATTCTCATGCATCAGGGCGAATCCAACACCGGCGACCCCGAGTGGGCTGCCAAGGTGCAGCGTGTCTATGACAACCTCTGCAGCGACCTGCGCCTCAAGCCCGAGGAGGTGAACCTCTATGCCGGACAGATCGTCCAGGCCGATGGCAAGGGTGTATGCATCGGCTGTAAGAAGCAGATTGATGAGCTGCCGCAGACCCTTCACACCTCACAGGTCATCTCCTCCGACGGCTGCACCAACGGTCCCGACCGGCTCCATTTCGATGCTGCCGGCTACCGTGAGCTCGGCTGCCGTTATGGTGAGGCCGTTGCCCGTTTCCTCGGCTACGAGCCTCGTCGTCCCCACATCGACATGCCCCGCACCATCGAGGTGCCTGCCGACGCCTTCATCGCCGAGACCACCATCCCCGGCAACGAGTTCCCCAAGGTAGACAGCGAGGGCCGAGCCTATTTCCGCGTCTCTGCCCCTGAGGCCCGTAAGGTTATCGTCGACATCTGCGGCAAGAAGTACGAGATGCAGCCAGACGGCAAGGGTAATTATATGGCAGTTACCGACCCGCTCGTGCGTGGTTTCCACTATTACTTCATGAACATCGGAGGCGTCAACTTCATCGACCCTGCCACCGAGACCTTCTTCGGCTGTAACCGCCAGGCAGGCGGCATCGAGATTCCCGAGGGTGCTGAGGGCGACTACTATCGTCCGCAGTCGGGCATCGACCACGGTCAGGTGCGCAGCCTCTACTATTATGCCCAGTCCACCTCTGAGTGGCGCCACGCCATGGTCTACACCCCCGCGGGCTACGACCTCAAGAAGAACGCCAAGCGCCGCTATCCTGTGCTCTATCTGCAGCACGGCATGGGCGAAGACGAGACTGGATGGAGCCGTCAGGGCCGCATGCAGCACATCATGGACAACCTTATCGCTAGTGGCGAGGCCGTACCGATGATTGTCGTCATGGAGAGCGGCGACATCAAGGCACCCTTCCGCGGAGGCAGCAACCGTCAGGGCTTCAGCGACTATGGCGCATCGTTCTATAAGGTCATGATGAACGACCTTATCCCCTTCGTCGACACCACCTTCCGCACACTTACCGACCGCGACAACCGCGCTATGGCAGGCCTGTCGTGGGGAGGCCATCAGACCTTCGACCTTGTGCTCAACCATCTCGACACCTTTGCGTGGATGGGTGCGTTCAGCGGAGCTATCTTCGGCTTAGACCTCAAGACCGCCTACAATGGTGTCTTCACCCGTCCCGACGAGTTCAACCGCCAGATCCACTATCTCTATCTCAGTTGTGGCAGCGAGGAGAACTTCGGTACCGAGGCACTTGTCAAAAACCTGCGCGACGCAGGCATCAAGGCTGACTACTATGTTTCTCCCGGCACCCATCATGAGTGGCTCACGTGGCGCCGTTGCTTCCGCCACTTTATTCCCAAACTGTTTAAGAAGTAGGGGAGAGCGCAAGCGCTATACAATGTAACAAAAAGAACGGCTTCAAATACAGATTCTGAGCCGTTCTTTTTTGTCTCTTCACTTTTCACTTTTTCTGTTTTGCAAGCAGGATGGAACTCTCTTTGGGGAGATAGAGGTGAGCTTTAAGCTAACTGTTCAAATGCTAACTAACGTGAGTTCGACAAATTCTCGTTAACTTGAAACCGGCAGCGATGCTGCCCTCGTTCGTCACTAAACCTTGCTATCGCCTGACGGATAATGGCTTATGCTTGGTGACACTTGTCTTTCTGCCGTCACGATGCCTTCACCCGCATTTTGTAATCGATGCCTGATAACCCTCTAACTAGTTAATCAATTAAGGTCTAATCAGGCATCAATTCGAGCATAATCAGGCATTAATTCGAGCATAATCAGGCATTAATTCGAGCATAATCAGGCATTAATTGCAATTTCCATGGAAATCAAGGGACCTGTACCTCCGATTTTCGTATAGGGGGAAATCAGGAAAAAGGGGACTCTTTTTTTTATGAGCCTAATAGGGCAGATTTTTATGTTTTTTTGCTTTTAAAGATAGGCTTTTTAGGCAAAATGGAGATAGTGATATCATATTATTTTTTGATAATCAGTTAGTTACGTTAAATGGTCGCGTTCTTGCGTTTCAGGGTTTCAGTAGGGGGTATGTGTAGTCCATATTCACCTCCTTGTTTTAACATTTTATATATAACTTACTGATTATTAATTATTTATATATTATATATAAGATGAAACGGTACCTTTTTTTTCATTGAAACGCCTGAAACACTGAAACAATCAGGTCAGCGAATACTCTCTCTTCCTCTACGAGGACAAAAAGGGGTGGAGCTCCACCCCTTTTTCACAGGCTTGTAAAAACGTGTTTGAGCGCGAAACCCACAAACACCCAAAGTCACTAATAATCTTTCCGCGTGAAGCAACCATACTTGTTTACTGGCATGCGTTGCCCCTGTATCACCACATAGCCAAAGGGTTTTTCGGAGGGCAGGAAGATCTTTACGGGATTCCAATGGTCATCGCCGCCCATCACGGCGTCTACCGTATAGCGGGCTGCCTCCGCAGCGGTCAGCACGTTCTTGGCTGTGCCCCAGATGGTGTCTTTCTTCTCGTCTATCCGAAAATACCTGTTGATGCGCTTGGAGAGGTCAAGGGCCTTTCCGTCGGCATCCATCGTGTTGTATTCAGCAAACACGGACGGCAGTCCAGCCATGTGGGGGTACCATCCCTCAGGGGGCAGCGTGATCTCTGAGCGAGTATGCAGGAAGACGGTCTGCGGCTGATGGTGCCAAGGACGCCCCAACCAGATGGTTGTCTCCTTGGGGTTCCCGTCAGCCGTCAAGGTGCAGCGGTTGAAGACATAGCCCCAACGGGTGGCGGGCCTATGCTTGGGGGCAACGATCCATCCGCCCGACTTCCGTGTAATCTTGATGGTGCATTGCTCAAGCCAGGCGTTCCCATTACCATAGATAAAATCCACACCACCTGCGATGAGGCAGTTGCTCACGTAGTTTCGTCCGTTGTCTGACTCGGAGGTACGGTAGGTGTCCTGATAACTGAGCATCGCACAATGGTCGATGGCGATACGGTCGCCCTTGGCATAGAGTGCGAGGGCCTGTGGACCGCTGTTGGTTTCCATGCCGTGAGAGTTGACGAAAGAGATGCCCTGGAAGGTGATGTCGTTGGCATGTACCACCACGGTGGCGGCTTGGTCGACGGGGATGGCTCCCGGACCGCCACTCTTCTTGTTGTCGATAATGAACACCTTGTCCACCCCTTCTCCGATGAGGCTCAGACGGCTCTTGTTCTGGGGTATGAAGACGTGCTCCTTGTAGGTTCCCGCCTTGATGAGGATGAGGTATTGACTGAGATTATCGTCGGGTACCGCATCGATGGCCGCTTGTATGGTTGTGAAATCTCCGCTGCCGTCGGCTGCCACGATGGCATCGTATACCCTGTCGTCAGCAAGAACTTGTGTTGCAATACTTAGTGCAAGGAATAGGAAAAGCTGTCTCATATGCTCATGTCGATATAAAAACTTATGGTTGCCGTTGGCTACTACAGAATCCTTCCGGTGATGGAGAATCTTACGACTGGATACAGTTTCACCTTCTCATAGATCTTCTTATCTTCTTCCTCTCCCGGATAAAGCTGTTTCGTTAGCTTGCGGTCGTCTTGGTAGAAATTCACATTGCCCGAGAACTGACATCCCAGGTCGAAGCGGAATCCCACACGGCGCTTCGTGACCTGTCTCCCGACACCGATGCCCAAATAGGGACGTACTGCCTTCAGACGGACATCCCCCGCGAGATTGCCTTGTTTGTCGAACTTGAAAACATAGTCCTCAACGCTCAGCTCCGCCGTCGTTCCCGGTGCTTCCTGCATGATTCTTGCCACCTCTTCGTCGTGAGCTGTAATCTTGACCGCTTTCTTTCCCCCGAACGAAAGTCCGGTGACGAGGCAGAAGGTGGAATTGCCGCCGAAGGGATAGATGCTCGCCTTCAGTTCAAACGTGGTACGTGCGAGGTTGAATTTCATATCCGTCTCATAACTGGACGGGAAGCGGAAGTTGTCACCCAGAGGGGTGTCGGGATAATAGTAATCGATTTCCTCCTCGGAGTTGAACTTAATGCCCGGCACGATGTTCATGCCGGCGCTCAACTCTACATAGGGCGTCACACAGGTGGCTATGCCGAGGCTGACACCCTCGGAGCCTGGTCCCACATAAAAACCCAAATGGTTGAATGTTCCTCTCTCGATGTTGGCTTTGTCGGTTTTAACAGGTTTTACCGCATCTGCTTTCTGGGCAATGGCCACGGCGGACATGACAGTCAGCAGCAGAATTGTGATTGTTTTCCTTTTCATCTTCTATGATTGTTTATGGTTAATAAGATTACATACGTAAGTGGTGCAAAGATAATGATTTTTTCAACAAAGCAAAAAAAAGAATGGAAGGATGAAAGGATGATGAGGGAAAGAGTCGCAATTCTCTGAACTCCTTGAACGATTAACTGTAACTCCTCCTTGTTTTCCGCACTTTTTGTATCGATTTATTAAAAAATTTGGAAAAATTTTTGCAGAATGAAAAGAAATGCCTATCTTTGCCGACGAAATAACAAAACGATACGATAATGAAGAATATAGCAAACTTCTGGTGGTGGCAGCGCTCAAGACTCAAAAGATCGTGAGAAGATAGCCGCGTGCCTATGGTTTGCACCGAGAAACAATGAGGGGCCTGTCGTTCTTGCGATGGGCTCCTCTTTTTTATCATGCTTTTATCAACTCAAAAACTATTAAACATATGAACCATTATCAAGTAGACGAGAACGGCTTCTACGGGGAGTTCGGAGGCGCATACGTGCCGGAAATCCTTTATAAGTGTGTTCACGACCTGCAGGACGCCTACCTGCCGATCATCGAGTCGGAGGAGTTTAAGACGGAATATCACACGCTGTTGAAGGACTATGTGGGGCGGCCGTCGCCGCTCTACTATGCGCGCAGGATGAGCGAGCGCTACGGCTGCCGCCTGTTCCTGAAGCGCGAGGACCTGAACCACACGGGTGCGCACAAGATTAACAACACCATAGGACAGATTCTGCTGGCGCGGAAGATGGGGAAGACACGCATCATCGCCGAGACGGGAGCCGGACAACACGGTGTGGCTACGGCTACAGTGTGCGCCCTGATGGGTATGCGCTGCGAGGTGTTCATGGGAGCTACAGACGTGGAGCGCCAGCACACGAATGTGGAGCGCATGAGGATGCTGGGCGCCGAGGTGCATGCCGTTCATACGGGTAACATGACGCTCAGCGACGCCTGTTCGGAGGCAATACGCGACTGGTGTTGTCATCCGCAGGATACGTTCTACATCGTGGGCTCGACAATGGGACCGCATCCTTATCCCGATCTGGTGGCGCGCATGCAAAGTGTCATCTCGGAGGAGATTAGGTGGCAGCTGGAGGAGAAGACGGGACGCGACTATCCCGACTACCTCATCGCCTGCATCGGCGGTGGCAGTAATGCGGCGGGCACTATCTACCACTATGTGGACGACGAGCGCGTGAAAATCGTGCTGGCGGAGGCTGGCGGCCACGGCTGGCAGACGAACCATACGGCGGCGACCATCCACAAGGGTACGACGGGCATCCTGCACGGGGCGAAGATGCTTGTGATGCAGAACGACGACGGACAGATTGAGGAGGCGTTCACCATCTCGGCAGGACTGGACTACCCGGGAGTGGGGCCGATGCATTGTCACATGGCGCGGCAGGGACGCTCGCAGGTGTTGAGCATTAACGACGACGAGGCGCTGCGCGGCGGCTACGAACTGACTCGCCTGGAGGGTATCATCCCTGCGATTGAGTCGGCGCACGCCATTGCCGCCCTGGAGAAACTGACGTTCAAACCCGACGATGTGGTGGTGCTCACGGTCAGTGGACGTGGCGATAAGGATATTGAGACGTACTTGGCCAACCCACAATAAAGCCTACTCCCAGTCCTTCCCTAAAGGGAGGGAGTCTGGATAAAACGATAAAGCAGAAACACAAAAACAAAAGAATCAACAATATGAAGACATTTCAGTTTACGACCAGGAGCAAGACTATTCTGGCTGATATGTATACGCCCGTGGGTATCTACATGCGGCTGAGAGACCTCTACGCGCAGAGTGCGCTGATGGAGAGCTCGGACTATCACGACGCGGGCAACTCGCGCTCTTTTATCGGCATCCATCCTATGGCGAGTGTCGCCA
>JAEEGF010239087.1_pt1 | contig 35679 bp, 22 predicted proteins | sample 9134171 | NCBI WGS metagenome assembly JAEEGF01 (sample SAMN16246542, study PRJNA631951) | gut metagenome | biome: gut microbiome; feature: rumen; material: AP-attached | host: Bos | place: Iran: Karaj | collected 2018-10
ATTTCCTCCATTTTCCCTTGAATTTACTGGTTTTTTCAAAGATGTTTATTTGTCAGGTGTACCATCAGGTGTACCATTTTTATACAACCATCAAGCCTGCTGCAACCGAATCCATCTCTTTTTGAATTTCATCATCAGTAGTATGAACATATAAATTCATAGTAATATTAATACTAGAATGCCCCATTACAGTCTGAAGTGTCTTAGGCTTCATTCCGGCTTCTATACACCGAGTGGCAAAAGTATGCCGAAGCACATGCATAGAAAATTTTGGGATCATAGCTTTATCACAAATCTTAAATAATGCAGTATCATATGTACTGTTTTTTATAGGCGTTCCGTTTTTACATAAAAATATAAAATCCTTCCATTCAAGTGGAATCACTTTAATATTTTTATTCTTTTCCTTTTGATGTTTCAAAATTGCAACAGCCTCATGAGTAAGCGTTATCGTCCTATAACCGGATTTACTTTTAGGAGGTCCCACTCTCCATTCACCAGTGCTATGTCTGTATTCCATAGAACGTTGAATTTTAAGCTTTCTGTTACAAAAATCAACATCTTCCCACTTAAGCCCTACTAATTCACCGGTACGAAGACCCGTCTGTAAAACAAATCGAAACTGATCTTCATAACTCTGACCCTCTGCACTCTCCAAAAATATCCTTTGAATATCCCTCGTAAGCGCTTCTTTCTTTTTTGTAGGCTTTCCGATATCACTTCTGACTGATTTTTTGCAAGGATTGTTTAAAATAACATCACTTTCCTTTGCATACTCAAGAAGATTATAAAGCGCTATCCTAGTTTGATACATAGTAGATGAACTGTAGCCTTCATCTGCCATGATATTAAAAATCTTCTGACAATGAATTGGTTTTACATCCTTAAGCAACATACAACCAATAACAGGTTTTATATTTTTTGTATAACGTTCCTTATAATTGCGTACCGTATTATATCTGACCGTCTTTTTCTTAATGTCTATCCAATATTCATACCAGGAATCAACAATCATATCAGATGGTATTGCAAGATCACAATGATCATTAAGGTAAGTATTATCTGCAATCCACTGTTTGGCGTCTGCCAATTTTGAAAATCTTTTGCTTTGCCTTTTGCCGAATCTATCGACAAATCTAGCTAAATAGAGTCCACTCCTTTCTTGGGCAAGTCCGACTCCAAGCTCTTTACCTTTTAAGTCTCTTCCCATTTATATCAGCTCCTTTTCTATGAAGAAGCCCCAATATAGCCAATATATATTACCATATCAGGGCTTTTTTGTCTATTGAATTTTATGTAAACCGCATCTTATAGGCAGCCTTTAATACACGAAGCTGAGCTATCTCTTCTTCTAACTGCACTTTCTCACGCAGCTCCGGATTTCCGGATGCTATCGCTTTGATCTCTGCATATGAGAAAAGAACTTCATCAACATCGTTACAGGTTCTTGCACTTGTTTTGCTACGCATTACTGCTGAAATAAAACGTTGCTTGTTTTCAACCAGATTCCATGAATAGCCATCGAATGTTCCAGCTGTAACATATCTGTAAATTGCCACTTCACTATTCTCATTTCCCTGGCGAATACCTCTTCCTTCTCTTTGTTCTATATCAGATGGCTTCCAAGGACAATCCACATGATGCATAGCTGTTATATGTCTTTGTACATTAACTCCGGTACCGAGCTTTTGTGTCGAACCCATAAGTATCTTTATCTTACCATCCTGGACATCATCGAACATTTTAGTTCGCTGAGTATCTGTCTTGGCATCGTGAACAAACGCAATTTCTTTAGCTGGTATTCCCTTTACTATAAGACCTTCTTTTATGCAATTGTAAACATCAAACTTGTCTTTGTTTCCAGGTGTACCAACATCCGAAAAGATTAATTGACAGCCGATTTTGCCATCCTTATTGCCTTCAAAGTATTCTCTCGATACATTATCCACCACCATTTGCAGCTTATTCTCATCCGATATTGGTGCATAAGGATCGATAAGTCGTGGATCTGTTCCCAGCAACCTTGCATCTGATGTGAGTTTTAAGAAGTTATCCTTTGATGCATCCACACCTCCGGAATGGATTCGATCTGCTCTTTCAGATATTTCATCCATCATAAGCTTTGTGTACTCATCCGGCTCGCACTTTATTATAATAGGTTTGCCTGTTTTTATCTTAGGAAGATCGAGGTTAAGATCCTCCGCAAGTTGAATATCAGCAACCTCTCTGAAAATGTTCATAAGTTCCGGAATATTCACAAACTTATTAAATCTGCTCTTCTCCTTAAATTTCTTCCCTTCCACTGATAATTCTATCTGCGAAGTGATTTCACCAAATGTTGACGCCCAGGCATCAAAGTTGCTTATTTCATACTCTTCAAGTTTGTTAGGCTGTAAAAACTTCTGCATAACGAACATTTCACTCATAGAGTTGCTGATAGGAGTTCCTGTGGCAAATATAACGCCTTTTCCACCATTATTTATCTCATTAATATATCTGCATTTGAGTTCCATATCTGTAGCTCTCTGTGATTGACCGTTAGATATTCCAGATACTCTCATTTTTGAGAAAATAGGAAGATTCTTGAAATAGTGAGCTTCATCAACATATATAGCATCTATTCCAAGTTCCTCAAAATCAAGAAAATCGTCCTTTGATTCTTCGTTCTGAAGCTTCTTTATAGTCAGTTCGAGTTCCTTAATGAAACTCTGTATCTGTTTCACAGTCCAATTATTGCTTCTAGCATGTTCGAGCATGCTCCTTTGACTTACTAATGTATCAATCTGTTCCTGTGTATATTGAATTCTCCTCTCTTTTGATATTGAAAGCTTTGAGAACTGTGTATTGCTCATTATGATAGCATCATAATCACCTGTAGCAATACGAGCCATAAATCTCTTACGGTTGCTTGCAGTAAAATCTCCATCACGAGTTACCAGGATGTTTGCCCCTGGATATAATCTCATAAATTCTGCGGCAATCTGGCCAACAATCGGTTTAGGGACAACAATGGCTGGTTTATTAGCTATACCAAGCCTCTTCATTTCCATACATCCAGCAATCATTTCAAAGGACTTACCTGCGCCAACTGAATGAGCTAAAAGTGTGTTGCCTCCCATAATAACACGAGCCACAGCATCCTTTTGATGTTTTCGAAGTGTAATGTCTGTACTCATGCCTGGGAACTGAAGTATGCTTCCGTCATATTGTCTAAGCCTTGTGGAGTTGAATCTTTCATTATAGATTTCTTCGTATTTTGCTCTTCTTTCCGGATCATTAAATATCCATTCTGCAAAGGCTTCTTTTATAATATCCTGCTTCTGCCTTGCAAGAATTGTTTCAGTACGATTTACTACATAATGATACTTCCCTTCACCATCATCAATCCTGTCTTTTACCTCCGTCTTTTTAAGGTTTAAACTGTCCTCTATTATTTCATACGCATTTTTGCGATCGGTACCATATTTTTCTCTGCAAGCAGCATTTGATGAATATAGCGATTTGTTCTTAATAAAATAGGTACTATGAACAGGCTCTTTCTCAACAGATATAAAATTACTATAACGTTTATAATATCTATTCCTATAATTCTGAAAATAACTAGGAACACCGATTAACTCATATATGAATTGCTCATAATCCTGTTCTTCAATCCAAGTTGCTCCTAATCTTACTTCTATGTCTCCGGCACTCAGCCAATCCGGAAGAACCCTTGTAAGTGTATCAACATTGTATGCAAATCTGCCGGGATACTTCTCTTCTGCATTTTGTGCTTCTCTGAGTTTCCTTCTGACATTCCCGGACAAATACTCGTCTGACGTTTCCCAGCCTTTGTAAATGTTTTCCGGATCGTATTTAGTAGGATTAAGGAATATAATACCTTTTAATTCCTGGGTAAGTTTGGTAAGTGTTAATACATCAGTAAGATCACTGTCAGTTTCAATGTCTGCCATATCCCTGCCGGTTTTTTCAGACTCTTCCTTTATTAAGTCGTTAATATCCGGTTTATAAAGAGAAAGAATATAGTACATATCAACCGTACCATATTCATTAATGCATAGATTTAGTGCATCCACTGCTGTTTCAGCTTTATCCGGCTTAATATAAGGCCTTATGGTACGCTTAAGGAAAGTGTCTGATCTTCTGTAAGTCTTACCGTCCTCATTCGGAACCTCCAAACCTCTGATAAGGTTAAAGCCATTATCATGTCCAAACATATCATCGCTCTTTTTAAGGTTTGTATTTCCACATAGCTTTACATATTTTTCGTAATCAGAGGAAACCTTATCTCTTACAGTATTAAATTCCTCATCTGTGCAACCATTATTCTGTATCGTAATGAGGTTACGTGTGCTGTCACGCAGATTGATGAAGGCACTTGCTTGCTCATATGTTGCATTAACAAGCCTGACTTCATCCCCTTCCTTGATATAAGGTTTGCCCTCAACTATAACAACTCTGTACTGAGGAAGGTCCGGAAGTGCGTTAATTGTTTCTCTTGTGTTTCCGTCTTCATCTACTGTAATCGATTCCGGTTCAGTTTCTATAGGTGAATAAGCCGAAAAAGAAAATTTGTCTCTGATTATCCTGGCCAACTCATCCCTTATACTTATATCCTCTCTTGCAATACAGGTAGTATAATTGCTATTCTGACCAAAGACTCTCTCATCAAAGACCATTTTACCGAGTAACATATCCGGATTATCGACAAAGTACATATTCACAGGTACATTATCGTCTGTCAGTCCCAGATCAATCCAATCTTCTGAAATATCTGCGATTACATGATCTCTTTTCTTTAAGATGATAATGTCAGTAGTCGTTTCCGTTCCGGCATAATCCTTAAATGCATTGTTTGGCAGCCTTATTGCACCTAACAGTTCGGCTCTTTGTCCGATGTATCTACGTACCTTGCTATTCTTCTTGTCCATAGTTCCTTTGGAAGTGATGAAGGCAATCAAACCACCAGCTCTTACCTTATCTATTGATTTCGCAAAGAAATAATCATGGATTTTGAAATTATTATCATTATATCGTCTGTCATAAACCCCGTAGTTTCCGAAAGGTACATTGCCTATAACAAGATCGAAGCTGCCATCTTCATAAGTTGTATCTTCAAATCCCTTTACTTGGACATCTACTTCCGGATGAAGATATCTTCCGATACGTCCTGTAATGCTATCTATCTCAACACCGCACAGCTTTGAATCCTCTCTCATAGTTCTTGGCATAGCCGTAAAGAAGTTACCTATAGCCATTGATGGCTCAAGTATTCTACCATTTTCAAAGCCGAGACTTCTTACTATGTCTATAACTGAAGAACATATCTCTTGTGGTGTGTAAAAAGAATTCAAGGTGCTGGCTTTGGCTTGCTCGTATTCATCATCAGTAAGGAGTTCTCTAAGTTCAGCATATTCCTTTTTCCACTTATTGTCCCTTTCATTAAAAGCATTCGGCAAACCACCCCAGCCAACATAGCGTGATAAGACATACTTTTCCGTACCGTTTGCTTCTCTGTTTTCTTTTTCAAGCCTCTTGAGTGTCTTTATAGCGTCTACATTGTTGTTATACTTAGTTTTTGCCCCACCGGATTCAAAAGGTATGACATTATCTTCATCGTCAACCTGTGTTACAGCAGTATCACCATGTTCATTCTCATACCTTTCCTCATAACGATCTCGATCCTGTTCAAGAATGCCCTCTATTTCATCATCAGAGAGCTTTTTCCCCAGCATCTTTCTGATCTCTTTTAATTGATCATCATCGAAGTCGAACAAATCTGATCGTTCAAGGCAGCAAAGAGTCACCTCGCAAAACTCTTTTAAATCATTAAATTCGGCCGAAGTATATTCTTCTTGATTAATTAAAATAACAAGTCTATACGATATAAGGTCTGCTTCTGCCTGTACCTGGAAGGATTCACCCGTCACCTCATCGATCATCTCGTCAGTATCAATGATTATATGAGCAAGATCTTTAAAGTCTGCATCATGTCCGGATTGCCTTTGTGTATACCTGTTGATATAATCGTTAGCTTTTTTTGACCAAGCGGTTTCGTCTAAATTCAGTTCAACTGTTTTGCTATTTAAACGTGACTCATATGCTGCAATTTCCTCTGCTGTCAGATATAATCCATTATCTATGAGATTCTTGATCCTTTTCGCTACATTATCCCATTTTAGTGCGAGCTTGGCGGCAGGGTTCATTATATTGCCTTTGGCAAATCTTATGCCCTTGGCATCATGGTCCTCAGAACTCCTCCATGCACTAAATGCCGGCGAACATCCGCCGGTACCAAATTCTTTTTTCAAAAAGTCAGCAAATTCTTTTTGCGTGTGTCCTTCTTGATAATATGTATATATTCTTCCACGCCCGCCTTCAAAACCACTTCCTCTTCTTGATAGATAATGATCTATTTCGTCTTCTGTAATAAAAGATATACTTAATAAATTCACATTATCATTAAGAGGAAAGCTTTTCTTATTACCGACAAATCCACTAACCTTATCAGCTAGTTCCTCCGGCGATGGTCTTAACCTACACCGAGGTTCTATATCACCCCGCTTAATTGAATCAACTCTGTCGAGAATATAGTCTCGTAATTCGATCTTTCCATCTTCTGAAGACAACTTATCCTCAATAAGCGCTTCCATATCCGGATAACTGTAAAAGCCATACTCGGTTGATTCGAGTGATTTCGGATGTTCATCGATCACATCACGACAGAAGAAATAAATATTAGATGCAATCTCAGTCTTATATGCAGACTCTGATTTTTCTGCTTCACTCTTGGAAAGATATTCTCCATGTTCAATAAGATTGCTGATTCTGCTTTCAACCTCACTCCAGCTAAGACTTAAGAAGTAATCTCTGTCTGCCTTATGAAGCTGCCCAAATCTGATTCCATTTTCATCATACCATAATGCTATATCTTTCCCGTTGATGGTGTATCCTGCTCCACCTGTTGCATACTCTTTTTTCAGAAACTCCGCAAGATAATCATGCGTCCTATCTTCTCTAAACTTTTCATATATTCTTTCTCTTGAATTCTGATCCCCGCCACCCGTCCGAAGTAAATCAGATATTTCTTCGTCAGATAATGATATTATTCCGGAAAAAGAAACATTATGTGTGGGTTTAGAAAAGCTTTCCGATTTTTTAGGCTCCGGCTTCTTTGCATCAGTAAAATAATCATCGTCATCGTCAAAATAGCCTTCATCAACAGCTTCGCTAAACGCTTCGACAAATTCAACTCTATCCTCAATCACATTAACATCATCAGAAATAGTTGGTCCTATAAAAAATCCTGTATCTTCACTAGATACCGTAGGGCCTATAAAGAATCCTGTATCTTCATTATCAACAGAGTTACTTGTATTATCCCGAACAGATGTAGTATTTTCTTTTTTTACTTCCTCATCAAAATAGCCATCAAAAAAAGAAAGCTGATCATATTCAGCCTTCTTGACTGAATTCAGCTTTCTTTCTATCGCCATTCTTATTCTCTCCAGCAGCTCATCGCTGTCTGATCCTGGATGTGTCATACAGAACGCTTCAACGACCGATTCCAAATCTCCGTTGGACATAGGTGTTTCATCTGAATCATACTCTTTGGTCATGGCCTCGACCATTTCGGTCACTAACTGATCTTCGGCAGAAACTAACGAACCACGTATACTATCTCCCTCATCATCTTTGATCGATACTCTTCCTGTTCCATCATCACTTCGTTGTACTCCTGTTGAAAGTTCGGAACCATATCGTCTATCACGTGCCGGAACTTCGGAACCAGGATGTCCGTCCCTATCTGATACCAATAGTCCTTCGCTCTCCTGTCCACCTCGTGAGCTATCCTGTAAAGATCCCCCCGAATGTACAGTTCCATGTATCTGCTCTCGTAATTCTCCTGCATCCAGCGAAGCCACTTCGCTCCGTAATACCCCGGATCCTCCGGATCGTCTTCCTCTTCCATCGACGGATTCATTGTTATCTGTTCCTCTGCTATTGACTGGAACTGCTCGTCTTTCTTCTCGTTCATAGGCTCTTCTCCTCTTATCTATTCCGTCTATATCTCTTGCGATAGAGCTAAGCACAACACCGGATATGCGTTGTTGTACGGATAACACCTTCGCAATCACCGTAGGATCAGCTATACATGATATGTCGGCATAATTATAATCGTTTCTGTCTGTATATCTGATTTTTATGTTTTCAATTATACATGACACAATTGTGTACTTCAATCCAGCAACATTAATTTGTACATTATTATGTACTGCAAACTCTTGTAATTCATTTTCAATATCTTGTCCATATCCATTGAGTATCTCCATTCGTAGGTTATCAAAATAACTTGAAGCTGATACTCCTTTTTCAGATGCAAGTATATCCAGGTGATATGGTGTAATGTGCCAGCTAAAGTCAACATTTCGTCCGGTAGTTTGACTTATATCAAAAACCCTTGACGGTCTGTCTGTCTTAAACATAGGCTCCGGCCCAATCAAAATACCCTTTTCGCCACGCATGACTACTCTGCCGACAGCCTTCCAGTTATCAAAGCTACCAACTAATGTTGCTTTTGAATTAGCATTAAAAATAGCCACTACATTAAAAAAGTTATATCTGTATAATCTGTTTCCAAAAGAGACGATATCTTTTATCAGTTCCGGGTTACCGGGAAGATTGTTGATAAACCCGTTATAATTATGTATCAGAACATCATTATTTGACACGCTGCTTGTATAATTCATTCGACATCTACCTCCTTATCGCTTTCTTCAGATTGTCAAAGTTATCTATATCAATCATAGGATTATCTGATATGCGGACTATCATGTTGGTATCCTTTTGGTACAAGTACACCTGAGATGATAGATAGTCCTTCATATCAACCCTACTATTTTCTTCAGTTAAATACCGATCAAAGCTTCTCTTATCAAAAAAAGACTCTGAACCGAGTCTTATGAGATTTCGCCCTATTGGTGCGATGAGCAAATTACCATTTTCTTTCTCGGCCACATCCTTTAGCAGCTCCGGAAAAAGAAAAATATTTGCTCCTGTATCCGAATACTGTCCTTCTATGAATATATAATGTGCGTTGTCCGGATCGTACTTAATGTATTGCTCCGTGAATATAAACGGCATATTAGCTATTGTATTCAGCTTAACCTTCTCAAACAGTTCCTGCTCTGTAATAGGTGGTATGATTTTATGAAGCATCTCATATGTCAGAGTCTCGTGATACGTTTCACCGTTCTTAACTACCTTTACACGATAAAACGCAGTCAGATCCTCATTAATAACGTGATGTGGAACTTCATTCATCAATTCTCTATTTATCGAAGAGGATCCTACCATAACAAAAATATCGTCTACATTTGGCACATTTATACTTATCTGATTTGATCGTCTTGAGTAATAAAGAGTAAATATATGTGACACAATCGCATCAAGGTTTCTACTATCCTCCATATAATTCTTGTAGAATCTGTCAATAGAATACTTAACAATTCCCATACCATCTTGAATTAATATTGCCGGAGTCTTTCTGTTTATATCGTAAGAATACCCTAATGATATATTATAGTCCTTATATATTCGTGATATTTTATTACTTACCATATCTGCTATGGTGTATCTGAATGTGTTAATATCCAAAATGCGCCCTCCTAACCTTCATTAAACATTAATAAACCCTTCCATACAGCAATGCGGTGTCATTCAAGGGTTTTCCGGATTAACGGTGATACCTAAACCTTATTGCTGTATGAAAGGGTTTTGAATCAGATAAAAGGAGATTATCTGAATGAACCTTAAATTGTCATACTGACATTATCTTTTTGAAGATCTATATCTTTAATACCCTTAGTAGGGACGTTACTTGCTTTTACAATCCTGCCAGAATCACTGATCTCATAGATATTGTTTGAAAGCCTCTCTTTTTCACTAACTGTTGGGTTTACCGACGATACCATATCTACCAAAAACTGCACATCGTTGCACTGATTCTTATCTACTAATAATACCTCATGTACCGATGATGGAATGATGTAGTATTCTCCACCTATCTTTTCCTTATATTCAAGCATTTTGACCGGATCAACCATTAATGATGCGCCGTAGTAATTTCTTGTATTACTAAGGAAATACATTCCAGGAGTATCTGGAATCATTGATTCAACCATGTCTTCCGGCATTCCGTCGGCTATCATCATCCCTCTTATCTTATCGCTCATACTCTTAAATTCAACTGGAAACATTCTTTCCTGGTTCTCAACCGCCTCCATAAACAGATCGTCTTCAGTAATTCCGGAAAGACAATTTTCCATTATATCATTGGTCACAAGAACTGCTCCAAATTCCGAATCAAATGTTAAAATCTTCTTATAAACAATTGACATATCTTCAATTTCTCTATGTGGAGCTGTCTTTATTAATTCCTTATTAGATTCAGTATTGATTAACACCGGAATGATGTCACTTGTATCTGACAAATCCAGCTTATTTGCATTAACAACATTGATCCTTGCTGATTTCACAGCATCTCGTGCAAAGTCGGAAAAGTATTCTATAAAAGTCTGAAAATCACCATCAAACTTATTCTTATAATGATCATACAGATTTTCCATCTCAAGAGATGGCATAAGATTTATCCCTGGAATTGCGAAATTAAGACTATGAACCTGTTTGTTGGTCTTGTTAATTGGTCTTACATCCACAGTAATATCTTCATAGCCTTCACCCATATAGCTAACTGCATTATCCTTCACTACTGTCATAAAAGTGTTAAAATCCATCATATGTTTATACCTCCCTGTTATACTCTTACTGCCTGTGGCTTTTCTTCTTCTCCAGGCGCTGCTTTTTCAATTGTTTCTGACTTGCTATACTTCTGATACTTATCCAGGATTTCCTTATTGAAGGCTTCCTTGTAATCTTTAGATATTGTAACAACTCTCTCGTATTGGGTATTTCCTTCGGGATCAACCCTTTTGATCGAAGGCATTGAGATAAACATACTCTCGTCATCTTTACTCTGCACGAGCCTGAATGAGTCTATGCATATCTGTCCGGAGATCAGCATATCTGCTTTCTTTGTGTCCGGATGCACGAAGAGTCCGATTTTTTCTTCCTTGTCGGCATTGTAGACAAATTCCTTATTTTCGGAATTAATGATATTCTGCATCACGCAATCCCTAAGCATCTGCGTGAAAGCCTTGGAAGTAATCTTATAGAACGGGTAATACTTGTCGTTAAACTTGTTGGCTGGAGTGACGATTGCTATCGCACTATCCTGCCTTTCGTCCTTGTAAACCTTTATAGAGTCAAGATATACCTTGTTGTCCACATTCATTCTGATATACCCCATAAAACCTCTATCGACTTCAGCATCTCTCATGCCATTCAATGATATTTTGATCATGTAATCAACCCTCCCTTCTGATTGGTCAATTATATTGTATAGTAATCAAATACGTACTTGCTAAAGCCATTTTGTCCGTTTTGTCTTAAATTGCCAGGACTCTTTGTTCGGCTAATATATCAAATACCTTGTTCTGATTAAATTCACTATTTGGAAAATCAACCTTCATATCTCGTAACAGATATTTCACATGATCCTTTTTCAGATCCTTTCCGGAAGTTCTGCTAATTAATGCTGCTCTTTCTATTTTTTCTTTTGCGGCTGATAAATCTGTTGAAAAATCTATAATGCTGTCTGTATAGTCCAAGGTTTCACCATTTCTTTTAAATGTACATTTTTTTGAAATGTAGACAACATCTTCATTTCCTGTGTCATAGCTTAAATCACCTGTTTTCTCAATCAGATAATATGTGTGTCCAATTTTATGATATTCACTTACTTCGTTTTCAATTAGTTTATCCGGAGAAACCGGACTACCAAAACTGTAAACAGGCAAAATCATCTTATCTACTTCCGGAAATGAAGCCTTAAAAGAAGAAAAAGATTCCCGAATCCTTTTATTGAAGAAGGATTCATTGTAAAACCTTTGGAATAATTCGCTATGTACTTCCGGATCAACAAATAGTTCCATGAATATCTCAGCATAAGATACCCTGGTTGCTTCAGCCAGATTACCAATTACATCCATCATGATCCACCTCCTTCTGTTGCTTCTTTAAATTTTTTAAGGCCGGACAATTCTCTGCCTTTAAGAGCCTGGATAAGTTTACGCTGCCTTGACATTTGATTTGGATCCGAAAACAATATATAGCTTTTTATTTCATCATCAGTCAAACCGGCCTGCATACCCTCTACTATCTCATTAAACTCCTCATCCGGAAAATCAAAACTATCGAGAGCGAGTATTTCTTCTACCGTCATATCAGTTATATCTATTTCTGATACATCTGACATGATGGAAGAAGCAAAGTCCTCGTCCATCAGATAGTCTATATTTTCAAAATTTGGCTCTGTGTTGTAGGATTCTGACAAATTAATCGTCAGTATATCTCCTCGCCACTTTCTTATCTCGTTCTCAGTAGCAAGTCGTATCGTACCTTCATTAACATTTTTCTCTACAGAATGTATGTAATTTCCAAGTTGCTTTGATTGCTTAAACTCCGGCTTTTCAAACGTAATATATTTGTGGTCATAAAGAGGTTTTTGACCTTTTATGAAAACTACACAATAATCATTATCCATCTCGGCAATCTCATCGGACATTGCAAGTTCTCTTCCCATGACATCCGTGTTTTGTGATGTACTTCCGGATTTTCCTTTCGATTCACCATGACTTTTTTTGGAAATAGTCTTCTTTCCAAGTCTTTTACTAATGTATTCAAATGTTTCCTGGTCATTGCCACCAAGATAAACTGACGTATCACAGTTACCAACTACATTCTGCCATCCCTTCTCAAACATTTCCTTTAACTGAGAGAGATTCTGTATTATTATCACGGATGCTATGTTCCTGGAACGCATGGTTGATAATAACTGTGGAAAGTTTTGTGGAAGTTTAATATTCGCAAATTCGTCTAACCAAAACGTTACAGGAACAGGTAATGATCCGTTTTTGGTTTTGAAATCGGCTATGAAATATAATTCCTGAAATAAGATCGTATAAAGCATGGAAATGATAGCATTATAAGTCTTGTCATTATCTGGGATTATGCAAAACAGAGCGGTCCTTAATGGTTTTCCTTCTTTATCTTTTTCTTTTGTAAGCGATGCCAATTCCAAATCATCTTTTGAAAAAATCCTTCTTACATCTGCATTATCAAAAACCTGCATTCGTGCGTTAGTAGTTATGAAAATACTCCTCTTGGTATCGTCAGCACCACCCATGAGTTTTTTGTATATCTTATATGCCGGATGATTTTCACCGCCGTGTTTCTTATCCATGATAGTCTTTGATACAAGTTCTGCGAAGACATTATCCAATGGTGAAGCGCTGTCTTTAGTTATTTCGGCCATCGAGATAAGATCTAATACAGTATTCATATTTCTTTCTGCAAGAACCGTAGCAAGCCTTGGTGAACGGTCAAACGTCCATTTCCCACCTTCCATCCAGACAAGTAAAATGAGTGATTCCATGAACATAATAAAGGCATTGTCCCAAAATGGATCCTGTGAATGCCCTCCGTCATCGATATCCGTTGCTGATTTCAGAACATTAGCTATTCTTGAAATATCCTCCATGCTTCTTATGTAAGGAAATATATCAAAGCAATCCGATTCGTGGAGCATACCAGGTACTACATTAATTACTTTAACGGTATATCCTCTGTCCTTAAAGAACATGCCATTATTCTTGAGCAGCTCTCCTTTTGGGTCCGTAATGATAAAATTACCAGGGTAAACACTGGAAGTATTTGCTTGATATACATTGGGTGTGACAAGGAACAATGATTTACCTGCTCCGGATCCGCCAACGCCAATAGTATTATTATTTAACCTAGTCTTCTTACTATCCATACTAACCCTTATGTTCTCCGAATAGATCCTGTTTTTACTTGGTTCGTTCATATCCTTATACTTTTTATTTAGCTTTAGAATATCTCCCCACTGCGCTGATCCTGCTTCTTTACCCGGCATAAATGTCCTGTCTTTGGATATATCTATCATGATAAAAGCAACAACAAGCATCTCAGCAACGAAAGTAATAAGAAACGTCAGCTTTGCATTGTCTTTGAATAGGTGTCTAAAATTCAAAGAAAAATCACCCCGGTTGATCTTATCACCGAGGCGATTCATCATAGCCTGTATTTTTTCACCTTTAACATACGCATCTGACACAAAAAAAGATATATATAAAACAAATAAAGCAATCAATATATAAAGCACGATAGGCGGTTTCCATTTTTTGTAATTCATAATGCGCCTCCTATTTTGATAAGCTTCTTGTATCCTTCACTACATTTTGAGTTTCCTCAAGTGCCTTTGACATACTGTCTGTTTTCTTGACGTATGGATTGCTGCTTATTTTCTTCCCATCCTTATCGGTCATGACAAGCCTAACACCATCTCTCTTTTGACTATTCTTTAAGGCCTCCGTATAGTTCTTTCGTATTTCAACAATGTCTTTTCCGTTATAAGTGCCTGCAAAATCATTCCTAAACGGCTTATTTTGAGCATCCTTGCCAACCATAAATATCTGATAATTGATCCTACTCTTCAAGAGTATCTTGTCATACTCATCCTTGTTCGTTGAGGAAATAATGTCTCCTCTTGGAATTTTGGCAAACATCTTATTGCCATTTTCATCCTCTCCCACCAGAAGAGCCACAGAAGTGGCCGACTCGTTCCTTAATCCTTTCCTTATATCGTCATCAATCACGATAGATAGATCATCACCCAGATACTCCTCACTCTCCCTGGCATATCCATGTCGTGCAATGCCCTTCATGAAAGATAATTGTCGTTCGTTATAAATGCCATTATCTTTGTAATAGTCTTTAGTTTCCTGGTAAAAGTATTCAGCATCGAGCATAGTATATCCTACCGGGGATTCTGACAGCTTTGTACAGTCTGAAAAGTTTACTGCGATATAACATCCATCATATTGATTCTTCTCAAACGGTGCACACTTAATATCCTTTTCAGCCGCAAAAGAAAGAAAAGATTCTCTGTCCTGTTCCGTTACATAAGCAACGTAGTAGTTATCACAAAATGATGAAAAATTATCTATTGAATAAACCGGTCCTTTTGTCCCAACTGCTTCTAGCGCACGAACTCCCTCCTTAACCTTACTATCGGAGCTAACGAGGTTCTCCAGTCGGTTAATATCCTCTGCTGTAGCATTTTCAAGGTAATTACTCATCGTGTATGCTCTAGCATGAGGATTGTTCTCCTGGATGAATGCTCCAATAAGCTGTGAATGATCTGAAAGATACATTACTTCCGTCTTACCATCCGATGAATTTAAATCATATAAGATTGAATACGGTATTTTATTGCTGTTAGCATATTTTTCAAAATCCTCAAGAATAACATCGTCAACCTGCATGATTGCAGTTGATGATATATTCCCATGAGCTTTTGTGTTTGCTTCGGAACAATGTTTAATAAGCTGCTCCGGCAATACTTCACCCGGTTTCAACTCTTTTTTCTTCTGTTCATGTGCTATTCGGCCCGCATTAATTGCTTTGAACATCCTTATCATCATTTCAATGCTATAGGATGCAAAGTGTCCTGTAAGCGCAAATACCTGAGATGCTCCATTAATCATTACGCTGACAAGCTGAACGCCTTCTCCAATTCCTGCCATTTCCATTCGACATTCCTCCTTTATAAACGTAATCCGCTTTTTTCTTTTACCGCTTCTTTTCTTTCCGACACTGCAGCTTCCCGTTCTATCAGAGCAGACTGAAGCTTCATACCCTGGTACATTCTTAAAGCTGACATATCTCTGTCTAATCTGTTGTTATGCTCCGGATTGTAATATTTTGCACTTCTCAAATATACTGAGTGTCTTGCATGATCAATAATATTTGGATTATTCTTTTCATCCTCTTTCGTAATAATACCCATAAAATCATTATTTCTATTCCTCAATGATTCATAGGCAGCTTCATCCATCTGGTCTACTGTGAATTCCGGACGATTATAATTGCTTACATCTATACCTAAATCCATATGCTCAATTAAGACATTCATTTGCTCGGCACTTAAAGATGTATCGCCAATCTTTGATACATCGAGTCCCTTTTCTCTGCATAAGAGTATCTCTTCTAATTGATCTGCTGAATAATCCATAGCATAACCTTGTATATCTATACCTTCCATATACCCCTTTAAGATCACTTTGATCTTATCTGCCGGAAGATTTGACAGCCTTATCACGTCATATTCCGGAGCCAGCATTTGGAATGTATTAAGAAGCGTGAGCTTATGAATATCCATTGATGGATTATAAAACGAATACTCATAGCCAGCTCCGGCAGCTTCCGCAACTAACCTCATTTGCTCCGGACCATATTCTGGATCAGCGATGATTGCCGGATCCACACCAAACTCTTTTGCTCGAAGGATCTCACTGTACTGCTCCGCAGTGAAACTTGCTCCCATATATGAATGTCCGGCAAAGTTTCGTTTCATTTTCTTTATTTTAAGATTTAGACCTGCTATATGTTCATCGAGCTGCTCGTCAAATGCCTCAAAACGATCTCTCATTTTCTTTATAAGGTTACTTTGAGAATAGTCTCTGACTTCCTCCTGTACAGGAAAATCTATATGCTGTCTTTCCGGGACGTCCCAATCTAGTTCATCTTCAAATATCCCTTCTAATTTTGCTTCGTACATAAACACTCACCTCTCTATATTGACTTTGGAGATCTGATAGGTTCATCCATAACAACTTTCCCATATCTCATCATGTCAGTTATCACATTTGACATATCCTCCGGTGATCGATCATAACTAACTCTGTTATTTTTCCATGTACCTCTTGTGTGATTAATGCCATTGAGCAGCTTAATACCCTTTGCTGGCGGCTCCCATTCATTTAAATTGATTGTGTAATCATCCAAAAGGAAATCTTTTTCATTAAGCCTACCCATCTTTTCTTGGATAAAATCACTCTTGGAAACGCCGCAAGGAAGATATATCTGGTTTTCTTTTGGTATTTCCGGCAAATACTGTTCGATCCATTCTTCTTTTTCTTTTAAAGCGTACTTACTATCCGTAAGGTATGCCGACAGTATATATACCTCGATATCCTTATTGTTTTTAATAATATCTTTAACCGCATCAACAACCTTTTCATTAGGTTTCAGATTACGAAAATAGCCTTCCTCATAAAGAACCTCGAGAGTATCTACCGTTTTGAATTCAGCCAGAGTGCCATCCATATCCACGTACAGACGTAGCTTATCTCCTGTATCATCAGTTTTAACTTGATGCTTTGGATCTTCAATCACAGTTTTTCTTAGGTTTTCACGCTCAATACTCATTTCGTTTACAAAGTTTGGTATTTCTTTAAATCCATAGCTATCAACATAATAAGCTTGATATGCTCCGTGTAACTGAAGAACTATGACATCGCTGACGGATAATGAATGTCCAACAAAGTCATCCGGTTTATCGATATTAAACTTGCTATAAAGCATATCAAGTACGGTCATGTTCTTATGCGGACTATGTCTGATCTCGGTAAGTTTGGCTGATATGTTATTTGGGTGTTTTCCCACATATACCGTTTCGTAGTTGCTTTTTTCAATCTTAAGATTGTGTTTTTCCACGTCAATCATTGAAGCAAAATGATGATAGTGCAGATCGTCGGTATCTTTAAGCTGATAAATCATATAATCATATGATTTTGGCATAAGGAGTCCGCTTATCTCATTTAATCGCTGTATAAATAAGTTAAACTCTCTCTTTGCTTCCAGTTCTGTCCTTCGGAATAAATCCATATTGTTTCGGTCATTTAACATGCACAGCTTGTGTGAGACATAATCTTGCTGCAATACGCCCTTATAAGTTTCTGTCCAATTGATTAGGTTGTTTACCATATAATCTCGACGTATTCCATAAGCACTGTATGCCTGTCCTTCGGAAAGGCCGTTATGATGTATTGCAAACGTCATTTGTTCGTCAATAAATCCGTCAATGAATGTTTCAACCTCACGCCTTACTAATTTTTCCTTGATTTCTTTATTACCAGGAAGCTCAAACACATATTCCGAACCGATTTCCTTTTCATAATCACCATAATCGTCATATCCTATACGACATATTTTGTATGATTCTTCAACCGGATTGTCATATACATACTCCAATGCTTCGTTATAATCCTGGAAAACATCAACCTGCATTATAAATTCATCATTAAGGAACTTCTCTACTGCATATTCAGATCTTCTTGTACTTGGTCCTTCAAATGAACTTCGAAATCCTTGTTTTACTGCATCCTGATCTGCCTTATGTACATTCCCCCAAAATTCAACCATATCCTCTCTGTCCATTAACACTCCCTCCTTTACTCTTCCGTAATCAACTGCATATACGAGTGGCATAAGATCCACTCCCAGGAGATTCTTGGCAACCATGTAACTATCTCCCGTAGAGATAACGTTATCAACGAAAAAATACTTTTCGGCAGCCGGTAAATCACCATCAGTGTAATACCTTGGTTCATATACTTTTCCATTTTTCTTTTGACGATAAAATGACTCCTGTGGTTTACGTCTTAGGATATCCGCTATGCCACATCCTGTACTTTGCGCTATGATTTTGCATATATCGTAAGTGTATTCAGCTCTTCCGGAATGCTGTGGTGCCGGAACCAGGATAGTGTTGCTGTCAACAATCCCATATGACAGAAACTCTTGTGCTATTATAGATATAGCCTTGTTTTGAACCTCCGGATTGCCGCATTTTACCTCGTGGCATGTATCACGTACCCCTTTATCACGATAATAATCATGAAATCTCATGTTCTCCCCCTCTGCGTGAAGCATACAAAAAAGGCATCTGACGGTTTATTGTCCGTCAGACACCTTCTTTTACATTAATTCCAATTATGATTATATCACTTTAAATAAGTACGTGGCACCACCTGTTTGTCTGTTTTGTCTAAATTTTCATATTCTTTTCCACAGGATCTTTCATATTATTTTGTCTACCACTTGATATTTTTTTCTCTAATCTTTCACAAATCTTTCTTTCAACAAACAGATGCTTTTTATAATCATTAATTATTTGAATCATTCTGTGACCATATCTATCAAGATCATACAGTCTCTTCATGTCATAACCGGACTGCTTAATATCCATATACTCCGACATAAATTTGTCGGCATCTTCCTTGAACCAATCCACCCCCTCCTGGTATCTGTCATAATATTTCTTAAGGCTTATTACATTTCTGAGTTTTTCAATATACTCTCCATGCTCCTCCAAAATAGAATTGATCCTTTTCCTAATGATATTAAGCTGTTTATCAGCATTATTAAGGTATGCTTTATATAATTCTACATCCTCCTGTGTCCATAAATTTTTATGAAGAGCCAGATTTAATTCTTCGTTTGCCTGGGCGATTGATAAACTTGTCTTTTTCTTAAGCTTCAGATAACCTTCTGTGGCTACATACTCCCTCCAGTCATTAAAGAGATTCCTTACAACAGTATTCCGATCCATATATACGCCATTAATCTTATCTATAATGCCCTGTTTACTATATTCATTCTTATCATCAGACAAATTGTACGTTCTGCAATATTTCTGTCTTCCTGGAGCAAGCATCTTTAAATGCTTCCCGCTATCATCGACTTTATATCCTTTAGCCTCCATAATTTCAATAAAGGCTTGATAACTCATCGACCGGTTGATAGCCTCATCAATATCACGCTTAATCATAGCGTTGGTATAATATACTGCTTTTTCTCTTTTATATACTTCACCGGCCTCTTCACGGCTTCTTATCCACTTCCCGTAATTGTGTGATTTTCTATGATTAAAGATAACATTCTCTTTCATTTCAAGACTTAGAGATTGTAAACCATACTTTTCACATAGCTCATTTGCAATCGGCTGTATGTTTTCCTTCCACTCGCCTTTTGAATAGTGGTATTTTAATCCGGAATAGCAGCTAACAGAGTTAAACACTATATGTGTATGCAGATGATCAGTATTTGTATGAGCTGCATATATACATTGATACTCTGATAAATACTTATCACAAAAGTCATTCGTTATTTGTAAAGCCATCTCAGGCGTTACTGAATCATCAGCTGGAAAAGAAAGTACAAAATGGTATCCCTGTCTTCCATGTAATGTATCTGTGGTAGGTGAACCGGAGCCATTTGAAAACGCTTCTTTAACATCCATCATTGAATTAAAGGCATCTTTCTCATACTTGCTTGGATCCAGGCCAAGAGATAGCATATACGTACCCACAAGTGCTTTACCCTCTGTTTTATCCGGGTTTAGTATATATTTTATTGCATCATAAAGTCCTCCGGAAGCGTGTCCGGAAGATCTTTCCTTAATATGTCCTACCTTTACGAATGCCATGCTGATTATTCACTTCCTTTTTTCCATATGTATATCATCTCATTAATTTTCTGCTGCATATCATTGAGCATTATGATCTCTGTTTCTAGTGAAATCGTATCACTTCTCCTGGCGGTTCCGGCATTATACTTATGTGCAATCTGATTGATATTTGTACCAATACCAATCAATGTTCTTTTTAATTTTAGGAACTCATTAATGTCAAAGCCTAATTCGGATACATAATCTCTATGGATCAGATCTCTGATGTATGAGGACTCCGTAACGACTGCTGTTCGTTTATCCCTTGTTTCATTTTTCTTTTTTACCTGCTCTTTAAGAATCCGATCCGTATCCTCGTCGAATCGGAATATCTTACTGATCCTTAACCTGTTAGCCATCCTTATACCTCCCAGATCCTGCTTCTCGTGAATTGTCCCTAAAACTTACGAATTGTCCCTATTTTGTCCCTGTTTTTCCATAATTGTCCCTAAAACTTATGAATTGTCCCTAATTTGTCCCTGTTTTTCCTTAATTGTCCCTAAAATCTACGAATTGTCCCTAATTTGTCCCTATTTTTCCATAATTGTCCCTAAAATCTACGAATTGTCCCTAATTTGTCCCTGTTTGATTTTTTCTTTTTAATAGCTTGGCTGAACGATTTAGGGTTCATAACTTAGCAAGATACGCATTTTGTATATACAAATGCATCTTGTTAGGGGAACACCCCTAATACCCTGGAGTAACCCTCGAATATAAGGTGTTAAAAACAAAGGTCATTTTGTCCGTTTTGTCTAAGACGCAACAAAAAAGCCAGGAACACATCTTGCATTCCTGACCTTATCATCTATCTATAATGATGCTGCATATCATTCAAATTGTCTTTATCTTTGTTGAGTTCCTGGGAGATAATGCCGGATCAGCTTTATCAACCATAGAGTTCAGTTCTTTGTTCCAATCAGCATTTAGATCGGCATCCTTTGAAAACCTCTTTAATTCATTGAAGAGCATTATAATATCCCCGAAGAACTCCGGTGCTTCTTCCTTAAGCTTGTCAAATGATATGTTTCGTGCATTCTTCTGAGCAACAACCGTTCGTTGAATAAAATCAACTGTAACCGTGTATGATTCATTCTCAAGATAAAGCTGCACCATATCTTCTTCACATACACTCACAAAACAATCTGTATTATATCTCAGCTTGTTAGCACGTACTTCAAACTCATTCATGGTCATTGCAGCTTTTGCAATCTGTTCATTTCTTTGCTCAGCTTCAAATGCCTGTTCAGAAAAGAATACGTCCTTTGTCTGCAACACTTCGTTCGACAGTATAGCTTTAGCCTGCTTTTTAACTATTTCTTCCAGTTTCTTTACTCTTTCTTCTGAAAAAACATCGTCTCCTCTAAACTTGAATGTGAAATCAGATATATCCTTTAATCTATCACGGATAACATCATTCATGGCTATCTGACCAATCCTTGTAAAATCGTTACCGAGTTTCGGATTATATTCAAACAGTTTATCACCTATATTTTCAAACTCATTCATTTCAACATACGGCAGTAAACATATATTCAGATCGAACACAGGAGCCATTTTTAAAACTCTCATTGTTTCATTATCAAACAGAACGCCATAATTCCCACTATGTCTATCCTGGTTAAAACATAACGAATCTACAACAAGGAGTTCTCTTAATTCCTGTTCACAACAGATACTATCGAAATAATTCCTTACATCTTCAAATGAATATGATTTCGAATCAATAACCTTTGAAAAAGACGCATATCCAACATTTTCATTAGTAAATATATTACACTTGGTTGCAAGTCTTCCGTGAAGATAACAAAGATCATACTTTACTGATGATAATGATGGAGCTACAATCTTTGCTATTTCCGAAGCAAGACACTCACAGTATGGTTCGATTCCCGGTCCAAGCTCTCCGCCTCGTTTATACAAATAAATGTCGCTTCCATATTCACCTGACAGTTTTTCTTTTCTGAAACATTTTCGGAATGATCCCTCGCATGACAATTCTGGTGAAGTAGATGACATAGAGCCGCCATATAAACCTGTCCCTTCAAAAGCGAGCTTTGAAATAACCTCAGAAAACTGATTTTGGAACAATGACACATCTTCCCAAGTGATGTTCTCAGTATCCTTTTTAACCCAGAATGTATCATTAATACCAACCGCATGAGTCATACGAATAAAGCCTTCATTGTCATCACATCCCATTTTTTTCATAATAGCTTTTAAGTGAGCATTATGCTTAGAGGCTTTTCTTCCCTCTATCCAGGACGTTATACTATGAAATCCATATGGAGTCATGCCTTCCTGTTTTATAGGAGTAAATGTAATATCCTCAGACAAATCAGACTTGTGGTTTGCCGTAAATGCCATTATTAAATTGTTCTTATTCATAAGATGATACATTTCAAAATACTCCCTTGATTAATAAATGCTATATGAACAATCTGTCGTTACTCACTTCCAACACATACTATTATACCAAAGCGGCATTAATTTGTCGCTTTAAAGTTTACTGTTAGATTAATAAATTGACCAGCAATATAGCATTTTCTATGTTTTATTCTAATTCATCATAGAATTCTGCATCGATACTACCAATAAATGATAAATCATCCTCAAACTTATCGGGGATTTCTGAATAGTGAACAAACAAACTTTCCTCTATATCCAAAAACTCATTAAGCATTTTTTCTATTTCTTCCATAAGCAACCCCTTTATATTTTGGGCCAGATGTATATCGCATAGGCTCTTTCTAGCATATAAAAATCTTATTCTTCCGGATATATTATTTTATACTCATCTGTGTAAATATAACACGGAGTATCCATTTCTTTTGCTAACTGTTCCGCAGCTCCTGCATCGTGCAACTCTATCAATGGAGATCTATTCTTAAGATATTTACCCATTTTAATTCGTCCATAAATTGCCTGCTCTATATAATTCATGTACCCGGTTTCTTCATTAATCCAATCCATTTCAAACTGTCTTATATTTTGGTCTACTTCGTTGATAGATGTAGACTTTAACTCTGTATATATTGCAATATCCAAATCACCAATAGCTTCTTTATTTGAATTAATATATGAGCCAAAGAGAACAGCTTTTGTAACACGATAAATGTAATTATTGTCGTTATTTATTATATAAATACGGTCAATCAGATCCGATAAAACCCTGTTTGCCGTACTTCTCTTATATTTTCTCTTTTTATCGCCTTTTTCCTCAAGATAAGGTAAATTAATTTTTCCACATGCCACACATATGTTTCCATTCAGTTCTGCTCCACAACTATAGCACTTACCCATTTTTATATCCTTCTATTATGTAATCATACCCAATCTTTACTGTTTATTATCTTTTCTGCCATCTGAGAGTATGTAATACGGTTCTACTCTAACACATAATGATATTCGAACTGAACGTTGTGTAACATCTTCGTCTTTAATATCTTTTATCAGTTCTTTATGCAAGTCCACAAAATCATCACTTTTAAGCGACTTCTTAACATATTTTGTTGTATTAAACAAAAATATTTTTTGCAATTCTCTCCAAATATCCGTAGATGATCTTGAAATCATTTTATTTGTATCCGGAATATCCGAGTCTGTAGCATCTAATATAGCTTCCACAAATTGTAGTATTTCCAAATCATTCTGTATTTCCTTAAACCAACTATAGCAAGTATTTATAACCTCGTTAATGTGTACTTGTTTCTCTTCACTACTTATAGTAGGTGCTTCCAAATCAAACTTGATATTTTTTAACTGATTATTTTCTTCCTTTAACATAATCATATCCTCCTTGGTTCCTGTTTTACTTCTTGTTTTTGACTTTTAGATTGAACAAGCAGCTCGTTCATATCCTTCACTCCATGTTTTATCATCATTTCAGTCACATTGTTTGCCTTAGTTGTTATTCCGTTATTCCTTAATTCTTCTTCAAATCTGTTTGTTGCATTTATGCCAGGTTCATCGTTGTCAAGAATAAAAGTCACTTCTGTAACTTCCGGATGTTCACTTATATATTGATAAATAGGAGCTGTATCTAACATTCCCAAGGCAAGCAAGTGCGTATTCTTGTCTTTTGTCATAGACACAAAACTGATGAGATCTATCGGAGCCTCAAATACTACAAGCATCGTATTATCCTTACTACCCACTCTTGTAAAACCATATCTTTTATCTGATCCGGAAACATCCCCTCTAAACCTTTTTTGTGGATCTGTGAGTGTTCCTCTTAAAAATGCATGTCTCGGAACACCATTTTTATCTTTCGCTACAAATACTGCGTTGTGATGCTCTTTTTCCTCGTAGATCAATCCCGCTTTAACAAATTGATTGACCGTATCGTAGTCTACGTATCTAGATTTTGTTAGGTATGCATAAACTCTCCTGTAATCACTATTCTTCTCCGGAAGAACCAGCTCAGACTCTTTCTTGTCCGGCACTTGCGGTCTTTCTTGAGTTGTATCATTCTCTGTGAATGTCTTTATTTCGTTGCTTTTATTTCTGTCCAGGCCGGAATATTGGAGCAGAAAACTCATGGAATCTTTAAATGAAAGATTTTTTTCATTCATCACAAAGTCTATGACAGTTCCGCTAATGTTATTGTAAAAATCCTTGAATGTATGTGTATTATTGAAAAGAACCAGGCCTTCCCTTTCCTTTACAAACGTATACGCAGTTGAATTCCCCTTACGATATGTACTGTATCCCATGTATTTAGCAACATCCGCTATGTCCAGCGACTTGCAAAGCCTAATTTCCTCATCCATCTCTTCTTTCGTTCTATATGCCATCAGTGTCCTCCTGTATTGCAACAAAAAAGTGCAGTACCTTTTATGTACTACACTTTCAAAGTCATAGATTACAAATCAGTATATCTAAGTATTCTCTTCCAGGTTGTGTCGTTTATTTCACCATTGCAGATCAGTATTGCATTATTAGAACCACCTTTAAGGTATAAATAATCAATCAGATTTTGTTTATGCAGCATTTTTTCCTTCATAAGCTCTGGAATGCCATCTTTTTCTAGTTCACGCTGTATTTTCTTATATATAGCAAACTTAGCCGCAATCTCATATGCTCTCGACATACAACTCTCTATACTATCAAGAGCATATAAGCTACACAAATACTTATACTCGAATTCTATTTTATCCTCCAATTTATCGAACATGATAATCTCCTCCTATAACCTATATCTCATATTCAGATAATAATTTCATTCCGTTTCTGCTTCGGTTGAAGACTCCTCCGATCCCATCTCTGATGTTGATTCTGAAGTGTTATTCTTTGTCGTTCCGATATATCGGAAGAATCTTACTTCTGCATACTGAGGATTGTTATAATAATATCCACAAAGACTAACCTCGTCACTTTGATCACCCGGTCTTGGACTCCTTCCGGCTTTACCACGATCATTGTGAGCGCCTGCTGATTGTCCCTTTGCATAGTAAATCTCCGTATGATCGTAATCACCTGGCGTGTTATATGCCACAATGAATATATCTCCGGGTACTAGGCCCTCTTCTGTATCAAGATTAACAAGTGATGTTACCTCTATAAAATCATCATTAGCCTCAAGATATCTTGTTAATGTTGTTGCTCCCGCCGTTACCGGAAGATTTGCTCCACAATTATGATAACATATACTGACGAACTGAGCGCAGCACAAGTCTGTTCTATCATAATCATAAATACCTGTACATTGCCCTTGCATCGTCGTATCAAGTGTATAACCATGCCTATCATCATCACACAGAACCTTTGCGTAATTCAGAACATCATTTATCAATGGATCTTCTGAAAGATACTCTGTTTTTATCTCAGGTCTCCTAACTGAGTCGCTTGATCCTCCGGAAAACAGATTAATAATACTTGATACTAACACAATAACTATAATTACCGGCAATAACGCAAATATTATTGCTGGCAATAACGCTAGTATAAGCTTGGTTAAAAGTGATATTGCAGTCATAATAACCTTCATGATGAGAAGCATAATAGTTCTAATCACCTTTCTGACCGCCTTCTTACCGGTTGTTACTCCGAATGACTTAACAGCCTCATTTGGATCCTCTGAAGAGGTTGCTATGCTCCGTGAAAGATCCGTAAGAGCTTTGGCCTTAATGACTGCCTTTTGTGTTGGCTTGTTATTGTTTCTCCTTTTTTCTTTACTATTATTCTTTATATTGCTTGATTTTTTACCTTTATAAGACTTATCGCCTTTCTTAGAACCGTACAGAAGCAAAGAACCTCGACTCTTGTTATCTGAAATACTCTTAGTCTCAATAGTCGTTTCTTTTGTGTTTTCATACCTTTTCAATGATTTATCGCTACTATCTTCGTATTTCAGTCCAAGAAGACCACTTCCGGAAGTATTATTTACTCCGATTTCTTCCGTTTTGTGATTGTTTCCATATAATAAAAAACTGTCTTTCCGGTCTGTATCAGCTTTTTTTCGGACAACACGCCACTCTGATTCCTTCTTTAATCTCTTTTCGGTTTCTTCAATAACATCCTTCTTTGTAACCGGCTTACTCTTAGTTCTTTCAGCCACAGGCTTAACTCTTGTATTCTGATATAATTCAGATCCTATTCTGCCATTGGTATACCTGTTTACGCCTTTTCTATTGGACACCAGGATGTTATTCGATTTTGTTGAGCCAAGAATGTCCGCTTTCTTTCTAATAACACCATTTCTGTTATCCGGCATAAACTCACCTTCCTTCTACCCAAAACAGCTCCCAACGATTATTCGTGGAAGCTGTGACTTATCATTTTATAAATCTTTGATTTTCGTGGGATAGTTATATCCGTAGCAAGTATCATGTTTCCATATCTCAGCAAGCCTTGACCTGCTCCGGCAGTCAGAACATACTTAGTTAAGCTCTCTGAAAGTCCCATATTGTCCATTAACAGGTCCTTTGCAGTATCTTTATGCCTTAAAAGAATAAAAAACTCTGTATTTTCAAGTATGGCACTTGTCTTATAATTCTTTAAGAGATCCGAAACATTTTGTGTCATACCGGTAATGATACCTCCAAGGCTTCTTACAAGCATCCATAAGGATTTAATGTACTCGATAGACTGATCATCATCCAGAAGTTCTCTAAACTCATCAATATAAAGCCTTGTGGCTATTCCTGCTTCTGCATTACGAAGTATTCGCTCCTTAATACACTCAAGCATGACCAACATTGAGACTTTTCTAAGGTTTTTACCCAACTTTTGAAGACCGAACATCATAACACGATTTGTTCTCAGATCTATATTTGATGCTGACGCATAAATAGAAAGAGGTCCGGTGATAAACTGCTCCATATAAAGTGCTATGTTGGCAGCCTCCGGCTCTTCCATCGACTTAAGAACCCAATACACATCTGTCAACGTAACTTCAATAGTGCCGTTATTCCAGGCATTTTCATAAGCATATCTAAGCGCTCTGCTTATTATTGATGATTCTGCTGCTGTCAGTGTTTCTTTCTTGCAAGCCTCAATTATGGATAGTACAATCTCGCTTTTTTCATTAAAAACGTCACCTCGTGATTGTGACGGATAGAAATCAAGCGGATTGTATCGTATATCCGTAGAGGTATTAATATCCATGTAGCTGCCATTGAACGAAGCACATAGCTCTTCGTAATCATTCTTAGGATCTATCACTATAATATCATCATTAGTATTAAGAAATACCTGGATCATTTCAAGTGAAGCTACGGTTGTCTTTCCGGAACCGGTCTCACCGAATATTAATCCATGAGGATTAAGCAGCTTCTTTCTGTCGGCAAGGATCATGTTATCCGAGTTTTTATTCGTCCCATAGAAAAATCCTCCCGGCATAAACAGCTCCTGAGATGAAAACGGAAACAAGGCCGTAAGACTTCTGCTTATAAGCGTTCTTCCACTCATTACCTGCTTTACACCTATTGGCAAAATGGTATTGAAAGCTTCTCTCTGCCTGTCATACATGTAATCAAGGGTTACTCCTCTATTGCGAGCTACCATGATGACACTCTCCGTCTTTTGTTTCAGATCTTCTTCATTATCCGCAATAACCATTATATTCATCAATGTATAGAAGAAATGCTGATCTTCCTCGTTCTTTGCTTTGATCATGTAATTTATATCAGCTTCGGCTTCTTTTACGATATATGAAATATCCGTATTAAAATCAAGGTTTTTAACCCTTCTCTTTGTTTGATTCTGAATTCTTGTATTTATCCTCATATACTGGGCATTAAGTTCCTTCGTAGCATCCTCAGAACTTATAGGAGCGATATCTATGCTACAGACAGTCTTTACATCAAGTCTATTAATCTCTTTTAAAAAGACCTCTGAGAGCTTCCAAGGGTATTCTTTTAGGTACAGACATGACATATATCTTTTAGCACCTTGATATTCTGAAACAAAATATCTGTCACTCACATCAAAGTCAAGCTTTCCAGGAGTAATAACTTCCTTGAAATCAATATGCTGCTCAATGGCGTTCTTAAAATCAAATATAAATTCCTCGTCGTATTCTCCTCTATATACATCCCTAAGAATCTTCAATCGTTCAGAAGCATTAAGTGGTTCAAGTGACGATCCAAACTCATAAAAGAAACTCTTCATACTAACTTCGAGATTCCGGAAGAAGGTCTCCGCCTCATCATAGCTCTTCGTCATTTCATATCTGAGCGTCAGATACAGTTCTTGATCCACACCTGTTCTGCCCTGGTTAAGCTTTTCAGCAAATATATCATTCATGGCCTCTCGTAGATAATCATAGTTATCCATCCTAGGATACATGAACACTTCCTGTGACAGCTGTGCCGGACTCTTATTCTTGTTATTGATAGTTATCTTAAATGGTGTGTTATTTGTATTGAGGAATCTACACCAATTTTCAAGCATACTTTCTCTGGACGAGAATGTCTCGTTTTCATAATTGATGTTAGAAAACCTATACATTTTTGTAAATACGCCACCGGAACCAACCTCAAAGATACCATTTTCAGCTATCGACTTAATCTCGATAGTGTTTTGTACGGATTTAGGAGCTGATACTCTGAATTCGTCACACTTTTTGTACTTGGCCCATTTATCCCACTTGCTAGGCTGTTTTATTTTGAGCATCCTTTTCTCCTTTCCTTTTTTTATAGCATCCAATTCCTTAATCGTCTCTTCTTTATCGTAAAATACATCCTCACCCTTGCCTCTTCTTATTTGTCTCCTTAACCATTCAAAGAAGTCCATATCGTTCTTTTGAAACATAACAATATATCCAAAAGGAGCAACAAACAGTATAGTAACAAACGAAAGGCCAACCTTGCCTATTTTGCTAAGAGTAATCCCTATAAAAATAGATCCTAGTATTATAAGTGTAACTAGAACATATTGCCAAGGCTTCCTGCCGGTAAATATTGTTTTGTTGAGACTCTGAGGATCTTTATTAATATCTAACTCTATTTGTTTCTGATACATATATCCTCCTTTACTTTCCGACAATCATTCCGGCAATCTGTGGTGCTTGTTTGATCGCTCCAAGTCCCAAGATACAAGGGAATAAGTATTGAAGCAGTATAAAAAGCGTTCCTTTGAAATCAAGCGGTTTATAATATACTACATATAAAGGTTTGCTGTATTCTTCCGATGAATATGAAACTGCACTAACTACTGTTGATGATAAAATCGATTCGTTGCTCGGATCATATGTATATAAAAACACTCCTTGCATTTCCGGACTGGCTGCTAATATACCTAGAACATCTGAACCCTTTTCAGCTATGATGGATGACGTTAAATAATTACCTTTTGAATCCATAACAACACCCATATACATTTCAATTAAAAGAGCCGTTTTGACTTCCTCTGTAAATTGATTCTTAAAATCGTCATCATATTGAACCTTCCATACGCTAGTGCCATTCATATACATGTCCCAATCTTTGTACAAAAGAACTTTTTCTACCATGCCTTTATTCTTAATGTTTGCCAGCCATTGCATTTCTATGTTGTTCGTTACCTCTATAGAAATTTCACCTTTACTATTAATATCCGATGGAAACAACGTGTTCACTGTTGATCCAGCTTTTCCAACGCCGGACATTAGTATGATCATAAAACCTATACAGACGGAAATAACAACTGCTTCTATTGATGTGGCAAATACATTTTTTACATATCCGTGAAAAACCTCATTACCCGGAGTACCATTTCCAATCGCAAAGAAACTAAACGATATAGCTGAAAAAGGAATGAGAAGAAATAGTTTAAATATTCTCTGATAAACCTCCAAAGCTATCATTAATCCTGTGCCAATAAGTATTACTGTTCCGATCAAAAACAGAATGAACAGAAACAATCCTTTTAATCCACCTACTGAATACTCAATGTTTGCTGATATTGCATCATCCATTTTTAAATCTATACTCGCAAAATCTTTACCCGTGACAAGCTGAAATGAATATTTTGACAGAATTATTCCGGCGTTAAAGATTCCGAGAACAATTTTTTTCGAGTATTCTACCAGGATCACTGCCACGCTCAGCTTAAAAAAATCCTTTACAACAGAAAAAAGCTCCATCTCGTGTCTATTGCTCATAGCATCATTTGCCATTCCGATCAAGAACAAGAGAACCATAAGCGTAGCTGCTATCTGTATAAATACATCAATCAAAGCTCCTACACCGCCCCAAAAGGTCTTAAATGCTCCATCTTGTCCCAAATCAGATGTAAGTACGGTATAAGCATTTTCCACAAATATCCGGAAAATGTTAATGCCGGCGCTAAGAACAGAGACACAGGCTGATCCACACCAGGTAAGGATGGAATTAACTGCTTCAAGTGCATCTTCGCCTATACTCTTTAATGGTACACCTGTCCCAATATACTTAACAGTCGTGCCTATAATATTGGCATAATACATCTTTACCACCTCATTTCGTGGCATTAACTACAAATGGCTAATGCCACACAATACAACAAATATCCCGTCTATTCTTTAAAAATCACTACGGAAAATAGGTATAAGAACGCCTATGGCTGCTAAAAGCAGTCCGGCAACAAGCCACTTGGCAGCTCCTACCATAGCTGCTGAATCATGCTGCGGATATGCGGTAATAAAATCAACTACAGCTTTGATACAGATGATTACACCAACGCCTGCCATTCCATAGCAGATAACCTTGATCAGTATATCCAATGGTGTGAATATCTTCTTCTCAATGTCCTTCTCTATGGCATCTGTTGACTGTGTTGTTACATCAAGCATAATGCCAGATGTAACGGCCTTTAAATACATCTTTCCAAGTAAATTCATTAACATATTGATTTCCTCCTCGTTTCACTTGTCATTATGGTTTCTTGCCCTTTAGGGCATAAAAAAAGCAGGAGCCTTACGACTACTGCTTAAACTTGTAATATCAATTACATTTGCGGAGCGTCATCCTTTTTTAATAACTCACTCCCGCCGGATTAACCATAACGGGAGTGAGCTTTTGGAAAGGAGACTATTAACTAGATTATTCTTCTTTTTATGCGTTTAGTTTTCTCTTTTTCCAGCTAATATACGCAAGTCCGAGTCCTGAAAGGAGAAGAAGCCCGAACAGGATATTGACCGGTGTATCATCTGATGTCTTTGGTACAGGTGAGATCATGAAGGTCTGCTCAGTATCCTCCAGATCCGTATGCTCCGCAACGAGAGTATATGTCAGATTCTTGTTGTCCTTATCTTTTACAAGATACAGATACTCAAATACTGTCACATCGCCTTCGAGTTCTGAAGCGTCAAAGTGGAATTCCATTGTGATCATTCCGTCTTCTGCTTCAGCTGTGAATGTTCTCTGAACCTTTACAGGAAGGCCGTTGACCATAACTGCTTTTCCTGTCTTCTTGTCCATCAGAACACCTTCTAACATGAATGTCTCTCCGACCTTCATTTTTGAGATCATAACGTCATCTTTTACGGTAACGTCATTTACCTTCTGAACTGTCTTCGTAGTATCTTCTACGTGTGTATGTACTGAAGGATAATATACTGTCTGCTCAGTATCAGTAAGCGATCCGTGACTATAAACCAATTTCTTATTTCTGTAAAGGTCCTCAAAAACAACGATAACCTCTCCGGCTGATCCATCGAATGTAAACTCAATTTCTATTGTTCCGTCCGGTTTCTCCGGAGTAAATGTCTTCTCGGCTGTCACAGGCTTTCCGTCAATAAGCAGCTCTTTTCCGGTGTCACGATCCATCAACACACCCTTTACAGTGTATTCCTTGTTATCGCCAACATGGAGATTAGTATAGAATACTGTATCTATTATGGTTGTTGTCGTTGATGTTTTGCCAATATCCTGCTTTGTTACGGCATCCTCTGCCTTGGTTCTAACCTTCGGAAAATCTATTTCCTGGTCTTTGTCCTCAAGAGAATTGTGAACGCCCACAAGCTTGCCATTTCTGTAAATATTCTCGAAAACTATTGTCGATGTACCAGCAAGAGCTGATCCGTCGAATGTAAACTCAATTTCTATTGTTCCGTCCGGTTTCTCCGGAGTAAATGTCTTCTCTGCTGTAACCGGCTTGCTGTCAACGAGAAGCTCTTTTCCGGTCTCCTTATCCATAAGGACACCCTTTACTGTATATTCCTCAGTTTTGAGATTCTTATATGTCACAACATCAACTATCGTTACCTTCTCTCCGACTGTACCTACATGATCCTCTGTTTCAGAGTCATATGCGGTCGTGTGGATCTCCGGGATATTTACGGTCTGACCTTCGTCATTTATATCCTCATGATGGCCTATAAGAATATCGGTCGTGTCTTCTCCAGCATCTTCATCGGTATCATTTTTCTTTTCTTTTACAAGATAGATCTTTTCAAATACGACTACCGAATCTCCGGCAAGAGCAAGTCCTACAGCATCGAAGGCCGGGAAGGTAATATCTATCGTTCCTTCTGACTGTTCTGCAACAAATTCTACCTCGGCTGTTATCTCGTTGCCTTCAGCATCAAGTACAGGCTTTTCAGTAGAACGCTGCATAATAGTTCCTACTATGCGATAGGTGAGTCCTTTTTCAAGTCCTTCATAGGAAAGAGTATCTATTATTACTGTTTCTTCTGTTGCAAGCGATTCATTATCCTCTGTAACACTGTCTTTTGCTGTTGTGCTGACCTTAACTACAATTACGGTTTGATCTTCATCATCTATATCATCGTGAATTGCAATATCAAGCCCCTTGTAGTTGGTCATTGTCTCATAGCAGACTATCTCAATTTCCGGAATAAGATATCCTTCAAAGGTGATAGGAACTACGATCTCTCCGTCCGGTTTCTCCGGCTTAAAGGTTATCGTTGCTGTTACAGGCTTTCCATTCTTGTCGAGAAGCTGATCTCCGTCCTCGTATGTACCTGTCACATCACCCTTAACAACCGGTGTGGCTGTAAGTGAATATTCCATGCCCGGAATCAGATTTTTATAAGAAACCTTGTCATTTATGGTTACCGGCCCTTCAAGTGGAACCATCTTTGTATTTGTTTCTTCTACTGTTGCGTTTGTGTGTATCTCTACAAAACGTACAGTCTGATCAACATCATCCTTATCCTTGTGTTCTGCCAGGAGATGCTCTATTTCGTCTCCGTTTGTATCTGTTGTAAGAAGATATACTTCCTCATAAGCTACTGCTGTCTTATTACCGAGCTTTTTAGCATCAAATGCCGGGAAGGTTACTTCAAAGTATCCGTCCACAAGCTGAATGCTGCGATCAGCTGACATATCAAGTACAGTTCCGTCTGCAAGGATATAGTCTCCTGCGTCCGGTGAAGCTGTTATCTTATCCTCCGGTACTTCATCAAGAGTGAACTTCTGCTCAACTTCAATCTTGTCTCCATTTGCATCAAAAAGAGGCTCGCCTGTTGCCTTATCGATTAAAATTCCCTTTACGACATAGCTTCTTCCGGCGATGAAATTATGATATTTGATGCGGTCAACCACTACAGCTTCTTCTGCTGCCATTACTTCTTTTGAAGCTTCGTCAACAGTAGTCACCTTGGTTGGATCCGTTTCATCATAATCCTCTGCCCATTCTCCCGTACCTTCTCTGTAAAGAGTTGTATGGATCTTAGGGAAATGAACTGTCTCATCCTCGTCAGAAAGATCGGCGTGAATAGCTATCTCTCTGTCCTTGTAATAAAGCGACTCGAATGCTACAACGCTTTCCCCTTCGAGAAGAGACGCGTCAAATGTAAATTCAAGGTCTTCGTATCCGTCTGTAGACTTGGCCTGGAATGTCTTCTCAGCTGTCACAGGGTTTCCGTCTGCATCAAGAAGTTCCTCTCCGTCAACCGTCGTTGTCTTGATAAGATTTCCGTCTGCATCCTTCCATGAATAGCCTGTCACATGAAGGGTTCCCTTTATGGTGTAATACTCGTCAATGGTTAAACCTGTAAAATACACCCGATCTGTCACGGTAACATCACCGGACTTTGCAATATGATCATCTGTTACGCTGTCTGCTATCGTTGTATGAATGTCAACCGGTCTTACTGTCTGGCCTTCATCATCGATATTTTCATGTACTACCGGGAATATGGTCTCATCTGAGCCTTCATATTCCGGATACTGTGCCGCATTGTTGTCATCATCCGGTACTGTATTTCCGAGATAAAGCTTCTCAAATACAACAAAGCTGCATCCTTCGTATTCTTCGGCATAAATACCCTCGAAGTTTACGATCTCGGTTCCGCTCTTCTCGAACTCAGATTTTGTCCATGTAGCATCTGTCTTAAATGTCTTCTTAACTGTGTAAGGCTCTCCGTTCTTCTCATATGCTTCATATGTTCCGTCCGAATGACGAACCATAAGCTGTCCGACTAATGTAAATGTCGTATTTGCTCTGAGATTTGAATAAGCCACCTTATCTTCTATAGTCTGAGCTTCGCCCATCTGAGCAAGTGTCTTTGAGTCTGTCTCAACTACTCTTGCTGTGGTTGTAATCTCAGGCATTTCGATATTGTAGAGCTTACCGTCTGCCTCTGCCACAAGGACAGTTGCTGTCGAATTAATAGTAACTGTTGCCGGTTTCAGAAGCTGAAGGCCTTCGTTTGCCTCTCCTCTCTTTTCTGTTACAGTATATGTTCCTGCAGGAAGGCATCCGTAATCGGCATTGTATGCGACATTCGTTCCATCATCAAGAAGACTGAACCATGCATC
>JAEEGF010813676.1_pt1 | contig 35653 bp, 13 predicted proteins | sample 9134171 | NCBI WGS metagenome assembly JAEEGF01 (sample SAMN16246542, study PRJNA631951) | gut metagenome | biome: gut microbiome; feature: rumen; material: AP-attached | host: Bos | place: Iran: Karaj | collected 2018-10
TCCGCGACGAAGATGTTGCTCTGAACATGACTACCAATGGCACCCAAGCTGGTATCATCGAGCGTCAGTTCGTGGCCATCACTGAAGGCGACCGTGCTGCTCACATCTGGCCTGTGACGGTTGAGCTTTACGCTCCCGAGGTTCCGGATGTTTGGGAGTTGGCATGCGAAGAAGCCACGACATTCCCCTTCGTCGAGGTTCCTGCCACTGCCCACAACACTGTCCTTCACAATGACTACACGCTGCCCTTCCCCGAGATTCCGGAAGGCTACGATGCAGTCTACAAGCTTGAATTTGCTAACGACGTGATTCTGAACGCCGAAGTAAGTCAGGGCGAAAACGGTAAGGTTGCCCTCTATACTGAGGACTTCTACGGCGAAGGCGGCCCGATGGCTACCAACAACTACACTGGTCCTCTCTCTGGCGAAGGCGGCGGCGCTGCTGGTGCTCCATTTGAGGTACAGATTGGTGAAGGTACCACCACGTTTGGCTACTTCCCCTTCTACACCTTATATAATTATAGCATCGCTGAGAACCTCTTCCTCGCTACCGAACTTGAGGAAGCTGGCGTGACCACTGCCCCGATGAGCAGCTTGAGCTGGTATGCCACCAACTCCACTGGCTACAACCAACAGGGCATCAGCATCTGGATGGCCAATGTTGACGATGCTTCTTTGACGACCACATCTCATGTTGTCACTGGCATGACCCTCGTCTACACGGGTGCCATGACTCCTGTAGTTGGTTGGAACGAGTTCGTCTTCAACGAGGGTAGCTTCGCATGGGACGGCCACAGCAACATCCTGATTTACTGCCAACGTAACAATGGCGAATGGAACAGCACTGTGTATTGGGAATCCACTCCTAGCCTGCCGTTCAATGCATCGTCCTATAAGTATCAGGACAGCGCTGCCTACGATCCTACGGTTCCTCAAAGCATGACCACTAGCACGACCCGCCCGAACATCATCATGAAGTCTGTCGGCCGCAACCGCGATGCCTACACCTACGGCTTTGAAGGTGGCCTTGAAGGCTGGACAACAATTGATGTGAATGCAGGCGAAGGTACATGGATCCATAGTGACGACAATCTTGGCCTGTATGACTACACCACATTGGCTCACAGCGGCACTGGTTTTGCCATGTGCTACTCGTTTGTTGACTATGTTGGTTCATTCGACACCGACAGTTACCTTGTCTCCCCACAACAGTATAGCATTGCCAACGGTTCGAACATCACCTTCTGGGCTGATAACGCCAACGACGACTATCCTGAGTGGTTCAGTGTTTGCGTTTCTACTGCTGCAAACCCGACAGCTTCTAGCTTCACGCAAGTTTGGGGCGGTAATGCCAAGGGCAATCGTGGCGAGAGAGCTAATGTCCGTCACAGCAACAACCGTTATGAGAACTGGCGTCAGCACACTGTAGACCTGAGTGCATACGCTGGTCAGAACGTGTGGATTGCCTTCCACGATGTGAACTATGACATGTACGAGATTTGGATTGATGACGTCACCATTAATGCTGGCGGTGGCTCTACACCTCCGACTCCTCCGACACCTCCGACACCTCCGACCCCGGGTGCCAATGTGGTTTACGGTCCTGTCATCGAGAATGCTGCTGTTGAGGCTGGCACCTATTATCTGGTTGCCTCTTCAACCTCACCTGACTTCGAGGTGACGATCAACGGTGAGGCCATGCCTTGCCCGCAAGTTGACGGCTTCGCCTTCGGTCCCATGCCTGCTGACAACGAGGACGAAATCGAGCCCGCCAGCGTTGAGCTGAAGTGGAACAACCCGGCCTACGCCACCGAGTACCAAGTGGTCTTCGGTAGCACCTATCATCCGGAAGCCGGTCATCCTCAGACCATCATCAGCGACTGGCTGCCCGTGAATGGTGCAACCGGTAGCTTCCGTGTCAATAACTTGTGGAACAACACTAACTACTTCTGGCACGTCGTCTTCCGCAATGGCGGTGCCTGCACTGAAGGCGTGAGCAGCCCGATCTGGGGATTCACCACGCACCTGAATATTCCTCAAGGTTTGACTGCTGTTGACGAGACCGTGTTCAACGACGAGACCATCGTCCTGAACTGGAACGCCGTTGTCGACCGTACCTACCGTTTCTACAACGTGTATCGCGACGGTGAACTGATCGGCCACACCAACACGAACCAGATCAACAACTCGACCTACACCGACGGACCTCTTCCGTATAACATGAACGGCTACACCTATTATGTTACGGCTGTCTACGACGAGGGTGAATCCGCTCCTTCGAACACGGTGAACGTGAAGGTGAGCGGCCGCGGCAACGTGGACGGTCACGTCTACGAACAAGACGGCACGACTGGCATCGCTGGTGCCACCGTGACCATGACTGGTCTTGACGAATTCAACGTCAGCCACACCTATAACTTCCAGACCAATGCCCAGGGTTACTACAGCGGTGCTGTGTATGCCGGTTCCTACAACGGCCAAGCCGCTAAGGATGGTTACCAGACTATCACCGAGCCTGTCCAAGGCAACCCGATTGACATCACCTACAATGTGACGACGAGCCCGATCGACTACATCCTTGACGAGAACTTCGATCCCGTCTGCACTGTGATAGCTGAGTACTATCCTGACAGCCTGGATCCTCAGAGCCCGTATGTGAAGGTGTACTGGGGCTGTGGCCTGCCTGGTGAGGAGATCATCGAAGACTTTGAGACTGGCGACTTCAGCATGTTCGATTGGCAGGTTGACCCGACCTATCCTTGGACGGTCACCACGACCAACCCGTATGAAGGCACCTACTGCATGAAGAGCGGCGGCGCTGGCGTTGCCAACGTCGTGAGCAACATGACCGTGACGGTGAACATCCCCGCCGACGGTGAAATGAGCTTCTTCGGCAAGATTTCTTCGGAAAGCAACTGGGACTACGGTTACTTCTTCATTGACGGTGCCCAAATGGGCCAATACACTGGTGCTGGTAACTGGGGTGAGAGAACCTTCCCCATCACCGCTGGTGATCACACCTTCCAGTGGAGATACACGAAGGACGGTAGCGTGAATAGCAATGACGACTGCTTCTATGTCGACTACATTAACTTCTACAAGAGACCCGAACCCGTGCAACCCGGTTGGGTGTACTACGATGACGGCGTGAACGTCGATGCCATCGGCCTGACGGCTGGCGGTTCGTTCTACTGGGGCGTGATGTTCCCCGCTGGCAGCTATGCTGGCAACAGCGTGACCAAGGTGAGCATGTACGACTACTCGGCTCACACTGGTAATATCATGGTCTACCAAGGCGGTGCTACCGCTCCTGGCACACTGCTCTACACGCAGGCCTACACCTGCACTGGCAGCGCTGACTTCATCGAATGGACGCTTAACACTCCTGTGACGATCGATCCTGCTCAGAACCTGTGGATTGTGATGAACAATGACAACGGTCAGTATGTGGCTTCTGCATGCGCCAACACTGGCAACGCCAACGGACGTTGGATTAGCCTTGATGGTGCCACCTGGGAAGACGTGGCCACCTACGGCCTCGACTACACCTGGATGATCCGTGCCTACGTGGCTGGTGCGAAGGGTACTTCTGTCGTTCCTGCTGGTCTGTCCGCCGACATGGCTCCTGCCAAGGCTCCTGTCCGCGTGAAGGGTGAGACCACGAACGCTGGCGTATTTGCCGCTGCCGGTGCCAACACCACGAACAACGTCGGTGTTCCCGCCATTGCAGCCACTGGCAACCGTGCCCTGTCACACTACAGAGTGTATCGTACGAACTGCTACAACGACGGTCCTTACACCGAAGAGAACACTGTGCTGCTGGCCACCGTTTGGGTGCCCGACACCGTCTACATCGACGTTGAATGGGCAGACCTCGAGCCTGGTGTTTACAAGTGGGGTGTCGGTACTGTCTATGAGGGCAACCGCGGCGAAGAGATTGCAGGCCCCATCAACTGGAGCGAGCCTGTCAATGTGAGAGCCGACCGTGACCTGACTGTTGACTTCGAAAGTGGCATGCCTGCTGGCTGGACCGTTATCGACGCCAACAACGATGGCTACACCTGGTGCTTGACCAGCGCCATCCCGACCACGTGGACTTACTATTCAAGCTTGACGCTTGACTGGTACCATGGTGGTTCGAACGCTATCTGCAGTGGTTCTTATATCAATGGTGTGGGTGCCCTCACTCCTGACGAGTACTTCGTCTCGCCGCAGGTGAGCCTCGGTGCTGGTTCTTCAATCAGCTTCTGGGTTGCTGCCACCGACGCCAGCTATCCTGCCGACCACTTCGGCGTATTTGTCTCCGACAACGGTACCAGCAACTGGACTTCGGTTCAGGAGTGGACGCTGGCTGGCAAGAAGGAAGGTATGATGGGCGGTTCTGCTTCGCGTAATGGCGAAGGTCTCAGACTCGGCACTTGGTACAACTATACTGTTGACCTGAGCGCTTACACCGGATCGTATGTCGCCTTCCGTCACTTCAACTGCTACGACCAGTACATCATGGTTTTGGACGACATCACCCTCATTGAAGGTGCCAGTGGTCCTACGCCTCCGACTCCTCCGACTCCCGGCAGCAATGGTCTGCAACTGCCTCGCGAGAGCGAGATCGTGTGGTCGAACTGCCTCGATAAGGACATGTACCTTGCTGATGGTGATGTTACCGTTAATGTGCTGCTGAACAGCGCCGACAGCCCGGAGGGCGTGACGGTGACCTTCACGAACCTCAACGAGTATGAGCAGGAGAACTACGGTATCGCCCCGATCGTCCTCGACGAGACTGGCTACTATGCGTTCGAGAGCTTCCGCAGAGGCGACTACAAGGTGAACGTGGACTTCGAGGGCTATGAGCCCATCGAGGAGAACGTGAGCATTTGGGAGCCTGTCGACCTGCGTTATGTGATGACCGAGATTATCTACGGTGTTAGCGACCTCTACGTCTCCCGCACTGGCTGGGCCATGTGGGAAGGCCACGGCTCCTACACACCTCCGACTCCTCCGACACCTCCCGGTGGCGGCGACAGCTTCGAGTGTGGCTTCGAGAACGGCCTTGAAGGCTGGACCACCATCGACAACGATGGCAACGGCCTCAACTGGGTGAACAGCGTGAACAGCACGAGTGCCTCTGGCTACGACTACACTGGTCTGGCTCACGGCGGCAACTACTTCGTGTACTCACAGTCTTACATTGACTACCAAGGTGCCTATGAGGCCGACAACTATCTGGTCACGCCTCAGAAGTATGCTATCACCAACGGTTCGACCCTGACCTTCTGGGCCGACAATGCCAACGACAGCTATCCCGATCACTTTGCTATCGCCATTTCGACTGCCGACACTCCGAGCGCTGCCAGCTTCACCGATGTCTGGAGCCACCAGGGTGCCAAGGGCGAAGGCAAGGCTGCTGTCCGTTATTCTGAGGGTCGTTACCAGAACTGGCGTTCACACAGCGTTGACCTGAGTGCCTACGCTGGCCAGAACGTATGGATTGCCTTCCACCACCAGGATTACGACGAGTACGAGATCTGGATTGACGACGTTGCCTTGACCAGCGGTGCCAAGGACGGCGACCGTCACCTCGAGTACTACAAGGTGTTGTGCGAAAGCATCGACCACGAGCCTATCTTCAACACCAATACGGTGTATCCGTTCTGCCAGTTGGCTACCGACGAACTCGTCGAGGGAGAACAATACATCTGCAAGGTTGCAGCTGTGTACAGCACTGGCATGAGCGACTATACAGAGTGCGTGTGGGAGTATGAGCCTTGCGAGCACTATGCCGGCACTGTGAACGGCGTGACCGCTGAAGGCAACACTGTCACTTGGGATTATCCCGGCGGCGGCCCCGTGCCTCCAGTACCTGGCCAAGGTGATTCCTTCACCGTTGACTTCGAAGGTGGTCTGCCTACCGGCTGGACCGTTGTCGACGCCAACAACGACGGTTACACTTGGTGCTTGACTAGCGCCATCCCGACCACTTGGACTTACTATGCAAGCTTGACGCTTGACTGGTACCACGGTGGTACTAACGCCATCTGCAGCGGTTCCTACATCAATGGTGTGGGTGCCCTGAACCCGGATGAATACCTCATTTCGCCTCAGGTGAACCTTGCCAATGGTTCGCAACTGAGCTTCTGGGTGGCTGCCACCGACGCCAGCTATGCTGCCGACCACTTCGGTGTGTTCGTTTCGACGACTGGCACCAACCCGAGCGACTTCCAGAGTGTCCAAGAATGGACTCTGACTGGCAAGAAGGAAGGTATGATGGGCGGTTCCGCCTCACGCGACGGCAACGGCCTGAGACTTGGCACTTGGTACAACTACACTGTTGACCTGAGCGCCTACGCTGGCCAAGCCTACATCGCTTTCCGTCACTTCAACTGCTACGACCAGTACATCATGTGCCTGGACGACATCGAACTGACCAGCGGTGCCAAGAGCAACCGCGCTGCTTGGGATCTGATGATGACCTTCACAGCTCCTGAAGGCGGTCACTATGGTGTGGCCTACGACGGCAACAACTTCTATACCTCCAACTGGGGCTACAGCGCTGCTGCCCACAACTTCTACAAGTATGACTTGGACGGCAACATGCTCGAAGGCTTCGAAATCTCTGGTTGCGGTACGCTCCGTGGCATCACCTACGACGGCACGAACTTCTACGGCGTCGCCAACAGCAGCACAGTGTACTGTGTCGACCTGGCCAACCACAGCGTGGTCAGCACCTTCACCAGTGCTTACGGTGCCATGCGTGGTATCACCTACGATCCGGAGCGTGACGGCTTCTGGGTCATCGGCAACTGGAGCGGCAACCTGACGCTCATCGACCGTACTGGTGCTATCGTCCAGACCGGTCCTGCCCCGACGAGCGCTTCCGACCTTGCCTACTACAAGGACGAGAACGACGTCGAGCACGTTTACTGCTTCAACAACGGTACCAATGACGTGGAAGACTGGGTCATTGGCAATAGCTCGATGAGCGGCTCCGTGTTCAACTTCTCGAACGTTCCCGGCTTCGACGGCGGTTCGTCCGGCGGTTGCACTGTCGGCAGCTTCAACGGCAAGATCGCCTTCATCGGCGACCTGCAACAGAGCCCGAACCTCGTTGCTGTCTACGAACTGAGAGACGACAACACTACCCCGACTCCTCCTCCGACACCTAGCGGTGATATCCTTGGTGCTATGATCTTTGTTGACGGCGAATGGGAAGCCTTCGTTCCTGCTCCGACCAACACCTACACCTATGAAGGTGAAGGCAACGAGCTCTGCGTCCGTATGGTCTACAACGGTACTGCCGAATTGCCGAGCAACAACTTCTACTATGCCATGAGCTGCGAGGAGTGCGTTGAGATCAATCCTGTTGGTCCTGGCACTTGCGAAATGCCTTATGTGATCCACTCCGAGCTGGTGGATGAGAACCGTTCAGTCAAGGTGTGGTGGGGTGAAGAGCCCGCTGCTCCTATCAGCGAGTGGTTGTACTACGACGACGGCACCTATGCCACGAGCATCGGTGTTGGCGGTGGTGTGATCTACTGGGGCACCATGTTCCCGGCTGCATCGATTGCTCCTTATGCAGGCACGAACCTGACGAAGGTTGCCCTGTATGAGAACAGCTACAACACCGATGTGGTGACCGTGAACATCTATCTCGGTGGCACATCTGCTCCTGCCACTTTGGTGAGCACGATGAACTACAACCCGGTTGGTGCCGACGCCTTCCATGAGGTGACGCTGACGACGCCTGTCGCCATCGACGGCACTCAGAACCTGTGGATTACGTTCAGCGAGAACGGCACATATCCTGCCAATGCTTGCGCCGACACTGGCGATCCGAACAACCGTTGGGTGAGCTTGGACGGTGCCGAATGGATGGATGTTGCCAGCGCTGGCGTACCTGGCTACGGCTGGATGATCCGCGGCTACGTGACGAACGAAGGCAAGGGCGGCATGGTTGAGAACATCGCCATCGAGCAGCCTGCAGTCATGGAGACCAGCACGGGCGTGCTGAGCCACACCGAAGTGGTGAGCAAGCCTGCCGACCTGAGCTTCATGAACCGTGCCAACATTGTGAAGTACAATGTGTACCGTTCGACCGACCCGGCTGTGGGTTATGTCATGATCGGTGAGGTTGCCGAGACCGGTGCCACGTACTACGAATACATCGACACTCCTGTTGATGGTGGTACGTACTACTACCAGGTCCGCGCCTACTATGACAACGACTGCGAGTCCGAGCCTGGCGTTGCTGCTGACGACCCGAGCCACAACTACGTGAGTGGCACCACCGTCGGCGACGGTTTGAACGAGAACAGCGACAATGTTGCTCTCTACCCGAACCCGACCAACGGCAACGTGACGATCGAGGCCAACGGCATGAACCGCATCACTGTGGTGAGCGTCCTCGGCCAGGTGGTCTTCGACACCGAGCTCAATGCTGACAACTACATCCTGAATATGGGTCAGTTCAACGCTGGTCTGTATCTGGTGCGTGTCTACACTGAGAACGGCGTGACCGTCAAGCGCGTCACTGTCATGCAATAAATGATTTTTTGAAACGCAATCGCGTTTCAAAAAATGGAAAGGCAATCCGAAAGGGTTGCCTTTCTTTTTTTATAATGTTCAAAAAAATTGCAATTCGACTAAGGGTAAAACGTGAGTTGTTAGTCTTATTGATGTCGACAAAATGTTAAACGCGTTTACTATGCATTCCTTTTTTTCTATAATGCTTAGTTATAATGCTGTCACCATGCCCTTTGGCACTGGTGCGTTTCTCATTTATACACAAAGAAACAATTTAATTCACTTATTTACTAACTTAAATCAATCATTATGAAAAAGAAAGTATTTTCTTTGATGATGACGCTTTTGCTCGCTTTTATTGGCGTGGCAAAGGCGGATGTAGTCACGATTGGAGATGGTACGGGTACCACTTACTATGGCCCATACAACTCCCTCTGGGGCTACTCGTTCGTTGAGCAGATCTATTCTGCCGACGAAATCGGAACTGCTGGAACGATTACTTCCATCAGTTTCAACTTGCGTGAAAGCGATGCCTCGCAAACCAATGCGGTGGACGTTTTCATGAAGAATGTGTCGAGAACTGAGTTCTCGGACAACGCTGACTGGGAGTCTGTTACGGCTTCGGACATGGTGTTCAGCGGAACGGTCACCTTCAGCCCAGGCTGGACGACCATCACGCTCGACACCCCGTTCGAGTATGACGGCTTCAGTAACCTGATGATTGGTATGCACGAGTATACCTCAGGTTACAGCACGCGTTACTTCTACTACACCAGTGTTCCTAACGCATTGATTTCGGCCCATAGCGATTCCGCTAATCCGGATCCCTATGACATCGGATCATTCACTGGTACCAAGTATGTGCAGAACTACCGCACTAACCTTCAGATGGAAATTATTCCTGGTGGCGGCGGCGGTGGTGTGACCCAAACCATTACTATCGGTGAGGGTACGAACACCTACTACTACTATCCCGTCAATATGTACTTCAACTACTCCCTGACGGAGCAAATCTACACTGCTGACGAAATCGGAGATGCCGGAACGATCAGTTCCGTGGCTTTCTACTATGACTACACTTCTCCGTTCAGCATGGACAACATTACGATGTACATGAAGAACGTTTCGAGAGAGGCTTTCGCCAGCAACACTGACATGGAGCCTCTTGCTCTCGGTGATATCGTGTGGACTGGTACCCTGTCGGCTACTGAACCCGGTTGGATTACCGTCAACCTTGACACTCCGTTCGCTTACAATGGTACGGACAACTTGCTTATCGCTTGCTTCGATGGCACCAGCGGCTATCCGGGCAGCAGCTACAAGTTCCGCACCACGCCTTGCGACGGCTACAAGGGCATCAACTGGTACAGCGACAGCTATACTCCCGACCCGTACAACACTGCTGGCGGCTATAGCGGCAGCAAGAGCTACACGCAATACCGCAACAACCTCCAGTTGACCATCACCACCAACGGTGGCGGCACTCCTGGCTTTGTTGACAGACTGCATGTGAAGTACATTGAGGGTGAAGAAGAGATTATCGACTCCTTGTATATGGGAGTTCGCCCGATTGGCGCTTGGATGGAACCCTTCAACTGCATCATGTACACAGAAGGTCCTACCTATACGGTGAATGTTCTCGATTTCACGCCGAGCGATGGCTTGTTCAGTGTCGGCGAGGTTGAATATCCTTTCCAAGTGAGAAACAACCAAGATGTTGAACTGACAATCACCACCAACGGCACCGAAGCTGGCGTTATCGAGCGTCAGTTCGTGGCTATCACCGAAGGTGACCGTGCCGCTCACATCTGGCCCATCGTTGTTGAGCTCTATGCTCCTGAGGTTCCGGATGTTTGGGAGTTGGCTTGCGAAGAAGCCACAACGTTCCCTTTCGTTGAGGTTCCCGCTACGGCTCACAACACTGTCCTTCACAACGACTATACGCTGCCCTTCCCCGAGATTCCGGAAGGCTACGACGCTGTTTACAAACTCGTGTTTGACGAAGACCAAGTCTTGAATGCTGAAGTCACTTATGGTGAAAACGGTAAGGTGGCTCTCTATAACGAAGACTTCGACGGTGAAGGTGGCCCCATGGCTCACAATTACTACACGGGTATTCAATTAGGTGGCCCTGTTGCCGCCTATCCTTTTGAGGCTCAGATTGGTGAAGGTACCAGCACGTCTGGCTACTTCCCGTTCTATTGCTTCTACAACTACTCCTTGAGCCAGCAGCTCTTCCTCGCTACCGAGCTTACCGAAGCTGGCGTGAGTGGCGCTCCGATGACCAGCCTCAGCTGGTACTGCACGGCCACCAACAACAACCTGCAGTCCAACATTACCATCTGGATGGCCAACGTGGAAGAAACTGCCATGACCTCCACCACCATGCTGACTGCTGGTATGACCAAGGTGTATGAAGGCAATATGACTCCCGTTGTGGGTTGGAACGAGTTCGTCTTGAACCAAGACAGCTTCTCTTGGGACGGCCACAGCAACATCCTCATTTCCGTGCAGCGCAACAATGGTGCCTGGGCTTCTGGTGTCAACTGGCAAGTGGGTACCCAGAACTTCACCTGCAGCGTTTACAAGTACACCGACTCCACCGGTGCTGGCTACGGTCCTTTCGACATGACGACCAATGCTTACAGTTGCACCACCTCCACCAGCCGCGCCAACATCATCATGAAGGGCGGCAACCGCGAAGGTGTCAACCGCGACATTACCATTAATTTCGAAAACCAGCAGATTCCTGCTGATTGGACCAACGACGCCACCTATCCTTGGACTGTGGTGAGCGAGAACGGTTCCTACGTCATGAAGAGTGGCAACGGTGGTGTTTCCAGCTCCACTTCAGCTATCGAAGCCACTTATACCTTTACGACGAATGGTGAAATTAGTTTCGACCTCTTGTCAATGGGTGAGGGTTCCGATACTTATGACTGGGACAACAGCCGCTTCTATATCGACGGTGTTCAGCAGTTCCGCTATGGTGCTCACGGTACATGGGAAACCTTCAACGCCACTGTGAGTGCTGGTATCCACACCTTCAAGTGGGAATACAAGAAGGATGGTTCCGTGAATCCTACGGGTGATGCCTTCTTTGTGGACAACATTGTTATCACTGGTATGGGTGATCCTCTGCCTGAACCGGAAGCCAACTATAGCTTCGGTCCCGTTATCGAGAACCTGCCTCTGAGAGGAGGCACCTACTATCTGGTGGCTTCTTCGACAGATCCCGACTTTGAGGTGACCATCAATGCTGCCGAAATGCCTTGCCCAGAAGTTGACGGCTTTGCCTTCAACCCGAGCCCTGCTGACGATGCCGACGGCATTGAGCCCAACAGAGTCACGCTGCGTTGGAACATCCCGACCAATGCTACGGGTTGGCGTCTCATCTTTGGTACTACCTACCATCCGGAGCCTGAGCATCCGCAGACGATCATGTTCCCTGAAGATGGTAGCTTCACTACCAGCCTCGCCAACAGCTACACTGTCCACAATCTGTGGAACAACACCAACTATTTCTGGAGAGTGGAGTTCAACAACGACGGTTGCCCCGAAGGCGTGAGCAGTCCTGTTTGGGGATTCACCACACATCTGAATATCCCGCAGAACCTCACCGCTGTTGACCAGACCGTGTTTGACGACGAGACCATCGTCCTGAACTGGAACGCCGTTGTCGACCGTACCTATCGTATGTACAACGTGTACCGTGATGGTGAACTCATTGGCAGCACTCAGGTGAACAACATCGGCAACACGACCTACACCGATGGTCCTCTGGCCTACAATTTGGATGGTTACACCTACTATGTCACTGCCGTGTACGATGAGGGTGAATCCGCTCCTTCGAACACCGTGAACGTGAAGGTTTCTGGCTATGGCGATGTGAATGGTCACGTCTACGAACAAGACGGTACGACTGGTATCGCTGGTGCCACTGTGACGATGGTGGGTCATGACGAATTCAACGCCTCTCACACCTACAACTTCACGACCAATGCCCAGGGTTACTACTCAGGCCACATCTATGCAGGTAGCTACAACGGTTCAGCTGCTAAGGATGGTTACCAAACCATCTACGAGCCTGTCCAAGGCAACCCGATTGCCATCGACTACAACAACACGACCAGCCCTGTCGACTACATCCTCGACGAGAACTTCGATCCTGTTTGCCAAGTCATTGCCGAGTACTATCCCGACAGCCTGGATCCTCAATCACCTTACGTGAAGGTGTACTGGGGCTGTGGCCTGCCTGGCAGCGAGATTGTTGAGCCCTTCGAGACTGGCGACTTCAGCCTGTTCGATTGGCAGGTGGATCCCACCTATCCTTGGACGATTACGACCAATAATCCTTATGAAGGCACCTACTGCATGAAGAGCGGCGGCGCTGGCGTGGCCAGCGTGACCAGCAACATGACCGTGACGGTGAACATCCCCAATGACGGTCTCATGAGCTTCTGGTGTAAGATCTCTTCGGAGAGCAACTTTGACTATGGTCACTTCTATATCGACGGTGTTGAGAAGGTACAATTGTCGGGTGCCGGCAACTGGATCGAGAAGACCTACGATGTCACCGCTGGCGATCACACCTTCCAGTGGAGATACACGAAGGACAGTAGCGTGAACAGCAACGACGACTGCTTCTATGTCGACTATATTACCTTCTACAAGCAACCCGAACCCGCTCTCCCGGGCATGACCTATGACTTCGAAGACGGCACCATGCAGGGCTGGACTTCAGTCGATGCTGACGGCGACGGCTACGGTTGGTATATGGGTAGCGAAATCATGACTGGCCAAACTGGTAACAATGGTTCGAACGACTTCGTGTTGAGCCAGAGCTACTACCTTGGCACTGTCCTCTATCCTGACAACTACCTCGTTTCGCCTCAGGTGCAACTCGGTGGTATCGTGAGATTCTATGCTTGCGCCCAGGATGCCAGCTATGCTGCTGAGCACTTCGGCCTGGCCGTCTCCACGACCAACACTAACCCGAGCTCCTTCACCATGGTTCAGGAGTGGACGATGACCGCCAAGAGCGTTGGCGATAACAACGGCAAACCCGTCAAGGGCAACCGTAGCGGTCGCGCACAGGGCAACTGGTATGAATATACTGTTGACCTGAGTGCCTACAGTGGCATGGGTTATGTGGCTATCCGTCACTTCAACTGCTCCGACATGTTCTATCTCAATGTCGACGATATCACCATTGGTGAACCTGGTGCTAAGAGCTTTGCCTCTGACAGCCGCTCCTTGTCTCACTACAGAGTGTATCGTACGAGCTGCTACAACGACGGTCCTTACACCGAAGAGAACACTGTGTTGCTGGCTACCGTTTGGGTGCCCGACACTGTCTACATCGATGTGAACTGGCCTGATGTCGCTCCTGGCGTCTACAAGTGGGGCGTCGGTACTGTCTATGAGGGCAACCGTGGCGAAATGATTGAAAGCCCCATCAGCTGGGCTGAGCCTATCGCTGTCAGAGACAACACCGCCGACAACACACCTAATCCTGTTCCTGGTGAAAGCACTGGCACTCGTGCTCCTTGGGATCTGATGCACACCTTCAACGCTGCTGAAGGCGGCCAATACGGTGTCGTCACCGATGGTCAGTACATCTACACCTCCAACTGGGGCTACAGCGCTGCTACTTACAACTTCTACAAGTATGACATGCAAGGCAACGTGATCGAAGGCTTCAACATTTCTGGTTGCGGTACCCTCCGTGGTATGACCTTCGACGGCCAGTATGTCTATGGTGTTGCCAACAGCAGCACAGTCTACTGCGTTGACTTGAACAACCATGCTTTGGTGAGCACCTTCACCAGTGCCTATGGTGCTATGCGTTGCATCTCCTACGATCCTGAGCGTGATGGCTTCTGGGTTGTGGGTAACTGGAGTGGTAACCTGACCCTCATCAACCGTCAAGGCGCTATCGTCACCAGCGGTCCTGCTCCGACCAGCGCTTCTGACGTGGCCTACTACAAGGATGAAAACAATGATGAGCATGTGTTCTGCTTCGGCAATGCTGACAATATGGTCTATGACTACAACATTGCCTCCAATACCATCGTTGGTACTGTGTTTAACTTCTCTTCAACTCCTGGTTATGCCAGCGGTAGCGCCGGTGGTTGCCACGTTGCCGAATACAATGGCAAGATGGCCTTCTTCGGTGACCTGCAACAGAGCCCGAACCTCATCGGTATCTATGAGTTGAGAGATGGTGGTGGCGTTGGCCCGACTCCTGGTCCTGGCGGCGACAACCTCAACCAGCTTGCCCTGCCTCGTGAGAGCGAGACCATCTGGTCGAACTGCCTCGACAAGGACATGTGGCTTGACGTCGTTGATGTCACTGTGTTGCTCAACAGCGCCGACAGTCCTGAAGGCACCATTGTCAGCCTGACCAACTTGAACGCAATCGAACAAGAAGCTTATCCTGTTGCTCCGGTTACGCTCAATGAAACTGGCTTCTATGCTTGGGAAACCTTCCGTAAGGGTGAATATGCCGTTAAGGTTGAACTTGATGGTTACGAGCCCATTACTGATACTGTTAGCATTTGGGATGAAACCCACCTCCGTTATGTGATGACTGAAATCCTCTATGGTGTTGGCAATGTCTACGTTTCACGTACTGGCTGGGCCATGTGGGACGAAGCTAACATTCCTGGTGGCGGCGGTGGCCAAGGCGGCAACGGCGACACCTTCAGCTATGACTTCGACGGTGGTATGCCTTCCGACTGGACAACCATCGACGCTGATGGTGATGGTCTTACCTGGGTGTCGAGCATGACTCCTGGTATCTACCATAACAGCGGTGTTAACCTGAGTGGTACTGGCCATAATGCTTCTGAGGCTTATGTAATCTCTGGCTCGTATGCCAACCAGACGGGTCAAGTCCTGTATCCTGACAACTACCTCGTGTCACCTCGCGTGAACATTGTTTCAGGTTCTACCTTCAGCTTCTGGGCTTGCGCACAGGATGCCAACTACGCTGCTGAGCACTATGGTGTTTCTGTCTCCGACAATGGCACTGACTGGACTCTGGTTCAGGAGTGGACGTTGACTGCCAAGGCTGGTGGCGACGTTGTGAGCTATGGCCGCGACGGTAACAACCGTGCCCAAGGCAACTGGTATCAGAAGACTGTTGACCTGAGCGCCTATGCTGGTCAAAAGTACATTGCTATCCGTCACTTCAACTGCTACGACCAGTTCATCCTGAATGTTGACGATGTTGAGTTGACCGCAGGTGCCAAGAGCGATGGCGACCGTCACCTCGAATACTACAAGGTGATGTGCACCAGCATCGACGGCGTGCCGATCTTCAACCACAACACCGTACATCCGTTCTGCCAACTGTCCACCAACGAACCTTACAATGCACCGCTTGTTGAAGGCGAGCACTACCTCTGCAAGGTTGCTGTGATGTACTCCACTGGTATGAGCGCATGGAGCGAGCCTGTTGAATGGGTATATGAGCCTTGCGATCACTGGGGACCTGTCGACGAAGTTACCGTCGAAGCTACCAACCAAGGTAACCACATCGAATGGGTGTTTGAACATGGTTACAACCCCTACGGTGGTGATACTCCTGGTCCTGGCCCGGGTGCTGGTGATGCCTTCAGCGTTGACTTCGAAGGTGGTCTGCCTGCTGGCTGGACTGTCATCGATGCTAACAACGATGGTTACACCTGGTGCTTGACCAGCGCTATCCCGACCACTTGGACTTACTATGCAAGCTTGACGCTTGACTGGTACCATAGCGGTACGAACGCCATCTGCAGCGGTTCCTACATCAATGGTGTGGGTGCCATCAATCCTGACGAGTATCTCGTTTCGCCTCTGGTAACCCTCGCTGCCGGTTCACAACTGAGCTTCTGGGCTGCTGCTACCGACGCCAGCTATGCTGCCGACCACTTCGGCGTGTTTGTCTCCGACGACATGAACAACTGGACTTCGGTTCAGGAATGGACGCTGACTGGCAAGAAGAGCGGTATGATGGGCGGTGCTGCTTCACGCAACGGCGAAGGCCTCAGACTTGGCACTTGGTACAACTACACTGTTGACCTGAGCGCTTACGCTGGCCAGAAGTACGTCGCCTTCCGTCACTTCAACTGCTACGACCAGTACATCATGTGCTTGGACGACATTGAACTGACCTCTGGTGCTAAGGGTGGCCTGAACTTTGCCAAGGGCGGCGAGTTCTACACTCAATATGCTGAAGACGGCGTCATGCTGAACTTCTATGCACTCGATAACGTTGACCTCAGAGCTTACTTGCTCTACACCTTGAGCAATGACAGCCGCTTCTCGCTGGTTCCTGAAAATGAGTATGGCCAATTCGTCCTCACGTCTATGACCAACGACAACTTCATGGAAGAGTTCGTAATGGCTTATAAGAACGCCATTGCCGACTTCAGCCTGCTGAGCAAGGTTGACATCGCCGAGCGTATTGATGAATGGAAGAACAGTGTGTCTCCCACCAACCTCGTCTCGATCTTGATGGATGTGTTGACCAGCAAGAGCAGAGTTGATAATGACCATTGCGTCAACTCGCTGCCGTTCTGCACGTCTGAGACGATTACGTTTGAGGCTGCTAACACCAGCAACACGGCTAACGAGCCTGGTATGGACGACGGCTGCATCGGTAGCTCGTACAATCCTTCGTTCTACCACATGAGAATACATACTGCTGGCCCATTCGTGATCCACATGGAAGGCCACGACCCGAACAATGGTACCGATAGAGATATCGACTTCTGCATGTGGGGTCCCTACACTGAACAAGAAGTCATTTCTGGCTCGGCTTGCAGTAACTTGACTGGCGACAAGATTATGGACTGCTGCTATTCAGCATCCTACTCTGAGAACTGCTATCTTGGCTATCCTGAAGGTCAGCATCAGCACAACACCAGCCATGGTACCATCAACTACCATATGCCTGAAGTGGGTGAGTACTACATCTTGATGATCACCAACTACTCACAACAGCCTTGTGTCATCAGCTTCACCAAGACTGAAGGTGAAGGTGAGACCGACTGCGAGATTGTGACTCCTACCGACCTCATCGGCTTCTTGATCACGCAAGATGGCGAATACCTCGCCTTTGCTGGTCCGGATGACCGCGAGTACACTGACATCGACGAGTTTGGTGAACACGAATACTGCGTCCGCCCGATCTATCCTGGTCAAATGGTTCTGCCTGACCACAACTATGGCTGGTCCATGGGTTGCCCGGTCTGCGAATTTGGTCCTACCGGTGGTGGCTTCACCTGCGATATGCCTTACGACATCCACGCCGAACAGGTGAATGAGAACCGTTCGATCAAGGTGTGGTGGGGTGAAGAGCCCGCTGGCCCGATCAGCGAGTGGTTGTATTATGACGATGGTACCTATGCCACAACCGTTGGCGCTGGCGGTACCCTGTATTGGGGCACTATGTTCCCAGCCGCTTCGCTGGCTCCGTATGCTGGCACCAGCCTGACCAAGGTTGCTGTCCATACTTCGTATGCCTGCTCTGCCACGCTGAATGTCTATGTTGGTGGCGCACAGCCTGCTGGCTCGCCTGCTGCCACGCAGACCTTCACGATGGCTGGTGACCAAGAGTTCATGGAAATCACCTTGAACAATCCTGTTCCTGTTGACGGTACACAGAACTTGTGGATTACCTTCTACCAGACTGGTGAGACCTATCCTGCCGACGCTTGCAACGACACTGGCGACCCGAACAACCGTTGGGTGAGTGTTGACGGTGCCTCGTGGATGGATTTGGCCACTGCTGGTCTGCCCGGTTACGGCTGGATGATCCGCGGCTACGTGACGAACCAAGGCAAGGGTGGCGAACTTGTCAGCCTGCCTGAGTTCAGAGGCAATGTTGGTGGTGAGTTGAGCCACACCGAAGTGGTGAGCAAGCCTGCCGACCTGAGCTTCATGAACCGTGCCAGCATTGTGAAGTACAATGTGTACCGTTCGACCGACCCGGCTGTGGGTTATGTCATGATCGGTGAGGTTGCCGAGACCGGTGCCACGTACTATGAGTACATCGACACTCCTGTTGAGGCTGGTACCTACTACTATCAGGTGCGTGCTTACTATAGCGATGACTGCGAATCCGATCCTGCCGTTGCTGCTGACGACCCGAGCCACGACTACGTGAGCGGCAGCACCATTGGTGACGGTTTGAACGAGAACAGCGACAATGTTGCTCTCTACCCGAACCCGACCAACGGCAACGTGACGATCGAGGCCAACGGCATGAACCGCATCACTGTGGTGAGCGTCCTTGGCCAAGTGGTCTACGACACCGAACTCAAGGCTGACAACTACACCTTGAATATGGGTCAGTTCAACGCTGGTCTGTATCTGGTGCGTGTCTACACTGAGAGCGGTATGACCGTCAAGCGCGTCACTGTTATGCAGTAATTGATAATCGGTTGATTCTGTTGAGACGCACGGCCGTGCGTCTCAACAACCGACCGATGAAAAAAGGAAAGGCAATCCGTTTGGGTTGCCTTTCTTTTTGTATTTTTGCGGAACGGTTTTTGATGGCACCAACGCCGCAAAACAAACAATGGATTTATGACAATCAAGGAAATACAAGACAGCATCGTGGAGGATTTCTCCATGTTCGACGACTGGATGGACCGCTACGCCATGCTGATAGAGATGGGGAAGGAGTGCCCCATTATTGAAGATAAATACCGTGACGAGGCGCATCTCATCAATGGCTGCCAATCGCGCGTGTGGCTCAATGCCGAACTTAAGGATGGCAAGGTTTATTACACCGCCGATAGTGATGCGGTCATTACCAAGGGTATCGTGAACCTTTTAATTAAGGTGTTCTCGGGACAGACGCCTGAGGATATTTTGGCCGCCGACCTTTCGTTTTTGGACGAAATCGGGCTGAAGGAGCATTTGTCGCCCACTCGTTCCAACGGCCTGTTGGCAATGTTGAAACAGATGCTGCTCTATGCAGAGGCATTTAAACTGAAGGAGGGATAAACATGACACAGGAAGAAACCAACACCTTGAAAGAGACCGTTATTTCGGTTCTGAAGACCATTTACGACCCTGAGATTCCTGTCGACATCTGGACACTGCACCTGATTTATGGTGTCGAAGTCGACGAAGAGGGCAATGTGAAGATTGTGATGACCGTGACGGCACCCAATTGTCCCGTGGCAGAGGTGCTTCCCGCTGAGGTGCGCAACCGTGTACAGGCCATCATGGGCGTGAAAAATGTTGATGTGGAACTCACTTTCGACCCCGTTTGGAGCATTGATATGCTCTCCGACGAAGCCAAAGCCGAATTGGGCTTGGATGGAGAGTATGGCAGCTTTTCTGCTTCGGATTTCCTGTATTAAAGGTTATCGTAATTATCCAAAAGGTCTTTCGCCATTCCAAGGAACATAAACGCAACTGCGTTAAAGTCCATGTTGAGGTCCTTGCTGAGTCCAACGCGGTCCTTGAAGATGGCCACGTTAAACCATTGCAGGCACTGGAAAGCGCGGTGGAAATAAAGCCGCTGCAGCTCTTCCTTGTTAGGCTTGCGACCTACGTAGGCTTCTAGTAAGGCTAAGGCTTTGTCAAACCCCACATTGCCATAGCAAGCGATGTCGTAGAAAGGATCATTCATGCCAGCAAATTCCCAGTCCAAGACGTAAAGCTTGTTTCCGTTGATGACGAGATTGGTGGGCTGGTAATCGCAGTGGCAGGGCACCTTGGGTACATTGACTTGTGTGGCACGGATGGCATCGAGTTTCTTGCGGAGGTCGAGGTATTCTTGCGGGAAGACATATCCTGTCTCAAGGCAGTAGTTCTGGTCGGCATCGAGGCGGCCAAAGGCATTGTAGTCGCGGAACTTCAGGTCACTGTTGTGGATCTTCTTTAAAGCCTTCACCGACATCTCGTTGTAGGAGACCACATCGGTGGTGCTCATGATGGTGCCTTCCACATATTCGGCCAACTTCTCGCCTGAGCGGATTTCCACGTAGGTGGTCTCGTTGTTCAATCCCAAGCGGCTGACTTCCTGGATGTTGTCCCATTCCTCTTCACGGTCGACAAACTTCTCGGCGAACTTGCCTGGCACGCGGTAGGTGTATTTTTTGCCTTGGCATTCAACGACGTAGGTGTAGTTGCTCATGCCGCCTTCAAGGCGCATCACAATCTTGGCATCGTGGGCATGGAGCAGGGCATTGACCCTAAAAATGATATATTCTTCGATAAACATGGCTGTATGCGTTTTAAATGAGCGGCAAAGATACACTTTATTCGCCAAAGTTGTGACCGTTTCGACGTGATTGTAAATAATTTCCATTAGACATACCTTGATAAGCGATTTTGTTGTATTTTTGCAGCCGCTACGGGGATTTAGCTCATCTGGTAGAGCGTCAGGTTCGCAATCTGAAGGTGGCCGGTTCGAGTCCGGTAATCTCCACGGAGTCAAAAAGAAAGCCGCTGTTTCAGCGGCTTTCTTTGTTATTTCTCCACTTGATTCACCACTACGACATTCTCGTTCTTCAAACGAACCTTCAGCCAGCGTTCGATGCGGTCATGATTCTCAGTAGGCATGGGTTCTTGTGTGGTGATGAAGGCTATAATCTGTTCGGAGGCAATGCTGTCGGATACATTGATTGCAGCACCCCTGCTAAGGCTGACCTCAATGATGTTTGGGTATTGCGTGAACAACTCTTTGGAAATAGCGTCGATGGGAATCAATTTCGATTGATAGTCGGAAAGTGCCGCCGTCAGTTTGGCAATGCTGTCGTTCAACATCTTGATTTGTTGGTCGGTATGTTCGTAGATACCCTTTACAATTTCCACTTCCGAAAACTCTTGCCGCATGCTGGTGGCATCTTCATGGAAGACGATTTGGCTGCGTGTGATGCCGTATTCCTCTGCACTTTGATACAGTTTTTTCTTGGCCTCGTCGGTCAAGGTTTCACCGGCAAGGAACAATTCCAGTTTCGGGTCTTTGTGAGAGTAGGTTGCTTTGTGGTCGTAAATGAAGCATTTGCCGAGATTCTTGTTTTCGGCTACCAAACGTTCAGCATGAGTCGTGAAGTTGTTCTCTTTAACGACATTGACGGCCGTGATGACACTAGGAACAATTACGATAAGCAGGATGATATAGACTGCTGCTTTTGGGAGTCGTCTTTTCGTTTCTCCCGAGGCCTCGACAATAGGAAATCTGAAGTATTTCACTGCCGCAAAGGTGGCCAAGGAAATGAAGACGCTGTTGATGAGGAAGAGGTAGAGCGCACCGAAGATGACCGAGCCCTTCCAGATGGAGATGCCGTAGCCCACGGTGCAGAGGGGCGGCATCAGTGCGGTGGCGATGGCTACACCTGTGATGACACTGCCCTTGTCTTTGCGCGAGGTCTCGATGATGCCTGCCAAACCACCGAAGAGGGCGATGAGCACATCGTAGATGGTGGGATTGGTACGTGCCAACAGCTCTGAAGGATTGGCTAAACTCAAAGGGCTGAGCAGGAAGAAGAGGGAAGAGGCCAAGATGCTGATGATGACCATCACGCCAAAATTCTTCAGCGAGTCTTTCACAAGGTGGTTGTCCTCAGTGCCGAGACCTAGACCGAATCCTAATATGGGACCCATCACGGGTGAGATCAACATCGCGCCGATGATAACGGGAATGGAGTTGACGTTCAAGCCTACCGAGGCGATGATGATGGCACAGGCCAAAATGAACACATTGGTGCCTTTGAAGGCGATGTTTTTGCGAATGGAGGCGCTGGCATTCTCATAGTCGATTTCATCCGAAAGGTGGATGAGGGCTCTCAAATAGACGAGGATTCTGCGTATAATGTTTTTCATGACCGATTATAAATAATCTGCAAAAAACGGCAAAAAACTTGAATTGCGCAAGAGTCATCGGCGGAAAATGCTTCTAAAGGCAATCAACATAGGAAAGATTTCAACACGTCCCAAAAGCATAATGACCATGGCCACCACTTTTTGGAACCCCATGAATCCAGCATAATTACCCATGGAACCGACATCACCGAAACCGGGCCCCACACTGCCTATGCACGCGATGGAAGCCGTCAGGGAGGTCTTGAGGTCCATACTGATGGCAAAAAGGATGGTGCCGAAAGCAATGATGAGGACATAAGTGCCCATAAAGGCTAATATGGAGGAGACATTTTCTTCCGTCTTCAACTGCCCGTCCAGTTTGATGCGGTTGACATTCTTGACCCCAATGAGTGAGGTTATCATACCTTTCAGGCTTTTCACAACGATGACAAAGCGATCCATCTTCATACCGCCTGAGGTAGAACCTGAACAACCGCAAACCAAGGAGCAGATCAAAAGGATGCCCATACTGCCTGAAGGCCAAAGGTTGGTGTCGGCAGTGGCAAAGCCCGTTGTCGTTGATAGTGAACAAACCTGGAAAGCTGCCATACGCAATGCTTTCGGAAATGTGGAATAATATCCACTGAAATACAGATTGGCTGTAACGACAAGTATGGCAATCGTGACGAGGGCAAGAAACCAGCGGACAATCTGTGCGTTGAAGAGGTTCTTGTGGGTGCGCTTGTCGGGCCAAACCGTCGAGAATAGCAGGCTGAAGTTGGTGGCACCCATGAGCATGGCAACGATAAGGATAACCTCCACGACCCAACTGTCATAAAAGCCAACACTGAGGTTTTTGGAGCAGAATCCGCAGGTGCTACAGGCCGACATGGCCAAGGTGGTGGCATCGAACCAAGGCATTTTGGTGAGCCGTAAGGCAATGGCAGAGCCAGCAGTGATGATCAGGTAAACAGCAAGCATCCTATAAACGAAACGCGTTTTCCGTCCTCCATAATACGTTTTGGCGAGGTCCGACAATTCGGCGCTGGCCAAAACGGAATGTCGGTCGTGTTGCCCTGAGATGACCAGCGAGACGAGGGTGACGATGCCGATGCCACCCATCCAGGCCGTAGCGATGCGCCAGAACTGCAGACCATCGGGCAAGGCCTCAATGTTGTTAAGAATGGACGCCCCCGTGGTGGTGAAGCCCGACACGCTCTCGAATAAGGCATTGACGAAGGTGAACTCGCCACCATAAATCAAAAAAGGAAGGGCACCGAAAAAACAAGCGGTAATCCAACAACCAGTCACAATGCAATAGCCCTCTTCCGTGCTCATGTCCTCTTGTGGCTTTGTGGCGATGATGGCAAAAAAACCGCTGAGAAGTGAGACCATGGCCGAAAAGACCAAAGGGTCAAAGCTGTCGTCCATACCGTTCATGTAGGAGATAAAAGCTGATAGAAACATGAGTAATGAAACACCCAGTAAAGAGAAGCCTGCATAGCGTATGGTGATATTCAGTTTATTCATTTTGCATTCGGATTTGAATCATGTCGGCAAAAATATTAGGGCGATTTTTATGAGTCAATACAATAATTACTATCTTTGCATTGATAAAAATCAATAAAGATGACACTGCAACAGTTGGAATACATCATCGCCATTGAGGATCACGGCTATTTTGTCGAGGCTGCCGAGGCCTGTGGCGTGACGCAGTCTACCATGAGCCTGATGGTGAAAAAACTGGAAGAGGAATTGGATGTGAAGATCTTCAACCGGGATACGCACCCTGTTTCGGTGACGGAAATCGGCAGGAAGATAATAGATGAGGCCCGACAGGTGGTCTATCACTCCAAGCAGTTGGTCGAACTGACGCGTTCGGAGAAGGAACTCAGTTCTGGCGATTTGAATATCGCCATGACGACTTCGGTGGCACCCGTTTTGATGGCGGAGATGTTCAAGTTCATGAGACTGCGTTATCCTGCGCTACGACTGCGGACAGAGGAAATGATTAGCACCACCATCCTTGCTAAACTAAAAAAAGCGGAGATTGACATGGGCATTTTGACGGCTCCCGTCAACGACCCTGACTTGTTGGAGATACCTTTATATTATGAAAGGTTCTACGCCTATGTCTCTCCTGAGAATGCCATGGCGCGACAGGAGGGTTTGGAACGAGACCATGTGCTTGACAATCCAGTATGGATTATGAGAGACGGTGTTCGGCTGTTCGACAGGTCCATGTTGAGGCCAGGCGAAGCTTTCACCTACGAGAAGATGTATGAAGGTGGACGCGTGGGAATCTTGTTGCAGATCGCCAACGAAAGCGGCGGCATCACCATCATCCCTGAGACGCATATCAAGTTCCTTTCGGCATCGATGCGAAAATGCCTAAAACCTATCGTCAATCCTGTACCGAAAAGGACCATCTGCCTCGCGATTAGGAAGGATTACATTCACGAGCAAATCATGAACATCGTGATAAGGTCGATAAAAACCATCATCCCATACGAGTTGTGGGACAGCGTGATTATGACCGAGTATTTGAGGCTATAAAACACCAGAGACTGCTTCGGCAATCTGCTCCAGCCATTCCTTGTCAATGGAGTCGAAAGTGGCCAAACGCTCGCTGTCGATGTCAAGCACACCGATGACTTCACCGTTTTTCATCAGCGGCACCACGATTTCGCTTCGCGATTCACTGCTACAGGCAATGTGGCCAGGGAATTGCTCCACGTCTTCCACGACAATGGTTTTCTTCTCTTTCCACGAGGTGCCGCAGACGCCTTTGCCGAAGCCGATGCGGGTGCAGGCCACGGGACCTTGGAAGGGACCGAGCACCAGTTGCTCGCCGATGACGCGGTAGAAGCCCGTCCACCAAAAACGAAATGCTTCTTGAATCAGTGCGGCCACGTTGGCCATATTGGCAACGGGGTCGGTCTCGTCCTTCACCATCGCCTTGACTTGTGATAATAGGAGTTTATAGTCGTCTTGCTTGCTCATATTTTTTGTACTTTTGCAATCCGTTGCAAAAGTACAAAAAAATGAAAAAAGACATACCCGTATTGCTGCTCACCGGCTATCTCGGTAGCGGCAAGACCACTTTGGTCAACAAGATATTGAACAACCGTAAGGGCATCAAGTTTGCCGTGATTGTCAACGACATAGGCGAAGTCAACATCGACGCCGACCTGATTGAGAAAGGCGGCGTGGTAGGGCAGAAGGACGACAGTCTGGTCGCTTTGCAGAACGGTTGCATCTGCTGCACCTTGAAGATGGATCTCATCCAACAGCTGCACGACATCATCGTCATGCAGCGCTTCGACTACATCGTCATCGAGGCCAGCGGCATCTGTGAACCAGAGCCCATCGCTCAGACCATCTGCTCCTTCCCCGACATGGCATGGCAACTCACTAAGGACGGTATCCCGATTCTTGACTGCATCGTGACCGTGGTCGACGCACTGCGCATGCAGAGCGAGTTCAGCTGCGGCGATGACCTGATGAAGAAGAATCTGGCCGAGGACGACTTGGAAAGTCTGGTCATCCAGCAGATCGAGTTCTGCAATATCATTCTGCTCAACAAGGCCTCAGAGGTCACGCCTGAGGAATTGGGTCGTGTGAAGAGCATCATCCGTGCCTTGCAGCCCACCGCCGAGATTATCACTTGCGACTATGGCGATGTCGATTTTGACAAGATTCTGAACACCCACATGTTTGACTTCGACAAAGTAGCAACCTCCGCCACATGGATTAAAGAAGTGGAAGGTGCTGTCGTTGAGGACGATGAGGACGATGATGAGGACGAACACGAACACCATCATCACGATGACGAACACGAGCATCATCACCACCATCACGACCACGACGACGATGACGACGAGGAAGAGGAGCATGGCCATCATCACCACCATCACCACGACCACGAAGGGGGAGAGGTGGAGGAATACGGCATTGGCACATACGTGTATTACCGTCGCGAGCCGTTCAACATGGCGCGTTTTGATGAGTTTGTGGCGCGCAAGATTCCGAAGAATGTCATCCGAGTGAAGGGCATCTGCTACTTCAAGAACGAGATGGACAACTGCTACATCTTCGAACAGGCAGGTAAGCAGGTGCAACTGCGCGATGCTGGACTGTGGTTTGCCACCATGCCCTCCAACGAATTGGCCATGATGATGGACCGTGAGCCCACCCTCCGCCGCGACTGGGACGACACCTACGGCGACCGCATGCAGAAGCTGGTCTTCATCGGGCAGCATCTGGATAAGGAAGCCTTGAAGCGAGATTTGGATGCTTGCTTAACGCGTTGATGCCAATCCCTGTATAACCATACCAGAACCCCTGAACGTCATCGCGGACTTGATCCGCGATCTCCTACACCTATTGGATACATTCGTACTCTTGTCCTTTTCTCTTGAAAGAAATCGAAGATTCGACGTAGTCAAAAGGACCAAAAGTTCAAGGCCAAAATCATCGGCCTTCCCACGGCTGTCTAAGTACCTGACCCTCAGGTCGCGGAGTACCTTCTGCGAAGGTAAACGACAAGCACCGCTCCGTGAGGGTCAAGCACTTAGTCAGCCCTATGCGAGCGCCCCTCCGCATTTTGGCCATGCCTCCCCGCCCACCCCAGGTGAGGGTAGGCGATCCCACACACGGTAGGCTCAGCAGGCATGTCATCCCAACGTTGGCGTGAGGGATGGCGGGGGTCTATGCCTGCGTCTTTTTTATCTTACTCTTTTTCAATACTATATCCGACAGCAAACGACAACAAACGACTGCTGTCGACAACAAACATTTGTTCAACGGCTTTGTCTTGACAAGGTTTGCATCTTTGCAGTGAAACAAACTATTCTATCATGTCCAAGCAAAGAAAAAGCCGGGTTAAGATTAACAAAAAGTATAAGAATATCGGAAGAATCCCCAATTCTGCTTTGAGCAAAATCAGCGATTATATCGAACTGCCTTCTCGTGTTCAAACGATACGAGCAAATATTGGCAATACAATAAAGCACAACCATCGACATTTGGACGAAATGGAAGAAAAACTCAGTCAGTTAGGCATTACCAAGGAGGGATATGCAGAATTTGTGGCAAAAAACTATAACCAAATTCGTTTAGGTAATAAGCCAAGGTCTCTAGTGCTAGTTGTGATATTGGAGCATTCCAACCACATTGCAGCCATACATCTTCATTATGAACTAAACAATAATTTTTGGCTGGTTACAACCGTACATGCAATAAAGGTGAAAGAACTAGAGAAAATGCCACTAATATGGGAAAAATGAAAAGGAGGCCCTAAAGCCTCCTTGTAATTCCGTAGTCGCCCCTGCTACGAGACCACTTGCCATGGCCTATCTGTTAGCTACCCAACGCACAACAAAGGCAAGATGCGAGGGCCTGGGCGTTTCAGATGCTGCAAAATTACAACTTTTCCATGAACCCGCAAGAGGGAATGACTAAAAAACAATCTTTTTGCAAGCCGTAGGCTTTTGTTTCCATTAAATCCCTATCTTTGACCCTTCAAAACGGCAAATTATATGGAACAAATCATAAACACCGTATACGATTGGGTATGGAGTCCCGCCCTAGTGGCGATATGCTTGCTTGCGGGACTGTATTTTTCTGTTGGCACACGCTTCGTGCAGGTGCGGCGATTCGGCGAGATGGCACGACTGCTCTTTTCAACGGATAAGTCGCAAAAGACGGGCATCACCTCGTTTCAGGCCTTCTCCATGGCTTTGTCGGGACGTGTGGGCACGGGCAATATCGTTGGTGTGGCCACGGCTATCGGCTTCGGCGGTCCGGGTGCCATAGTATGGATGTGGATTATAGCGTTTTTCGGGGCAGGCAGTGCCTTCGCAGAGGCTACCCTTGCACAAATCTTTAAAGAGGACCACAACGGGCAGTTCAGGGGCGGGCCAGCCTATTACATAGAAAACGGATTGCGCTCACCGTTCTTCGGTGCCTTTTTTGCCGTGCTGGCTGCCTTGGCTTGCGGCGTGTTCCTGCCTCCTGTGCAGTGCAACGGCATAGCCCTCTCGTGCTCACAGGCATTCGGCGTGGCCCCTTGGGTGATAGGCATCGTGGTTGCCGGACTCATCGCTTTGGTCATCATCGGCGGCGTCAAGCGAATCGCTAACGTGGCTCAGATCGTAGCCCCTATCATGGCAGTGATATACATCCTTCTGTCTATAGTGGTGCTTGTGATTAACTACAGAATTGTTCCCGATGTGTTTCTTCAGATGTTGCGCGGAGCCGTGGGCATCAACGAAGTGGGAGGTGCGCTGATAGGTAGCACTATAGCATGGGGTGTCAAACGAGGCATCTACAGCAACGAGGCCGGACAGGGCACCGGACCCATAGTGGCTGCGGCTGCCAAAGTGAGCCATCCTGTAAAACAGGGACTTGTTCAGGCATTCTCGGTGTATATCGACACGCTTCTCGTCTGCACAGCCACAGCCATGATGATTCTGGCTTGTCGCGCATACAACATTGTTGACACTGTTGAGCAGACCCCGTCGGGCACTGTGGTTACTTATTTGCAACAGAATCCCAACGCTCCTCAAGGTGAGCCAGGGGTGTTCTACACCACAGGAGCCCTTGGAACGGTGGTGGGTCAGCGGACTGGTGACATGATTATCTCCATCGCATTGTTCTTCTTCGCATTCACCACTATAATGGCGTATTACTATTATTCCGAAACCAACTTGGTGTACATATTCAATCGTTGGAGGCGACGCATCTTCAAGAAACACCCAGAAAGGCTTGACGAACTAGAGAAGGCAGACATGCATTTCGGCGACGACCGAGGCGAGAAGATCGTGATATGGATACTGAGAATTGGCACAATCTCCGCAGTATTCCTTGGCTCGTTGGTGGGTAGTGGTTTAGTGTGGACCTTAGGCGACATTGGCGTGGGTGCGATGGCATGGATCAATATCATCGCAATTCTGCTGTTATCTCGGAAGGCCTTCAAAGCACTGAAATCTTACGAACGACAGAGGAAAGAAGGCAAAGACCCCATCTTTGACCCGAAAGAAATTGGTGTTGAGGGGGCGGAGTTCTGGGAAAAGAAGTAATAGCTTTTGACGCGCTTTGCGTCATTGCGAGCGAAGCGAAGCAATCTAGGCATGAAGCTTTCTTTCTGGATTGCTTCGTCGTTCCTCCTCGTAAAGACGTCAAGCGTTTTGCATTTCTCTTAGCAATTCCAGCGCCTGCGTCACGGTGCTAACCTCCTTGACAGTCAATTGCAATTTGTCGTTGGTCTCCTTGACGGCCGTGCGCTTCGGGTGACCCATGATGTATGCCATAACTTGCTGGAAGGTGGAGCTTTCGAAATATCTTGACTCAGGGTTGCTGACGAAATAGGCCGTCATGTTGTGGTGACGCAACAAGATCTTTTCGAAGCCAAGGTCCTTTGCGATCCAGCGTAGACGTACTGTATTCAATAGGTCGTTGACCTGCTTGGGGATAGGACCGAAGCGGTCGATGAGCTGGTCGGTGAACTTCATCAGGCTCTCCTCGGTCTTGGTGCGGTCGAGTTCGCTGTAAAGGCTCACGCGCTCCTGCGTCGAGTTGATGTAGTCGGCGGGGAAGCGCACCTCCATGTCGGTCTCGATGGTGCAGTCGGCGACATACGACTTCTCTTCTTCTTTTTCAAAGATATCCTGAAACTCAGTCTCTTTCAGTTCGAGGATGGCCTCGTCGAGGATTTTATGGTAGGTCTCGAATCCGATGTCGTTGATGAAGCCGCTTTGTTCGGCGCCGAGGATATTGCCTGCGCCACGGATGTCCAAGTCGCGCATGGCGATGTTGATGCCTTCACCAAGGTCGGAGAACTCCTCCAAAGCGCGGAGGCGCTTCTGGGCCTCTTGGGTCAAGGTGTTGAGCGGAGGCGTCAGCAGGTAACAGAAGGCCTTCTTGTTGGAACGGCCCACACGCCCGCGCAGCTGGTGTAGGTCGCTGAGACCGTAGCGGTGCGCATCGTTGATGATGATGGTGTTGGCGTTCGGGATGTCCAAACCTGACTCGACGATGGTGGTGCAGAGCAGCACGTCGTAGTCGCCGTTGATGAAGCCAAGCATAATGTCCTCAAGCTTCGAGCCTTCCATCTGGCCGTGGGCGACGGCGATGCGCACACCCGGCACGTACTTCAGGATGAAGTCGTGCACGTCCATGATGTTTTGGATGCGGTTGTGGATGAAGAAGACCTGTCCGTTGCGGGCCAGCTCAAACTGGATGGCGTCGCGGATGAGCTCGCCGTCGAAGCCACGCAACTCGGTCTGCACGGGATAGCGGTTGGGAGGCGGGGTGGTGATGACGCTGAGGTCGCGGGCGCCCATCATGGAGAACTGCAGGGTTCTCGGGATAGGCGTGGCGGTCAAGGTCAGCGTGTCGACGTTGGCCTTCATCTCCTTAAGCTTCTCTTTCACGGCCACACCGAATTTCTGTTCCTCGTCGATGACGAGCAGGCCCAGGTCCTTGAATTTCACATCCTTTCCAGTGAGGCGATGCGTCCCGATGATAATGTCGATTTCGCCTTTCTCGAGTTTTTTAAGGATTTCGGTCTGTTGTTTGGTGGTCTTGAAGCGGTTGAGGTATTCAATGGTGACGGGGAAGCCATCGAAGCGCTCGGTGAAGGTGTGGTAGTGTTGCAAAGCAAGTACCGTCGTCGGCACGAGGACGGCCACTTGTTTCGAGTCGCAGCAGGCCTTGAAGGCGGCACGCATGGCCACCTCGGTCTTGCCGAAGCCGACATCGCCGCACACGAGGCGGTCCATGGGGTTCTCGCTCTCCATGTCGCGTTTCACGTCATTGGTGGCTTTCAGCTGGTCTGGGGTGTCTTCGTAGATGAAGGATGCCTCCAACTCGTTTTGCAGGTAGTTGTCGGGCGAGAACTTGAAGCCAGGGGTGCGTTTGCGTTCGGCGTAGAGCTTGATGAGCTCGCGTGCGATGTCCTTGACCTTGCTCTTGGTCTTGTTTTTCAGGCGGTTCCATGCCCCGCTGCCGAGGGTGCTAAGTTTGGGTTCGGTGCCGTCCTTGCTGCTGTATTTGGCGATGCGGTGCAGCGAGTGGATGCTTACGTAAAGTAGGTCACCATTGTTGTATATCAGGCGGATGGCCTCTTGCGGCTTGCCATTGTTCTCGATGGTCTCGAGGCCGTCGAAGCGTCCGATGCCGTGGTCGATGTGGGTGACATAGTCGCCGGGCTTTAGTTCGTAGAGGTCTTTCAACGTGATGGCCTGCTTGGTCGAGAAGTTGTCGCGCAGGTGGAAGCGATGGTAACGCTCAAAGATCTGGTGGTCGGTATAGCAACACACCTTCAGGTCTTCGTCGATGAAGCCGCCGTGGATGGCTATGGTCTCGGTCTCGAAGTCGCGATGGCTCTCCTCGTTATGGTTGATGTCGTTCAGAATTGCCTGAATACGAGAGAGTTGTTTGCTGCTTTCAGAGAACACGATGACGCGGTAGCCTTCCTCCTTATGCTCGGCAATGTCGTCGATGAGCAAGTTGAAGTTTTTGCTGAAGATAGGCTGAGGCTTGGTATGGAACGTGACAGTTGTCAGTTGGGAGTTGTTCAGTTGTTCAGTTGTGAGTTTGCTGGAAACGCCAAACTCAACCGTGGGGTGCTTTATAAGGTTAGAAAGCAGCTCATCCGATTTGCTGAACAACTGCCCAGGTTTCAAGGCCTTCACTTCCTCGTCCTGTTCCTGCATCTTCTCGAAGGCTTCCACGGAGCGGTCGTATTCCTTGTCGACCTGCGTGGCGAAGAAGGCCATGTCGGTGAGCCAAACGGTGGTGGCATCGGGCAGGTATTGCAAGATGGCCTCGCGGTCCTCTATAAAGGCGCGTTCCTGCATGTTGGGTAGCAGCACGATCTGCTTCAGTTGCTCGATGGAGAGCTGGTCGGCGATGTTGAAGCTGCGGATGCTGTCGACTTCGTCGCCGAAGAACTCGATACGATAAGGGTAGTCGTTGGCAAACGAAAACACGTCAACCAGGCCGCCACGGATGGCAAACTGCCCCGGCTCCACCACGAAATCAACGTTCTCGAACTCGTAGTCGTAAAGCAAGTCGGTGAGGAAATCGAGGTTAATTTTGTCGCCCACCTTGATTTTGAAGGTGTTCTTGGCCAGGAGCTTACGTGTGAAGACCTTCTCGCTCAAGGCTTCTGGATAACTGACGATCAGGGTCTTGCGCTCGGAGGTGGAAACGCGTTGCAGCACCTCGGTGCGCGAAAGGATATAGGTGTTGTCGGGCTTCTCGGGCTCGTAGGGACGCTTATAAGAGGTGGGGTAGAAGAGCACCTGCTTCTTGCTGTAGTCCATGCCGCGCTCGCCAAGAAGGCTCTCGAGGTCATTATAAAAATAGGCTGCATCTTCCTTGTCGGCGCAGACAATGAGGTGTTGACCACCCATCTGTCGGAAGGTTTCTTCCACGACAAAGGCTTTCGACGAGGCCGCCAAATTGGAACAAAGCAAATGCCCACCCTCGCGCAAAGTGTTGACTATCGCGTTGATGTGGGCATCTGCTTTATAAGGTTGGTACTTTATGCTTGCCACAGTGTTCTTAAATTGTGGCGCAAAGATACAAAATTATTCTTCTTCTACCTTCGCCCGTTTCGAGTCCCAAATCATATAGACGATGATGGCGATGTACATCACCAAGGCGATGAGGCCAGCCACGGGCAGCTCGGCAAACGGCGTGCCATCAGCGGTCTTGGCCACAGCATCCACATTGCAGAACTTGAGGATGGCGCTCACCACACCCATCAAGGCACCACCGGCGATGAAGCCCGAGGCGATGAGGGTGCCGCGATTGTAGCGGGCATCATTGAGTTTCTGGTCCTTGCTGCGGCTGCTCACGAACCACGAGATGGCGCCACCGATGAGCAGCGGCACGTTGAGGTCGATGGGGATGAACATACCCAAAGCGAAGGGTAGGGCAGGGATCTTGCAGAAGTTAAGGATCAAGGCGATAGCGGCACCGATGCCGTAGAGCAGCCAGGGGGCGCTGCCGCCCGACATCATGGGCTCGATGACGGCACTCATGGCGTTGGCTTGCGGCGCGACCAAGGCACCGTCGCCTACGAAGCCGTAGGCCTTGTTCAGGATCATAATCACACCAGCGACGGTGGCAGCAGCCACGGCCACGCCGACGAACTTCCAAATCTCTTGTTTCTTGGGCGTAGTGCCAATCCAATAACCTACTTTCAAGTCGGTGATGAAGGCGCCTGCCACAGCCAAGGCCGTGCAGACCACGCCGCCGATAATCAAGGTGGCGGTCATGCCGCTGGGACCACTCAGTCCAGCAGCGACCATCACCAAGGAGGCCAAAATCAAAGTCATCAAAGTCATGCCACTCACGGGGTTGCTGCCCACGATGGCGATGGCATTGGCGGCCACCGTCGTAAACAGGAAGGCGATGACGGCCACGACCAAGATGCCGATCAAGGCGTGCCAAACGTTGTGCACCACACCGAACCAGAAGAATACGAAGGTGACGATGAGCACGGCCACGATGCCGATGACGATGGTCTTCATAGGAATGTCTTGTTGCGTGCGGTCGACAGTTTCCACAGAGGCTTTCTTGCCTTTGAACTCATTGGCGGCGAGGCCGACCGAAGACTTGATCACGCCCCATGACTTGATGATGCTGATGACACCTGCCATGGCGATGCCGCCAATGCCGATGTGACGTGCATAGTTCTTGAAGATTTCTTCAGGTGCCATCGAGCCGATGGTGGCGCTGATGCCGGCATTCATCAGGTCAATGACCTGGTCGCCCCAGATGAGGTTCATGCCCGGGATGATGATGAACCACACCAGCATGGAGCCGCAGCAGATGATGAAAGCGTATTTCAGGCCGATGATGTAGCCCAAACCAAGGACGGCTGCTCCAGTGTTCACCTTGAACATCAGCTTAGCTTTGTCGGCCACGGCCGCGCCCCAACCCATCATGCGGGTGGTGAGGGTCTCCGACCACCAGCCGAAGGTGGAAACGATGAAATCGTACAAACCGCCAATCAAACCGCTGACAACCAACAACAAGGAGTCCTTACCTTTCTTCTGTCCGCTAACCAAAACTTGGGTTGTCGCTGTGGCTTCGGGGAAGGGGAACTTGCCGTGCTGCTCCTTGACGAAGTATTTGCGGAAGGGGATGAGGAACAGGATGCCCAGGATGCCGCCCAACAAGGAGGCGATGAACACCTGCCAGAAATTGATTTCGATGTGGTAGCCCTTGCCTTGTAGGATGTAGAGCGCAGGCAAGGTGAAGATGGCACCTGCCACCACGCCGCCAGAGCATCCACCGATGCTTTGGATGATGACATTTTGCGACAAGGCGTCGTTCTTGCGGGCCAGTCCCGTCAGTCCTATGGCGATAATGGCGATGGGGATGGCGGCCTCAAACACCTGCCCGACCTTCAGGCCGAGGTAGGCGGCGGCAGCCGAAAACAGGATGGTCATCAGCAGGCCGATGCAGACCGACCATACCGTAACTTCCTGGTACTTCTTGTTTTTCGAGAGTATGGGCTCGTACTCTTCGCCCGGTTTAAGTTCGCGTTGCGCGTTCTCGGGCAGTTTGAATTGGTCGTTTTCCATATTTGATGTGCTTTGTTTTTGACAATAATCTGCAATAATAAGGAAAAAATCGATGCGATAAACAATAATCATGCAAACCGGTTGGTTATATCACAAAACTTAAGTGTATGGAAGACAAAAACAAAGCTTTTCGAATTGGTTTAATGCTGGTCGGGGTCTTGTTGGGATTGGCCTCAATTTTGTCCGTATTCATTGACGAAGGGGGAAGCGACTTGATGAATTTCACTCTGGGTGCGGGAATGTGTTTTGCTCTCTCGGAAGCTTTGTTTCCCAAACGGATGAAGTACACTTGGCTTTATGTGTTGGTTTTGTGGGTGTTGGTCACGGTGGCCTCGTTTGTGAAATTCAATGTTAATCAAGGGACATGGCAGTTTGTGGGTATTTTGTTGGCTTGTTTATTCGTGCCATACGTTTTGGTCCTTATCATCCGCCGTTTGCCCATCAAAGAAATCTACAAGGAAACGCTTTATTTAGGCTTTTTACCTTTTTTGGCTTTCATATTGGTTGGTAAATGGGGCAATAATGCTATTGTCATGGCTATTGCATTTACCACATTACCAGCTTTTTACTATGTCACGCGGAATACCACAACCAAGCAGAGATGGATTCAACTGGTCATTTTCATGTTGCCCATCTTGCTGACCCATGTTACAGGCTATTTCTCCTTGGTAGTTCCTCGTTTGATTGTGCTGGTAGTGTCGCTATTGGTAGTTATGT
>JAEEGF012272452.1_pt1 | contig 35641 bp, 35 predicted proteins | sample 9134171 | NCBI WGS metagenome assembly JAEEGF01 (sample SAMN16246542, study PRJNA631951) | gut metagenome | biome: gut microbiome; feature: rumen; material: AP-attached | host: Bos | place: Iran: Karaj | collected 2018-10
CGGTTCCGAATCGCATCCTTACGCAGTCAAACCGACATCCACGATCGTCGCAGAGGCAATAGAGGCGACACCCAACATGACCGCCGCTGACATGGAATTCGCATGCAAGGCGGGTACAGCAGGCATCCAGGTTTGCATGGGATTGGTCGGATCGGGAATGATCAGATACGGTGTCGCTATCGGAGCCGATACCTCCCAAGGAGCCCCAGGAGATGCACTCGAATACTCTGCTTCGGCAGGAGGTGCCGCATACCTGATCGGAACTGAGAAGATCATCGCTAAAATCAACAAGACACTCAGTTTCACCACAGATACGCCTGACTTCTGGAGAAGGGAGGGGCAGCCCTACCCCAAGCACGGAGGAAGGTTCACGGGAGAGCCTGCATACTTCAGGCACATCACATCGGCAGCCAAGATGATGCTAGAAGCGATGGGAACGAAGCCTGAGGATTACACATACGCGGTCTTCCACCAGCCTAACGGAAAGTTCCCTACGAGGGTCGCAGCACAGCTCGGATTCACCCCCGAGCAGATCCAGTACGGACTGCTCACCCCTGAGATCGGAAACACATACAGCGGAGCGGTCCCCCTAGGACTCGCCAACGTGCTGGACCATGCCAAGCCCGGAGACAGGATCTTCGTAACATCCTACGGATCCGGAGCCGGAAGCGATTCGTTTGACATAACAGTCACAGATGAGATAACCAATTACAAGAGGGACAAGGCACCGGTTCTGGAGAAGATCCTTGCCGACCCGATCTACCTAGATTACGGAACGTATGCCAAGTTCAAGGGCAAGATCGTCATGCCGGAGTGATATCATGAGGGAAGTAGCAATCATTGGAGTAGGAATCACCAAGTTCGGTGAGCTTTGGAACAAATCCTTCAGGGCACTCGGTATCGAGGCAGGTGCGAAGGCAATCGAGGACGCCAATCTCTCCGGAAGCGAGATCGATGGTGTGTTCATCGGAAACCTCTCTGCAGGACGTTTCATCAACCAGCAGCACATAGATGCGCTGGTCGCAGATTATACCGGAATGGCAACCAGGCACATCCCTGCAACAAGGGTGGAGGCCGGAGGAGCTTCCGGAGGAGTCGCATTCAGGCAGGGAGTCATGGCCGTGGCATCCGGAATGCATGATATCGTAATGGTCGGAGGGGCCGAGAAGATGACGGATCTCGACGATGCATCCATCAATTCTGTCATGGACGCGACCGCAGATTCCGAATGGGAGGCCGAGATGGGAGCGACATTCGCATCCCTTCATGCCATGATCGCCCAGAGGATGATCTACGAGGGCATAGCTACACGTGAGGAGATCGCGTCCGTAGCTGTGAACAGTCACTTCCACGGAGCGTTCAACCCCAACGCGCAGTTCAAGAAGGCCGTCCCCATCGAGACCGTTCTGAGGTCAGGACCTGTGGCGACACCCTTGGGAATGTTCGATACCGCACCTATCTCGGATGGAGCAGCATCCGTCGTTCTCTGTCCCTTGGAGGATGCCAAGAAGTACACCGACAAATACGTCAAGGTCGCGGCATCCGCTCAGGCCAGCGATACTCTGGCGCTCTTCCAGAGGCCCGACATCACATCATATGGTGCGACCGTCGCCGCATCTCAGAAGGCTTACGAGCTGGCGGGCATCACCGCTGCAGACATCAACGTCGCAGAGGTCCACGATGTCTATTCAGTCGGAGGAATTATGGCCCTTCAGGACCTTGGATTCTATAAGAAAGGAGAGGCCGGAAAGGCGATGCTCGAAGGCCAATGCCACTTCGATTCCGGAAAGGTCGCGATCAACACCTCCGGAGGATTGAAGGCACGCGGACATCCCATCGGAGCCACTGGTGTGGCGCAGATCGTAGAGATCGCCCACCAGCTCAGGGGAACCGCAGATAACAGGCAGGTCAAGGACGCGAAGTACGGTCTTGCACAGAACGTCGGAGGAACCGGTTCTGCTGTTACCGTAAGTATCCTGGAGGCGATCTGATGGCCGGAGTAGCAAGAGAGTGGAGGGAGATCCCCGGAAGGTACAACCTGAAGGGAACGAAGTGCGGTAACTGCGGAAAGATCTTCTTCCCCGCACGCAGCTTCTGTCCCAACTGCCGCAGGGCCAGCATGGGCAAGATGGAAGAGTACGATATCTGCAGGACCGGAAAGGTATTCTCATTCTCTATAGTCCACGAGGCTCCTGAGTCCAACAACCTTCAGAAGCCCTATGCGGTCGCAATGGTGCAGACCGACGACGGAGTGATGATCACCGCCCAGCTTGTGGATGTCGAATTCGACAAGGTCCAGATCGGAATGCCTGTTCGCGCTGTGCTCAGGAAGCTGAGCACCGACGGCGAGTCAGGTGTCATCCGCTATGGATACAAATTCGTCCCGAACGAGTGAAATTCCTTAGGAGGGGGAGACCCCTCCATCTTCTTTTACACCTAAGTACGGCATCAGCCCATTCATTGGATCAGACTTTCAGAAGTTCCACCATGGCGACATTCTCAAGTGCCTGATCCTCATAGGAAACAGGTCCTTTGACCAGGCCTAGTATCTGTGCCTTGGCATCCGTGGCCTCGATGAGCGAATCATCCTGGACCATCTTGATGGAATCCAGTTTGGGATCGTCGATGTCCAGGAGGATGGCCACGTATTCGTTTCTTCCATCCTTCGGTTTCATCTTTGACAGTGCTTTGGAAATCTGCCTTTCCCATGCGGCGTACAGAATGATCTCGGTAAGGAGCGTCTTGGAGCGATTCGTTCCTTCCGAAAAGGATCTCTCAGCGTGTCTGGCCGCTGACAGAAGATGATCCTTCCCAGCCACCATATCCGGATCTAGCAGGACAACATCCCCTCCCATGGAGGTGAAGTGCTTCACTATGTCGTCGAAGCCGGTGTCTCCGCGCATGCCGATTACCTTGAAATCCATGTCCACCTCATTCACATGTCGGATATAACCGTCTTCCCTTCCATATCGACGCTCTATTGCCCTTTCTATTTCGTCTAGAATGCTTCGCCACCCTTTATTTATAAGAAGAAGAATCACGCGAACATACGTGATGCTATGAGCGACGAATGGGTTAAAATTGCCGCACCAGCCACTTCCGCGAACATCGGAGCTGGCTTCGACACCTTCGGTATCGCATTGGAATCTCCCTGCGAGATCATCGAAGGCAGAAGGATCGAGTCCGGGATGAGGATCGTAGAGGTCAAAGGTCCCGGAGCGGAGATGATCCCCACAGACCCTGAGAAGAATTCCGTCACCATAGCAGCGAAAGAGTACCTTAAGCTCGCAGGGGAGGACTTTGGCATAGAGGTGAAGATCACCAAGGCCATCAGACCATGCAGCGGTATGGGCTCATCTGGGGCATCGGCCGGAGGAGGAGCATACCTCGCTCACGTCCTTGCAGGCGAGAAGCGTCCGATCAAGGACGTAATAATCGCAGCGGCAAAAGCGGAAGGTTCTACCTCAGGCGGTTTCCATGCGGACAACGTAGCTCCCTGCATCCTGGGTGGATTCACCATCATAAGGTCCAACGAACCCTTGGATGTTATGTCGGTCAAGCCTCCGGAGAATCTCGGAATCGTTGCCGCACTCCCTGATGTGATGGTCCCCACAAAGGAGGCCAGATCAGTGCTTCCCAAAGAGGTATCGATAAAGGACATGGTATTCCACATCGGACACTCATCATCGTTGGTCTACGGAATGATGTCCGGCGACATCGATCTGATCGGAAGATCCATCGCAGATGCGGTAATCGAACCAGCCAGGCAGAAACTCGTACCTCATATCAAGGAAGCAGAGGCTGCAGCCATGGCCAACGGTGCGATCTCATCTTGCATCGGCGGCTCTGGACCGTGCATATTATCACTTTACAACAAGGACAAGACCGACGGCAAGGCAATCGCTGAAGCCGTCGCGAAGGTCTATTCCGACAACGGAATGAAATGCGAAACCTGGATCACGAACTGCGGTCTCGGATGCAGGAGGATTTGAAATGGCAGAACACAAAGTAATCTGTTGGGATTGCGGAGCAGAGGTCTACGACCCCTTCGTCAACACCTGTCCCAAGTGCGGCGGTCTCCTGACCGTCAAGATGGATCTCGAGAAAGTCAAGGAATTGAAGCCCCAGGACCTCCATAAGACACAGATCGGTGTCTGGAGGTACGCACCCTTCATGCCCGTGGACCCCGCCCACAAGGTGTCCATCCAGGAGGGAGGAACACCTCTGTACTCCACTCAGGCACTCGGCGAGGAGATCGGATGCAAGAACACATTCGTCAAGTTCGAGGGACTCAACCCCACCGGATCCTTCAAGGACAGGGGAATGACCATCGGCGTATCCCACGCAAAGGAGCTCGGAGCTACCACAGTCGGATGCGCATCCACCGGAAACACCTCAGCGGCACTTGCAGCATACGCTGCCAAGGCCGGAATGAAGTGTGCTGTATTCCTGCCTGACGGAAACGTCGCAATGGGGAAGCTCGCTCAGGCACTGTTCTTCGGTGCAAAGGTACTGGCCATCGATGGAAACTTCGATGACGCACTCGCACTGGCAAGGAAGATGGCGGACGAGAGGAAACTGTACCTTCTCAACTCCATCAACCCCTACCGTCCCGAGGGACAGAAGTCAGTCCTCTTTGAGATCATGGACCAGCTGAACTACGAGATTCCAGACAGGATCATCCTACCTGTAGGAAACGCGGCGAACATCTGGGCCGTATACAAGGCATGCATGGAGCTGAAGGAGGTCGGATGGATAGACAAGATCCCAATGCTCACCGGTATCCAGGCAGAAGGTGCCGCACCCGTCGCAAGAGCATTCGCAGCGAAGAACGAGAACTTTGAGCCCGAGCACAACCCCGAGACCATCGCTACCGCGATAAGGATCGGAAACCCTGTCAGCGGAAGGAAGGCACTGAAGGCCATATACTCCACCGGAGGATACTGCACCACAGTCACCGACCAGGAGATCATCGAGGCACAGCAGCTCCTCGGAAGGAAAGAGGGAGTCTGCGTCGAGCCCGCATCCGCCGCATCCGTTGCAGGACTCAGGAAGCTCATCAACCTCGGAGTGGCTGACAAGGATGAGCGTGTGGTCTGCATCTGTACCGGAAACGGTCTGAAGGATCCCAACGCAATCATCGACAACTGTGCACCCCCGATCAAGTGTGGTAACTCGGTTGAAGATGTTGAGAGGATACTCTCTCAGTGATTAATCAGAAATCGAAGAGGTTGGTCTGTTTACGACCATCCTCTTCGGCCTTTTTTGTCTTGTCTTTCTTTTTGGGTTTTTCTTCCTGTACCTGGATTTCACCGTAATCAGCGGCCATCTCTTCAAACATCGCTTCCTCTTCCGAGGGCGATACATTCTCGATGACCTCGACACTTCCGCCGGCCTGCTCCTTCATCTTCGAGGCCAGCACAGAACCGATCTTGGGGATGTTGGCCAGTTCCGCCTCGCTTATGGCCGCCACATCTGATCTGGAGCGTATCCCGTGGTTGAACAGAATCCTTGCCCTGTTCCTTCCCACACCTCTGAATGCGACAAGATCTATGAGCTCATCCTTCACACCGTATCTGACACGGGTCATGAGAGGGCGGATCTTCTTGATAGCGGAGGGGTTGAACATGTATGCTATCTCGCTCATCGCGTAGATGATCCAATCCATCATGTCGACCTTGGACCTGATGTCTCCAGGACCTATGCCCATGGTGTCCGTCATGGCATCCTCGTCCATCTCCTCGATCCAGTCGTTGATCAGAAGCGCTACCTTCAGGTCGCTGTTGAAGTATTCCTCGTCATAATCCTCTATGTCGTCGGGATCCACCAGCATGTGGTCCCAAATCTCGTCGCCGACGGTATTGAGTCTATCCATGTCAGCCTTCTTCGGATACATGCCGAGAACATCAGGGGTCATCGCTGCTGCCAGCAGGATTGGGAGAATCTCGGTATCATCGTCGATATTGGTCACGGCTTCCCTGAGGATGGATGCAGAGGCGGGATCTATGTACAGGTCGGATACCCTCTTACCGAAGGAAGTGATTCTGATGCCGTCCCCTGTGCTCTTGGCCATATCCTCATCGATCAGAGAGCGGACAATGCCTTCCACCACACTCTCTATCCCGAACAATTGGGAAACCGTCCCAAAGAAGGTCTCCTTCAGGAAATCGATTATGCTCTCCTCACTGTCCGCATCCCCTGTTGCTAGGAGCCCCAGAACATGGCTTCTGAGGATCTTTTCGTTGAACAGTTTCGAGGTGAGACGCTCGGTATCGTGCTGGACGTAATCCTCCATAAGGTGGTCGAAGTCTGTTTCACTCTTGGCTATCAATACCGCTTCTCCGTATGGATCGTATCCGGGTCTTCCCGCACGCCCGCACATCTGTTTGATCTCCATGACAGATATCGGGGAGTTCCCATAATTCGTCTCGTAACGTGTCGTATCTCTCACGACGACCCTTCTTGCAGGCAGGTTGATTCCTGCTGCTAGTGTGGGTGTGGCCACGATGCACTTGATCTGTCCGTTGCGGAAGTTATCCTCGACATACTTCCTCTGTCTGGAAGTGAGGCCTGCGTTGTGGAATGCTATGCCGCATTTGACACAGGATGATAGTTTCCTGCCTGTGGCCGTGGATTCGGAATCCCCTTCCAGGAGCGCGGCCTCCGCTTGTGTGAGGCTCCTTCCGGCGAGCTCGCTCATCTTCTTGGAATACTTGACAGCCAATGCTTCCGTAGAACGCCTGGAGTTCACGAAGATGAGGCTCTGACCTCCGTCTTGGATCGCCTGTTTGACGATGCTCCATACGTCTTCCCCATCGGACCCAACTTCCCTTGAAGTACCGTCATCGAACTTTATGCGTCCATCATAGTACACGCCTTCCTTAAGAGGGATAGGTCTCCAGTCGCTCTCGACCAGTTTGGCATGCAGCCATTCGGCAAGGTCGAACGCGTTCGACATCGTGGCAGATAACGCAATTATCTGGAGGTCCCTATTCCTGCGCATCAGTTTGGTCAGGATTACCTCGAGCGTCGGCCCTCTTCCGGGGTCATGGATGAGATGGATCTCGTCGGCGATGACCAGCCCAACATCTTTCATCCATTCGCTGCCGTGGCGGATCATGGAATCCGCCTTCTCTGACGTTGCGACCAGAACATCGGCATCGGCCAGGTTCCTGTCGTCGGAATCCAGGTCGCCGGTGCTCATGTGTGTTCTGATGCCTAGTTCCTTGAATCTGTCAAAATCATCCTTCTTTTCGGAAGCCAATGCCTTTAGGGGTACGATGTAGAGTACCTTCTTCCCTTTGGAGACCATGAGCTCCAGAGCAGGGATGTAACCGATCAGCGATTTACCGCTCGCGGTCGGGATGGCCACGACGAGATTGTCGCCTCTCAGGGCTATAGGGATTGCTTCGGCTTGGGGCGGATGCAGGTTGACGAAACCCTTGTCCATCAGGGCCTCGGCGACCCTGTCGGATATCTCAAGCTCGTCGACCCTCATGGGGATCACTGTTTGCAGAGTTCCCTTATGAGCTCCTCGATCCTGTCGGCATTCTCGTTGCCGACACGGGCACCCTTCCTCTCCAGGTAGATCCAATCCCTGTCCAGACAATCTTTCTCGAATTCGGGGTTGGTGACGGCTATCAGCTTGCCGTTGTCGATGTGGTCGGCCTCGAGGAACAATCTGAACATCTCCTTCGGGATGCAGAAGATGACCTTGTCGAATGGTCTTGTGAGATATGACACCTGATCGACGAACTGCTTCTTCTCATCCACCGCCATGAACTCCTCCCTGGTGTCCATGGTCTCGTCGTATCCAGTGATCATGTAGTTGCCGGGGACAAATCCGTAACGTGCTGTGATAACACCGTAGGATACGTCGCAGAGCTTTCCTCCCTTCTCATCCTTGGCCAGGTCCAAGCGGGCAACGAGGTTCTTAACTTCCGTTGCGCGTCCCTCGAACATCTCGAATGCCGAGAGCAGTTTGTTCTTGTCCTTGAATACCTTGGAATCGTTTGTGACGATGAGTATGCGCTTGTTGAGATGGAGATCGGTCATTAATTGTGTCATGTTCAGAGCCTCTTGTTTCCGAGTCTGTATGAGATGCTGCAGTTTCCTTCAGCAGAGACCATACAAGGTCCCATTGGGTTGGTGGGCTTGCAGACCTTGCCGAACATCGGACACTGTTCGGATTTGATCAAGCCTCTGAGGACATCTCCGCATTTGCATCCCCTTGCCTCGGCATCGACCTCAGGGGTGTTCTTCAATATGTCCTCGTGGACCTTCGTTGCGTCGTGATCGGCGAACTGGGGTTTCAAGGCCAGAGCGGACTTGGGGACCAACGGGAATCCCCTCCAGTGGCGGTCAACGGGGTCGAAAGTGTCCTCGATGAGCTTCATCGCGATGGGATTGCCTTCCTTCCTTACCAGCCTGGTGTATTCGTTCTCGACCTCATGTCTTCCGTCCCTTATCTGCTTGCAAAGCATGTAGACGGACATCAGCAGGTCAAGGGGTTCGAATCCAGAAACGACCTGGGGCATGTTGTAAGGTCCTTCGGAGAACGGTTTGAACATGTCCGTTCCGGTGACAACTGCTACGTGACCGGGTTCTATGAGTCCCTGGATGTGGGATTCGCCCAAGTCGAATATGGTCTTGAGCACAGGGGGGCAGATCCTGTGGCAGCTGTAAATGCTGAAGTTCTCAGGACATTTGTCTTTGTGAAGAGGGACACAGGTGGATGGGGCGGTGGTCTCGAATCCCACACCGACGAAGACCAGCGGTTTGTCGGGCTGGTCCCTTGCCATCTGTACTGCGTCGTCGATGGAATAGACGATCCTCACGTCGGCGCCTTCGGACTTTGCCTGGAATAGCGAACCGATGGTGGTGGGGACCCTCATGAGGTCTCCGAACGCTGTGACCGTGACTCCGTTCCTGGCCAGTGTAATGGCATCCGCGATCTCCTGGCTGGTGGTCACGCACACCGGACAACCAGGTCCTTGGGCGATCTCGATGCCGACATCGTTGAGCATCTGCTCCAGTCCGAAACGGACGATGGTGTCCTGGTGTGTTCCGCATATGTGCATGAACTTTGCTTCGACACCCATGTTCTTGATCCCGTCCAGGATCTTCTTCGCTGTCTGTTCGTCCCTGTATTTGAACATCATTCTGCCTCCTCGATGTCCATGCATTTGACAACGCATGATTGACCTTTCACAACGTTGACCGGGCCTCCGCAAGCCGGGCATGCCAAAACCGGGATCGAGTGTGTGTCGAAATCCGGGTCCTTGAGGATTTTGGCCGGTCCTCTGAAATTGCATGTTTTGCACTCAAGCTCTATCGGTTCATGCTCGATTATGAATTCGGAGCCTTCAAGGATCGTACCGCGTGTTACGATCTCGTAAGCGAAGGACATCTGTTCCTCTCCCAGATTGGTGAGGTCCCCGATGGTGACCGTGACGCTGTTGACCTTCGTCACCTTGTACTTCTGCAGTTCCTTTATTACCGCATCGACCAGGGTGGCTACGACAGATACTTCGTGCATCAGGCAGGTTATACGCTGGTCGCAATAAAAGATGATTGTCCTTTTAGGACTTCTTCTTAGAGGATTCTTTCATCGTCTTTCTGCCGTGCTTGCAGTAATCAATGATCTTGCATCTCTCGCAGTGGGGGTGGTTTGGAAGACATACGACCTGCCCGTGCCTGACCAGATACCTGTTGATGTCCGACCAGCGGTCTTCGTAGGTCATGTCCATCAGCGCGTACTCGGTCTCCTCAGGATTCTTGGTGTCTACCAGTCCCATGAGGTTCGCTATCCTGTGGACATGGGTGTCCACACATACGGAGGGTATGTCCATGGCATAGGATCTGACGCATGCCGCGGTCTTCCTTCCCACCATCGGGAGTTTCATCATCTCCTCGGTATCGGATGGAACGATTCCGTCATATTCATCCCTGAGGATCTGACAGCATTCCACTATCGCCTTTCCTTTTTGTCTGGGGAAACCGGCTGGGCGGACGAGTTCGGCGACATCATCCACATCAGCGTCCGCAATCGCCTCTATTGTCGGATATTTGCGGAAGAGGTTGTCAGAGGCCTTCCTGGTGTTGTCATCCTTGGTACGTTGGGAGAGGATGGTCGCGACGAGGACATGGAATGGGTCGCAGGGCCACTCTGGATTAAGGCCTTCCGAGTTCCTGCCCGGATATGCCCCTCTGTTGTAATCCTGTGAAAGGATGTCCAGTATCTCGCTCATCTTTTCCTTCTTAACCATCTTAAGCAATCCTCCGCCGTCCTGAAGGAGCCGGTGACGAGTACCGTTCCCCTTTGATCCAATGCAGCCTCAACGGCTTCCGGTACCGTACCGTATAAGGCTACGTCGTCATGATATTTCCTGTAATGGGATGCAAGAGCCTCAGCGCTTGCTGCTCTGGGCGAATCCGGGGAGGAGATCAAAACCTTGGTCGCGATCTTTGATAGGTTTCTTGCTACTCCATCCATATCCTTGTCGTTCAGCATGGCCGTGACTAAGATGACCTTACCGTAGATCCTCCCAATATCCATGGACAGGAACTCCGCGCCCTTGACTGTATGTGTAGCGTCCAGAATAATTGGCAGATCATCAAGTTTCTGCATCCTGCAGGGCCAGAAGGCCTCATCCAGACCTATTGTAATGAATTGTTTGATCTTCGCCGAATCCTTCAGACAGAGCAATGCCTCGATCGCCAATGCCGCGTTCCTTCCCTGGTAAGATCCCGGGAGGCCCAGTCTGTAAGTTTTACAATCATAACGTATCAAGGTGTGATCGGGTGCACAGTTCAGGACATCGATATCATCGGGGTCCACGCAGGTGAGAGGGCAGCCGAGTTCTACCGCTCTGGATTCGATGACCTTCAGCGCATCTCCGGTGTTTATCGTCACGCACGGGATCCCGGGTTTCATTATCCCTGCCTTCTCTGCGGCTATGGATCCCAAATCGTTTCCAAGGTATTGAGTGTGCTCCATGCCGATATTGTTGATCACGGTGACGTCAGGTTCGAGCACATTGGTAGCGTCCAGTCTTCCGCCCATGCCAACCTCTATGATCGCAATGTCCACACAAGCCTCCTTGAATGCAAGGAAGGCACAGGCAGCGAGAGCTTCGAAGTTTGTGCATCCGCATGTCCTTTCCGATGTCTCTTTTATCACCAGAAGACTTTTCTCCAGCGCCTCGTCGGAGATATCGCTCCCGTTGATCCTGATACTTTCATTGACGGCGATTATATGGGGTGAGGTGAACATTCCTACTCTGTAGCCCGCAGAGACAAGGATTGATTCGAGCATGCAGCATACCGATCCTTTGCCGTCACTTCCCGCAACATGGATCGTCCTGTAGGCTTTCTGCGGGGAACCGAGGGCATCCAGTATGCACGTGATGCTTTCAAGGCCGGGCCTTATGCCACGTGTAGAAAGACTCTCGAGCCACTCTTTCCCTCCGCCGTTCATAGCATACCGTATCCGCTGTGATTTTTAATGATTAATGCGTATTGTAAAGTGATGAAAGGGGCAATTGTCATCAGTGGTTATCTGGACGGGAAGAAGTTCAGGGAGCCTGCAGAGATGCTTACAGATGCCGGAGAGAGGCACGGTATCCCTATGGAGACTTTTCTGAACAGCGATCTGTCGGTACCGATAGGGGATTCGGATTCCTTCGCAGAGAAACTGGGCGATATCGATTTCATAATCTTCTGGGATAAGGATGTCAAGCTGGCCAGGAATCTGGAGGTCTGTGGATATCCTGTCATCAATTGTTCTGAGGCGATAAGGATATGCGACGACAAAGCACTGACGCATCTCACTCTGGCCGAGTACGGCATCCCATCTATCAAGACTGTTTCCAGTCCGATGACATTCGGTTATCCATATCAGGATTGGCTTGTCAATGCGGTCGAGCAGATAGGGTTCCCTATGGTTGTCAAGGATTGTTTCGGATCCTTCGGCCAGCAGGTGCATTTGATCCGTACCATGAATGAACTTCGCGACCATGCGCAAGGAGATGTGCCCAAGATTTTCCAAGAGTATATCGAGTGCGATGGCAGGGACATCAGGATCGAAGTTGTCGGGGAGAAGGTAGTGGCAGCAGTTATCAGGACCGCCGCATACGGGGATTTCAGATCCAATGCGACGATAGGAGGCATAATGGAGAAGTACGAACCTACGGAAGAGGAGGCCCAATTGGCAATCGAGGCCGCATCCGCAGTCCAGGCAGATTTCGCGGGAGTGGACATAATCAACTCCCCTAACGGACCCGTGGTCTGCGAGGTCAACTCCAATGCACACATCAAGAATCTGTTCAACGCCACTGGGATCAATGTTGCGGATTGCATAATCGAATACATCGTAGAGCTAATGCAGTGATACCTTGAGATGCTGGATCCTCTACGAATGCCAGGATTTGGAGTCCAATCGTTTCTTTGCAGAACGTTTGATGGAATCCGGCAACGATCTGGGCATGGATTGCAGAATCGTTACGACGGATGAGTTGGATTTCGACGATTCACCCGATATCGTGGTATCCCGTATCAGGGACAGCGATGTTCTGTCCCAATTGGAGGATTACGGAAGCACAGTGTTCAACAGGTCTTCGGTTTGCAGAATATGTAACGATAAGGCATTCACTTATTCCTTCGTAAAGAGCTTAGGGATTCCGATTCTGTCATTCTCTTTTCCCAATCAGGCTCTACCGCCAGGACCGCCGTGGGTGGTCAAATCATGCATAGGTCATGGCGGTACAGAGGTTTTCAAGGCCGAAACAGAAGAGGACGTCCAGCAATTAGTTGCACAAATAGAGGACAGGAAACCCATCGTTCAGAGCTATGCATCCGATCACGGGAAGGATCTGCGTGTTTACGTGCTGGGCGGAAGGATAATCGCATCTGTATTGCGCACATCAGATACGGATTTTAGAGCGAATTTCAAATTGGGGGGAAAAGCCGAATTGGTAGAGCCGCCCGATCAGGTCATCAGAATGGTTAAAAGGATAGTCCCCGAACTGATGGCCGATTTCATCGGCATCGATTTCGTGTTCGGGGACGGTCAGGTTTATCTCAACGAGATAGAGGATGTGGTCGGCACCAGGATGCTTTACTCCTTGACCGACATGGATCCTGCCAGGATGTACATGGAGTACATCGCTCACTCGAAGATCTCTTTGTAAATCTTGTCCACGAGCTCAGCATAGGTCAGTCCCTTGTCGGACGCGACCTTGCGGACCAGATCCATGGTTCCCGAGCCGTACTGTGCCGCCTTCTTCTTCTTTTCGGCAATGAACGGATATCCCAGGTCCCTGGCCACCTGCCTGAGCAGCATCTTCCTGTGGTCCTGATCCGTGGGTATGAGCTCCTTCAGGTCCATGGCATTGACCTGCATGGTTACCAATGAATCGAGGTAGGGGTACAGAATCTTCTTTCCGTAATGGTCCGCCACCTTGGTCTCATGGGGCACTGTGGAAGAGATAAGCTTTCCGAGATCGGCCTTCCTCATCCTGTCAAGTTCCTCTTCGCTGAGTCCGATGTACTTGGAGTAACCTGCGAACAGCTCATCTGAACCCTGTCCGCTGAGTACGTACTTCTCACGGACAGTCCTGCATACGAAGAACAGGGGCAGTTCGAATGAGAGGGTCAGGGGGCTGGATGTTCCCGTGATGGAGATCATCTCCTTGAGCCTTGCCTCTATGTTTTCCTCGGTGAGAGGTATGTGGAGCCAAGGCAGACCGAGTCTCTCGGACATTTCCTGCGCCATTACAACATCGTATGAATTGTCCTTTCCCGCTGTGTACAGTGTGACGGACCTAGCATACTCTTTGGCGATTGCGGCCACTAGACCGGAATCAAGTCCTCCGGAGAATGCAACAGCGACATCTTCTCCCTGGACCTGACTCTTGACTGCAGACACCAAGGCGTTCTCGAGATTCTCAGATTCAACTGACATGAGTGACGAATTGGGGAACACCGTTAAAAACATATCATTCTGGATTGCCTTAATCGTAGGGCTTGGCATATGAAACAACTGTTTAGTCAGCCACTCTCCTGAGTATATACTAAATAATCGCCAACCGATTCACTGTTCGGCGATAAACCATGGGATTTTTTGAAAAGACCCTCGAGAAGACAAAAGCATCGACAAAATCCATATCGAGCAAGTTTAACGAGACAAAGGATACTAGCAAGATTCAATCTCAGATAAAGTCCGAGAAAGAGAAAGTCAAAGAATGCTACGAGACTATCGGAAAGGAATACTATCGCTTCACATATGATGGAGACGAATCGCACAAGGATTGTTTCGATTCTTTGGTAGAGAAGATCAACGAATCTAGGAAACTCATCGAGGAATTGGAGGCCCAGCTCGAGGAGATCAGGGCGAAGGGATCCGAGGAGAGGGAGAACATCAAGGCGGACAGGGATGCGAAGCTCGAGGAGATCGAGGCATCCGATGCCGAGGCCAGGGCCGAGAAAGAGAGAATCAAGAAAGAGAAGGACGATACCTTCTGATATCCAAAATACGGGTGGCCATTCGGCCATCCGGTCTTTTCAATACGTCCATACCAACACGTTTAGTAACACGTTTTTATCGTAGAATACACATTCAGTATGCATGACAGGCGTTACGCGCATAGGAGTTTCACTCGAACCGAACCTTTTGGAAGCTTTTGATGAGGACATAGCAAAGAAAGGCTATAGCAGCAGATCGGAAGCATTGCGCGATCTTGTCCGTGATTCCCTTGCAGAGAACGAATGGAAGAATGATGATGAGTGGATGGTAGGCACTATTGTCATGGTGTATGACCATACCAATTCTACTGTGGGTGATAAGCTCACGGACATCCAGCATCAGCACCACGGTCTTGTCAAGACGTCTGTCCATATCCACCTTGACGAGGATAAATGCATGGAGATCCTGATCTGCGAGGACAGGCTCAAGAACCTGAAGAATTTTGCTTCAGAGGTAACCAGCATCAAAGGTGTCCTAAGGGGTAGGCTCACCATGGTCGCACCGTCTACTGGCAACCTCCATCATGTAGGCCACAGGCACTGAGGCATCTCGCTTCAAATGACTGTAGTATCTGCGATATCTAGGTCCAGTCATCTGTAAATATCTATATTGGATTATACATCCAATGAACGTTATTACTGTAATCAAGGCAAAGACAACTATAGCGATCCTCGTTCTATTGGTTGCTTCCTTTGTTGTCATTTGTAGCACTGTGGAGGATTCGGATGCATCAAGCAGCGACTATAGATTCAGCGGAGAGCTGATGGAATCCTTGTCATCGTCAAATGGTATCAATGATGTAACAATCGATACAGTTTGGTCTAAGGAGAATGTCCGCGGTTATGCTGTCGCGGGCGAGTATATCTATGCATCCTTCAAGACCGGCGATCTCCAAAAGATAGAGATCAAGACCGGACAGATTGTCAAGACTGTACCTACCGGCAAGGATAGCGGTGTGGATTACGTCTCCGTCGGTGACAATTATGTTTTGGACCCGGCTTCCGGAAACGTATATGACCTCGATCTCAACAAATTATACAGTCTCGGGACATCTTCCGATCAGGGTTACTATGACGACGACTATTGGTATGTGGTAAAGGCCGATAAGACCTGTACCTGTTTTTCTGCCAAGGATGAGGACAAAAGCTCTGCGGACAATGTTCAGAGTCAGAAATGGTCGCAGAAGTTCTTCTTCTACATTGATTCATTCACATTAACGGTTTCATTAGCATTCGGGGACAAGTGTCTGTTCTATCCAGGTATAGGGGAATCGGATACCGCCAAACGTATCGTCTACAGTGTAGACAAGGCTACCGGAGATTTGAAGGACAGCTTTGAGATGACCGAAATCCAGTCAACGTTTTGGAACAGCGGTTTCATCCAATGCTTCGACGACACGGTAATAGTGACGACCCATTGGGATTCCATGTTTGCCCCTCCAAGGCTAGGGGACGATTACAAGACCATATTCCTGATCGATGTCGGCTCTGACGGTAAGTTCAAGTCGGATACAGCGAAGTATTGGTCCAACGGCTACAATGATTCCTACGGTTCATGTATGATTGTAGTTGGGGACTTGGGCTTCGCGCAGACCGGGTTGAGTTTCAAAGTTTTCGATATGAAAGATGGAAAGATCAAAGCCACTACTGATGTGGACAGCCGTCTGGGAAAGACATACAGCAACATCGCGGTGGCAGCGGGAGATGATGGATTCGTCAGAGGATACGTGTCTCCGGCGGGAACGCCCAATCCCCTGAGTCCTGTTGACGGATTGATCTGTTTCGAGTACAACAAGAAGACCGGGGACATAAGGAGTTTCGATATCAAGGTCGGAACCCCCCAGACTGATAACACCAATCCGATCAAGATAGGGCCAAACGGAGAGGTCATCTTCGCAAAGAATGATGGGAAGCTGTACTGCATAACATCCACGATACAGCCCAGTTCCGGATTCGATATGCCTATCTGGGCTATCGTTCTGATAGTATTGCTCGTCATAGCTGTTATCGCTGCAGTATTCTTTGTAAGAAAGAAGAAATCGGGCATAGATGGTTGAAATAAACAAAGCCGGCTCTGAAAAGGGCCGGCCGATTTCCTATCATTTCCTATATACTATGTATATAGCCTGAAAAACTCTGCTGAACCGACCACCCAACTAAATAAATACGTTCTGGATTGTTGTGGTAAGCTAATGAGAAAGCTCATCATCACTGAGAAGGCGAATGCCGCAAGAAGGATCTCGACCATTCTGTCGGATGGTAAATCCACATCATCATCTAGCAGCGGAGCTACCGTCATTTCCTTCTCAGCGGGAGGCGACGATTACGATGTCGTCAGCCTCAGGGGTCACATCATTGAATTGGACTACCCGAGGGAGTACAACGATTGGGGAGCCATCAAGCCCGCAGATCTCGTATATGCTCCCCAGGTCAAGACAGTCCGTGTAAAGTCCATTCTCAGTTCAATCAGAGATCTTGCTTCCAAAGCTGACGAGATAATCATCGCAACCGACTACGACAGGGAAGGAGAGCTCATCGGTATGGAGACCGTAAAGGCCATCGATGCTGACATGACAAAGGTCAAGAGGGCAAAGTTCAGTGCACTGACCAAGGGCGAGGTAGAGGCGGCTTTCAACAATCTTGCAGACCCCGATGAGAAACTGGCCGATGCCGCAGAGGCAAGGCAGATCGTAGATCTGTCCTGGGGTGCCGTTCTCACAAGACTCATTTCATTATCATCAGGACAGGTTGGAAACAACTTCATGTCCGTGGGTAGGGTTCAGAGCCCTACTCTGAAACTGCTTGTCGACAGGCACGAAGAGATTGAGAACTTCGTTCCCGTTCCTTATTGGAACGTGATAGGCAAGTTCGGAATGCTTGCATTCAAGGGCGACCATGAGAAGAATCCCTTCTGGAAGAAAGAGGATGCTGAATCCGTCCTTGACAAGGTCAAGGGATGCAAGACAGGTAGTGTGGCCAAATACGTTTCCGAAATGAAGGACGAGTACAGGCCTGCGCCTTTCGATACCACCATGATGCAGGTGGAGGCCAACAAGATCGGTATCCCTCCGACCACAGCCATGAAGCTGGCCGAGGATCTGTACACCGGAGGATACATATTGTATCCCCGTACCGAGAACACCGAGTATCCGAAGAGCCTCAATCTTAGGTCAGTTCTCGACAAGCTCAAGGATTCCGATTTCAAGGCAGAGGTCTCGGAGATACTCTCCCAGGAGAAGATATATCCCTCCAAGGGAAAGAGGACAACAACGGACCATCCGCCTATATACCCTACAGCCGGAGCAACCTCCGACAAGATGAAAGGGGACAAGTGGAAGCTCTACGAGCTCATAGTGAGGAGGTTCCTCGCAACCGTAGCACCCAATGCAAAGGCGGAGGTGACGCAGTGTGTCATCGATGTCAAAGGGGAGAGATTCGAGTCCAACGGTTATGTCCTCAAAGAACCCGGCTGGAAGAAGTATTACAAGAAATACCTCCCGGCCAATGAGAGCAGGCTCCCTGTTCTCAAAGAAGGAGAAGAGGTCGATGTTAGATCCATGAGCATTGTGGAATCGGAGACCAAACCGCCTTACAGGTACAATCAGGGTTCTCTCATTCAGGAGATGGACAGGTTGCAGCTCGGTACCAAGAGTACGAGGCACGATATCATCGGCAAGCTGTTCTCCAGGAATTATGTGCAAGGCAATTACATGATCCCCACTCCAAGCGGAATAGCGCTCACCAAGTCGCTTGAGAAGCATGGCGGAGGCATCACCGAGCCCGATATGACAGCCAAGCTGGAGTTGGATATGCTTTCGATCTCCGAGGGCAAAAGGACGTTGGATTCCGTAGTATCGGAATCCCAGGACATGCTGCATGACGTCGCAGTCAAGATCTCCAATGAGTCCGAGGATATCGGAAAGGAGATCAAGGACGCGTTGCATTCGCAGCAGCACATCGGAGTCTGCCCTACATGCGGTAAGAACATGTCCGTGAAGAGATCAAAGAACGGTAATTTCATCGGATGTGACGGATATCCCGACTGTAAGCGTGCATATCCGCTTCCCAGAGGGGCTCTCATTCAGACAGTCGATACGACATGTCCGGTTTGCGGCCTGCCTCAGTTGAAGATCATCAGAAGGGGAAATCCTCCTTCTGTGCAGTGTATTGATCCCAAGTGTACGAGCAATGTTGCAATGAATGATCTCGGTCTATGTCCGACATGTAACAACGGTCACATCAGGGTGATGTTCTCTAAGGCGGGAAGGAGGTTCGCAGGATGTTCTTCATGGCCGACGTGTACACAGACATATCCTTTGAGGCCTAGGGGTGCTGTAACGCCTCTCGGCAAGGCATGTGCAATCTGTAAAGCACCAATGATCAAGGTTGGTACTCTTGAGGAGTGTATCAATCCTGATTGTCCCGGCAAGAAGAAGGCTGCGCGCACCGCAAAAGCCCCTGTCAAGAAGAAAACAGCATCAGAGTGATTTGCTGCTTTATTGGATGGTTCATCCAATCCAATTTATAAGGTGTTGTGAAACGTTTTATAGTAAGTAACTTGAGCTTTTTATACAGTAACACGAAAATAAAATTGGTGTTACGATCTAACTTTCTTAGAATTAATAACTTTCCTCTGTGATTACACCATCATAGAGGTTGTTTAGGTAGTCGATCTCTTCGGAGATTCTCCGGTTCCGGCAGGCGGTGCACTCAAGGTCTTTTCCAAGGGCTAGCTTTAGCTTCATCTCTGAGCGGTCGAGTGCGACGATACGTCCGCATGCACAGTATACGCACATCTCATCCTTCGATGAGAACTTGTCCAATCTTATCCTGGACTGTGCATGCGGAATGTAACTTCCAACGTTACACGTATCTCCATCCATCTAATCGGTCCCCCAACTTGCAGTTAATACCGGCTAAGATTGCAGTCCTATAAGGCCGGAAATACCTGCAATACAGCGACTGTCGATTTCCAATATAAACCCTTAGATTAACTTTCTTAGATTAACGGAGTTAGTCTTTTTTTCTTTGCTTTATTTGTACATTTTTGTATAGTAATCTTTATATATGCAAAATTGAAGAAATTAACGGCACTTATGCATATAAAAACTCTATTAGTCTACGAAAATCGTATTTCCGCCACGCCTTTCGAAATCATCTAGATTCGTTGATTAGGTCGTTCTTTATGTCCCATAATTTCTGAGATAGATCTACATAGTATTGATGGGGGTTTGCAAAACGTTTTACCTCTTCCCAAAGGGTGTTTAATTCATCAGAGCAGTGTTTGCGGATCTCTTGCAGTGAAGGTAGGTCATACACAAGTTTGCCGTCCTCTATGACCTTCACCATGAGTTCCTTGGCGGTGTATTCCTTCATTGTCTTCCTCTTCCAAGTTGCGGCAGGATCGAAGAGCTCCAATGGTTTTGTTGTATCAATAGTTTCATCATGTACGCAGATGAGATCTGCAACGGCCATACCATCCTTTCCGTAGATCCTATAGACCTTCTTGAAATGAGGTGTGGTGATCTTCTCCACATTTTCAGAGATCTTAATCCTAGGTACTATTTTCCCATCCTCTTCTGAAGCTACGAGCTTGTACACCCCGTTCAGAACAGGGTCGCTGTGGGATGTGATGAGATTGTCTCCGACACCGAAGCCGTCAATGATGGCCCCTTGGTCAAGCAGGTCTTTGATCAGATTCTCATCGAGAGCATTAGAAACGATTATCTTGCAATTCGGTAGCCCCGCATCATCAAGCATCTTCCTTGCTTTCTTGGTCAGGAAGGAGAAGTCCCCTGAATCAAGACGTATGGCGCATTTATTGATGCCTGTGGCCTTGAACGCTTTGATGGCATTGGGAATTCCGCTGTTAACTGTATCATAGGTATCCACCAACAGAGTGGCGTTATCAGGATAGAGCTCGCAGAATTTCACGAATGCCTCATACTCGGAATCGAACATCATCACCCAGGAATGGGCCATGGTGCCGCTTGCAGGAATCCCGTACCATTTGTCACTGACAGTGCAAGCGGTTCCGCCACAGCCAGCTATGAAGGCTGCTCTGGCACCCAGAACGGCAGCGTCTGTACCCTGGGCCCTTCTGGATCCGAATTCCAGGACGGTCCTTCCTGCCGCAGCCCTGACGATACGGCTCGCCTTGGTAGCGATGAGGGTTTGGTGGTTGATAGTGAGCAGGGCAAAGGTCTCCAGGATCTGAGCCTGGGCTATGGGTGCCCTGATGGTGACTAGGGGCTCTCCGGGGAACACAGGGGTTCCCTCGGGGATGGCCCACACGTCGCCTGTGAATCTGAAATCTTTCAGATATTGCAGGAATTCTTCCGAGAATGTGTTCTTGGAACGCAGGAACTCCACATCGCTGTCCGTGAAACGGAGGTTTATGATGTAATCCACCAACTGCTCCAATCCCGCGAATATGCAGAATCCGCCCCTGTCGGGAACGGTTCTGAAGAATATGTCGAAATAGACCACACGGTCGTGCAGACCGTTCTTAACGTAGCCGTTCGACATCGTGTACTCGTAGTAGTCGCACAGCAGAGGGATGTTCCTGTCATTCTCCATATGATGCCTCAGATGTGGAATTTGGATAGGCCGGGGAATTTGGCCTTGGAACCGAGTTCCTCCTCGATCCTCAGCAGACGGTTGTATTTGGCCGTCCTTTCCCCTCTTGCGGGAGCACCGGTCTTGATCTCTCCGGAACCCCATCCCACGGAGAGGTCCGCTATGGTAGTGTCTTCGGATTCTCCCGATCTGTGGGAGACCACAACGTTGTATCCGTTGTCGAAGCTCATCTGTGCGGCTTCTCCGGATTCAGTGATGGTACCGATCTGGTTTACCTTGAGCAGAAGGGCGTTGGCTGCACCCTGTGCTATTCCCTTGGAGAGACGCTTGGAGTTGGTGACGAAGAGGTCGTCACCCACGATCTGCACATGCTTTCCTACCTTCTTGGTAAGCTCGGCGGTAGTCTCGAAGTCGTCTTCGAAGAACGGATCCTCGATGCTGATCAGCGGATGGTCCTTCGTGAGCTGCACGTAGTGGTCGGCCAGCTCTCCTGCGGACAGTTTCATTCCGTCGACTTCATAGACGCCGTTGCTGAAGAATTCGGAGGATGCAGCATCAATCGCGAGGTAGACATCCTTTCCGGGTGTGTATCCGGCATCGGAGACCGCAGAAACGATGGTGGAGAGTGCTTCGTCAACTGTATCCAGCGGCGGGGCAAAGCCCCCCTCGTCTCCGATATTGATGGCACCGACCCCGTATTTGTTCTTCAGGATCGATTTGAGATGCATGTAGACCTCGGAGGACATCCTCAGACAGTCTGAGAAAGATTTGGCACCAGCGGGGATGATCATGCATTCCTGTATCTTCAGGTTGCCTCCCGCGTGCTTTCCTCCGTTGATGATGTTCAGCATAGGAACGGGAAGTGTGACGTGATCCTTTCCAATGTGCTGGTAGACAGGTATGTTGTTGCACATGGCACCGGCCCTTGCGACTGCAAGTGAGACGGCCACTGTGGCATTCCCTCCGAGGGAAGTTTTGTTCTCGGTACCGTCCAGTTCGATCATCGCTCTGTCGATGCCTTCCTGGTCGGTGGGATCCATTCCAGTAATCTTTTTAGCGATGGGTCCGCGGACATTCTCAACAGCCTTCAGAACGCCTTTTCCGCCGTACCTTTCGCCTCCGTCACGGAGTTCGTGGGCCTCCCATGAACCGGTGGATGCACCGGACGGTGCGATTGCGGTGATCTTGTGACCGCCAACTGTCAGCTCTGCCTCGACTGTGGGGTTTCCCCTGGAATCCAGGACTTCCCTTGCCCATACCTTCTCGATTTGCATTTTGTTCCCTCAGTTAGAATACTCGGACATATCTCCGAGCAGGATGTTGCGGTCCTTCGTGGTAAGGATGGTCGGGTCCACCGAGATGACGAATGTCGCCGGTTTTCCTGGCCTTTCCTTGATCAGCTGGTGCAGGAACACCAGGCTGTGGTTCAGACCGTTGCTGTCGATGATCTCGGTGAAATCCTCGATCATGATGATTGGTTTCTCATGTTCCTCTATGAATTTCTTGATGAATACCGTCAGGGTTCCAAGGGCGCTGATGTCCATCGTCTTACCCCTTGCTACGGATGACAGAGTTACCACGTCTATATCCTCATGCCCGTAGTTCTGCATGACCGCTTTTGCATTGTCCGAGGATATCACGAGTGTGGAGTAATCCTTGGGGCTGAAGATGTTGACGAATCCTACTATGTTCACCGGTTCCTTCTCGAAGAAGACGTAGGATCTTCCGTACAAAGGCCCTTCAGCAGCTATGTATTCAGCTACCACTGCGCTCTCGTCCACCTCAATCTTGGGCTCCTTCTTGACAGGACCGTTCCTTTTGATGCGGTTGAGGAAATTGTTGGACTTCTTCCTTTTGTTCCTGGCCTCTTGGGCCTTCTCCTCTTCCTTCTTGGAAACGAGAACATTGAGGGCGGCCGCAATATCTGTTGATTTGAAAGGTTTGTTCACGACAGCCTTGATGAATGTGCTGTCCTGAGGTGCTTCTTCGTTCAAGCTTTTGATAAGAACGGTATCCAAGGACAACTCGGGGTTCTTCTCGTGCGCATGGCTCAGGATCTGGAGTCCTTCCTCATCGTTGACAATCGAATCAAGAAGGATCGCATTCGGTTCGAATTCAAGTATCTGGTCGACAGCCTCGCTTATGGAACCAGCTATCCTTACTACGTGACCCTCCTCTATGAGGATGTCCTTCAGAATCTCCTGTATTGCAATGTTGTCGTCGACTACCAGGACTTTCATCCATTCAACTCCGTGCGGTGTACGGATTCGGAGTATTTGACTATCACGATGACGGGCCGGAGTATCCGAGTCTAGAGCTATCGCTGAACGGATGGTATCCGGCCATATGGCCGTAAAAAACAATGTGAAGCAGAATTCACTGCTTCCTGCTCTCTTTGGCTTTGGGCCTGAGGTTGCTGTATCCGCATTTCCTGCACTTGGATGCCTTAACAGGGTTAGTGGCGTAGCAGTTCATGCATACAGTCTTGTCAAGGAGCCTGGCCTCAGCCTCTTTGAAACGTGCCATTCGATATTCCTCTGAATTCCCGATTATGCATGTAATATAAAAATCCCACTGATTTGTTACTATGATGATCGGTATCAATCCAGCAGAGATCTCTGCTGTCTGAAATCATCCATGGGGTCATGGCCATGACCAGGCAGTTCATGGATCAGAAGATCCGGTTTAATGGCATCGACGATCTCCTTGCAGCGCGGGTCTGAGAAGGGAAGATGCTGGTCCAGGGTTGTGATATGGTGGTAGGCCCCGCTGATGAAATCAGTCACCGGCCCGCCTTCGTAGAACCTTTCTTCGAATGTCGCTCTGTATTTGGCTGATGCGCTGTAATGGAAGTGCATTGCGGATATGGCGTCCAGAAGATCCTGGCTGTAGCTGTCGATTATCCTGAGGACGGCATCGATGCCCTCCTGTTGGGTGTTGATGTCGGGAAGTGTGTTCATCAGATGTCCGGTATCCAGACATATGCCCCAATTCTCGAATTCGATATGCTTCTCCAGCAGCCTATAGTCGGAGTCGTCCTGTAGTCTTAGTCCCGGCCACCATAGGTTCTCAAAGACCAGTTTGAACGGAGGTTCTCCGTTCGGAAATGCCGATACCGCCGCATTGATCATCTCGCAGAATGTCCTCAGCACGGTTTTGGGGTCGTCAGAATACTTACGTTTGTGGATGTCCGGTATGGAGACATTGGAGGCGTGGATAACCCCGTGGGCCGGCTCCAAAGGGGCAGCGTAACCGATCATGTCCCTTACTGTTTGGATAACGCTTTCTCTGTCCTTTCCGTACATGTAGTACTTGGAGTAGTAATCGCTCATCTCATAGGCCCTGCCTTCCCAGGCTGCGAGCCAATCGGTGGAATATGGGAGATGAACCGATACGGTATAGGGCTTCAGAGCCAAGTCTGCAGGCTGATGTGATGTGAGAATTTCCAACCCATCGCAAGAGACGTCACTGAGCAGACCATTTAGGTCCGGTGAGAGGTCTTCCAGATTCTGGTAAACGGAATAGCTGAAGAGGTGTCTCATCAGAACAGTTCTAGAGCTGCGGATACCGCTGCCACGATAGCGGTCTGTTTGTTGTTTCCGCCACCTATGATCAGTGCATCGTTGGGCTTCATGCCGTATTCTTCGCGGATCTTCTTTGCAACTTCAGGTCTCTCAGCATCAAGATTCCAGTCAGGAGGGATGCAGAGGTTTCCGTCCCTGTAGACGATTGTGGTACAGCCTTCTGCTCCGACCTTGATTCCGGCATCTCTCTGCTCCATTCCGTTGTTGACCTTGCTGGCAACGCCTTTGACTATGACTCCCTGCTGTTCAGAACCTATCACTGAACCCTCGAGGAAAATGTCAACCGGCTGGATAGGAATCTGATCCAGGAACGACTGGCCAGCTTTGGTAATGACGATACCTGTCTGCTTGATGGAAATGTATTCCCACTCGGAAAGTGTATCCAAAATCCTACGCATGCTGCCTTCGCCTATACCTACTTCGTCGGCGAGTCTTTTACGTCCGATGCGTTTCCCGTTCGAAAGTAGGTACATAGTCCAGTATACGTTAGCGTCGTTGAATCTGAACATAGGACCGAATTGAGGTGCATCGATTATTTTCAAGTAGTACCACCGTGTTAGTTGGATGGGTGTAGCGCTATATAAACAATATTAAAGAAGGGGCCGTAGGCCCCTTATTATTTAACGGGGTTCAGAAGGTCTTTACCTTTCCGTTGATGATCATGTTGGAGACCTTGTCGACGTTATCGAGCCAATCAAATGCGATGGCATCGGCCTCTTTTGCCCACTTCTTGAAGTTGGGGTTCTTCTCAGCCTCGGGGAGAACGATCTGAACAGAGCAGTTCAGAGGCTGGGAAACGGGCTTTCCGATCTGGGAGAGGATCCTGACCCTGATCTCTGCCTCATCAGTGACTTTCTTGGCGACATCCTCTGCGATGAGCTTGGACATGACGTTGTAGATCTTTCCGATATGCGTGATGGGGTTCTTTCCGGATGTTGCCTCCATGGACATGGGCCTGTAGGGGGTGATGAGTCCGTTGCACCTGTTACCCCTTCCGACGGATCCGTCGTCTCCCATCTCCTGAGAGAGTCCGGTACAGGTGAGGTAGTAGATTCCCTTCTTGTAGTTGTCACCGGTGTTGATGTCCAGTTTGAAGTCGACCTTCTCCTTTCCGATGATCTTCAAAGCGTTGTCGGTGACGAGGTCGTACATCTCCTCGATGGCGGACTTGTAGTGGGTAGCATCGGGGATGTACTTGTCGACCATTGCACAAGCGATGGTCATGGTGATCTTGTTGTCAATCCTGGAGCACATGACTTTGACATCCTGTCCGGTCTCCTTGAGTTTCTTCTTCATTGCACCATTGACGTACTTCTCTGTCTCGAGTGTGAGCTTGTCAGTGATGGAGTAGGGTGCGTATCCGACACCGAAAGAGGTATCATTGGCGAGAACTCCAGAGGTCTTGTAGACTCCTGTGAGGTCATCGGATCCCATTCCGATCTTCGCATCGAGGATTACCTCGGAGTCAACATCGAGGTTGGGGAATGTCTTCTCAAGGTACTTGCGGGCTGCAGCGAGTGCTGTGGGCTTGCAGGGGAGGTCCTTGACGAGCTTTCCGTCGTCGATGAACGTGGTGGCCCTTCCGACCAAAAGCATGTAAACGGGATCGATGATGTGTCCACCGCCGAATTTGGGTGCTGCGGTACCTGCGGCGAGCTGTGTCTCGTCGGTGTTGTGATGGAGGACGTGTCCGACCTCCTTGATGTACATCTTACAAAGAGCCTTGGAAACTTCCTCTCCGAGAGCGTCTGCGACAGAGTCGGGGTGTCCTATTCCCTTCCTCTCGACGATCTCGACTTTTTTCATAGGGGTGGGGATCTCGTTGAGACCCTCGACATAAATGTTCTTAGCTTTTTTAGGCATGTAAACTCGCATTATTTCACCATTTATATATCTTATGTGTAAGAATATTCTTATAGGAATAATATAGCTCTAACCGCATGAGATTTCCCCCGGCGACCGATATTAGGAAGATAAGAGTAGGCATGGATGTCACTCAGTCTGAGTTAGCAGAGAGGTCGGGAATCAGTCAAGGCACCATTGCAAAGATCGAACGTGGGAAGATCTCCGCCAGTTATGAAACGGTGGTGAAACTTTTTGAGACACTCGACTCCATGAAGCAGGAGATAGGTCACGGTTTGACAGCCGTGGATGTCTGTTCTAAGACGGTCGTATCGGTTCAGAGCAACGATACGATACAAGCAGCATCGAATCTAATGAGGGAGAGAGGATACTCTCAATTGCCAGTTTTCTTGGGAGATACCCCGGTGGGTAGCATATCAGAAAGGGGTATTTTCGAGATGATGAGTCGCGAGAAATCTTTAGAAAAAGTCAACAAGACGCTTGTTAGCGAGATCATGGGGGAATCCTTCCCTGTTGTTTCCGACAATACCCCTGTGGGTACAGTGGCCGGTTTAATGAATAGTTACAACGCAATTCTGGTGTCTAAAAGAGGAGTCATCATAGGTATGATAACCAGTGCAGATATGCTCAAGCTAATCTGACCAATATACATAGTTATATACAATAATAATAGGAGGTCATCCCTTCAGGATAAGCCCGTCAGGTCTGATCTCATATAGTTGCATATCTTGCGCCGCATAGCTGCTGGGAAAGATATTTCTAGCCTCTGCTTCCAAGGGTGTGGTATCGCGGTAGCGATGGCTCAGATGTGTTAGGATCAGATGCTCTGCACCGCATTCTTTCGCAGTCTCGGCAGCCTGTGCGGCTGTCGAGTGAAGGTGTTCTTTGGCCAAATCCTCGGCATCCGACATGTAGGTGCTCTCATGAATCAGGACTGTGACGCCTTCAGAACCTTTGATCACGGATTGACATGGCATAGTATCCCCTGTATAGGATACCGAGACGCCCTTAACGGGATGACCGATTACCTGTTTAGGAGAAACGCCTTTGACTGTCTCCCCCTTCTTCAATCTAGCCATATCTGGACCGTCATCGATACCGAGTGAAATTGCTTTCTCCCTATCGAGTTTTCCGGGGTGGTCCTTCTCTTTGATGACGTAACCCACAGAGGGTATGCCATGTTCGGTCGGATACGTTGATATCAGAGAATTGCCGACCGCGAAGGACTCACCACCTGAGATTTCTTCAACCTGTAAGGGGTATACCGTATCTCCTTCCGTCACGGACATGAATGTTTCGACACAGTTGACGATGCCTTTCGGGCCGTACACGGTCAGGGGTTCCTTCCTGCCGGATAGACTCATAGTCTGTAACAATCCAGGCAGACCGAATACATGATCCCCGTGGAGATGGGTAATGAATATCGCCCTAATCTTCATGAAGGAGAACGGCGAGACCATAAGCTGTCTTTGAGAACCTTCGCCACAGTCTAAAAGGAATATGTCGGAGCCGTTCCTCACAGCGATACAGGATGTCGCCCGCGACCTCGAGGGTACGCCGGCGCCTGTGCCGAGGAAGAGCAGCTCCAGCATGGTATCGTTTCACTCGTAGATCGAGTCCAATTCCCTGTCGGTTTTGGTCTGCTTCTTGAACTCCTTGTAGTGTTCTTTGCAAAGGTGAACGCTGCGGAGGTCATTGCTTTTCAGAATCAGCTGGGATTTTGCGACCTGCTTGATGTTGAAAGACCTTTCAGCATCGTTGTCGCATCCTGCTACGTCGCATTTTGCGGCTACGGTGTTGTGCTTAGCTAGTGCCATGATTCCCCTATCTCAATACTGGACTTAATAACCATCGGCATTTAGCTCACGGTCCGACGGATTTTCCTTTATATCCATAGTCGTATTGAGGGTTATGACCATCGTATCCCCGTCGATGCTGTCGGCGGATTTCTCGAAGCTCGGAGAAGAGCTGGTCCGTGTGGAGAAGTCAGGGGCAGACTGGGCCCATTTGGATGTAATGGATGGTATGTTCGTCCCAAACATCACATTCGGCCCCCCTATCATCAAAGCAATGAGGAGGCACTCAAAAATCACCTTCGACGCTCACCTGATGATCGAGGACCCCATTCGCTACATAGATGCATTCGCTGACGCGGGATGCGATATGATAACCGTTCACTGCGAGGCCAAAGGAGACATACACGGAGCGATCTCGAAGATAAGAGCTAAGGGTTTGAAGGTGGGCATATCCATCAATCCTGAGACGGATGTAACCGCTTTGGAGGAGTTCCTTCCAGAAGTGGATTTGGTCCTTGTCATGACGGTCCATCCCGGGTTTGGCGGTCAATCCTTCATCGCTGATTGTGTTCCTAAGATCTCATGGGTGAAGGAATGGGCCAAGAAGAATGGCAGGGAGATATTGGTCTCTGTCGACGGCGGAATCAATGAGAAGACTGCCAAGATATGTCTTGATGCCGGTGCTGACATCCTGGTCGCAGGATCCTATCTGTTCAAGATGAAGGACATGTCGGAAACCATTGCTGAGTGGCATAGGAGCTGATAGGGTGGGAGTTAACCTATCGCCCATCGTGACTGCAAAGGAGATCAAACTAGAAGATCTCCGCGGAAAGACAGTCGCGGTCGACGCCTATAACACGATATTCCAATTCCTATCGATAATAAGGCAGCCTGACGGGAAACCTCTGATGGATGCAGAAGGTAGGGTGACATCACATCTTTCAGGTATCCTCTACCGCACAGCAAATCTGATAGAGGCCGGTATCGAACCATCCTTCGTTTTCGACGGTAAGCCCAATGAGCTCAAGGCAGGGACCATCGAAGAAAGGATCGCCAGAAGGGAGAAGGCCAAACGCGAATACGAGGAGGCGTTGGCGGAAGGGGACATGAAGAAGGCGTTCTCCAAAGCCCAGCAGACATCCAGGATGACCCCTGAGATCCTCGAGACATCCAAGAAGCTCATACAGCTGATGGGTCTGCCCGTCATCCAGGCACCAAGCGACGGAGAAGCTCAGGCCGCATACATGTGCCGCAAGGGAGATGTTTACGCTGCGGCATCGCAGGATTTCGATTCGATATTGTTCGGAGCACCTCTTCTGGTCAGGAATATGACCATCTCCGGAAGGCGCAAGGTACCTGGAAAACAGATCTACAGGGATGTGAACACCGAGATAATCGATTCTCAGGAGATGCTCCAGTCACTGGGTGTCACAAGGGAGCAGCTGGTGGATGTCTGCATGATGATCGGTACGGATTTCAACACCGGTGTCAACGGCATCGGTCCGAAGAAGGGTCTGAAACTCATACAGAAGCATGGCAGCCTGGAGAAGGTCATGGAAGAGACCGATATCGACATTCCCGATTACGAGGAGGTCAGGGAGATATTCCTGAACGGCCCCAAGTCGGATGAGTACAATGTCAAGATCGGGAACATCGACAGGGACGGCGTTCTGGACCTGATGACCGAGTATGGTTTCTCCGAGGACAGGGTCACCAATGTGATCAACAAGATCGAGGCGGCACGCAAGGCGGAGTCCATCAGGAAGAAGCAGAAATCGCTGGATGCATGGTTCTGATGATAGATTCACATCTTCACGGCATAGAGGCGGTACCTGAGAATTATTCTGATTTCTCTGAGCTCACTCGCATGGTCTCATGCGTAGCGAAGGTGGATGAATGGGATAAGCAGATGGCCATCGAGGATCCCCGGATGATCAAATCATACGGTGTCCACCCCTGGTATGTGGAGGATTGGACGCTTGAGAACAAGAAGCGTCTCTTCGATCTGCTGAGTTCTGATCCCAATGCACATGTGGGGGAGATCGGACTCGATTCCAAGAGAGGACAGATTCTCGGTCAGACGATGGTACTCATACAGCAGCTAGATATCGCAGAATACTTCGGAAGGGTTGTCTCGATACATGATGTAGGTTGCGAGAAGATGGTCTTGGATACACTCAAAGGAAGGAATCTCAAGGGCATCATACTGCATTCATACGGTTCGGACAGCTATGTGAAGCCTTATTCGGAGATGGGTTGCTATTTCTCGATATCTCCGAGGCTGCTTTCCAGATCGGATATCAGGGTCAAGAGGCTAATGGAGGCGATACCTGATGACAGACTGCTTCTGGAGACCGATTCGCCGGCATGCGGAAAGGAATTCAAAGGCATGAGGGACTTCTCTGAAAGACTGGGAAGCATCATCGGAAGACCATCAGATGAGCTGCTGTCATTGGCAGAAGAGAATTTTAGGAGGCTGTTTCCATGAGTGGGATGTCGGAAAGGACCTCTCTGCTGATAGGCGAGGCAGGTGTGGAACGCTTGAGGAACTCGTCGGTGCTGCTTGTCGGATGCGGAGCGGTAGGGGGATATGCGCTAGAAGGTCTGGTCCGTGCCGGTGTAGGAAAGATCAGAGTGGTGGACCATGATGTGTTCTCGGAGAGCAATATGAACCGTCAGATACTAGCCACCACGAATACGGTGGGAGTTCCTAAGGTAGAAGCGGCTTGCGAGAGGGCCAAGTCCATCAATCCCGAAATTCAGATTGAGCCGTTAGATATACTAGTAAACCCGGAGACGGTCTCTGAGATATTAGATGGAGATTTTGACATCCTTGTGGACGCCATCGATACACTGGGGAATAAGATTGCATTGCTTTCAGCTGCTTCAGACAAAGGAATCGTAACGTTCTCGTCGATGGGTGCCGCACTCCATATCGATACGCAGTCTGTGAAGATCGCCCCCCTAATGAAGACCAATACGTGTCCTCTCGCAGCCTCACTCAGGAAAGCGCTCAGGGATAAGGACACTTCGAAGATCACCGCAGTCTATTCAGTCGAACCCCCGGTCGTCAAGCCTTCTGAAAGGGATGTGCACGGAAAGAGTATATTGGGTTCGCTTCCGACCGTTCCCGCAGTGTTCGGAATGACCTTGGCGAACGAGGCCATAAAATACATCCTGTCCAGAGAATCCTGATTGGTTCGGACTCTGATGTGAGGTCAGGCATCCTTTTTGATGTTTTTCTATTCTTCTTCCTTTTATATTATATGGGTATACACGAACCTACACGGAACAAGATAGTTTCCGAAAATGAGGACTAGCAATGATAACGCCGATCCGCGCCAATTATGATGCCAAGGGCATTGAGAAGGACATCCAGGAATACTGGAAGTCCGAGCACGCTTATGAGAAAACCAGGGAAGCCAGGAAGGACGGGAAGAAATTCTATTTCGTCGATGGACCACCCTACACCACTGGAGCGATTCACCTGGGTACCGCGATGAACAAGACCGTCAAGGACATTATGATCAGATACTGGAGCATGAACGGATACAATATCCGCGACCAGCCCGGTTTCGATATGCACGGACTTCCCATCGAGGTCAAAGTCGAGAAGAACATCGGCGTTCATTCCAAGAAGGACATCGAGGAGCTTGGTATCGATAAGTTCGTCGAGACCTGCAAATCGTTTGCACAAGGCCTCCGCGAGGATATGACAGAACAGTTCAAACAGCTGGGGGTCTGGATGGATTGGGACAACCCCTATCAGACAATCAAATTGGATTACATCGAGTCTGCCTGGTGGACTCTCCAGAGGGCCTATGAGAAGGGACTCCTCAAGGATTCATCAAGGGTCGTCACCTGGTGCCCCAGATGCGAGACAGCACTGGCAGAGGCAGAGATCGAGTATTGGGACGAGACGGACCCTTCGATCATGGTCAGATTCCCCATTAAAGGCGATAATGCGTCGCTGCTCATATGGACAACCACGCCTTGGACACTCGCAGCGAACATGGCCGTTGCAGTTCACCCTGATTTCGATTATGCAAGGGTGAAGATGTCCGGCCCGAAGGGTGAGGAGGAACTCATCATACTCGAATCTCAGGCAGATTACGTCATGCAGAAAGGCGGGTACGAGAAGTTCGAAGTCATCAAGAGGATGAAGGGACAGGAATTGGAAGGCATCGCATATGAGCCTGTCTTCCAGCTCGACGTCCCTCAGGCGGATTGGAATTACAAGGTCGTCACTGCCACATATGTGGAGCAGGACAACACAGGTCTTGTACACACCGCACCCGGTCACGGACCGGACGACTACGAGACCGGTAAGAGGTACGGAATCCCTCCGTTCTGCCCCGTTGCAGAGAACGGAAGGTACACCGATGAGTTCCCCATGATGGTCGGAAAGAAGGTCAAGACCGTACATGACGACGTCATCAAGTATCTGGATGAGACTGGGAGGCTTTTCAACTCCAGCAAGATCAAGCACAGATACGGACATTGCTGGAGATGCAAATCACCGATCATCTACAGGAATACCCGCCAGTGGTTCGTGGAGGTCCCTAAGGTCAAGGATCAGATGCTCTCCGAGATCGACCGCGCAAAGTGGGTCCCCGATTGGGCCGGAAGCACCAGGGAGAAGAACTGGGTGGAGGGCGCCAGGGACTGGTGCATCTCAAGGCAGAGGTATTGGGGAATCCCGATGCCAGTTTGGGAGTGCGAGTGTGGCGAGAAGAAGGTGGTCGGACAGTACGAGGAGCTCAAGGCTGGAGAGGGCTACACCGACGGCATGGATACTCACAGGCCCTGGATCGATAAAGTCACCTTCAAATGCCCCAAGTGCGGCAAGACCATGAGCAGGGTCCCCGATGTACTGGACGTCTGGTTCGATTCAGGAGTAGCCGCATGGGCATCCTTAGGATACCCCCACCACAAGGAGGAATTCGATAAATGGTGGCCGGGGGACTTCATCGTTGAGGCCCATGACCAGACCAGGGGATGGTTCTACTCACAGCTGGGAGCAGGAGTCATATCCTTCGACCGTGCACCTTACGACGAAGTAATGATGCACGGATGGGTGCTCGACCCCAAGGGACAGAAGATGTCCAAATCTCTCGGGAACGTCATCGAGCCTTTGGAGCTCATAGATCAGGTCGGAGCAGATTCGCTTAGATACTACATGATCAAGAGCAATGCTCCCTGGGAGGACACAGCATTCCAGAAGGACGGCCCCAGGAACGCCAGGAAGGTCCTCAACACCTATTGGAACGTCGTTAACTTCGCTTCCACATACATGATCTTGGACAAGTTCGATCCTGAGAAGTTCACCATGGAGTCCATCTCTCCCTATCTCAGGGATGAGGACCGCTGGATGATCTCAAGGACCGAGAAGATCGTCAGGACCGTGACCAAATACCTCGAGAGCAGGGAGCTGCATCTGGTTGCTCGTGAGCTCGAAGAGTACATCCTCGAGGACCTCTCCAGATGGTATGTGTGTCTCGTTAGGGACAGATCCTGGTCGGAAGGTGCCGATGCCGAGGCGGATAAGAACGCCACCTACTTCACCCTGTACTATGCGATCATGAAGACCGCGCTCGTACTGGCGCCTATCGCCCCCCACATATCGGAGGAGGTCTACCAGCATATGGGCGGAAAGAAGCTCACCGTGCATATGGAGGACTGGCCGGTCTGCGATGACAAGCTCATCGACGAAGGCATAGAGCACAGTATGTCCCTCGTAAGGAACATCGTGGACATCATCGCTGCCGAGAGGGCAAAGATGGGGTCCAAGCTCAGATGGCCTCTCCTGCAGGTCTTTGTACGCGGAAACGATGCGGATGTGAACAAGGCCGTAAAGATGTTCGACGACGTGCTCGCACAGCAGGGTAACATCAAGAAGGTCCAGTATCTCGGAAAGGATGAGATCCCCTCTGTCGAGAACGATATCGAGCCGGTTGAATTCGCAGAGGGTACGATCTTCATAGACTTCAACGTCACACCCGAGATCGAGGCCGAGGGTTACGCAAGGGAACTCATCAGGCGTATCCAGCAGATGCGTAAGGACATGAAGCTCAAGGTCGAGCAATATGTCGACATAGAGGTCGCTGCCGAGGATCGTTTGGTAGGTCTCTTCGACACTTGGAAGGATCACATCTCCACCGAAGTCAGGGCACAGAAGCTCCTGTTCACATCGGAACCCAAGGGTACCGAGGTCAAGGAGTGGGACGTCACCGGTAAGATGATCACCATCGGAATCACTCCTAAAGAGTGATTAAACCACAGGGGGTTCCGCCCCCTTTCTTTGGTCAAATTGTTTACAGATTCTTTTTCCACTTTCGGCCACTTTCGGAGCTAGCCAGACATCTGAATTACCGGTTCCACTTTCGGCCACCTCCCAATTGGAACTTTAAATACTCCGGGGTGGGTAGGAGTATCAGAGGAGAAGAAGTGCATCCCCAAAGGCACAAATCCTCCAGATGGACGCCGGATTTTCATCCATCCATCTATCCTATCCATCCCCGGCGTCCATCGGATTTTCTTCTTTCAGGATTGTCAGCGTACAAAGTTATCTTTATGTGTATGGCGATACGGATTCCAATGTCCGACATTATGATCAGGAAAAGGAAGAGGATGAGAGAGAAGGAGATCAAGGCGCTGTCCAAGAATCTCCAGGAAATCTTCGGGGTTCCGGTATTTGACGAAAAGGACCCTGTTGACATGGCCGAGAGTTCGGATTTCAATGTCATCTTTGTCGGTCAGGACATATTGGGGCTGGTCTATGAGGATAAGCCCTTCCTCACAATCAGAGGATTATTGAAATACAGACCTACCGCCAAGGCGGTGACTGTCGATATGGGTGCAGTACCCTTCGTCACCAACGGTGCCGATGTCATGGGTCCAGGGATCACAGATGCAGACGAATCCATAGCCGAGGGGGACCTTGTATGGATCAAGGACATCAAGAACGGTGTGCCCCTAGCAATAGGGAAATCGCTCAGATCAGGTGCAGACCTTAAATCTAAGGCTGGTGGCAAGGCGATAAAGACAATCCATTACGTCGGCGACAAGCTTTGGAAGACCGGAGAATGAGATGAGTAGCTCCAAAATGATCCAAGATCCCGTTCACGGGAGCATCGTTGTAGACGGCATATTCTTGGACATCATGGACCGTCCAGAGATGCAGAGGCTCAGGCTCATCAAGCAACTCGGACTCGGATATCTAGTATTCCCCGGAGCCAATCATACCCGTTTCGAACACTGCCTGGGAGCATATCATCTGGCAGGGCGCATGGCTCA